>Ga0075114_10000963_pt1 | contig 16418 bp, 11 predicted proteins | sample AntAceMetag02UKM_FD_69784 | JGI IMG/M metagenome (GOLD analysis project Ga0075114, IMG submission 69784) | Saline lake microbial communities from Ace Lake, Antarctica - Antarctic Ace Lake Metagenome 02UKM | ecosystem: Environmental > Aquatic > Non-marine Saline and Alkaline > Saline | place... | reverse complement strand
TCTATGGCAACCGCAAAATGTCCCATTTTTTGCAAATGGTTAACACTTGCAAGAACCGCCGAACTTTTTCCTAATCCTGAAGGACCTTCAAATAAAATGCCGCGACGGGGCGTATTTTTATTTATGAGTTCTTTGGCAAAGGAATCGAGTTCATTAAGCAAAGGTTTTCTGCCCACGAAGTTCTCCGGCGATGCCGGGTATTGATATTCAAAGCATCCGGCACCTCCCCGGACCTCCACAATTTCATCTGCATCTTGAAACAGCCCCGGCTGGAGAACCGCCGCACTTCCTACGGTGATGTTGTCAAAATCGTCAAGTTCCGGATATAGTTTTGTCAAATAACTTAGGGTGGATCGATCAAATATAGGAATGCCTTTGTCGTTAAAAATAGCGATTCGATCGGGGGTTTTTTTGCCTTGAGAGATGATTGGATGAACCCAGAACACTCCTTTTTCGGTGTACAGCAGAAAAAACTTTCCCGGTTTCCCCATATTTTGGGGAATATGTTTTGCAGCAATATCCGGATTCACACTTCCCGGATTTCTTGAAATTGCTTTGAGAACTTGGTCTTCCTCATATAGAAGTGCAGTGACTTGAGGATTTCCCTCTATATGCTCTCGATAAAATTCCCTGGCAGACCGGTCAACACCGGGAAGGGCGATGAGGAGCCCGTGGCACCGTTTGTCCTTGTGCCATCGCGTCATATACTTGCCGTAAAATGCCTGAAGCTTGGAAGCGGATACCGAGGTTTCATAAAACTTACAGTCGGCAAAAAGGGGGGATCCGGTTGCGTTATGCTTGCCCGCAATATCGATTTCCATTTCAGCGGGGTCTGCGTGCAGGATGCGGTCGGCTCTGTACCCATAGTGATGCAGGACCTGGATCATCATGGCTTCAAACAACTTGCCCCGTGACCGGGCCCTGGCCTGTGAAGATCTGCCTTGTGCAAGTATTTTCAACCTTCCCATGACAACGGTAGTCTCCAGTCAAATAGATGATAACTATATTATTTTTACGTTAAAATCATTTTTATGTCAATGGGATAAAAGGAACCTGGATATTTGATATAGGAGAACTGCTTTCGTTCAAAATATAAAATATTCTCAGATTTTTTTAAAATAATTCCGAAAAAAAGTCAAAAAAGAGAATGGCAACAAACTTATTATCTTTGATCAGGATCAATATGCTATCTTTGATGCTTACGAAGTCTTTATTCTTTGCGGCCGTAATGTCATGATGCCGACTGGTGTACCCAAAAAAATTACCCAAGATGATATATTGCGTACAAATGGAATGATTTGTAGCCATTAGTCCGCTCCGTTTACTCTTTTTTTGAACTTTCTCTCCTTTCCTTTTAACTATCTTGGTTATCAATACCAGGATGGCCTTTTTATGCTGACGGTTCCGTCCTTTAACGAGTTGGTGATTCGTGAAGCCATTCTAAACGCCGTCAGCCATAGGGATTATCGGCACGCTGGTTCTTTATTCATTAAACAGTATCCCACCAAAATCGAACTTGTCAGCCCAGGTGGTTTTCCGTCCGGTATAACTCTGGAAAACATTCTCTGGAAGCAACATCCTCGCAACCGGCGCATCGCAGAGGTGTTTGCCAGATGCGGAATGGTTGAGCGTTCCGGTCAGGGGGCCAACCGGATGTTCGAACTATGCGCCCGGGAGAGCAAACAGCCGCCCGATTTCAGCGGAACTGACGACTATGAAGTATTCCTTACGCTATACGGGAAAGTACAGGATCCCCGCTTTTTAACATTTTTGGAAAAGATCGGCAGTGATCGTCAAGTGTCTTTCGAAGCCACCGATTTTATCACCCTTGATTTAATAAACAGAGAAGAAAAACTCCCCCAATGGGCTCGTGATCGCATGCCGGCTCTGCTCAAGTCCGGAGTCGTTGAACGCATCGGGCGGAAATACATGCTCTCCAGAAAATATTACGAGCTTGTCGACCGGAAAGGCGTTTACACCCATAAACGCGGACTTGACCGTGAAACCAATAAGCAATTGTTGCTCAAGCACATTAAAGACAATAAAAATCAGGGGAGCCAATTCCGTGATTTAAAGGAGGTATTACCCTCACTCTCAAGGGATCAGGTGAAAAAGATACTTGCTGAAATGAAAAAGGGGAAAATGATATGTGTTGTCGGCAAAACCAGTGCAGCCAGATGGTATCCAGGCGCCGGCGATTAATTCAGAAAGATACTGATTTTGGCCCAAGTTTGGCCCAAGTTAATTTTTTAAGTATCTATATATAAAAGAATTATACTCTATTCATCAATTAAGCCGAATGTATTTTAATGCGATTAAGGCGTAACCGACCATTAAGTGGAAAAATACAGAACAGCGGCTACTCGGAATGGTCAATTGTTTAAAAGAGTTTTAAAAGACTGTTCGTTCTAACCTATTGAAAAATAACAATTTATTATCTATTATAAAAAGACTGAACAAGGATATTTATTAGGTCAAGATGATGAATTCCATCCATACTGAAGCCTTGCAGATTTGAAGGACTTCTTCCCCCTTTGGCAAAGGGGGTGCAGGGGGATTTTTCAGTTTGTAAGTTTCTGATATGTTGAGAACTGGGCAGACTTTTTTGACAGTATTAACGGAATTTACCCACCTGCCTCGCCTGAACGAGAGCGATGGCGGGCAGGCATGATTTTTTTATTTTTCTTATATCCTGATCATCATGTATATCCTGTCAAAAAAAGGAAATTCCTATACAATTAAATTATTGAAATGAAATACACCACCATACGCATAGAAGGCGCCATGCTTTCTGCGGATATTCTTGACAATGCGGCGGTATGCGTGACAATATCCTATATCCTCCTGTCAAAGAAAAATAAGATGCAAATAACCCCCTATCACGCAAAATACTTCGCTTATGAGCTTACTCGTCAAGGCGGTGATGGAGTTGAGCGCCTATCGCGATCTTTATTTGATGCCTGCGTTGACCTTAATCCACATCAAATTGAAGCTGCACTTTTTGCTCTTCGGTCACCTGTTTCAAAAGGTGTACTGCTGGCAGATGAGGTAGGGCTCGGTAAAACAATAGAAGCTGGACTTGTTCTTTGTCAATACTGGGCTGAACGTCGTCGCATACTTCTTGTCATATGTCCTGCATCCATTAGAAAACAATGGGCCCTTGAGCTGGAAGAAAAATTCAATCTTTATTCCAAAATAATAGATGCAAAATCATACAGTGAAAGCATTAAAAACGGCAACTTAAATCCATTCGAAGATGATGCGATCATAATTACATCAATGCATTATGCAAGTCGCAGGATAGATGATATCAGAGCAATTGCATGGGATATAGTTGTAATTGATGAAGCGCATAAGCTGAGAAATGCTTATCGACAAAGCAACAAGATAGGGCAAAATATCAGATGGGCTATTGAAGACAAAAGAAAAATCCTGCTTTCCGCAACACCCCTGCAAAACTCTTTGCTTGAGCTGTATGGGCTGTCCACAATTATTGATGAACGCATATTCGGAGATTTGCCATCCTTTCGTACCCAGTATGTAAATATGGGTGGAGACCTTCCTGACTTGCGTGACCGCCTTCAGTTTTTCTGCCAGAGAACTTTGCGAAGTCAGGTGCTTGAATACATTCAGTACACTCAGCGCAAACTTATAACACAGCATTTTCAACCTACAGATCAGGAACAGAAGCTTTATGAGGCAATTTCAGATTTTCTCAAAAGGGAAGGCACTTATGCTTTTCCTGACCAGCAGCGGCATTTGATAAAACTTATAGTTCGTAAACTCATGGCGTCATCATTTCGCGCTGTTGCAGGCACGTTAAGGGTTATGAGAACCAGACTGATCGATCTGCTTGATAATGTTTCAGAAAAACCAGATCTGACGGAAAGAATTATAGAAAATGAAGAGATTAACGATGAACTGCTTGATGAGATCCTTGAAGGCGAAAACAAAATAGAAATTCAGGAACAGAATAAAGATCAAAGCAGGGAGTCCGAATCTGAAAAAGTAATGCGTAAAAAGCTCAATGAGGAAATTGAAGAGCTTGAACGATATATTGAATGGGCAGAAAGTATTGGCATTGACACAAAAACAAAAGCTTTGCTTAAAGCCCTTGATATCGGTTTTGAAAAAATGGCTGAAATGAGCGCGTTGCAGAAAGCGGTTATTTTTACAGAATCTGTAAGAACACAGATGTATTTAAAAGATTTCCTGGAAAGCAATGGCTATGCTGACAAGGTTGTAACATTCAATGGAACAAACAGGACCCCTGAAACCACACAAATATATGAAAAATGGGTTGAAAGCCAAAAAGATTTGGGACGCGTTACCGGCTCAAGGCCGGTTGATATTAGAATAGCTATCTTAGAGCATTTTAAGAATAAAGCTAATATAATGATTGCCACTGAAGCCGGAGCCGAGAGCATTAATCTTCAATTCTGCTCTCTTGTTATAAATTTTGATCTGCCCTGGAATCCTCAAAGAATTGAACAGCGTATAGGACGCTGTCATCGTTACGGCCAGAAACACGATGTTGTTGTAATAAATTTTCTGAATCAAAAAAACAAAGCAGACTGCCGGGTGTATGAACTTTTAAACTCAAAATTTAATCTTTTTACAGGGGTGTTTGGAGCATCGGATGAAGTGCTTGGCAGCATTGAATCAGGCGTTGATTTTGAAAAACGAATTTTTGAAATATACCAGCAGTGCCGGACATCAGAGGAAATCGAAGCCGCTTTTAACCAACTCCAGAAAGAACTTGATGATAAAATAAAAAACAGAATCAATGACACCCGCCGAATTCTTATAGAAAATTTTGATGAAGATGTTCATGCGCGTTTGAAAGTTAATCTGGATGGCACACGTGAACGGCTGGACAATATCGGACGAATGTTCTGGAAATTAACAAAATTTATTCTTAGCGACAGGGCAGACTTTAATGATAATTCCCTTAGTTTTTATCTGAAAAACTCTCCTGTTCCTGAAGTGTCTCTTGGAACATACCACATGATTTCAAAATCACATGAAAACATCAGCGGCGCCTATCTTTACCGCCTGTCGCATCCTCTTGGAGAAAACGTTATTGAATCCGGGAAAAATTGTAACCTATCTAAAAACATTGTTAAATTTGATATTTCCAATCATCCTGCAAGAATTTCCGTTATAGAGGCTTTAAAGGAACGTTCGGGCTGGCTGTTGCTTAACAGGCTTAAAATTCAATCCTTTGATGAAACAGAATATCTCCTTTTTTCTGGTTTTGATAATAATGACACATCTCTTGATCAGGAAACATGTGAAAAGCTTTTTCACTGTAACGGAACAGTTGAAAAGCAAAGTATGTCCGAAGATATCCCTGAACGTTTATTTCTTGAAGCTGATCGGCATGCAAAAGCAACCATCAACCGGGCTCTTGAAGAAAACAGCAAACATTTCCATGAAGCAAGAGAAAAGCTTGAAAAATGGGCAGACGATATGGTTATTGCCGCTGAAAAAGAGCTGAAAGACACAAAAGCCCATATAAAAGCTCTTAACAGGCAGGCAAGACAGGCTGAAAATCTTGAACTTCAGCACAAAATTCAAGAAAGAATAAAACAATTAGAAAAGAAAAAACGCAGGCAAAGGCAGCAGATTTTTGATATAGAAGATGAAATCATGGAAAAACGAGATAATCTGATCGATGCCCTTGAAAAAAGGCTGGAACAAAAAACAACAGTTGAGGAACTGTTTACAATCAGGTGGGCAGTAATATAGCGCCTTAAATAATAAGGATTCAAAAATGAGCAGGAATTATAAAAAATTAATGTCGCTTCTTAAAGAGCTGTTTCAGATTGACCGGGCGGATCTGGATTTTGGAATTTACCGGATTTTGAACCAGAAGCGGGACGAAATTAACCGTTTTCTTGAAAAAGATCTCCTGCCCCAGGTTAAAGGAGCATTTTCAGAATATAAATCTGCTGACGCATCAGGCTTTGAGGATGAGCTTAGAAAAACAATAAAATATGCAAAAGAAGCTGGCTATGACCCTGAACAGTCGCCAAAAGTAAAAGCACTAAGAGAAAAAATCTCATCATTTGGTGTAGATGTCGAAGCCCTTGAAAATGAAGTTTTTTCTCATCTTTATAATTTTTTCAGGCGTTATTATCATGAAGGAGATTTTTTAAGCCTAAGGCGTTACAAGGAAGGTGTTTACGCCATTCCATACGAAGGCGAAGAAGTAAAGCTCTACTGGGCTAATCATGACCAGTATTACATAAAAAGCTCAGAATATTTGCGGGATTATGCTTTTAAACTGCCCTCCGGGAAACCTGTTCATTTTAAACTGATAGACGCTGATATTGAAAAGGATAATATAAAAGCGCAGAACGGCAAGGAAAGGCGGTTTATCCTTTTTAATGAAAAACCAGTTGAAGAGATTGACGGAGAGCTTGTTATCCGTTTTGAATACAGGCCGGATGCTGAAAAGCGGAAACAGACGGACTTGAATAAGCATGCCGTTGAAACGGTTTTTAAACAAAAAGGAATTGAACATTGGATAAAAGAGCTTTCCGACCTAATGCCCACTGAAAAAAACAAAGACAGAACTCTTCTTGAAAAACATCTTATTGACTATACTGCCAGAAATACTTTTGATTATTTTATACACAAAGACCTTGGCGGATTTCTCAGGCGCGAGATGGATTTTTATATCAAAAATGAAGTCATGCATCTTGACGATATTGAGCATGAAACAGTGCCAAGAGTTGAGCAATATTTAAGCAGGATAAAAGTCATTCGCAAAATTGCCGGTAAAATCATAACTTTTGTTGAGCAGCTTGAAAACTTCCAGAAAAAGCTGTGGCTCAAGAAAAAATTTGTTGTTGAGACAAATTATTGCGTGACACTGGATCGTGTGTCGGAAGAGTTGTACGAGGAAATCGCGGCGAATGATGCACAGAGGGAAGAATGGGTAAAGCTGTTTGCGATAAATGAGATTAAAGGGGAAATAGGAACTGAAGGTTATGCGGAACCATTAAGTGTAAAGTTTTTAAAGGAGAATAAGTTTCTTGTTGTTGATACGAAATTTTTCGGAGAAAGCTTTAAGAGAAAGGTGCTGGGAAGTTTTGAGGATCTGGATAGCGACTGTGATGGGCTGTTGATTCATGCGGAGAACTTTCAGGCATTGAATTTGTTACAGGAAAGATATCGTGAGAAAGTAAAGTGCATTTATATTGATCCGCCTTATAATACTGGAGATGATGGGTTTGCATATAAAGATAATTATCAGCATTCTTCTTGGATATCTTTTATTAATGCCAGGATTTTTTTATCAAAATTATTATTAGTAGAAAATGCGACGTCTTTCGCAAGTATTGATGATATTGAAATCGATAACTTAAAATATGTATACAACCAAGTTTTTGGGCAGCCTAATTTTATTGATAATATTATTTGGAAAAAACGGTATGGTGGTGGTGCTAAAGAAAAATATTTGGTAAGTTTGCATGAATATATCCTTTTTTATACAAAGGATATAGAAAAATTTGGCAAAATATATGTTCCTTTAGATGAATCCTCAATTACACGTTATTATAAATCAAAAGATTCTAACTATTCAATTCGTGGCCCCTATCGTACACACCCCTTAGAAGCCACAAAAAGCGTAGGTGTTCGTAATAATTTAATCTTTCCAATAACTGCACCAGATGGCTCTGAAATATGGCCTGAAAGGCAATGGTGGTGGGATAAAGAAAGGGTGAATGAAGCGATAGAAAAAAATGAGATTGAATTCGTTAAAGGTGAAAATGGGTGGAGAGTTCATACAAAACAATATTTAAAAGACGAAAATGGTGTTCAACGAAAGACAAAGGCCACTTCTATAATAGACAATGTGTTTACACAACATGGAACTTCTGAAATTGCCAATATGTTTGGTGATTCTAGAGTTTTTCTTTTCCCCAAACCTACGCTTTTAATAGAACAAATTTTACAGATATCAATGATGAAAGAAAATAATATTTTGTTAGATTTCTTTGCAGGTTCTGGACCTAGTGCCCACGCCGTAATAAACCTCAACCGCGAAGACAACGGCAGCCGCAAATACATCCTCGTCGAAATGGAAGACTATTTCGATACTGTCCTCAAACCCCGCATCCAGAAAGTCATCTATTCAAAAGACTGGAAAAACGGCAAACCTGTTTCCAGAGAAGGCTCAAGTCACATGTTCAAATACATCCGCCTTGAATCCTATGAAGACACCTTGAACAACCTTGAAATCAAACGCACGGATAAACAGGAACAACTTCTTCTTAGCGATGCTATGTCAAAAAAGGCAAAAGAAGAATACATGCTTTCATATATGCTGGACGTGGAAAGCAAGGGTAGCCTTTTGAATATTAATATTTTTAAAGATCCCTTTAATTACAAACTGAACATTGCAACCGGCAGTGTCGGCGAAACAAAGCCCACAAAAGTTGATCTGGTTGAAACATTCAATTATCTTATAGGGCTTACTGTTAAGCATATTGACCATATCCAGGGTTTCTGTGTTGTGGAAGGCAAAAGTCCACAAGAAGAAAAAGTTCTAATAATCTGGAGAAACACAAAAGAAAAATCAAATAAAAACCTTGAGACATTTTTCAGAAAACAGGATTACAGCACAAGGGATATGGAGTTTGACCTTATTTATGTTAATGGCGACAATAACCTTGAAAACATCAGAAGGCCTGATGAAACCTGGAAAGTCAGGCTTATCGAAGAAGAATTCAAGCGTTTGATGTTTGAGGTGGAAGATGTATAATAATGCCTAATGATAGCCGCGCTATATCCGTTGATTCCCTTTATCACAGTATCAGTGATGTGCTTGCCGAAGCACGTAGCAGAGCATACCGGACGATCAACAGCGCCATGGTTGAAGCATATTGGCAGATCGGTCACCTCATTGTCGAAGAAGAACAAAAAGGCCAAAAAAGAGCTGAATATGGCAAGTCCATTATGAAAGAACTTTCAAAACGGCTGACGTTTGAATTTGGAAAAGGTTTTTCAGTTCAGAATTTGCGCTATATACGTCAGTTTTATCTGGCATTTCCAAAACACCACTCACTGCGTGGTAAATCTGATCCTGAAAAACACCACTCACTGCGTGGTGAATTATGCTGGACTCATTACAGGCAGTTATTACGTGTGGATAATCCGAAAGCCCGTGAATGGTATATGAATGAAGCCGCAAACTGTAACTGGAGTACCCGGGCGCTGGACCGACAAATAAATTCATTATATTATGAAAGACTTCTCGCCAGCCCAGACAAGAATGCCGTGATAAGAGAGGCTGAAGAAAAAACAGCTCCTCTATTAGTTAAGCCTGAACATCTGATCAAAGATCCATATATTCTGGAATTCCTGAATCTTAATCCTGATTTGAAATATCTTGAAAAGGATATTGAACAGGGACTGATTGACAAACTTCAGGAATTTCTGCTTGAGCTGGGGAAAGGATTTTCCTTTGTTGCACGTCAGCAGCGCATAAGCACTGAAACCTCTGAATTTTATATTGATCTGGTGTTTTATAACTATATCCTTAAATGTTTTGTGCTGATAGATCTTAAAACCGGCAAGCTGACTCACCAGGATATCGGTCAGATGGATATGTATGTCCGTCTTTATGAAGATAAAATGAAAGTTGACGATGATAATCCCACCATAGGAATTATCCTCTGTACCGAAAAAGAAGAGACAGTTGTAAGATATTCTGTTCTGAATGAGAACAGACACCTATTTGCCTCAAAATATAAGTTGTACCTCCCCACTGAACAGGAATTAATAGACGAAATTGAGCGGGAAAAGGAAGTGATTATCAGAGCAAAATATGAGCAAAAGGAATCAGAATAAATAATGTCAGCTCAAAAGAAAACAAACGCAAAACCGCTAAAGCTCGATAAAAAGCTGATTCTTAGCCAGTGGATGCTTGAGCTTTTTGAAGCACCAAGTTTTGGAAAGCTTGCTGATGGGTTAAAAAGCCCTGATCTTGAAGGCTTTGATGCGGATAATATCAGTCTTTTTCATCATGTTCTGAAAGCACAGCTTTTTCAACGTTCTCAGCTCCCCACAGATATCCTGCTTGCTTATGACCAGAATATCGTCCGCCACTGGAAACGTATTACAGAAAAGCGCAATCGTGCAGGGCATGTGCTTTACCCAAAATATTTTCAATACCTGTCGCTTCTGTTTGCTGAAATCTATCTTGATCGATATTTCAGCAATTCCAAAAAGCTTCTCAATGATCTGAACGATATTATCTTTAAGTTTAACCTCGACAAGCCTAAACGTGATCGGGTTGAAGCATATAAAATTGAAGACTTGAATAAAGTAGCTTTCTGGATGGCAACCGGTTCTGGAAAAACCCTGTTGATGCACGTCAATATATTGCAATATCAACACTACCTTACCCTGCATAATCATAATAAAAAGATTAACCGCATAATTCTGCTTACTCCAAACGAGGGTCTTTCCAACCAACATAAAGAAGAATTTGATCTTTCAAAGATATATGCTGAACTGTTTTCCAAGAATGGCCGAGGACTTTTTACAGGCAAAGCTGTCGAGATTATTGATATACACAAACTCAAGGATCAAGCAGGCGATAAAACCACAGCCGTAGAGGCTTTTGAGGGAAATAATCTTGTGCTTGTTGATGAAGGTCACCGTGGATCAAGCGGCAAGGAAACAGGCCAGTGGCTGCAGAAAAGAGAAGCGCTTTGTGAAAATGGCTTTTCATTTGAATATTCCGCAACATTCGGCCAGGCTGTTAAGGCAAGCGGAAATAAATCTCTTGAACAGCTTTACGCAAAATGTATCCTTTTTGATTATTCATATAAATACTTTTATGGCGATGGATATGGCAAGGAATACCGCATTTTGAACCTGTCTGATGATTCAGATGAAAATATCAGACGTAGATATCTTATGGCCTGCCTTCTCTCCTTTTATCAGCAGCAGAAACTCTATGCTGACAAAAAGAACGAATATACACCTTTTTTACTTGAACAACCTTTGTGGATCTTTGTTGGCGGAAGTGTAAATGCCGTGCGTACGGAAAGAAAAAGGAAAATTTCTGATGTTGTTGATATACTTCTTTTTCTATCAGATTTTATCAGCGCTCAAAACCTCTTAGAGTGTGTTGAACTACTCGACCTTTTTCTCAAAGGAAAATCCGGACTTCAGGATTCAAAAGGCAATGATCTTTTTACGGGTGTGTTTTCATATCTCATAAAGCAAAAGTTTGCCGGAGACAGCCTCTATGAAGACATATTGAAAGTGCTGTTTAATTCAAAAGCGCCTGCGGCTCTTCATGTTGAGAATCTTAAAGGCACAGACGGTGAAATCGCTTTGCGCCTTGGCGACAATGAACCATTTGGACTCATAAGCGTTGGCGATGCTTCTGCATTATGCAAACTGTGTAATCAACAAAATGAGCTTGTTGTTACTGACCAGGAATTTTCCGGTTCTTTATTTCGTGATCTGAACAGAACTGATTCAAACATAAATATTCTGATAGGTTCAAAAAAGTTTGCAGAAGGCTGGAGTAGCTGGCGCGTCAGCACTATGGGTCTTATGAATGTCGGCAAAAAGGAAGGCTCCCAAATAATTCAGCTTTTTGGACGAGGTGTCAGATTGAAAGGTATAGACTTTTGCCTTAAACGCAGCAGAAGGGTGGTTGGAGTTTCAGCACCACCTTATATTGAAAGGATAGAAACCCTTAATGTTTTTGGCGTCCGTGCCGATTATATGCGCCAGTTCAAGGAATATCTTGAAGATGAAGGGCTCCCGGCAAATGAGGAAATTATTGAATTTGTTCTTCCGGTAATAAAAAATCTTGGCACAAAAAAACTTAAAACCATAAAACTAAAAGAAGGTGTTGACTTCAAAAGGCAGGGACCAAAACCGACACTTGATGTGCCTGATGAGCATATGAAAAAATATAAAGTTGTGCTTGACTGGTACCCAAAAATACAGGCTATGGCAAGCGCAGGCGGCCAGAGGCCAATGGATGAAATTGAAAGAAATGAGGCCCATTTTAATGAAACCCACCTGGCATTTATGGATTTTGAAGCAATCTATTTTGAAATGCAGCAATTTAAAAATGAACGGGCCTGGTATAACCTCAATCTATCATTACAGCAAATTCAGAATATTTTTGATATCAAAGACTGGTACAAGCTTTATATCCCAAAAGAAGAAATGGAATTTAAGTCTTTTGAGAGTGTGCACAGGTGGCAGGAAATTGCAGTTGCCCTGTTGAAAAAATATTGTGAGCGGTATTACAAAACGCAAAAAGCCGCATATGAAAATAAACATCTTGAATACCGTGAGCTTACCGAAGATGATCCCAATTTTATTAAAGAATATTTGTTTCTTGTTGAGCAGTCACGTGATGACATCGTTGCAGAACTTCAGGGAATAAAGGAACTCATAGACTCAAAGAAATTTGAAGATTGTAAGTTCCCTGGAGGTAAATCAATTTGTTTTGATCCGCATCTTTATCAGCCACTTATACACGTAAAAAGTGATTTTATTGAAGTAAAACCCGTTGCTCTAAATGAAGGAGAAAAAAGTTTTGTAGAAGATCTGAAAAATTTCTACACTACAAATCAAGAATTTTTTAATAACAAAGAACTCTATTTGCTACGCAATCAAAGCAAAGGCAGGGGGATAGGATTCTTTGAAGCAGGCAATTTTTATCCTGACTTTATTTTATGGCTGCTTGCAGATGGTAAGCAGCATATCAACTTTATAGATCCAAAGGGTTTGAGAAATATAGACGGAATAAATGATCCGAAAGTTCGCTTTTATAAAACAATAAAAGAACTGGAAACAAAACTCGCAGACCCTGGTGTGACACTTCATTCTTTTATCTTATCAACAACCCCTATTCCTCAAGTCAGTTGGTGGAGTGACGGCATGACAAAAGAGCAGTTTGCACAGCATCACATTTTTTTCATGGTTGAAGATCGAGAAAGCTATATCAATAAATTATTTTCTACATTTGAAATGGCAGGAAAAAAGAAAGCAACTCCGCAGTTCAGATGTTAATAATAGATTGATTACCACTGGAGGACTTGTAATGAATATTGGAAAATAGAACCAGGGTAACCAGAAACAACAAGACTTTTACGAAGTGGATTATCTGCCGGAAAACGACCGTGTACGATACACAATTTCACATGATGCCAGAAAAGAAGTCCTAAAGCGCCTGTTAAAATCAAACCACGAAATTCATGAACAGGAACAAAAAGAAGCCAAACCCTCAAAAAGAAAAACCAATAAGAAAAAATCAAAAAAGAAACAAAAGCCAGGCGCACTGAAACAAATGGAGATGTTTTAGGCTGCTGGGCCAGCCCTATATGAAACTATTTTCGATAGATCTCCGGCTGATCAAAGAATTGCACACCCCCAGAGGCAATAGGAAGGATTATGTACATTCAAACGGTCACTTTAAAAGAGTCTCTTTGGAAATGGTGATAAATTAATGAATGATTCCGAGATATCTGAATTGCTCTATCAGTGGAAAAACGAAGTCGATAAATCTTTAAAGGAAAAGCTCAAGTTGATAATTCTCAAAGTAGTCGAAAAGAAGGAAAGGCAAGCTTTTATTGCTCGATACATCCTTAGAGACTTTGATAGCTGGAATGATGTTTTGACAGAAGAAGAAGGGAGTGTCTTAAAAGCGCGCAAAGCTACATTTTACAAACCATTCCTTGTTAAGACTCTATTTGAAAATGATGGTTCTCTCCCGGCGATAGAGGCTATTTCAAAAACAATGGAAAAGGTTAAAAATGAACTATCTCTTGCGGATTATAAGCTTACTCCATCAAAGCGATTTCGATATGACACGACAATTAGATTCCTTGCCAACACACTAAAAAAACAAGGTATTTTAAGCACTGATAAAAAATATAAAAATAAAAAGTGGGCCCTAACTGAAAAGGGTATTAAATATATAAAGAAATTGTCGAATGGGAGTCGGGCCACGCTAAGGGAATCGGTGTCACGTCTTGATTAGCGCATTAGCGGAAGTAGGAGGGCGTCCTCTTGAAACTGGAAACTGAGGGATGTCTAAAGATACAGTTCCACAATTCCAATCTTGGTGAGCTTTTCGAAAACGTCATAAACACGATCTCAACCCTCAAAGCACAGGAATTTTCAAAAACAATACGGCAAAGAAACCGTCAACTTTTTGAACCACTTAGAAATATAGTGTAAAATGCTTATCAAAAGAATTAAGAATGACACCTTCAGATAAAAGAACGGCCCCAACAAACTTTCTCCTCTACACCTCAAATACAGGTGATGTAAAAGTTGGGGTTTTTTTAAAAGATGAAACAGTCTGGCTGACCCAGAAGGCCATGTCTGAATTATTTGGAGTTCAGATTCCGGCTGTAAATAAACATTTAAAAAACATCTTTGAATCCAGTGAGCTTGAGGAAAATTCAGTTATTTCCATTTTGGAAACAACAGCCTCTGATGGTAAAACCTACAAAATAAAATATTACAATCTTGATGGCATTATCTCAGTAGGTTACCGGGTCAATTCCTATCAGGCAACACAGTTCAGAATATGGGCAACCAGGACTCTCAAAGAATATATCATCAAAGGTTTTGTGCTGGATGACGAACGACTGAAACAGGGAAATCAAGTTTTTGGAAAAGATTATTTCGATGAACTTTTAGAACGAATCCGAGAAATCCGAGCGAGTGAAAGACGGTTCTACCAAAAAATTACCGATATTTATGTTCTTTCCGCTGATTATGACAAAAATGCCCCGCTGACAAAAGACTTTTTCGCTACAGTTCAAAACAAACTTCATTGGGCCATCTCCGGTAAAACTGCTGCCGAAATTATCTATTTCGCTGCAGATGCAACAAAAATCTATATGGGGTTAACTAACTGGAAGCAGTCGCCGGATGGGAAAATTCTGAAGTCTGATGTGATCATAGCCAAAAACTATTTGAACGAGAAACATATAAAAGAATTGAATCGGATTGTGTCGGCTTATCTTGATTTGGCGGAAAATAGAGCCCAGCGCGGAATTATTATGAAAATGGTTGACTGGATTCAATTTCTTCATGACTTTCTGGAATTATCTAACTATCCCATACTTCAGGATAAGGGCAAAGTAAGTGCCCTGGAAGCAAAACTCAAAGCCGAACAGGAATATGAAGTTTACCGAAAAGTTCAGGATAAAAACTACATCTCCGATTTTGATAAAGAAATTAAAAGGATAGCAGGTAAAAATGGAAAGGATGACTGAAAACGAAATCGAAACGAATGGCGAATGGGGGGCGGGGAATAGAAAAGATAAATTGGGAAGTCCGGGACGTTGTTGACCCCAGTTAAATAAAAGCAAACATGATTTCACAAGGCAGGCTATGTTGAATAATTGTAAGGATAAATGGCGTAAGAAGGGTCGGCACTTTTTACAACAAGGCTGGAACAAAGGCGAGCCACCGCTCTTGATACCCATAAACTCCTTCAATCTGCGGCAATTTATCTTGAGAAACAAACATTGAGGTCGGGAAATTCGAAAATAACTTAGCAGATCTAATAGATAAAATTGTAGTTTCTATTTTAGATAGCATGGGGCTTAGTCATGACAAATAGCATTCAAAAGGAACTTCAAGTTTTTATTGGAGAAATTGTTAATCAATTTAATCCCGAACGTATTATATTGTTTGGGTCTCATGCTTACGGCAACGCAAAACCGGACAGCGATATAGATCTTCTGGTGGTGATGGATTTTGAAGGTCGTCCTCATCAAAAAGCCTTTGAGATGAGAAGAAAAATAAAGCGTTCTTTTCCTCTGGATCTTCTTGTTCGCCGCCCGGGCGATATTGCTGACAGAATAAGAAAGGGGGACTTTTTTATTAAGGAAATAATTCATAAGGGAAAGGTATTGTATGAAAGATCTTACAAAGGAATGGATTAAAAAAGCAGAAGGGGATGTTGGCACTGCTGTGCGCGAATCTTCAGTCAAAGAAGGCGCAAATTGGGATGCCGTATGTTTTCACGCTCAACAGGCTGTTGAAAAATATCTCAATGGAACAAAAATTGGATTAAAGTTCCATCGGTAACCACGGCGATTTTCACCACCCCAGTTTACGTGTGAACGAGTTACCCTTTGGAATGGTTTGGGTTATATTTTTTCATCGTAGGTTTCCTGGATGGTCTTTACCAGGCAGGTCAGAGTATGATTTACGGGAGTCGGGATTCCCAGTGCAATCCCTTCTCGAACGATAGCGCCGTTTATGAAGTCAACCTCGGTAATTCTCTCCTTTAAAACATCCTGAAGCATGGAAGCGATGTTTTCCGCCGTATCCCTGCAAACCTCCATGACCCGGGCGAAAGGGTCGGGATAAGGAAGCCGTATGTTTTTAGCACGAGCCAC
>Ga0075114_10000959_pt1 | contig 16434 bp, 16 predicted proteins | sample AntAceMetag02UKM_FD_69784 | JGI IMG/M metagenome (GOLD analysis project Ga0075114, IMG submission 69784) | Saline lake microbial communities from Ace Lake, Antarctica - Antarctic Ace Lake Metagenome 02UKM | ecosystem: Environmental > Aquatic > Non-marine Saline and Alkaline > Saline | place... | reverse complement strand
CAGGTAGTCCTTGGTCGCCTGGTCTTCATTGGCTTGTCGCTGGAGGAAAGATGTTCAGGGATCTCACTGCTTTCGATTCTCGCTGTGCCTCCTCGTCCTCTCTTTCCTCTGCGCGGGAGCAAGGTGGCAAAGGAGCAAAGGGCAGAACCACCCCCACACTCCCACACTCCCATACTCCCGCCCTCGCGCTTTTCGCTGCCGTGCTGCTAACGCTGCTGGCCACGAGCACCGTAGCCGCTGCTTCACCGGCCGCCGCTGCCCCCCCCGACCCCGCCCTGAGTTGGCCGCTGCTGGCAGGCAGCATTGCCTTCCTCGTCCCCATCGGCTTCGTGCTGGTGGCCGCAGGCGGGCTGCCTGCCGAAGAAGCGCGTCAGGTCACGCTGGCCGGATTGGGCGCGCTGGCCCTGGCGGCGCTGGGCTACTGGGCCTGTGGCTTCGGACTGCAATTCGGCGGCGTGGGGCTCATCCACCGCAGCGGCGGCCTGGAAGGGTTGGTCTGGGAATGGTCGGCGCTCGACGCTCGCTGGGGCGCCGGCTGGGGCATGGCCGGGCTGCACGGCTTTGGCCTGAGCGGTGGCGGCGCCACGCCCGGCGCACTGGCCCTCTTCTTCGCCCAGCTCCCCTTGGTGACCACGGCGACTCTCATCCCGCTGCTGGCTCTACGCGGCCGGGCGCCGACCTTCGTGGCCGGGCTCGGCGGCCTGCTCGTCGGTGCGCTGCTCTATCCGCTGGCGGGCAACTGGACCTGGGGTGGCGGTTGGCTGGCCAACCTGGGCTACAACCTGGGGCTTGGACATGGCTTTGTGGACTTTGCCGGCAGCGGGCTGGTGCATCTGCTGGGTGCTGCCGTCGCCGCGGCCGGAATCCTGACCTTTCTCCCTCGCCGCCTCCGCCAGCCATCCGATGAGCCGATCCCGCTTCCCCCCGTCCACCTGCCGCTGCTGGCCACGCTGGGTGCAATTCTGCTGCTCATCGGCAGCGTGGCCTGGGCTTGGGCTAATCCCTTGCTCGACTGGGCCTCCCTCGACCCTGCCCGGCTGGCGGTCAATCTGTTGCTGGCCGCAGCCGCAGGCGCCTTCCTGCCGCTGGCTTACACCTGGTTCGTCGCCAGCCGCCCCGACCCGCTGATGGCCGCCCGTGGGCTGGCCGCGGGGCTCGTCGCCATCAGCGGCAGCGGCCCCTTCGCGCCCCCTTGGGCAGCGCTGGTTATCGGTGGTGTGGCTGGCTTGCTCACGCCGCTGGCTTGCTATCTCGTAGACCACCTCCTGCGCTGGAACGACCCCACTGCGGCGCTCACCGTGCACGGTGTCAGCGGTCTGTGGGGCTTGTTGGCAGTAGCCCTCTTTGCCGACGGGAAGTTTGGCGCCGGCTGGAACGGCATCGGCCCCGACGAGTACCTGCATGTCGCCGGGCAGGGCGTCAGCGGCCTCTGGACGGCAGTCGGTCTCCAACCCGACTGGCCCGGACAGCTTCAGGCCCAGGGAGTGGGCCTGGCGGCCACCGGCCTCTTCGCCTTCCTGATTGCCAGCCTGGCCTTCGGCCCACTGGCGGGGCTCATGCACCTGGTGACGCGACGCCCAGCGCCGACGCCTCCCATTGAGGAAGAACAGGAGACGGCTGAGACCCCTGAGATTCCTGAGGTCGCTGAGACCCCTGAGGGGACTGAGGGAACTGATGGGTCTGCTGGGTCTGATGAAATCCCCTCAGACCTGTCAGACGCTTCAGACCCGGCAGATGTCTCAGAAGAACCCATTCAGGACTGATCCCTGGTCTCCAGTACCTAGTGCCATCGCCACTGCCTCCTCCGGCGTCTCGGCGCGAATGATGCTGCCGTCGGGTGCGCCGCCGCGTGCCAGTTCCCACGTGCCCAGCCCCACCAGCGGCTTGTCCCATCGCAGGGTGAAGGCGATCTCTGACAGCGTGCCGTACGCGCCGCCGACAGCGATCACGGCGTCGGCAGAGCGTACAACGATGGTGTTGCGCGCCTCTCCCAGCCCCGTGACGATGGGCACATCCACCCAGGGGTTGGCGTCCCTGGCATCTACCCCCGGCAGGATGCCGATGGTGAGTCCGCCGGCTGACTTGGCCCCGCGGCAGGCGGCCGCCATCACCCCGCCCCGCCCGCCGCAGACGAGCACTGCCCCAGCCTCTGCCAGAAGACGCCCGACGGTCTCGGCAGCAGCGGCTTCAGCAGGCGTACAGTCTGCGCCGCCGATCACTGCTATGATCATGTGACCTCCAAAGGACACCGGCTCTGGAGTGTATCGTCTCCGATCAAGCCTGATTAACTCCCTCCCAATCTCGCTTCCACCAGCGTCGTATACACTGCCCCTGTTGGCCTCAACTCGCTGCGGATGAAGGTGACATCTCGCATGGCCATGCTGCCCAGCCTGCCCACGTCGCTTCTTTCCACCACTTCGCCTATCGCCCGCCGCTCGGCCGGACTGACGCGGCGCTGCACGCGGCCCAGCGTCAGGTGCGGCTGAAAGCCTCGCTTCTCCGTCGGCCAGCCCAGCGGCGCCACGTGCGCTTCCACCGCCCGCCACAGAGCGACCAGCGTTCCGGTTGGCTCTTTCACACTCACCCAGATGACCCGCGGCCGCTGCGGATTGGGGAAGCAGCCCAGCCCCTCCACGGTGAATGAGCAGGGAGCCACTTCCGAGGCAGCAGCGACCAGCGCCTGTTTGATTTCTTCCAGCCGTCCCGCCGGCGTATCGCCCAGGAACTTGAGCGTCAGGTGGATGCCTTGGGGACGCACCCAGCGCACAGAACGGCGCGGCACGACGGCACGCAGTTCATCCTGCGTCGCTGCCAGCGCTGCCCTCACGGCCTCGTCCAATGCGACGGCAATGAAGGTGCGGAGAATGGGTGCTAGCGATGTGCCAGATCGGGAGTGATGCATGACTTGACTCCAGTTGGTTCGATGCTTCAGGGGGCAAAGGGCAATACAGTTCAGTTAGGAGGGATAGGAGGCGGCGCCCCTGACCCTCAATCCCTGTCCCCTAGCTCCTCTCCAATGTACGATGCGATGTCAATCTTCTCCAGCGCCACCCTCCGAAATGCCTCCGGATCACTCGGCCCGTTGGGCATGTCCCAGGTGATGGTAGCGTCGAGAGCCATCTTGCTGGTGCGGGCCTTGCGCCCCGGTGCCTGCTCGGCCGAAGGATCGAGCGAGCTGGAAGGCTGATCCTCGAAGACTACGAGGTCTCGGGCCGCCTGAAAGCGGGTGGCGATGGCCCATTCCACTTGTTGCGTGTCGAACAGGTCCACATCGCTATCGACAACTACCACGTGCTTGAGCGAATTGTGGCCGCGGAAGGCCGCCTCTGCCGCCCGCCGCCCGTCGTTGGGGTGGCGCTTCTGAATCTGCACCACGGCGTGAAGCCAGGACGTGCCCCCCGGCGTGATGTGCACGTTGCGGCAGTCGCATACCTCATTGACGGCGGCGTAGATGGTTGGTTCCCGCGGTAAGCCCATGAGCAGCTTGTGCTCCAGCCCGCCCGGCAGCAGCGCCTGGTAGATCGCCTCCCGCCTGTGGGTGATGCAGTCGATCTCGATCACTGGCTGCTGCCGCACGATGTCGTAGGTCTCCGTCAGATCAACGAATGGTCCCTCGGCCACGGTGCGGTGGGTGATGCGTCCTTCGAGGACGAACTCGGCGGCCGCCGGTACCCGCAGCGGCACTGTGCGGCATTGCACGACGGGGGTCGGGGCCAGGGCCTGGGCGATGGTCAGCTCGTCCACGTCCGGAGACGGGGACATGGCCGCGGCCAGCAGCACGTGCGGCGGCAGTCCGATGCAGATGGCCACTGGCAGGTCGTCCTGCATCTTGCCCAGCGCAGTGTGCGTGCCTCGCCCCTCCACCAAGCGTGCTGCCAATCTACGCTCATCCAGCCTCAGCAACCGGTGGAACGAAACGTTAGGGCCGGTGTCCGGATCCTCGATGAAGGCCACGGCAGCGGTGGCGTAAGGCCCCGCATCGTCCGGCCAGTGGGTGAGGAAGGGCAGCGAAGTCAGATCCGCCTCTGGCTCGATCACCTCCTGGCAAGGGGCAATATCCGCCAGCGGAGGCGGCTGCCGGTTGATCAGCGCTTCCGCCAACCGGAAGAGCAACTCACGCGGCTGGCAGCCCAGCGCCAGGGCGAAGTAGGGCCGACCAGCGCAGAATCCAGCGGCGACGCGGTATGCTGAGCCTTTCACGTGAGTGAAGAGCAGCGGCCGCCCATCCAGCGCGCCGATGACCCGCGCCATCTCCAGGTGGGGGTCAGCAGGGCGGGTGATGGTCAACAAGTGGTCGGCGGATTCGATTTGGGAAAGGAAGTCTCGTAGGTTCATGATGGGATTGAACAACGGATTGGGAAATCAACGGATTGGACAACGGATTGGGAAATCAACGGATTGGACAACGGATTGGGAAATCAACGGATTGGACAACGGATTGGGAAATCAACGGATGAGAAAGCGGCAGATTGGATTGGAAAACTGGTAGATTGAGTCAAGCGATACGGATGGGCTCGATGTGAAGACGGGCGTCGTGGAAGTTGGCGATGAGGCCCAACTTCAGGTCCAATCGGCGTAGGTGAACCTTGAGACGAGTTCGCTCGGCATCAGTGATCTCTTTGAAAGCGACAGCGGCGACCAGAACGCGGTTCTCTACGAGCAACAGGCGACAGGGCCGCTTGCCCAGGTAGTGATCGCGGTAGTGGACGGCATAGTCATGCAGATACTCGACCTGCAATCCTATGAAACGACATTCGATGCCGCTGGCCTGCCGGTAGACGGGGTGACGGAAGCCGGGGCCCATTTCCCAATGAACGCGATGCAGCGCCTCGTAGAGCTGCCCGACCAGCTCGGGATAGAGCAACTCCTCATCTGCAGGCAGCCTGGGCTCCCAATGGAACGGTTCAGCAGATGAGGTCAGGAAATTGGGGAAGCGCTCCACCTGCAGCGAACCGGCGCCGAAGTTGATCAACAAACCCAGGTCTGCGCCGGTCACCTTTAGGTAGGACAGGATCTGTGCTCGGTGAAGTGGCGTCAATTCGGGCGTTGCCTTCAATTCCAAGACCACTTTCCTGTCGGCAAACAGGTCTGTGAAGAACCGTCCGGCCTTCAACCCACGATAGAGAACCACCCACTCCTCTTGCCGGGTGCAGGAGACGCCTTCGTGCCGCAGACCGATTTCCGCTGCCTCTTCGTAGAAGTTCTCCGGCAGCCCAGGCCCAAGCTGATTGTGTACATCGAACAGTACGCCCCTGATGACATAGGTCAGCTCAGCATGTATCAACTTGACCAGCGCACTCCTCCTTTCACCCTATCCGTTGTATCCGTTTTATTCTCCATCCGTTGTATCCGTTTTATTCTCCATCCGTTGTATCCGTTTTATTCTCCATCCGTTGTATCTGTTCTATTCTCCATCCGTTGTTGTGCCCGTCACCACCACCCTTATCGCTCCGGCTGCTCGCAGCGCGGCGGCTACCCCCTCCGCTGTGTGCTGCGTCACGAGCGCAATGAGGTTGCCTCCGCGGCCAGCACCGGATAGCTTCGCCCCGCCCGCGCCGGCCTGTCTGGCCGCTACGCACAGCCGTTCCAGTAGCGGCGAAGAGACGCCGATGGCCGCCAGCAGCCGCTGGTTCTCGTCCATCAGCGGGCCGAGTTCGGTTACCTGGCCCGTTTCGATAGCCTGGCGGGCAGCTTCGGTGATGTGGCTTATCCTGTCGAACAGTGCTTCGTAGTGGGCTGGGTCCGCCTGCCAGGCGCGGCGCACGTCCCCTACGGCCAGCTTCGTTGGGCTGGCGACGCCGGTGTCGGCGATGACCAGCCAGAAGTCCGCACCGACGCGCAACCGCTGCGGTGGTTGCCCACGCACGAAACGCACCGGCTGTTCGTAGGCGATCACCGTGTTATCAATGCCGCTGGGCGTGCCGTGGTGCAGCCGTTCCGTCTCGTAGACCAGGGCGGAGACGACGCCTGGAGCGAGAGGCCGCCCGGCGTGCTCCGCCAGCGCCCGTACGATGGCCGTGGAGACGGCCGCGCCGCTGCCCAAACCGCTGGCGATGGGAATGTCGGAGCGGAGCGTGATCGTCCAGTCGGGCTCTGGGGCAGTGTCTAGCTCAGCCAGCGTCAAGCGGACGATGAGGGCCAGCGGATCCTCGGGTGGGGCATCGGCGAGCGGAAGGCGGCGGTTCAGATCGGCAGCGACGATAGCGCAGCCCGCGCCAGGCGGCGCGTCGGTCACTGCCGCCCGGGCCCGCAGTTCCGTCACCGGCACGGCGATGGCTGGCCGTCCGTAGACCACGGCATGCTCACCGAAGAGGATCACCTTGCCCGAAGCTGAGGCTGTTGTCACCGCTTCTCCAAGAACCCGTCCCAGAACCTGGCACCCTGTCAGACGTGGATTACGGGCTTGTAGTAGCGACTTCAGTCGCTGACCAGCGGAACAAGCGACTGAAGTTGCTACTACGAACCCAGCACTTCATCATCGACGTAGCAATAGAGAGGTAATACGTTGTCGGCGGCTGGGAACCGCCTCTGCAGACCTTTCGGGCAGACCCCAACCATCCGCTTATCCCCAGTATAGCACAAGCGCTAGTGCAGAGCAAGCATTGATCAGCCGGTGAAGCCGATCGAACCGATGCTCAGCTCCTGAGCGTGTCGTTCTCGGCTCCATCGGCTGTATCAGCTCCATCAGCTTCGTCGGCTGCATCAGCTTCATCGGCTACATCAGCTCCATCAGCTTCGTCGGCTGCATCAGCTTCATCGGCTACATGGGCTTCATCGGCTTCATCGGCTGACCCGTTGCGTCACCCACAGCCTCCGCAGCCGTCGCTGCAAGCGCTGCCAGAGCGCTTCCGCCCGTCGCCGTTCTGCCTCTGTCAGCGGGTGCGGGCTGTACTGCGCTCGCACGAAGACGGCAGCCAATTCCCCTGCCTCTTCACCGGCTGCCTGACCTTGTTCCAACAGTCGATGCCGGCCCCAACGGGCTGTGGTAGCTAGCGTTGTCAACCGCTCCGCCAGGCCGCGGGCGAACTCCGCCGGAGTCTCGTGGGCTGCTGGCTGCTGTCCCAACCGCGCACTCCAGCGGGTCAGATGCAGGTAGAGGCGCTGAGCTACACCTAAGCCCGCTTCCGACCGCCGCCGCCAGACCATCCACGCCGCCGCGCCCATAGCCAGCAAACCACCCCCCATCCCCAATCCCAGCGACCAACGTCGCAGCGCCTCACGGAACTGTCGGAACTCTCCCTGTTCCCTCAGTTCCTTCAGCCGCGCGTCGAGATCAGACGGTAGCTCAACCAGCGGCCCACCCTCTCGCCGCTCGAACGTCACTCGCGCTGCCGTGGGCTCGAAAGGAATCCAGCCATAGCGCGGGAAGTACACCTCTACCCAGGAGTGAGCGTGCTCTTCGGTTACCTCATAGAAACCTTCTTCCTCGTCGTAACTGCCCGAAGCATACCCCACCGCCAGCCGCGCCGGCACCCCCACACTGCGGGCCAGCACCGCCATGGCCGTGGCATAGTAGTCGCAGTAGCCCTTCCGAAAGTCGAACAGGAAGACATCCACCACGTCCCGCTCCGGCGGTGGCTGCTCCACCTCCAGCGTATAGGGAATAGTGCGCAGGTACGCTTCCAGGGCCAGGGCCCTGTCGTACGGTGTCTCAGCCCCAGCCACCAGTTGCTGAGCCAATTCCGCCACCCGCTGCGGCAGTGGCGGCAGTTGCAGGTACCGATCCAGCACCCAGTCCGGGTATGCCTCTCCCGCTGCCCGCAGTGCCTCCTTGTTGACCGCGGGCACGGCAGAGAGGATGGTGTACTCTCCCGCCCGCCGCACCGGTTCCAGCGCGGCCAGGTCTTGCCCATCTCGTAGCAGCGCCCGATAGGGACGATCGGGGGCCAGCGGCTCGCCAACGCCGTACAACACGCTCCCCCGCACGCCGATCACCTTCACGGTCTGCAGAAGCTCCCTCCGCCCGGTCAGCCATTCCTCTGACACAGACCACGGCTCGCCTGTGCTTCGTTCCAGCGCCTCCAGTTCCTCCACGTCCCATCCCCGGCCAGTGTAGATGGCGTACGTGACCGAGCGGTAGTAGTGCTGCTCGCCCCCTTGTCCTGGTGGCGGCTCGTTCAGCCACACCCTCAACGCGACCTGCGTGCTCAGCTCTGGTCCAGCGCCCAGCTTATGCGCCCGGGGCAGTCCCCCCGCACCGGGCGCGGCGGCCTCCAGCGGCGAGCGGGCAGACCGTTCCAATTCGGGGAACATGCGCTCTGCCGCCTCCTCCACCTGGCCCCACGGCTTGGAGAAGTGTTCCCAGAACCACTCCACCGTGCGCCGGGAGGCGATGGAAGGCGCGGTCACGCTCACCCCCATCACCGCTGCCGTGAGCACCACGCCCGCCAGGAACAGATCGAGACGTATCTCGTTCGAATAGTCGGTTCCCTCCACCGTCCACCGTTGCTCCAGTGTGATCGATCGCACGGCCACCAGCAGGGCCGTCAGGCAACCCAAGAAGAGCAACAGCCACGGTTCCCCATCGTGGGCGAAAAAGACGTTCGCCGCCAGCAGTGCGCCCGTAGGCGCCAAGGCCACCAGTACCCGCCGCCGGCGGTAGAGCCACCAGATGGCCCAACTGCTCACCCCCCACACCAACAGGGCGACGAAGAACAGGAAGACCAGGTTGTCCTGCTGAGCACTTCCTCTCATCACCCCCTGCACCCACCACCACAGCCGACCGCCGAAGCTCCCCAGACGCTGCCCCATGTCGTTGACCAGCGCCTGGAACGGTAGGGGCACACCGCCGTGTGCTCCTACCACCCTGTCGCGCATCAATTGCCAAAGCCAGACGAAGGCATAAGCCCATTCGTCCCACACCAGCCGCAGCGGTGGCAGTGTGCGCCCCACGAATCCCACCGTGGCCGCTAGCCCGAAGATGGCCATCAGCAGACCGCTCAGCCAGGCGGGGAAGCGCGGCCGCGTCAGAGCGAGTCCTACCAGTGCTGCTAGCAAGGCCAAGCCCAGCAGCACTCCGCTTCCCTGCACCCAACGGACGATCAGCAGCGACGCGGGCAGACAGAGCATGGCCGTCACGCACAAGAGTGGGATCAGCCAGCCCTCCCGTGGGCGTATTCGCTTCAGTAAGCGCAGTAGCAGTGTGAGCATACTTCACCTGCACTGGGTGAGCAGATCAGTGACTAGATATCGGGTATCAGATACTGGGAATGCCCTGATCTCCAATATCCAATCACTATCTCAGACTTCCTCTTCGACTTCCATGGCGATGACCCGTCCCGTGCCCCTCAGCACCTTGTACACCGTGCGCCGTCGCTTGTAGCGAACGAGAGGACGGAAGGGGAAACCTTTGCGGATGACGTGGCTGGGCACGGACTGCTCGGCCAACAGGCCGCGTAACGCCGCTACTTTGCCGGTCTCGCGGCCCTGATCGCCGGTATCCTGACCATCAAACGAGGCCCGGTCGAGCAGGATGGCTGCCGACGCAATGCCCCGGCGCGCCAGCGGCAGCAAGGGGGCAACCCAGTCAGACCTTAGCGAAGGGGTGATAACCACCAACGTGAGCCCGCGCCCCAGCGTGGGGCTGATCTCCTCCAGCACGCGGGCCAGCGGCCAATCGGAACCGGTGGACACTCCAGCCAGCAGGTGTAACATCCGCCATAGCTGCGCCTGGCCTCGTTGCGGGAGCGCGAAGGCAGGCTTCTCGCCAAAGGCTACGAAACCCACAGCCCGATTCTGGCGCAGCATCTCGGCGGCCAGCGAGGCGGCCAGGATGACACCGTACTCCTCCGTGGACTCCTGTCCCTCCCCCGCCTGCACGCGGCGATCCAGGTCAAGCACGATCCAAAGATTGCCCGAAGGCTCCAGGTCGAACTCCCGTACCATCAACGAATCGCGGTGCGCCGTAGCGCGCCAATGGATGCGGCGCAGCGCATCGCCGGGCACGTAGGCCCGCACGCTGGAGGCAGCGACGGTGGGCTCCACCGAGCGCAGGCGGGTGCGGGAAGTGCCTGCGGCCGCGCCGCGGGGCAGATTCAGCGAGGGCAGGTGCATGACGCGGGGATAGACGAGCAGGGTGCGGGTGTCGGAGTAACGGTGGACGACGCGAAAGAGGCCGAAGGGATCGCCCATGTGCAGTTCCCAGGGGCCGAGGGTGAACAGCCCTCGGCGCTGGCAGACCCCACGCATCTGCCAGCGGCGGCTACTGTGAGCGGATGTGGTCTCCACGAGGTTGGCTCTGTAGCCGGGAACGTCGGATTCGTCAACCACCTCGGCCCAGAGGACGGGCAGCCGAGAACCGTTTTGCAGTTGGAAACGCTCTTGCAGAACGTCGCCGACCACGACCCAGGTGCCGCGCAACTCCCGGCTGGCAGTGACCTCGTCCCGCATCTGGCGCGCCCAGACGTAGGCGATGACAAGGATGGTCGCCAGCCCGGCGAGCAGCCAGCTCCAGGCCCTGGCGGGGTTGGTGAGTTGCAGGAAGAGCAACAAGGCAATGAGGGCCAGGGGCAGAGGAGTGGTCAATCGCAGGGCGCGCTGCGGCACGTTCCTCTCCAGCGTGTCCATCGTAGTCCAAGTATAACAGTGTTCCTACCAACGCACTATCCAGCAAGACAAGAACGCGTATAGCAAGACAATGACAGATTGATCCGTCGCTGTCGCGCGATCCATGCTCTCTCGGTGGGGCTAGCGCTCAGCCCGCTAGCTCCAATGCCAGCGCCAAGCGATGATCAATCTCTGCTAGATCAGCGTCAGTCAGCCGACCGATGCGGTAGCGGATGAGTTGGGGCTCAATGGTGGCCAGCGATGCCTTCACCAACGAAGGCCTGAGCAAACCGGCTTGCACCCAGTCCTGCAACACGCAGTCGGTGGGGGCCGCCGGTTGCCGGATGCGACTGGTGACGGCAGCGATGATGATGTCCGGCTCGGTGTTGTGATACAGCTTGCCGCTGACGACGACAGCCGGACGCTGTTTCCGACTGCTGAGATCGGCGAAGGGGAAGAGCACGAGCACCACGTCACCCCGGCGGTACTGGCTCATTCTGGCCTCCAATCGTCGTAGATGGCGTCTTCCTCGTTGTCCCAGATGCGATCGAACGCCGCTGCTGAGAGCCGCATGAACGGTTGGCGCTCTGCTCGCTCCGGCACGCCCAGCGCCAGCAAGTTGCGCCCCAGGAAACGCCACTGCCGCCCCAGCTTGATGGCGTCAATCTGTCCCTTGTGCGACAGCTCTTGCACTGTGCGTCGAGATACTTTCAACAGCGTCGCCGCCTCGTCCAGTGTGTAGTATGCATTCGGCTTGATCTCCAAGGTTTCACTGATCATGTTTCCCTCTTTACTTCACTCCTTGCCATAGCATACCATAAGACGCATCTACGGGCAAGTACAGGCAAGTAGGAACAAGCCACTTGCTCCTGCTCATCAAACAGTCGAAAGGAATTCCTTCACTGTGCCCTCCACCCGCTCGGCGCAATCGGGCGCGCCTGCGTCGAACCAGCAGATGGCAGGATCGTCCAGGCGGAACCAGGTGTACTGCTGGCGTACGAAGCGCCGCGTTTCCCGCTTGATCAGCGCCACTGCCTCCTCCAGCGTGGCCTCGTCTCGCAGATACAGGCCAATCTGCCGGTAGCCAAGGCCGCTCATGGCTGGCAGGTCAAAGCTATAGCCCCTGGCCACCAGTCCCCGTACTTCATCCAGCAGCCCGTGAGTCATCATGCTCTCCACCCGCTCGTCAATGCGGTGGTAGAGCAGTTCCCGCGGCATGCTGAGTCCAATGCGCAGGATGCGATGCGGCGGCGGGCGCTTGGCCTGCAACTCGCTGATAGGCCGCCCCGCCGTCAAGCACACCTCTAGCGCCCGGATGACCCGCCGCACGTTGCGGGGATCGATGCGCTCCGCTGCCGGCGGGTCGAGCGTTGCCAGCCAGCGGTGCAAGACCGCTTTGCCTCGTCGTTCCGTCTCCTTCTCCAGCACGGCGCGCAGAGCGGGGTTGGGGGGCACGCGGGGGATCGTCCACCCCTCTAGCACCGCCCGCACATAGAGGCCACTGCCACCCACCAGCAGTGGCAGCTTCCCACGGCACAGGATGTCGTTTATGGCTGCGTAGGCTAGGCGTTGATATTGGGCCAGTGTTAGTGGTTCGTCGGGATCCACCAGGTCGAGGAGGTGATGGGGCGCGCGGCGCTGCTCTTCGGGCGTGGCCTTGGCCGTGCCGATGTCCATGCCGCGGTAGACCTGCCGTGAGTCGGCGGAAACCACTTGGGCATTGAAGGTCTCGGCCAGATGCAGGGAGATGGCCGTCTTGCCCACAGCCGTGGGGCCTATCAGGGCGACAAGAGAGGAAGATGCGTGAGGTATCATCAGCACAGTCGTGGCCACGCTGGCGCAGGTAGTCGGTGCTAGGTATCAGGTACTGGGTATTGGTGATCGGGTATCAGGATGTCAGAGTGGTTCCTGATTACATATACCTGGTCAGCGATCACTGGCAGACTCGAGTCCTTGGCCGAGTCAGCCTTGCACGGCGTTCTCAATGATCGTCAGCCGTTCCAAGTGCCCGCTTCGGCTGAACTGCACAGCCACCACGTCAATGCGCCAGGGCCCGTCCCAATCATGCTCCTGCACGTAGGTTTGGCCCAATTCCACTAGCTTGGCCTGCTTGGCCGGAGTCACCGACTCCTCCGGCGTGCCGTACGCCTGGCCTCGCCGAGTGCGCACTTCTACCACAACCAAGGTATCGCCATGTTGGGCGACGATGTCGATTTCCCCCGCGGGGCAGCGCCAATTGCGGGCGACGATGGTGTATCCGCGTGCCGCCAACGCCTCCACCGTCAGCCGCTCACCCAGCCGACCCAGCCGCTGCCGCCTGCGGGTCATGTCTGCAGAGCCTCCCGCAGTGGCCGGAAGGAACGGCGATGCAGCGCGCAAGGCCCCAGGTGAGCCAGCGCCGCCCGATGGGCCTCCGTGCCGTATCCCTTGTGGCGGGCGAAGCCATAGCCGGGGTAAGCGGTTTCGTAGGCGATTAGCATCTGATCGCGGGTCACTTTGGCGAGAATGGAAGCGGCAGCGATGGAGAGAGAGAGTTGATCGCCGTGGGTAATGGGTTGCTGAGGTAGCGTCTGTTCGGGCAAACGCAGGTAGTCGATCAGCAGCGCTTCCGGTGGCATGGGAAGCTGGCGAAGGGCCACTCCCATCGCTTGTTGAGTGGCGGCCACGATGCCCAGGCGGTCGATCTCGCTGGCCGACACGAGCCCAACGGCCCACCCCTCCGCCTGCTGGCAGACAAGCTCGAAGAGACGATCGCGCCGTGACGGAGTCAGCAGCTTGGAATCGCGCACGCCTGCAGCCAGCAGCGGTTCGTGATCCGCTTCGGGGCTGAGGATGACGGCGGCTGCAACGACAGGTCCGGCCAGCGCACCTCGTCCTGCTTCGTCCAGACCGGCCACGAAACGATACCCCTGTGTCCAGAAGCGTTGCTCGAAGACCAGGGTGGGCCTTTGGCTTGCCGACAGCATTCGTTTGCCCACGATCTCCCTCAAGAAGCCTGAAGGGTGTCGCAGAGCTATGGAGAAGGCTCTCCAAAAAGCGAGAAGCGCAGGGTTTCCCCTCCGCTTTCCCCCTTTGTGCCCTCAGACCGAACGTTTCTCTTTGAGCCGGGCAGCCTTGCCTCGCCGATCGCGGAGGTAGTATAGTTTGGCTCGCCTCACCTTGCCGTGCCGTAGGACTTCCACTTTCTCAATGCGTGGAGAATTCAGCAGGAAGGTACGCTCGACTCCTACACCATGAGCGGCGATACGACGCACGGTGAAGTTGGAGTTGATTCCCCCTTTGCGCATGCGTATCACCACGCCGCGAAAGACCTGCACCCGCTGTCGAGTCCCTTCGACGATGAGGTTGTGCACCTGCACTGTGTCGCCTGGGCGAAGCCGCGGAATGTTGGGATTCGGTTCTACTCGTTCTAGAGAGTCCATTAGCGTGGACATATCACACCATCCATAGTCGTAAGTACTAGGCTCGCGCCGGACAGCTATGACTTCGGCGAGCCGTCGGTGGGAGCTCGGTCGAACGCTCAGTCGAGCCGTCCGGTAGCCTGGCGGGCCAGATACCAGTCAAACTAGACTGCTTTGAGCCTGGACTTGGCAGTCCAGGCCGAGCAGGCTGAGTAGCTACCCATAGTCGTAGATTGTAACGACCAAGAAGTATAGCACAGATCAGCAACCGCGGCAAATCGCGCACGTGCCGATAGCTGGCAACAGAAACGTTGATGGCGAATAGCCACGATCAGGCCCCCTCCCTAGACTTCAGGCTGCGGCCAGCCCAACTCCCCTAGGTGCGTGCTGAAAAAGCCATCCCTTGATCCGAGAAGTGGGAGAGATGGTGCAAAAAAGGGCGCGTTTTGGGGCTCGTGTCCCCGAATCTGCCTCAAAAAGCGGTCAGAAGTGGGGCGTCTGCCCATCGCTCTCTCCCCAGAAGGGGGTTTTTCAGCAGCCTCCTAGGAAAGCCTTGTCCTCTGGGCTGAGGTCGGCGCGAGCCAGGAGGTCTGGGCGGCGTTCCAGGGTGCGCCGCAACGATTCCCGCCGCCGCCAGCGGGCGATCTCGGCGTGATGGCCGGAGAGCAGCATCTCCGGTACCGCATGGCCACGAAACTCCGCCGGGCGGGTGTAGTGGGGATGCTCCAATAGACCGTCGGCGTGGGAGTCTCGCTCTGTTGCTGCAGGATCCCCCAGCACGCCAGGCAACAGCCGCGTCACGGCGTCGACGATCACCATGGCCGCGATCTCTCCGCCCGAAAGCACGTAGTCGCCGATGGACATCTCATCGGTGGCCAGGAACTGCCGCACCCGCTCGTCTACTCCCTCGTAGCGCCCGCAGATCAGGGCCAATCGCTTGTGCTGCGCCAGTTCCCTGGCCTCGGCCTGCGTGAAGAGACGACCCTGTGGGCTGAGGAGGATGATGGGAGTGGGGGAGGACGTCTCGTTCTCCAAACCCAGTACAGCCTCCAGAGCACGGAAGATGGGCTCTGGCTTCATGACCATGCCACCGCCACCTCCGTAGGGCGCATCGTCCGTCACCTGGTGCTTCCCCTGGGCATAGCCGCGGATATCGTGCATGGCGATAGAGATGTGCCCCGCCTCTTTCGCCCGCATGATGATGCTGTCAGCGAACACGCCGGCGAACATGTCAGGAAACAGGGTGAAGATGTCAAAGTGCATCAACCGCCTCGCTTGTTCCTTGATCGAGCACGCAAGTCGACAAAAAGGCCACAGGGCGTTGCCGCCCTGTGGCCTTCGAGGCAGGTGTCCCCGCCATGCCGTGTGTCAACGAGTTTTGAACCTGTAATCGCAGGTGGGTGTCTCACCTGAAAGTCCTGCCTTGCCGGTCGATGGCTACCGCATTTCCCTCAGGGCTTCGACTCCCATATCCAAGGTGTTGGCTCAAAACGTGACGTCAACATCACGAGCACCGCAGGGCACTGCACGCATATCTTAGCACAGCTCTCCGCAACGTGCAAATCGGCGATGTCGGGTAGCCCATGGCCGATGGCTGATGGGCAATACGCCAGAGGGATATCGGCTCTTTGCTACTCACTCGCCAGACGCAGGTGGAGTTCTTCTAGTTGTCGTGGCGAGATCTCCGAGGGCGATCCGGTCATCAGGTCCGCAGCCGAGGCGGTCTTGGGGAAAGCGATCACCTCCCGAATGTTAGGCTCGCCCGCCAGCAGCATCGCCAGCCGGTCAATGCCTGGTGCGATGCCGCCATGCGGTGGCGCACCGTATTCGAAGGCCTCCAGCATGTGGCCAAACTGCACCTGAGCCTGCTTGGTGGTGATGCCCAAGGCGCGGAACACGCGCTCCTGCTGCTCTCGCCGGTGCATGCGGATGCTTCCCCCGCCGATCTCCCAGCCGTTGCAGACGACGTCGTAGGCCTTGGCTCGCGCGCGGCCAGGATCGGTCTCCAATAGGGGCCAGTCCTCGTCCAGCGCTGAGGTGAAAGGATGATGCACGGCACTCCAGCGTCCTTCCTCCTCGTCCCACTCCAGCAGCGGGAAATCGAGCACCCAGGCGAAAGCCAGGATGTTGTCATCCACCAGTCCCAGCCGATTCCTCATCTCCAGCCTGAGGTGGCCCAGCACCTGCGCCACCGTTGCCGGCTGGTCAGCCACGATCAGGATCAGGTCGCCAGCCTCTGCCTCCGCCTGGGCGATGATGGACTGCAACTCCTCGTCGGTCAGGAACTTGGCTATGGGCGAGCGCACCTGTCCTGATTCCTGCACTGCGATCCAGGCCAGCCCCTTGGCGCCTAGCCGCTGCGCCAAGTCGGCCAGTTCGTCAATCTGCCTCCGGCTGTAGCTGCCGCAGCCGCGCGCGCACACCGCCTTCACCTGTCCGCCCTTCGCTATCGTCTCAGCGAAGATGCGGAAGCCGCAGCCGGCCAGTA
>Ga0075114_10000953_pt1 | contig 16523 bp, 8 predicted proteins | sample AntAceMetag02UKM_FD_69784 | JGI IMG/M metagenome (GOLD analysis project Ga0075114, IMG submission 69784) | Saline lake microbial communities from Ace Lake, Antarctica - Antarctic Ace Lake Metagenome 02UKM | ecosystem: Environmental > Aquatic > Non-marine Saline and Alkaline > Saline | place... | reverse complement strand
GAGCGCAGAGGGGGAGCCGCCGTTCGCCGCAGAAGAAGCTGTGATCGACCAATTGCCCGCACACGGCCCGTCCCAGATGGTCCAACCGCTCCGTCACCTCCCCGTGAGGCAGCAACAGCATCACGAAGATGACGGCCAGAGCCAAGGCCACCAGCAGCCGGTTTAGCCAGCGCCGCGCCGAGAGTGCACTTTCCGCGGGAGAGGAATGCTGTTCCGGGTCGGGGGAAACCAGAGCCGCCAGGCGAGAGTCCACAGGGTTCTCAGAAGTCAAGCGAGACCTCCATAAGTCCGGTCAACACGACGGCGTCATTATATCACATCCTCTCTCGCTTGCCTAAACCACTGCTTGAAGGTATAATGTCTACAGCACTTGGGAGGAGTTTGCATGTCCAAGACAACCCGTGTAGCAATCGCCCTGTTGCTGCTCTGCCTGCTGGTCCTGGCCCCGACCGCCCCCGCCGGCGGGCTGGATGCATCATCGCGGTCTCACCTGGACCCTGCCGCCCCCTATGTCCGCGGCGAGATCCTCGTCCAGTGGCGGGATGGGGTGACAGCAGCAGCCGCCCGCACCGCTATCATGGCGCAGGGGCTGACAGTCTTGCAGGACATCGCCTCTCTGCGTGTGGCCCGGCTGAAAGTGCCTTCTGGCGAGGAGCGGACCCACATCAAGAAGCTGCGTCAGCATCCGCTCATTGCCCTTGCCGAGCCCAACTACCTGGCCCAGGCGGCCGATGGCGATAGCCTGAACCCCAACGACACGCACTGGCTCAAGCAATGGAATATGCGCTGCATCGAAGCGCCTCCAGCGTGGATGCTGACTACGGGCAAAGCGGAGGTCATCGTTGCTGTGCTCGACTCCGGCGTGGACACAGGGCACCCTGACCTCGGCGCCAACCTGTTGGCCGGATATGATTTCGTCAACAACGACGCTGATCCAGACGATGACTACGGCCACGGCACCCACGTGACGGGTATCCTCGGCGCCCAACTGAACAACGCTCTGGGCGTTGCAGGAGTGGCGCCGGGCGTCAGCATCCTGCCCCTGAAGGTGCTAGACGACCGTGGTGCAGGCACCTACGCCAACATCTCGGCGGCGATCCAGTACGCCGCCGCCAATGGCGTGGCCGTCATCAACCTCAGTCTGGGGGGAGATGCCCACTCGGACATCATGGAACAAGCGATACACAATGCGCATGATGCCGGCGCTCTGCTGGTCGCCTCGACGGGCAACCAGGGTCAGAGCGGCATAACATACCCTGCTCGCTACGCGGAGGTGTTGGCTGTCGCTGCTACCGATCAATACGACTGGTGGCCCTCCTACTCCAACTGGGGGCCAGAGGTGGACCTGGCCGCGCCCGGCGGCACGTCGACGGATCAGGTTTGGAGCACCTGGCCCGGCGGCTACGGATGGGAACACGGTACCTCAATGGCTGCTCCCCACGTGGCCGGCACTGCGGCGCTGATCTGTAGCCTGAACCCCGCGCTGACCCAGGATGACATCGCCAACATCCTGCGGCAGACGGCGGACAAGGTGGGGCAGTTTGATTATGTGGGCGAACGCAACAGCTACCTGGGGCATGGACGAGTCAACGCCCACGAAGCCGTGCGATGGGCCTTGCCACCGATGCTTGCCGTCGAGCCGCAGCAACTGCTTTTCCTCGGTGACAGCTACCACGCTCCCACAGCGCAACGGGTATGGCTCAGCAACCAAAGCTACCAGCCATTGCAGTGGCAGGGGGAGGAACTCACCGGAGAAAGCTGGCTCAACCTCGTGCCACCCCTCAGCGGCAGCATCACCTACAACGATCCTGACAAGCTCAACGTGCTGGTCTCCACAAGCGGACTGAGCTATGGTATCTACGAAGGCAGCCTGCGCATCAGCAACTCCACACCGGACGCCCAGGGAACCCCGCTCACCGTTCCCGTCTTCCTTTCGTTGGTGCCGGAATTGACCCGCCTGTATCTGCCAGTTGCGGAGAACAACCCATAGGCACATTGACAAGCACACACCTTGCTGTCTTTTCGTCCGTCACCATGTGATGGACATTCGTTCGTCTATCGAGATTCCGAGTTTCGAATCAAGGAGGGATTGAGATGAAGAAGATGAAGAAGCGACTTCTGCCTAGCCTCGCCCTGGCTCTGATGCTTGTTGGCCTCGGCCTGGGTACTGGAAGTCAAGCGCTGGAAGCACGAAGCTCTAAGGCAGCGTCCTGGCTCGGCGACTGGCGCAGCGCCAGCCCTGCGCAGACGCTCACACCCACTGCCACACCGACCGCCACACCAATCCCCAGTTGCGCCGAAGTGGTGGTCAACGGCGGCTTCGAGAACGACAGCGGCTGGACAATGCCCATCACGCCGTATTCCGCAGGGTACAGCCTCGACCTGGCGCACGGCGGCCATCGCTCGCTGCGCACGGGCATCCCGCCTGGCGGCACCAACGTCGAGAGCTACTCCTCCGCGTACCAGACCGTGACCATTCCGGCCGGAGTGGCCAGTGCCATGTTACGCTTCTGGGCATATCCGCTTTCGGAGGAAGCCCACCACCTCAGGATGCCGGCACACGTCAATCCGCTGGCCATTACGCCCGTAGGCGACGCACAGTATGTGCTGGTGCTGGACGCCAATGGCCAGTGGCTGCGCACGCTGATCTGGCAGGTTTCCGACGACCGGCTGTGGGCCCATCACGAGTTCGACCTCAGCGACTACGCCGGACAGACAATCCGGTTGCACTTCAGTACCTACAACGACGGCACGGGCGGCCTCACATCCATGTACGTGGACGACGTCTCGCTGGAGATCTGCCCGGAGGTGATACCCTCGCCGACGTCCACCACCACGCCGACCGCCACGCCTACGCCCACTGCCACACCGACCACCACACCAATCCCCAGTTGCGCCGAAGCGGTGGTCAACGGCGGCTTCGAGAACGACAGCGGCTGGACTTTCCCTGTCACTGACAGCACCGCTGACTACACTAGCGCCGAGGCCCACAGCGGCGACCGCTCCGCACGCCTTGGGCTCTTGCCGGGAGCTCAGGTGGCGACGGTCCGATCACCTGGCGCACCAGAACGCAATCTCCTCGGTGAAATCGCTCCCGCGGGTGCCACCTTCTCCAGTGGCTATCAGACGATCAGCATCCCTGCCGACGCCGTCTCCGCTACCCTCAGCTTCTGGTATGAGCCAGGCACAGAGGCTACTGCCTATGACTTCCAGCGCGTCCGGTTGCTAGATCCAGTCAGCTACGGGTTGATCACAGACTTGATGGATGTGTTAGAGAACGATCGCGTCTGGAAGAAGGCAACGTTCGACCTCAGCGCCTACAGCGGACAGGACCTGGTGCTCTACTTCGAGGTCTACAATAGCAGCACCGGCAGCACCGGTCGCACCTGGATGTTCTTGGACGATGTGAGCGTCCAGGTCTGCGCAGAGAGCATAGCGACTCCCACGCCAACGCCAACCCCAACTCCCACCGCCACACCGCCGCCGGATGCTCTGGTCATCAACGGCGAGTGGGTACACGACGTGCTGGGACACCGCTCCAGCAGCACACTCTACGGTTACGGCAACATCAACCTCTATCGCTCCGATGATGCAGGCATGACCTGGGCAACTGCGGGCGATTCCGTGGGCGAATTCCTGATGAGTCCCGCCGATCCGGACGTGCTCTACCGCGGGCCTGGCTACCCCTGCCTGGCCGGTGGGCCAGACGTCCCCATGCACAAGAGCACCGACGGCGGCGCCAGTTGGTTCGAGCTGCCGGCCGGTCTGAACCTCAAAGTGCTGGCCGCTCACCTCACCGACCCCAACAGCGTCTACGCGGCCGGCTGCGATGGACCATACCTCACCACCGACGGCGGTGCAACCTGGACGCACCAGCCATCCCCGCATTGGGGCGTCTTGGAAGTGAAGCACATCGCTCCCGTGGAACCCGCCTGGCAGACGGTGTACGCGGCTGGCGTCAGCGAAGGAGGTGGCGGGGCGATCATCAAGAGCAACGACGGCGGCGCGACGTGGCAGCAGGTGACGCCTCTCTCGCCCAGTCCCGAGATCTGGTGGATCACCGACCTGCTGGTGGATCCCGCGGATGCTCAGGTTGTGCGCTTCACCGAGCCGCACACGCCGTGGTGGAGCCGCGATGGTGGAGCGATCTGGTCCTGGAGCTGGACTGGCCTGCACGACGTGGTCTACAACCCCGGCGGGCCGCCCGATCAGACCTACGGCCTCTACGACCTGGATCTGGATGCCGCCGACCACGAGCAACTGTACCTGGGTACCATCCGTGGCCTCTACGTCAGCGGTGACGGTGGCGGCAACTGGTACAAGGTGACGGACGGCTACACCTGGCAGAACGCACCCCTGGGCAAGTTGTTACTGCTGGAAGCCGCGCCGACGAAGCTCTACCTGGTCAGGGGAGGCGAGGAGACGGGTGTCCACATCTACAACCTGACGACCCTCCCCCCCATCCCCACGGCCACGCCTACCAACACGCCTACCAACACGCCGACCGCCACGCCAACGCCCACCAACACGCCGACTGCCACGCCAACACCCACCAACACGCCGACCGCCACGCCAACGCCCACCAACACACCGACTGCCACGCCAACGCCGACACCTACAGCGACGCCGGTGCTGCCCTACATCCTGACGACCATCCCTCTGCCGCCTGGCAGTCACCCGCACGGCGTGGCGCTGGATCTGGCCGGGAATCGTGCTTTCATCGGACACCACGGCCTAGCTCACGACGGCCACGCCCTCTCCGTCATTGATGGCAACAGCCTGACGGTGACAGCGACCATTGACCTGGGAACGGGAGTGCAAGGCCCTAACGGCGTGGCCTATCATCCCGGGACCGATCGCGTCTACATCGCCAACCGCAACAGCGATAACGTCTCCGTGGTGGATCCGACATCAGGCAGCGTGGTGAGCCACCTGGCTGTGGGTTCCATGCCCAATGGCGTGGCCGTGGTGGACGACCTGGTGTACGTGGCCAATTTCAGCGATGGCAACGTGTCGGTGATCGACGCTAGCACGGCAACGTTGGACCATACGGAACCACTGGTGGGCGCGGAGCCCTCGCACTTCGCCGTGGACGCCGCGCAGGGCTTCGCCTACCTGAGCCTGCACGGCGACGATGCGGTGAGCCATCTCCGCTACGGCACGCGCTGGAACCACCTCCCCGGCGTGCCCGAACCGTACGGCATCGCCTTCGACCCCTCCACGCGCCTGCTGTACGTGGGCAACCGCGGCTCCAATCACAGCATAACCGTGGTGGACGTGGACACCAATACCATCGTGGACACTTTCGATGTGGGCCGCGAGCCCTACATGCTGGGGGTTAATCCCAACACGGGACATCTCTTCGTGGTCGGCCAGGACGACGTGCAGGTGCGGCGCACGGCAGACGATAGCCTGCTCACCACGTTGCCACTGCCGATGGGGGCGGAGGAGGGGATCGCCGTGGACACCGTCCGCGACCGCGTCTACATCACCAGCCGCGATTCGGATGCGTTGACGGTAGTGCAGGACTGGCCCGGTTAGAACGTTTGTTCAAGCATTTGACAGATTCGGGCTTTTGCAGTATCTTAGGGATACCGTTGATGCTCATCCCGAGGCCTCGGGAGAGCTTGCACCAAACTGCAAATCGAAGAAAGGAGTTATGTCCATGTACCAAACCACCATCGTCGTAGGACACCTTGGGAAGGATCCGGAGATGCGCTATACCTCTTCCGGCGTTCCGGTGACCAGCTTCAGTATAGCGACGACCCGCAAGTGGACCTCGCAGGACGGAACACCTGGAGAGAAGACCACTTGGTTCCGGGTCACGGCGTGGAGGAAGCTGGCAGAGACGTGCAACCAGTACCTCAGCAAAGGGCGACTGGTGCTGGTAGAGGGCGAAATCGGGGCATCGGCGTGGGTGCCTAAAGACGGAGGCGATCCCCGTGCGAGTCTGGAGTTGACGGCACGCAACGTCAGGTTCCTGGGGCGGCGGGAGCCCGCTGCTGGTGAGGTAGAAGGGCCACCAGCCGATATGGGGCCCGACGATATCCCCTTCTAGAAAACCAACTGGAGTGCATCGTCTCCGACGATGCGGCCCAACCATAGACAAGGACCTCCGAGGTCCTGGAGACCTCGGAGGTCTGCCTACGTCCGCACGGTGAGAGCGCCAGGCAACAGGCGGAAGGTCGCAGGGGCTTCGCCCACGTACTCGCCATCCGCCTGCAGGATCACGCGCTTCTCCGACTCTACGCGCACCGTTCTGGAGCGATAGGCGTCCACCTTGGGGTGAGTCAGGTGCGTGCCTCGGTAGACGCGAGGCACCTGCAGCAACAGCTCCAGCTTCGTTGTATCGCCGATGATCACCACGTCGAAGAGGCCATCGTCGGGCGTAGCATCCGGCGCAATGTGCATTCCCCCGCCGAAGTAGCGTCCGTTGGCGACGACGACGGCATTGGCCCGCTGTTCCAGGGTGCGATCGTCTAGCGTGACGACGACGGGCTTGTTCTCATAGGTGATGAGAGTGGTGACCAGGCTGATAAGATAGGGAATGGTCCCCCCGCCCGCCTTGGACTTGCGGTTCACCCGATCCGCCACCTCGCCATCGAACCCAAGGCCGGCGGCGTTGGGGAAGTACTCGACGATCTCCTGCCCCTCCCGCCAGCAGTGGATGACCCCCAGGTCAATGCAGCGATCCGAGCCATGCACCAGACGGTGAGCGGCAGCAAGCGGTTCCCGAACCAGGCCCACGGTGCGGGCGAAGTCCGACCCCGTGCCACAGCAGATGACTCCCAGCACTACCCCCTGGGGAATCTCGTCCTCAGTCACCAGGCCGTTGACCACCTCGTGGATCGTGCCATCGCCGCCGACAGCGACGATCAGGCGACAGCCATCGGCCACGGCCTGGCGGGCCAGTTCCACGGCGTGGTCAGGGCCTTCGGTCAACACGTGGTCGAACTCCACTCCTTCCCCGTGTAGCTCATCTCGCAGTTGCGGCCACAGCTTGCCCCCTCGTCCGTTCCCAGCCACGGGATTGACGATCAATCGCATCGGCTGTACAGCCATTGACCCCTCCTAATTCATGAACCGCGTGCACTGCCCTCAGTGTCTAGGCATGCGGCGATTTTTGGTGTATAATGCTACTGTAGAGATCGGGTTGCCCGCGCCTGGGCCTGGAGATTGGGCACGGAGGGCAGGAAAGGCATGAAGGACATAGAAGGCATGGAGACCGTGCCCCTACCCTAGGCCTGGGCATGGAGACCACGCCCCCACTTGTTCTCAAGGCATCAAGATGCGATACGCGAAACTGGATGGACTGCTTCTGACCCTACTTGTCATCGCCAGAGTGCGCATTGACACCCTGGCGGAGGCGGCTGTGCTCCCCTTGCGCCAGCAGGACGTGGCTCGCCACCCGCTGCTGGGACAACTGCTCTCACCTACGGCGATGGAATTGCTGGCCCAGCAGGGCCTTGCCGATCCCATCACTCTGCTGCTTATTGTGATAGCCTTGGCCGCGCTGGCCGTTTACCTGGTGATCAGCTTCACCACCAAGCAGCTCAGCCGCCGTGTCTATCGGGCCAAGCTGGCGCTCATCTGGCTCATCGTGGTGCTGACGGTCGTCGCACCCACGTTGAAGATGACACTGCTGCGCCAGCAGAGCGGCCCTGCCAGCTATGCCCATGACGGCGGCGTCATTCAGACCGAAGCCACCATCGAGTACTTCCTCAGCGGACGCAATCCCTACATTGAGGACTACCTGCAGACCCCCATGGCAGAGTGGGGACTGGGCGAGTTCCGCACGGCGCTCTACCACTACCCCTACCTGCCCTGGACCTTCGTCTTCTCAGCGCCTTTCTACAAGCTGGGCCAGACACTCCTCGGCTGGTACGATCAGCGCTTCGTCTACCTGCTCCTCTTCGCGATCATGCTGGCACTCGCTCCTGCGTTGACCCGCAAGCGGGACAGCAAGCTGCTCCTCGTTATGGCCCTGGGACTGAACCCCATCATGGGCAGCGACGTCATCTTCGGTCAGAACGACAGCTTCGTATTCTTCTGGATCGTGCTATCGCTGTGGCTTCTGGCTCGGAGCAGTGAGATGCCCACTGACCACAGCGCTGCGCCGTGGCAACTCGGCTCGGCAGCAGCTTTCGGCCTGGCCTGCGCCTCCAAGCCCACAGCCTGGTTCCTGGCCCCGTTCTATGCCTTGCTCCTGGCGCCGCCATCACTTGGCGCCGGTCAGGAGACCGGAGCGGAACGGAAGGGGTGGGCTGGCTGGCTGCTGACGCTGGCACGCCGCACCTGGCCAGCGTTGGCGGTTTTCCTGCTCCTCGTCCTGCCCTACCTCATCTGGGATGCCAGGGCTATGGTGGACGATGTCTGGCTCTGGGCCAGCGGCCGAGGAGAGCATGCTTACCAGATCTGGGGCTGGGGAGCGTCCAACCTGTTGCTGGCGCTGGGGTGGGTGAACTCCCGCTTCGACTATTGGCCCTTCTGGCTACTGCAACTTTCCGTCTGCGGGCCGCTGCTGGCCTACCTCCTTCGGCGTCAGTGGCGAGATAACCACATCGCCGCCGCCTGCAGCAACTACGCCCTCTTCCTGCTGGTCTTCTTCTTCCTCTCACGCTTTCTGAACGAGAACTACCTCGGCTATATCCTGGCCTTCCTGACCCTGGGGGTACTGGGGCGAGATGATCTTCTTTCAGTAGAGTCATAGGCATATCTCTAGAAGAAGACCGACTCCTGATATTCGCCGAAGACCTCACGGAAGACATCGCAGATTTCGCCCAGCGTAGCGTAGGCTTTCACTGCCTCCAGGATGGGGTACATCAGGTTACCGTCCCCGCGGGCCGCATCCCGCAGCCGGGCCAACGTGCGCTGCGTCGCGCCATCATCCCGCTCGGCCCGTACGCGGCGTAGCCGCTCCATCTGCCGCCGCTCCCCCTCAGCGTCAATCTCCAGCAGCGGAATCGTCAGCGGGTCCTTTGCTGCGTACCTGTTGACGCCGACGATGACGCGCCGTCCGCGGTCAATCTCCTGCTGATAGCGGAAGGCCGCCTCAGCGATCTCCCGCTGAAAGAAGCCCACTTCGATGGCAGGGATGACCCCGCCCAGGGCCTCGATCTTGCGGAAGTACTCGTGGGCTTCTGCCTCCAGGCGATCGGTCAGCGCCTCGACGAAGTAGGCGCCCGCCAGCGGGTCCACCGTGTTGGTCACGCCGATCTCGTGGGCAATAACCTGCTGCGTACGCAGGGCGATGGTGACTGCCTTCTCCGAAGGGAGGGCTAACGCCTCGTCCATGCTGTTCGTATGTAGCGATTGGGTGCCACCGAGCACGGCGGCCAGCGCCTCGATGGCCGTACGCACGACGTTGTTCTCTGGCTGCTGAGCGCTGAGCGAGCAGCCGGCAGTCTGGGTGTGGAAGCGCATCCACCAGGAGCGGGGGTTCTTGGCCCCGTACTTCTCACGCATCACCCTGGCCCAGATGCGGCGGGCAGCGCGGAACTTGGCGATCTCCTCAAAGAAATCGCTATGGGCGTTGAAGAAGAAGCTCAGACGCGGGGCGAAACTGTCTACATCCAAGCCCCGCTCGCACGCGGCTTCGACGTAAGCGAAGCCATCAGCCAGGGTGAAGGCCAACTCCTGCGCAGCGGTGGCACCGGCCTCCCTGATGTGATAACCGGAGATGCTGATGGTGTTCCAGAGCGGCATCTCCTTGGTGCCGAACTCGATGGTGTCCACCACAAGGCGCATAGAGGGCTCGGGGGGGAAGAGGAACTCCTTCTGGGCGATGTACTCCTTGAGGATGTCGTTCTGGGTGGTGCCGCCCAGCCTGGTCCGAGGCACCCCTTGCTTCTCTCCTACGGCAATGTACATGGCCCAGATGACAGCCGCCGGACCGTTGATGGTCATGGATGTGGTCACCTGGTCCAGCGGGATGCCATCGAGCAGGGTCTCCATGTCCGCCAGGGAGGAGACAGCCACGCCGCACTTGCCGAACTCGCCGATGGCCTCGGAAGCGTCGGTATCGTAGCCGTAGAGGGTGGGCATGTCAAAGGCGATGGACAGCCCGGTTTGCCCCTGCTCCAGCAGATACTTGAAGCGCTGGTTGGTCTCCTCGGCCGTGCCGAAGCCGGCGAACATGCGCATGGTCCACAGCCGGCCACGGTACATAGTGGGATGCACCCCGCGGGTGAAAGGATACTCCCCGGGGAAGCCCAGGTCTCGCTGGTAGTCGAGTTCGGCCACGTCGGCGGGGGTGTAGAGCCGCTTCACCGGCGCGCTGGAGATGGTAACGAATTCGTCGTGCCGCTCCGGGTGGCGGGCTAGTGTGCTTTGCAGCTTGGATTCGGTCCAGTTCCGTTTTTCCTGCTCTATCTCGCTGATAGCTTGCTTATCGCACATGGGCAGCCTCCTATTGAGCCGAGGGGCAGGGGAGCCGAGGGGCAGGGGAGAAAATGGGGGTCGCTCCTCCGCTCCTCCGCTCCTCTGCACCCCTGCTCCTTCTCTGTGACAGACCCCAAGAACAAACCCGGCCTCTGGCACCGGAAGCGACCACCCTGCCTGGCCAGTGGTCAACTCAGGGCTCGCTTCCAGTCACCAGCACTTGTGGCCGGTTTGGATAGTCAGCGGAAAAGCGGAACGATCGGAAGGTTTTTTCCCTTTCCGCTCCTTCCGATCTTCCGCTGATCCAATCAGAAGCCGGGTTTGTAGGGGTCTTCTCGCTCAGTATCCTTGCCCCTCGGGCAATCTCCTCAAACGGTGACGCCCTCTTACTGCGCCGCCATCTTGGCCTTGTCTTCTTCTACCAACACGCGGCGCAAGATCTTGCCCACAGTGGTCTTGGGTAGGTCGCTGCGGAACTCGACGAACTTGGGCACCTTGTAGGGGGCCAGGTTCTCCTTGCAGAAGGCGATGATCTCCTCCTTGGTGGCCGTCTCGCCCGGCTTGAGGACGATATAGACCTTGGGTCGCTCGCCCTTGCCTTCCACCGGGATGCCAGCGGCAGCCACCTCCATCACCTTGGGGTACTCGTAGAGCACGTCCTCGATCTCGCGGGGGTAGACGTTAAGGCCACCTGCACCCAGGATCATGTCCTTCTTGCGATCCACGATCTTGAAATAGCCGTCTTCGTCCATGACAGCGATGTCGCCGGTGTGGAGCCAGGGGGCGCCACCCTCAGGGTCAGACCGCAGGGAATTGGCCGTCTCGGCAGGGTTATTCCAGTAGCCGCTCATGACCTGCGGGCCACGGACGCACAGTTCCCCCATCTCGCCGACACCCAGTGCTACTTCGCCAGTGTCCAGGTCCACGATCTTGACCTCGGTGTCGGGCCAGGGCACGCCGATGGTGCCGGGGCGGTTCCCTTCGAAGATGGGATTGGCGTGAGTCACTGGCGAAGCCTCGCTCAGACCATAGCCCTCCACCAACCGCGCTCCGGTGAGTTCCTGGAAGCGCTTCTGTACCTCCATCGGCAGCCCGGCCGCGCCGCTGATGCAAGCCTTGATGGAGCCGACGTCGTACTTGCTCAGATCCGGATAGTTATTGATGGCCACGTACATGGCCGGTACGCCGGGGTACTGGGTGGGCTTGTGCTGGGTGATGTTCTTGAGCACATCTTCCAGGTCGCGTGGGTCGGGGATGAGGATCATGGCCGCAGCAGTGAGGATGCTGTGGTTCATGCAGGTGGTCATGGCGTAGCTGTGATACAGCGGCAGCGCCGTCAATGACCTTTCCGTGCCTTCCTCGGCGTTGAGCCAGACTTTGCACTGATAGGCGTTGACCAAAATGTTCTTGTGGGTCAACTGTGCGCCTTTGGAGATGCCGGTGGTGCCGCCGGTATACATCAGCACCGCCGTATCGTCCAGGGAGGCCGCCACGGGCTGGGGCTTGGCCTGCGCCTTGGCCAGCATGTCGGTGAACCAGTAGGTATTGGCATCGCCGGAGATGTCCACGCGGTGGCCACCCTTCTTCTCCTTGAGCAGGGTGAAGAGCAGCTTGAGGATCGGCGGCAAGTAGGTCTTGATGTTGGCGACGATGACGTGGCGCAGGTTGGTGTCCGAGCGAATCGCTTTGATGCGCGGGTACATGAGGCTCAAGGTCACACAGACTTCAGCGCCGGAGTCTTTGATCTGGTACCTCAGTTCGCGGGCCGTGTACAGAGGATTACAGGGCACGACGATGCCCCCGATGCGCAGGACAGCATAATAGGCGATAGGGAACTGGGGGATGTTCAGTAAGTGAACGGCCACCCGGTCGCCCTTCTTGACGCCTAACCCCTGCAAGGCAACGGCGAAACGGTCCACCGCTTCGTTGTACTCGCGGAAGGTGATCTCGGTACCCTTGAAGATCAGCGCCGTGTGGTCAGGGTACTTGCGCGCCATCTCCTCCAAGATGGCGGGCATGGTGCTCTCTGGGTAATCAAGGTGTTCCGGAACGTGAGACTCGTAGAACTTCAGCCAGGGCTTTTCCTTGTGTACTGTCACGGTATGCCTCCTCCATCACTACTGGCACTACTGGGCGCAACTTAGCCCCAATACAGTTCGTTGCAAGAGAGTTGAACTCTCGACACAGTTCGTTGGGAGGGAGTCGAACTCTCGACACAGTTCGTTGGGAGGGAATTGAACTCCCGACACAGTTCGTTGGGAGGGAGTTGAACTCCCGACCTCGGCAGTGCGACTGCCTCGGAACAGTCCATCTAAACCGTATTGAACTTGGCCCCTTGCATCTGAGAACGGTACACCGGATTCTCGAAGGCTTGGACAGGGCACGCATCGTTGCGCTCTGGCCGCCCGCACCCTGATAGGTATGCGGGCTGGCGGGGGAAAACGCGGGCAGGAACGACGATTGTGGAGTATCAAACGAGGATTTCTGCCATACACCCTTCCTTTCGCTGGCTCGCGAACCGCCACATGCCCAGCCTGAGGTCCGGTTACCAGTTTCAGTGCATCACAGTTGATGGCGACGAGTTGCACTGGCTGCATCTCAGTGTACTCTGTGTCTCAGTGGCTGTTTCAATACATCACACCGATATTATACTCGCAAACGGTTTTCCCGTCAAGGAACTGCTCCGTGATTCGCTATCCTCCGTCCAACACGACCTCGAATTCCCGATCGATGGACAGCGTCATCTCGAAGCTCTCCTCGGCCGCGCCGCTCACCTGCACGCCCAGCGGCAGAGCGCCGGTACCGGGCTGCTTCTGCACGCGCAGGCGGTATATTCCGTCTGTCACCGCCTCGGCTGGGAGATCGTAACGCAGCGTGATCTCCCGCTCCTCTCCCGGCGCCATGACGAAAAAGCCGGTGAAGACCTGAGTATCCCGCTCGCCCGGCAAACTCTCCACGCTGTCGGGCTCAAAGCCAACCGCCTCCTGCAATTCGCTTCCCCCCGGCACGTAGACCCGCACGTAATCCCAGTAGCAGCGGTTCATCATGTCGTCGTAGCTCTGGCCGTAATACGGTTCGTGGATGCATTCGTCCAGCCGTATGTCGGCGGTGTGGCGATAGCGCAGTGTCAGTTCAGCGAGGGGGCGACCACAAGCGTCGCTCTTGCACTCTGCCAACACCACCTGATAGGCAATCTCCTGCTCAATGAGAGGGTTGACCTTGTTGAAACCCATGTTGGTGTCCACCACCATGAGGAAGTCGCCATCGCCGGGACGCAGCTCCCCGGTCCAACCAGCGGCAGCCAGCAGTTGCGTCGTCTCAGGATCATCCACATGAATCAGGACGTGCTTCTCGTCCAGGCAGCGCATGACGACCGAGAGCAGCCGACCCAATTCCACATCCTGCCCGCTTTCCAGCTTGCCCTTCATGGCTTGCAGCAAGAGACCCATGAAGTCCTTGCGGTGCTTGAGCCACTCCCTCCATTCCTCGCGATTGTGCTGAGCCTCTCCAGCCAGCTCAGGCGCGTCCTGCGGTGCTCCCCAGGCCGCCGTCATGAACTCCAGCACGTTCTTCCCCGTCACGGGCTGGTCGAACCCCTCCAGGCGCAACGGCTGCAGCGCCTGCACCAGCCACTGCACCGCCGTCAGATCGGCGGCGATCACACCGTCTACCATCACCTCCTGGTCCAGCGCATAGAGGCCGGCCATCACCTGGGCAGCAGTGGGGAAATCGGGCGACCAGTTGGCATCCCGCAGCACCAGGATCTCAGCCTTCATGTACTTCAGCAGAGGAGGTGGCGCCGGCGGATGCGGCTTGCTGAAGTCATCCACGGCGTAGCTGTCCTGAAAGCTCAGTTCCACGATGCGGCCCTGGTCCAAGCGCAACAGACCCACGCCACTGATGAAGCCGCCGGTGGCACGCAGTTCGTGATTGTTCTCAGCGATGACGAGGTAGGTGCGCGGCTCATCGGCGCCCAGCAGGTCCGGCGCCAGGCGAGCCGCCTGCACCGCCAAGCGCAGCAGCGGCAGGTAGCGATCCAGCCGCTCCACCAGCTCCCCCACACGGGGCGAGAGGCTGGAAACATCCATCTGAGCGCGGGCGGTGGTGACCTATTCCAACTCCTCCTGCGCTTCGGCCAGCCGCGGCTCCGCCTCCACCAGCGCCGGCAGCACTCGCTCCAGCAGGCTGTCCGACGCGTCGGCTGGCGGTTCCTTCCAGGCCAGCACTATCGGCTCCAGCCCCTCCAGCGCCAGGTGCCCAGCTTGGGCGACGCCGCTGGCCACCTCAACCAGCGCGGGCGCGGCCTGGATGTCGCCGCCGTACTTGGGCATCCAGCCCAGGTGGCGGGCCAGCGGCAGGAACGGGCCAACCTCCGCCTCGATGGCGGTGAGATCATCCGCCAAGGTGGCGAAATCTCCCGTCAGTGCGGCGAAGTCGGCGGGCTTCAGATCGCTCAGCGCTTCGGGCTTGGCCCGGGCCTCCAGGCGCGGCAGCGTGGCCCGCAGCGAATCCAGGTGCCGCCACAGTCGCAGCGCCTTGCTCCCGGCCCAGAAACCCAGCGCCAGCAGTAGGACGACGATCACCCCCAACACCACCCAACGACGTTTCAGTTTCACGCTTCCTCCTTCAACTTGGGTCAGCGGAAGATCGGAAGGGATCAGCCGATGTAGCCGATGCAGCCGAAAGAGATTTGAGGTCCGCTCCATCGGCTCAATCGGCTGACTCGCTTCTTCCGCTGACTATCTCCCCTAGCCTCCGTGGGGCCGTAGCCGGTACAACGGGCCGGCCGGCTCCAGCCGATAGCCGCCGACCGCCCCGCGCGCCTCCTCCGTCACGTAGACCGACCGCTGGCGCAGGTTGGCCTGGATCAACTCCGGTAAGTCGGGAGGCGTGCCTTCGCCACCCGGCAGCGCCACCGCGGGGTAATACGCCGCCAAGGTGCGCCGGTACCAGTCGAAGCCCCACAGGCTGCCGTTGACGATGGTCACGTCGGGCCGCTCCGCCAGCGCGCAGTGGCGATACCAAAGGGCGAAGGTGGCGCGGTCGCCGCTGGTGACGATGAGCGCCTCCGGCTCCGCCGCCGCCAGCGCTGCCGCCGCGTAGTCCGCTGCTTCGCGGTCGCGCCGCAGGTCGTGGGCGGCGAAGTTGCCCACGAGTGGGGCCAGCGGCAACAGGGCAACGAGCAACAAAGCAACGAGCGACGCCCGTGGAGTGATCGCCTCTTGTGCCCATTGCCACGCGGCTTCCAGCAGCGTTACCAGCCCCTGCCCCAGCCAAAAAGCGACCATCAGGCAGGCTGGGAGCAGGTAGACGTATGAGTCAGCCCGGTCGTAGCCCAGGGCATAAGCGCTGTAGGCGACGAAGACGAACAAGCTGACGCCCAGCGCGGCGCGGTCGCGCCGGCTCAGCCGCCACACACCGGTGAGCGCCAGCGCCCAGCCCCACCAGCCGAATTGCTCCAGCAGAAGGTGGCCCCAGGCCGAGAGCCGTCCGGGAATCAGCGGCAGCGGCACGCCGAAGATAGCCTCCCGGTAGAGCTGCCCCGTAACCAGCCACCAGAAGCGGCCCCAGGTCCTGGGGTCGCCCCAGTTGATGAGCGGCTGCCGCGCCGCCGCCAGCGGCAGGTAGATGTAGACCGCCAACCCCATCGCAAACCCGCCCGCCACGCCGAGACAGGCACGACCCGTCAGGTTTGTTCGCCGGCGGTAGGTCAGCAACCAGAAGAGCACCGCCGGCAGCAGCAACAGCCCGCTGAGGTGGTTGCCCAGGCCCAGGCCGTACAGGAAGGCCGCGGTCACCACCAGCCAAGGCGACCCCCGCTCCCGCCAGCGCAGCAGCAACCAGAAGACGGCGGCGACGAAGGCCACGTTCAGCGCGTGCACCTCAGCGATGGTGGCCTGCGACCATAAGAGTGGCGAGAAGGCCAAGATCAGTGCCGCGCTGGTTGCAGCGACAGCCATCAGCCACCGTTCTTGAGCAGGGGAGCCAGGGTGCGCGGGAGCAAGGGTGCTCCTCTGCTCCTCCGCTCCTCCGCTCCCCTGCTCAAGTTGGAGGCTCTCGGCGATGCTCAGGCCAAGCAACATCACCGCTGCGGCCGCGCTGAGCGCCGAAAGCCAATGCACGCGGACAGCAGGCTCGCCCAG
>Ga0075114_10000946_pt1 | contig 16574 bp, 16 predicted proteins | sample AntAceMetag02UKM_FD_69784 | JGI IMG/M metagenome (GOLD analysis project Ga0075114, IMG submission 69784) | Saline lake microbial communities from Ace Lake, Antarctica - Antarctic Ace Lake Metagenome 02UKM | ecosystem: Environmental > Aquatic > Non-marine Saline and Alkaline > Saline | place... | reverse complement strand
CCTGCTTTTCTTGATGTTCCACAAGGACTCGTACCTGTTCTCGCAAGTAGTCAATCGCCTTGTATAGCTCCTTGTCGATGCAATAAGCCAGGTACGTAGCCAGCGTGAGCCAGAGTTTCTGTTTCATAGTCCAGATACACTACGGAATCCTCTGTCAGCAGGCAAACACTTTCATCCGTGACGACCTTATGTCACTGCCATAGAAAGAGTTATGCGGGAACCATATTTACACCGCACGACATACAAGATCCCATCAGCCAGCAGCATACCGCCCCAGTCGAATCCCGGCGACTTTCCGGTCTTCCACTTGACGTTACCCTCGAGGTCCATACACATCAGGCCTTCACGCATCCCCTTGTCGTTAGCGTTGATGTAAATGTGGTCCTTGTAGACGATGGGCTGATGAATCTGGCCCTTGCACTCGCGGTTCTTGAAAAGCGTTTCGGCTTGAAAACCCGCGGGCATCTTTGACACGCGTAACATGATTGCGCCTGCACCATAGCCACCGCTGACAAAGACCAATCCGTCACCCAAGGGTGCGGCACTCGCAATCGGAATTCTGCACTTCCAATCACCATTATACCAGAGAATCTCACCATTGTTGGCATCCAAGCCCGTTACGCCGTCCGTCGTGACGATCAGAACCTGATCGACGCCATCGATGGTCGTGACGATGGGGGATGCATAGCTGATCTTGCCTTCCAGGGGTGCGGATTTCCATAGCAGCGTGCCAGCCTCACGACTGTAGGCTGCTACCCCAGTCTCCTTGCTCACCGGTGCCACTATGACCAAGTTCTTGTAGAGGGCAGGCGCCTGGCTGACAGCCCAGCGTGGCACTCGCGCACCAAATGCCTCAAGTATGTTGACATGCCAGAGGGGCTTATGTGAGACCTTGCTTATGCAGTGCAGGTCTCCCACCGGACCTGCGATGTAGATGTTTTCATCATCCAGTGTAGGATGAGAGCGGGAACCTGGATAACTTATCTTCCCAGGGGCATCGTATGAGAACTCCCAAAGGTCCTTGCCGGTATTCAGGTCAATGCAGCGAAGAATATCGCGCACACCCTTCTCGCGGTCCAGGATGTAGACTCTGCCCTTCTCGACCACAACGCCACCGAATCCGGCCCCTACTTTCGTTGTCCACAGCACCTCCGGCTCATCCGCGGGCCATTCTTTCATGAGCCCTGTCTCGTGGGAGGTGCAGTTGCCATGCAGGCCTTGGAATCGCGGCCAGTCATCGGCGTTTGCCTCGCCGCCATACAGTGTTAGTCCCAAAATGCCGATGACCAAACAAATGGTAGTGCTGTGACATTCTCTTTTCATATTCGGCTTTCTCGATCTCATCTAGTGTTAGTTGGGGTGTCACAATCCACCAGGAATTCCAGGACACACTCGTCCTATGCATCAAAAGTAATACCGCGCCCTCAATCCTATCCAGAAATCACTCTGCTTTTCTCCGTACTCAGTATATGAGTCGCCCACAAGAAAAGTCGTTCTCAGCCGCAGTTCGAGGTTCTTTATGCCGGTGTATAGCAACTCCGGACCCAACGAGAAGCTGCTGTCACTGACGTTGAGTATTCCCGTAACCAACGGGGTAAAGTACAACAGGTCAAAAGGGTCCTTCTGACTGATACGCAGGTAGAGATAGTCCCTCATTGGATTCTTCTGACCATAATTGCTACCTGCTAGATTGGATGCTCTTTCCAAGAGCGATTCATCCCCTGACAAAAGATAAGTATCGTAGCCGTAGTCAATGAATGAAAAATAGTCTCCCATCTCGCTCTCGGTGTACCCTCTCGCGTTGTGATAGTATTCAAAGATGTAGGTTGTCTCTGATTTGGTGAGGTATCTGAACCCCGATAGATAACTGGTAGCATCGTATTCTCGGTCAAAGATGGCTCCAGTCTCATCGACAAGTCTCTTCTCATGGCCATTGATGAAGGCCAACTCTCCATGTATCTCGAAATTAGAGGTGATATTCCTGGAGAAATCCATCCCGTACCGGGTCGTCTTGCTTGCTCCTGTAAGAACAATGAAATCCAGATCAGTGTCGTAGAGCAAGAAATACGCCTTTCCCGCGAAATTCACCCCGTCGACCTTTCCGAAGTCCTCATTCATACCGTCATAGACAGGGATCAGAACAGGGGTGAAAGAAAACGTTTTCACTGGACCTTCAAAGCTCTTAATGTAATCGGCCGATACCACGACAAAGCCCTCACGAGCTAGTTCTGGGTCGGTGGGGTCTTTAGGTCTGTCCAGAAACGCCACTGGGTTCCACGCATACCCTTTACCCCATTTCAGCGTTGTCTTGCCTATGCCAAAGCTAAACGCCGACGAGGGCCTGAACGACATGTAACCTTCATAGAGCGTTGTTTCGTCCGACCACCCGAGATAGGACTTATTCAGATCAGCATTGAGGATGGCGCGAAATTCGGCAGCTCCCATCTTATAGCTGCCATCTATTAACGCACCGAAGTTGTACTCTGCACGGACATCGTCTATGTCACGGTCATATAGTTTAAGCGTGTGCAACGCAGAGCCCTCATCCGGCCAAAAAAGAACCGGCTCCAATTCAACATACCCCCCGATGTGCAGTGGCTTTTCCTCTATCTCCGACAAATCGAAGGAGTACTCGTCCTCCGCTAGAGCCACCCCGAAAGAAAGTGTCAACAAAACCGCAAGCGGTCCCTGTAATCTCATTATCTCAAGGATTCCAGATTGGGCATGAACGTGAGGGTAAAGACTTCATCTTTGAAGTTTCTCTTCTTGATTTTCGCGTGGATCATCACAGATTTATAGCCCTTCTGCAAAGGGCTATCCGTCTCAATCACCGAGGGCCTTACAATTCCATCCCCAAAGTCCTTTGTCTCTTTGAAATACATGGTCTTTATGAGCATGGACGCTGCGGTAAGACATTCGATCTTGGTAGGCAAGATCTTGCTTCTATCTACCCATATTTTCAATTTGTCATAGGCCACAGTCTTTGTTCTTGCCTTGAGGTGGAGGATGTACTCGTCACTTGACTCCTGCATCCGCTCAACAGTGTATTCAGTGGCGTAATCAAGCCGCAATATATCAGAGTTGTTGAACACACCCCCTACCACAGACTGAAGACTCGTTATGCGAACAGGTTTACCCACATTAGGAATGTAAAGCCACATGTTTTCATCGAGCCTCAGGGTACTTCTGCCTTTGTCGCTGGCAGGGGACAAGAAGACGGATGCCACCTTGTCCTTTTCTTTCTTAATCGAAAAGAGGACGAATTCCTTCCTCCTGCCATCAGGCTCAACATTGATGAGTTTTCTATAGGACTCATAGGACTCCGGATTCAGATTCCTATCCAGCTTTGCTAGAATCTGATCGCCAGGACTCAAAACTCTCTTGACAGCATCACGAGCAATGCCATGGAGTTGGAAATAATCCAGGTTATTACTCTTCATGGCCGCAATCATCTTGTCACCAAAGGTTTCGGCAATTACTGCAGTCACGCCTTTGTTAGCAAGGAAATGTGCCGCCTGTTGCCCTGCTCCACGTTGCGCGTCTTTGTAAGGGTTGCTCACACTCTCTATTAGTTCGCCCGTACTGTCGAATATAAGATAGTATGGGCATTTGCCTGCCTTGTTGCTGATAGAGGATGTAATCTCTTTGCTGTTCGATGCGACAGCAATTTTTGCCTCACTCTCCTGAGTAGCGTGAGCCATAATCTGTAATAGAAACAGAACGACCATAGTTGAAAAAAGTGTCTTCTTCATTTTGAATTACCTCCTAAACATGTCGCAATGCGTCAATCGGGTCCATTTGGGATGCTTTGCGCGCCGGATGAAGACTCGCCAGGACGGAAATCACTATGACAATTGCTGATATCATGAAGATGTCCCATACCGGTATGCTTGGAGAAAGTAAGAATCCCTTTTGCCTGCCGAAATCGAAAGTGAGTTGCGCCATATCGAGCAGGGAAATGATCGCAACGCCCAGAGCATTTCCAACAAGGGCACCCAGGGATCCCAACAGAAAGCCCTCTATGAGAAACATAGCCAGTATCTTCTTAGGCAACGTACCTATGGCCGCCATGGTGCCAATCTCCCTGATCCGCTCATAAACCGCCATGACCATCACGTTCATAATGCTTATGAGGACTATGGCCATAAGCATTAGCTTTACGAAGAACGTCATAACATCTATCATTCTCGCGATATTGTAGAATGGCGAGAGCTTTTCCCATGTATGCAGCTCGAATGCCGGCTTGCCTTGCTTATTGAGTTCGTTTCCGAGTGTACCTTTCAGCCTGTCAAATACCGCGTGAAGTTTGCCGAAATCTTTCAGCCTTATGGCGATTTCGCTTATCTCCAGAGCATCCATTCTCAGGATTTCTACAGCGTCATCGATGTGAATATATCCATCTCTGCCCCCGGGACCTGTCGCACTCTCGAGTATCCCTCCGACTCGAAACTGCTTTCCATTCACAGAACCATCCCTATTCGTCGCAATGACAACAACGGTATCACCTACCTTGACCTTCATCCCTTTTGCCAAAAGCTCAGGTACAAGAATATCTCCTGCTCGTATGGCCGCATCCCCTTCTTTTATCCTTGATAGAAGCAAGGGAGAAGTCTTGATTTCATGCTCAGGATAAACGCCGTTGAGTCTTACGTTCGTCGTTTCCACAAAGTTACTGAACATACCGCCGAACTTTATTCTCTTTGAATAGGCCTCTATGTCAGGAATCTCACCCAGGGCCTTCTCTACTTTCTGGTATCCTTTCGGACTTAGAGTCAATGTGAGCGGTAAGCTGTCAATAGACGCTACATAACCCTTCTTGTGAATCTGGATATGCCCAAGAAAGGAGTCCGTTATCTGCCCAATCATCATATTCTTGAACGACGCCGACACGGAGACAAACACCAGCACAAATACGACCCCAATGGTCACTAATGAAGCGGTCAGAAGTGTTCTTCGCTTGTACCTCAATAGATTTCGTATGGCGATCTTGAATAGGTCAAACATTGCTCTGAGCCTCCCCGCCAGCCAGTTCCCCGTCTTCCAGCGTATATATGATTTCAGCCTCTCCGACAATTTTCTGGTCGTGAGTCGAAAAGATGAACGTCGTGCCGAGTTCATTCTTCATCTTTTTCATGATGTCGATCACTCGGTAGGCTGTCTTGTGGTCAAGGTTGGCCGTAGGCTCATCGGCCAAGACGAGCTTTGGATTTGTGACCAAGGCTCTGGCAACAGCGACCCTCTGTTTCTGTCCGCCGGACATCTGGTCGGGATACTTGTCTTTTTGCTCAGCCATTCCCACGGCCTCAAGAAGAGCCAGAACGCGCCGATCCCTTTCACTGGCCTCGGTATTCTGTACCACGACGAGTGGATAAGCCACGTTTTCATACGCGGTAAGCACAGGAATGAGATTGAAATCCTGAAATATGAAGCCGATATTCTTACCGCGAAAAGCTGCAGCCATACGCGTATCAAGCATAGAGACATCTGTGTCGGCTACCCTTAGGGTGCCCGAAGTTGGCTTATCCAAACACCCGATGAGATTCAAGAGGGTAGTCTTTCCACTGCCTGAAGGACCAACGAACGAAACAAAGGAAGCAGGTTCGATCTCAAAACCTAAACCCCTTAGGGCATCAACCTTAACCTCCCCCTTCAGATATGTTTTTGACAAATCCTGTGCTGTTATCAAGCTCATAAACCTATTCCTTCAAGAACCTCACTGTCTGACAACGATGGATGGGAAACAGATTGATGCCATACGCCGTCAGGAACGCACCGTGATGGAAGCAAAAACAACCGTTGGCAATACTTGGACGAGCCAGAGCTTGCTCTTGGCGACCGTGATTTGATTTGAGTTCGCCAAGTCACATCCCACCGGACTCTTCTTCCTAGTTTGGCCGGTAGATATAATCGCCCATGAGAACAGCGGCCTCACAATGGCAGCTCAAGAATCCCGCTTTCCCATACAAGCGAAACTCCCGTACCGTTCCGATAAGGGCTGAGCATAATATTCACGTGGCCGTATCAACGAAGATGCCCCATATTGGCCACTAAGTCAATTACAGAAGAGCATATGCCCATAAGGGGCGTACCAGGAGCCAGCGTTTGGCGGTCATTCGTCGACCGGACGTTCTCCCCCCGACGAAAGGCAATGGACCCACTCGGTCCATCGCCTTCAGCCGGCGTTCAATGGGCTCACCTGTTGGTGTTGGCCCCCTGGTTGTTGCTGTTTCCGTTGCCGATGGCACGCTCAATCGGTCCGTTAATAATCTCGTCGTACAATTCTTGCGACATCAACTGGAGGCTATAGGTCTCGCCCTCGCCCTCCAGCTCTCTAACAAAGGCCCGCAAGTGATTGCGTGATCCCCGCAGGAGGTTCTGGAACACTCGAATAACGTACTCATTCTCGACATCTTCTAAGGTTGCCAACAGATCGATGATATCCAGCTCTTCGATATAGGCCCCAACCTTCAAGGCCTCAGCATACGAGGTTGTCCCTCTCTCGATCAGGGAGAGGTACAGTTCGCTGAAGACTTCGTCTGCGAAAACCCCAACCGTGTCATCCGCCGCCGAATCGACTAATTCCTGAGCCTCAATGATACGGGCCACCGCGCCCATGTGTCGTTGTTCGGAGACGGCAATATTCTCAAAGATATCCGCCAGCCACAGCCCATCCAAGGTGATGTACACATCGCGAGCCAGCTTTTCCTCTTGGCGCATGTAAAGGACGTGAGCGGCCTCGGCCTCAGTAATAGGACCCATGGCCAAGGCTTCCTGGGCCTGACGATTCTGCTGGGCAGCACGCCACGGCATCTGTCCCCCGCGGCCGTTGCCACCGCCACGCCCCTGGCCTTGACCAGCAGCCGGTTGCTGCGGACCGGTACCGTCACAATCCGGAGTCACATTGTCGCCGCTACCGTCTTGTAGGCGATCCTGGTCATTTGTGCGATCCGCCTGTTGATCGCCGGTACCGTCTTTCTGCTGCACGCGATCGGCATCCCCATTGCCTTGGGGACCCTGCTGGGCAAATGAAGCCGTTGCCAAAAGACTCGTCACTACAAGAGCTACCACAATTCTCTTCAACATGGTCATCTTCATACCCCTTTTGAATCATGTTATTGATGGTGTGTTTCCTATGTCACTTGGGTCAAGGTACTACCGGTAAAAACATTCTCTGACTGGCCAAGTCTTGTTTTCATCTTGCCTTTGATGCTAACTCACCTCTTTGAACGTCTGACAGCGCGATGCCCTGCAAAGAATGTCCCCACAAACTTCTCCTGCCTGGACACTCGCCAATGATACCGACCTTCTATAATCTGCGGCTTTTCGGCCGCACATGCAGGTGTTCACAATCCCAGGTCATCCTCAGTTAGCCCGCTCGACCGCGTCGCCCCCCGACCCAGTTGCCTCGGCCAGTTCCACGGCCTTGACCGACACTGCTGCAGTCGCTGCAGCCCTGGCCTCTACCGCGTCCAGCGCCACGGTCGCTCATCCGATTGCCTCGGCCAGCGCCACGGCCTTGACCGACACTACTACAATCACTGTAGCCCTGGCCTAGACCATGACCGGCTCCAAGGCCACCCATCCGGTTGCCTCTGCCAGTTCCACGGCCTTGACCGACACTGCTGCAGTCGCTGCAGCCCTGGCCTCGACCACGTCCGGCGCCACGGTCGCTCATCCGATTGCCTCGGCCAGCACCACGGCCTTGACCGACACTGCTGCAGTCACTGCAACCCTGGCCCCTACCGCGTCCGGCTCCACGGTCGCTCATCCGATTGCCTCGGCCAGCGCCACGGCCTTGACCGACACTACTACAATCACTGTAGCCCTGGCCTCGACCATGACCGGATCCAAGGCCACCCATCCGATTGCCTCGGCCAGTTCCAAGGCCTTGACCGACACTGCTGCAATCACTGCAGCCCTGGCCTCGACCACCTCTGGCTCCAGGCCCACCTATCCAGTTACCTCTGCCGGCTCCACGGCCTTGAGCAGAATCACCAAAGTCATCCCCGCTTTCGACGGCACGTCTTTGTAAGCGTGCATCTCTGCGAGATTGACTTGATGTCTGTCCATCTGCAGAAACAGCAATGAGCCCAGCGGTAACAACGGCAATTACACTAAGTAGTAATGTCTTGCGTCTCATTTTAGTTCTCCTCAATCGGTGTCCTTGTCTGTCCTATTCCAGTACACGACATTTCTGAGCCTTTTTCTTTACCAGCATCTGGATTCGCAACTCCGGAGTCTTGCGCATCCATCAATGCAACGAAGACCAGATACCAGAACCTGCGGAAAATTCCTGAGATGCAAATGAAATAGACGGTTGGCCAGTCCGCGCCGCTAGAATCGATGCCGCAACTCTTGGCACAACTAGTGGTTCCTGACAGTTGAGTTTAGGGTTTTTCATGTATTTGTCGATAACTCCATTGGATCTTTGTTGATTTGATGGAGCATTGTCATGAGAAAGAAATATGTCGTTCGCTTGACAAGTGAAGAACGCACCGCTCTCGAGGCTATGGTCAGCAAAGGCAAGGTGGCGGCGTACAAGATCAAGCATGCCAACATCTTACTGGTGGCAGACGTGGAGGGGCCGGGTTGGGTGGACCAACGGATTGCCGAGGCCTTTTCCTGCCATCCACGGACCGTGGAGAACGTTCGGCGACGGTTGGTGCTGGAAGGGCTAACGGCGGCTCTCGAACGCAAGGAGCAAGTCCGGCCTTCTCGGGAACGCACACTCGACGGCGATGGCGAGGCGCGATTGATTGCCTTGGCCTGTAGTGAGCCGCCCGATGGGCGTGACCGCTGGACACTCAAACTGCTGGCCGATGCATTGGTCCGATTGGAGGTGGTGGATTCGATCTCCGACCAGACGGTGCGGCGGACGTTGAAAAAAACGAATTGCGGCCTCATCTTCAGCAATGTTGGGTGATTCCTCCCGAAGCGAATGCCGAGTTTGTCGCTTGCATGGAGGACGTCCTGGACCTTTACAAACGGCCTTATGATCCGAAACGCCCGGTTGTCAATATGGATGAAAAGCCCGTTCAACTAGTCAAGGACACTCGCCAGCCATGGCCCACCAGGCCGGGACAACCCCGACGTTATGATCACGAATATGAACGGGCGGGAACGGCGTGTATCTTTAATGTTTACCGAAGCCCTTCAGGGCTGGCGTGAGGTTCGCGTTCGTTCCCAGCGAGCGGCCGTCGATTGGGCGCAGGAGCTGGCTGACCTTCTGGAACACAGGTATGCCGAGGCCGAGAAAGTCATTGTGATCTGCGACAACCTCAACACGCATAAGATCGCTTCGTTTTACAAGGCCTTTAGCCCTGCAAAGGCACGCCGTCTGGCCGAACGCACGGAGATTCACTACACGCCCAAGCATGGCAGTTGGCTCAACATTGCCGAATGCGAATTGAGTGTCTTGAGTCGTCATTGCCTTCGGGTCCGAACGCCGAGCCTCCGATCTCTGATACGCAAAGTCACACCATGGACACAAGACCGCAACAAACGTCAGCGTGGCGTCGATTGGCAATTCACAACCGTCGACGCTCGAATCAAATTGAAAAGACTATATCCACACATTCAACTGTCATGAAGCACTAGCATCATTTGTCTGAAGAGGTCGATGCTGCATTCGGTCTAATAAGATGTTACTCCAAGTGGGGCACTTTCCTCAGGTTCACGGGGGATTCTCCTAGCCAACGTCCCCATGACACCTGGTTCGCACGGGGAAATGCTCCGCTGGGGTGTATTCAGCAGGCGTGACAAACAGAGGCCTGCGGCCTTCCTGGGACGATTAAGCTTGAATTCCAACGCCTATAGGTCATATAAGGACATATGTTTTCGGTAGAATCCCGGAGCTGAATTCCTGTCATGACAAGTGGCGAACCCAATGACACTGAACTGATGACTCGTCTGGCCAAGGACGACATGGCCGCCCTTGGCGATATAGTGAAGAAGCACCAGAATAGGGTTCTATCGCTGTCCTACCGTGTCCTTGGAGATTGGCAGAGAGCCGAAGACATTACCCAAGAAACATTCTTACGGGTTCACAGGGCGGCAAAACGCTACCGGCCGAAGGCCAAGTTCACGACTTGGCTGTACCGTATCGTCGTGAACCTCTGTTTCGATGAACAGCGCAAGCGAGCTAAGGCCGCAGTGTCGCTGGAGAATGCGGCTGTGGAGGTATTGGCGAAATCAGAGGGCAACGCCGCCGAAAAGGAGGAAGTTGTAGGACTTGTTAGAACGGCTGTTAATGAACTGCCTGAGCGGCAGCGACTAGCAGTGGTACTGCATCGGTATGATGGCCTCAGTCACAGCGAAATCAGCGAGGTAACGGGCTGGACAGAATCGGCAGTCGAATCGCTACTGGTAAGGGCATATGCAAATCTGCGGGAGAAATTGGGAAAAATGAAGTATTTTTCCCAATAGGCCGCAGTATTTGGGCTTCGAGTCCGTTCAAGTATAGGTGAGTATTATGAAACATGTGAGCGATATCGAAGTGATAGAATATGTGGCTAGTAGGCTAACAGCCTCCAGGCACGAAGAGGTGCGGGAACACATAGCGGTTTGCCAAGAGTGTTCCGGCCGCTGGAAGGAAACTGTTGAGACATGGAATGCGCTGGGCCAGTGGGATGTTGACACAACGGATCACGACGCGACGACCAGGATCATTGCCTTGGCAGAGAAAGCCGAACACGGCCAGAAGCGACGCAAGATGCCTCGTGCTCTGCGGGTAGGGTTTCTGCCGGCAATGGTCCGGGTGGCGGCGTCAATTATCATTGCCGTCGGCGTGGGACATAAGCTGGGCACGTACAGTGTTACGGGGAGCGTGCCGCGGGCCACAGCTTCGGAGAACAGGCCGGAATACCTTGCGGCACTGAGCCTGGACTGGTCAAGCGAGTTGGCCTGGCTGATACTCGAAGATGACTCGCCGGACATTGGGGATCAGCAATGAATCGAAAAGAAACAGCAATGCTTGCAGTAGTCGCGTTTGCTTGTGCGGCGATCTCGTTTCTTAGCGCTCGCTCCGCAGCACTTACCAATCAAAAGGCAGCGCGCGGATCATCACAACCATGGCTTAGCGACGCATCCCCCGTAGCGGTCGAACTGGAGGAGAAATTTGCGGAAGAGTTAGATAGACTCAGAAGTACCCTTGTAGAACAGCAGAAATCGCTTGCGGCTGTACTTGAGGATCCATGCACACCGAATGAGGTCGTTCTAAAGCAGACCGAGAATGTCATCACAGCGCATGAGCATATGATAAGGCGAGTGGGTGAACACCTAGTCGAACTTCGAGGGAAATTGTCTGCGGGCAACCGGGACCACCTGATGGGACTTTGTGCCGAAACTGCTAGAGGGCCAATGCGCCGGCTGGGTGGCCGGGCTGGCGGCTTCGGTCAGCGAAACGGCGGCGGGCCGGAGGGCCGGGGCTATGGATACGGACGTGGCGGCGGTGCCGGGCGAAGAGGCGGCGGGGGCAACGGACTACAGTTGAGAGCCAGGAACAGGTTAGCACGCAGGCTGCGACTGACTGAAGAACAAGTCAGGGTGCTACAGGAAAAGGATCCGGACTTTGAAACAGATTCTGTGCACCTCCGCGATGCTTTGCTGGCCGAAAGGGTGAAGCTTCTGTCCATGTTCGAAGACGCCGAAAGCGGTGATGATGAGTTGCTACAGCAGATTGAGAGCCTCGTCGTGACGCACAGTCGAATCGAAAGGCGAATTGCCGAGCACGTGTTGGTGCTGCGCCCTTACCTTGGCGTTGAGCAACAGAAGTGGTTGATTGGCCTATGTCGGCACCTTGAGAGCACGTAGCTATTCTGAAAGACTTCCTGGCCGGTGCTGCCTCTCTTTTTGAACCGAACAGTCTCTCCATTGATGTACTCAATGCCATCGCGGAGGGAGATTACGTGGCAGTGGAGTTTGTCCTATGCGCGAAAAGTGTCGGCGGACGTGATTACGAGAACTACTACCACATGTTGTTTGAAGCGGAGGATTCGCCCTGTATATCCACTCAAATACGGCCCACGCAGGTGAATCCACCGGCAGAGCTACGGAGACTTGGGTTTGCCCTTGATCATCCACTTGTGACTGGGATTGCTGACGTAGAGGCGTTCGATACGGCCGCAGTGGGTGCAGAGATCGGCCAAGAGAGGCTCTGTGCCAAGAAAGAGCCGGCCGTCTTTATACTTCAGTCCGATCCAGCCGGCTTCGGCGCTCAGCCCTACGCTCACGCCTACGGTCAGCATCGTGCTTTGGCAGTGGGAACAGGTTTGTTCCGAGAGATTCGCAATCATAATGGTCCGTTCGAAGGTTGATTGGTATCGCTTACAGTCCCATGGATTTCCTGATCGCCTCGGCGTCTGGTGCATTGGGTGCCAACGCGAGATAGCGTCTGAAGTTGTCCTTGGCGGCTTCGATTTCGCGGAGCTGGCCGTAGAGCAGCCCCGTGTTATAGTAGATCAAAGGACACTGAGATTCGATCTTCCAGACCTGGGCCCGGGTTTTGGCCTGGTCGCACAGGGCCAGCGCAGCCTGATAGCCCTCCTTGGATGTGGCGGCGGCGGTCTTCGCTCTGGCCATCTCAAGAAGTCTGGCAATAACAAGAAACTGAATCTGTGAATCCGTCACGTCCCGAGCTTCCAGCACCGCCTTATCATTTCTCTTGAGCACATCGAGGATGAGTTCACGCGGTAGCCATCCGTGCATTTGCTTGTCCGCCACCACGGGTTCTTCCCCAGTACGAAGAACCGCACCTCGCTCAAGGAGCATAAAGAAAATGTCCTTTGCTTTCTGGGCCTTGACGCGATCCTTGGCTGCGTACTTGATATAGGACGACAGGGCGCCGCGCAGTGGGCTGACGGTCTCATAGTTGATACGGCAATCCGCGCTAAGGGAAGCCCCGTACTTTAGCAGAATCCACACAGAGGCCGGATCGGCTTCTTCGATCGCTTTCGACAAAGCCGTATATCCCGGATAGCTTCCCACGTTTGGATTGGCTCCATGAGTGAGCAAAAGTTCAAGTATTCGGTCTGGGTTGGGCTCGTCGTATCTGACGTGGAGTAAGGAATAGTCCTTGTCACCTTCCTTATCAATATCAGGCTTGCTGGGACTTGCCCCATGGTCAAGCAATACTCGCACAAGGCCCACATCACCGGAAAATACTGCCTTGGTTAGTACACTTTCGCCATCATTGTCTGTGGCGGAAACGTCTGCACCATGTTTGATCAGGCACTCGGCTAGTTCCCCTTTCATGAAAGGAGCGATATAGGCACTATGAGTATAGGCAAGTTTAGCGAGCAGCGTTCGGCCCTCATCATCCCTGGCATCTACCGACACTCCGTGTTGAAGCAACAAGTCCAGAAACTCTACGTTACCCGGCTCAAGAGAACGCAACGACCAGTCTAACACACTATAGCCGTCACGGTCCTTGGCGGTCACATCTGCACCGTGTTTGATCAGCAGCTTTGCCGTTTCAAAAGCCCCGGCGGGATTGGCGCTGTAGCCAAGGCCAATATCGAACAAGGGTGTTACTCCGTTGTCGTTTTTGGCGTCAATTTGTGCTCCATACTTGAGGAGTAATCCGGCCGCCTCTGCGTTGCCGTTGAAGGCTGAGATGTGCAGGGCCGTTCCGCCGTCCGACCTAGGCTCGTTGGGATCTACCCCCTGCTCCAGCAGAGTCTCCAGCAAAGGATTATTATCCTGGAGGGCTGCTTCTATGGCCATGGTCTTGCCGGTGATTCTGACGGACCCGGTTTTCGCCTTGATGCCATCGACCAGAACCTCCATCGTATACTCACCAGGATAAAAGGTTTCCTCAAAAGGCGCTGCAAACCACCAGCTTTTGTCCTTGCCGTCCCTGAAATCTAGAATGCGGGTGGTGGTCCTGCGGCCCCACATATAACCATCCTCTCGCAAATCCTTTGGTCCGTCCCAGTCAACAGTCAAAACCGTGTGTGTTGCTTGCTCACCCGTGGGATGCAGCCAGATCACCCCATGGATGCGCCGAATATTGGACCTTTCAAATTCCTTGCCATACACGGCCTTGCCATTCGGATCCACAGGGAACGCACGAAACTTTATATCCGTAACTTCCACTGCCCCGGATGGCCGGGCTTGAGGAATGTACACACCATTGGGTGCGTATTTTGCCAGGTCTGAGATGTTATCGAGAGCAACCACACCTAATGTACCAAGCAGGCAAACGTACAAGCTGTCGTCACGAAGCGCAATTTGAGCATGATCCAGAGAAAGAAAATCCCACGTTCCATGCTCTCCGACAAAACCCACGGCCGAGTTGGTCGCATAGAACAGTCCGGCAGCCGGGCTGTAGGCCAACTGTCGGATCCTGCCTGTAGGATGGACGAGAATATCGGCTTGGCTCTGACCCTCATGTTGTATTTGCACGATGGTGCGGTCCAGTGCAATGAATGTTGTCCGGCCATCGCCGGTTACAGCTCCAATAGGTTTCTCAGAAGCAAATAGTTTGCGAAAGTGTCTTATGATCTTTTGATTGCCCTGCGAGATTGCCTCGGGCTGTAACAGATAGACCTCGCTATTCCCGTTGTCCGCGGTACCGACTATATACAAAGCACTGTTTGCGCCGGAGTATATCCTGGAATCCGGCAGCGGTAGAGTAATAGCCGGCTGGAACGGGACCACCGCGACTCCGTCCTCAACAGGGAGGGTCTCCGGTGAACTGATAAAGCCCAGATCGTGGTCGGTATTGAAAAGCAACGCACCATTGTCAAGGCAAGCCATGTGCAGGAATGGATGCGACAGTCCAAAGCGGTATTGCTTCACAGGATTAAGCACTATGCCCTTCTTGGCATAACGACCCGGGATTGCAAACCAGGGCTGCCCGGATGCATCCACGGCAAAGCAGAAGTCATCATACCAGTTGTAGTGATACCAGGCGGCCCCTTCTATCATTTTAGAATCGAGCGGAGGACTGACCCAACGAAGCTTTGCATTGCAATCGCTTGGAAGGGCTATCGTAATCCCGGATACATCAACCGCATTAAGGGTGGCCGTGTAGAAAAACAGAATTGCTGCTATCAACCACGGATTAGTTTTTCGGACCATAACTGATAAACTCCATCACGGCTTTTTGCCCAACAGTGAGATTCTTTTCGAAATCATTCCAGAAGGCCTCAGCATCAAACGTGCCGCCGGCGGCCGTCATGGCGTCGGTCATGAACCGGTTGGTGGCCTGGAACGCTACCTTCGAATAGACACGCCCTCCTTCTACCGCCAGGGTCGCTTGCGGAAAGGGTATCTTACCCACAACAAAATCGACAGCACTCGAAAGACCACTGGAGATATCGCCTTCGCTGGTGGCCATAGCAATCTTGTATAGTCCCACAAAATCGCCAAAGCGTGTGCCGGTCTCTGCAACAAGGGAAGGGTCTGCACTCTGCTTAGTGGGCAAGCTCTGTACACAGTCCAATAGCGTAGAAGCAATTTTGCCTGAATGATCCCTCGTAGGGATCACGCTATTCTGCATTTCTTCAATATCCTGCCTTCTCAGTCTGAGTACGGGAAACTCGGACTCGGTAACAGGTAACTTCAAGGCCAAGGCTTCACGGGCATCGTCCGGTAATCCGGGGACACTTACCGCTTTTTTCCAGAGAACCGCGCGCTTGAGTTCGGCCATCTCGAGGATAGCCTCGTCCAGTGGTGTCATCTCAGGCGAACGTTGAAGTGTGTTAATCAAATCCTGATACTGTCGGGCCTGCTGCCATTGCTGTTGTGACAGTCCACCAGAACGCTCCGGTGTGGCGATGGGAACCATAACAAAACATGTTGCCGATTCAATATATCGATTCGTCACCGTACCCGTAACCAGACCATCTGAATCATTAGAATGACCTGATTCAACCGGACTGTCTGGAACCCTGAAGTTGGCCAGCAGATTTTTCTTGGTCTGTTCGAATATCTTTTGTTGCTGGGCCCGCTGCGATTGTTGCTGGAGTTGCTGGGTCTGCACCTGCTGCCAGAACTGCTCCAGTTGGGCTTGTCGCTGCTGTTCTTGTCTTTTCTTCTGCTCCTCAAGTGGATCAGGAAGTGGCAGTTGGCTGGGCTGGGGCTGGTTTGCAGCCGGTTTTGTCCCGGCCGGCTTCTGCTGGGACTCCTTATTCCAGGTCCGCCAGCCGGGGTGAGAAACGTCCCACGCCCGTTCGGTGGCCTCCTGGTCTCGGGCAGGTGGTGGGGCCGCAGGTACCTGGCCATAGGCCGTTTGTACTCGTATCAGCAACGTCACGGTCATGGAAAGCAAAAACAGAGTCTTCAAAAGTTGCATTGCCAATCCTTCCACTTCGGCTGGAATCACTTTCGGTGCTGGTTTCTCCCAGTATTCATCGGTGATTTAGAGCCGATAATTTAGATTTACATAGGACGTATAAACCTCTTCGGGGCCTAAGGAGTGACTGGGGTCGCATCTTAAATATTAAGTATTGGCAATGCGACTGAAGATGCTATGGTGGGCGTATGGCCAGACAGTATTCGGTCGTTGTACACGGCTATTGCGTCATGACGAACCACTACCATCTGATCCTCGAGACGCCTGAAGCCAACCT
>Ga0075114_10000944_pt1 | contig 16609 bp, 17 predicted proteins | sample AntAceMetag02UKM_FD_69784 | JGI IMG/M metagenome (GOLD analysis project Ga0075114, IMG submission 69784) | Saline lake microbial communities from Ace Lake, Antarctica - Antarctic Ace Lake Metagenome 02UKM | ecosystem: Environmental > Aquatic > Non-marine Saline and Alkaline > Saline | place... | reverse complement strand
ATCGCTGACGATCTCCTGTTCCTTGAGATATCTACTCCGCTGGATGCCCAACCGGAATGACGTAGAGCGGCTCGTGGTCTCCGGGCAGCGAGAGGGCCGACCGCAGCCGGTTATCGTGGAAGGCCCCGATGGGCACTCCGCCCAGATCCAGGGCCACGGCTTGCAGCAGGAGGTTCTGGGCGGCATGGCCCGCCTCCAGGTGCACGTAGCGGGCTGCGCGGTCGCCATACTTGGCTGCCGTACGCTCGTAGACCGCAACGATGACGAACACCGCTGGGGCATCGCGAACGGCGTCCTGCTTGAGGCTGGCTTTCCAGACTTCCACGCGCAGGTCTTCCCGGGTTATAAGCTCAATCTTGTGGCCCTGTGGCTCGTAGTGATAGAACCCCTGCGGCATGGCGACGTAAACCTCAAGCGGATAGAGGGCGCCGGCCGAGGGGGCCGTGCGCCCGCCCCACTCCCGGGTGATGCCCTGCGCAGCCCAGAGCAACTGAGAGATATCCTCTGTGGTCAGTTCCTCGTCGGTAAAGCGGCGCACCGAACGCCGGCGAGACAGGGTCTCCTCCAGGGAACGCTCGCTACTGAGACGTGGTGCTGGCAGGAGTATCCCCTCCTGCTGATCGGGCCGACCCGTCTCTGCCACCGGACTCTCGCTGCCAGGGACGCAGCTACTCAGGAAAAGAGTCACTAGCAGCATGGAGCCCGCGATTACTCTCATGATCATCCTCCTCCAAGGGCCGGAAGTGCCCCTTCTCAGTTTGCGCATCACCTTTCCGGGAACGGCCGGGTCCCAAGAATGTGTTAGTGTCTTGTGGCCAGATGACAGCTAGTTTTGCGCGGTCTAGATAGAGGATACATCAAGAGCGCTTGGGCCGCGCTCGTACCGCGAGTATCCCTCCTCGCGACCTCCCACCCTTCTGTCCTTGTGACAGTATTTAACAATACCCTTGGAGCCGAACAAACAGAAGGAGATCTATGCCGATTCTGTCCAAAGAGAAGGGGGGAAGAAGCGTTGTTGCCTGCCTCTTCCCCCCAAACACAAGCTACCTGTTATGGCTGAGGAATTGCCAGGTCCTCAGCCCCCTGAGCGGACATCGTTATCTCAGGGTAGTTCTCCTGGATCAACTCATGGATGGTCTGCGCGTATTTGACCTTCTCCCGTGCCAGGAAAGAGAGGGCATCGGGGCTCGTCCAGGGCTTATACAGCGCGCCCGGGCCGACCCCGCAGCCAGGGCCAGGCTCGATCTTGAAATAGCAGGGCGCACAGACGCGCGCCATATCGGGCCCATCGTAGAAGCGGTTGTAGCCGCCGAAGGACTCAGTCAGGATAATGTGTATATCCAGAGGGATATCTGATGCCTGGCGGATGGAAGCGAACTGCGGCAGTGACAGGTCGGCCACGGGGTTGAAAGTGTCGGCTCCCAGCATCTCCAGCACCCGCGCTCCGGCGGCGGAGGCATGTCCGGCGTAGATCGAAACCTTGAAGACGACATCCTCGGGGATATCACCATTCTTCCTCATTTCGTTGAGCAGCCATAGGAGCCCTTCGTCTATCGCCAAGAAGCCCCGGAAACCGATGTCGATGCAGCGCATGATGTCCGTGATGACATAGCGCAGTTGATCGGAGCCCCTGAAACGAAGGCCGGAGAGCCCTCCTTCGGGGGTGACGAGCTGGCGTCCCGTGTCCCAGGCAGAACGGGGTCCCGGCGTGATGATGACTTCCATCTGGGCGTCGTGGGCCATTTGGGCAAAGTCCCTGAGTTCCGCCTTGTCCAGAAGGGTGGCTCCCATCACAGTGGAAATGAGGCGGTGAATGGGGATTCCACGCTTCTGGTGCTCGTCAATGACGGCTTCCAGCACCTGGGGGCGCTCCACGCCGGATATTTCCATGCGATACCAGGCCCCGTCCGGAAACCGCTTCGTACTGGTGGGCAGTTCGTATGCATCCCGCCCAGGAATTCCAACCTTCTCCATCGCCGCTGATACTTCGTCGAACTTCATTGTTCCCCTCCTGTAGGAATAGTTAGGAATCTACTCGCCGCTGGTACCCCAAGAGTGCTGGGATACCAGATGAAACCCTCGTGGGCCGAGGTCATTGCTGACCGTGGCTGGGATTGTCAATTGTCTTCGATGGACTTGTGACTGGTTTGCTCCCTACGTATCGCCGCCGCAATGAAGTCCCTGAAGAGTGGATGGGGACGATCGGGGCGGCTTTTGAATTCCGGATGGAACTGGGTGCCCAACATCCAGGGATGATCTTCCAGCTCCACGATTTCCACCAGGAGATCATCAGGAGACAGGCCGCTGAAGATCATTCCGGCGGAGCCCAGCATCTCACGGTGTTGATTGTTCAATTCGAAGCGGTGCCGATGCCGCTCGTGGACTAGCTCCACGCCATAGGCCGCGGCGGCCTTCGTGCCCGGAACCAGGTGGCAGGGATAGCGCCCCAGGCGCATCGTGCCCCCCATGTCGGAGATAGAGCGCTGCTCGGGCAAGAGGTCTATGACCGGGTAAGGAGTGGCGTGGTCAAATTCGGTGCTGTTGGGAAGGTCGTTACCCACTATATGGCGAGCAAACTCGATGACCATCACTTGCAGGCCCAGACAGAGCCCCAGGTAGGGCACGTCATGCTCACGCGCGTAGCGCGCAGCCAGGACCTTTCCCTCGATGCCCCGATAGCCGAATCCCCCAGGTACTACGATGCCGCTCACGCCTGCCAATCGCTCGGACCCCTTGTCTTTTTCCAGGTCCTCTGACCGTACCCACTCGATGGTGATGTCCCGGTTGTGATGCCAGCCGGCATGGCAGAGGGCTTCCCGCACACTCATATAGGCGTCCTGCAATTCTACGTACTTGCCCACCAGGGCGATGCGAAGTCCTTGCTTGGGGTGTTGTATCTCAGCTACCATGCGCCGCCAGTTGGCCAGGTCTGGTTTGGCATGGGGGAGGTCCAGATGCTCCACCAGAAATGTTCCCAGCCCCGCGTCCTCCAGCGTCAGTGGAATCTCATAGATGGTGTCCGTAGTCTCCAGGGGAATCACAGCGTCCGCTTCCACATCGCAGAACAGGGATACCTTGTCCTTCAATTCTTGGCCTACGGGGTAGTCTGCGCGGCAGATGATAACGTCGGGCTGGATGCCAATGCTTCTCAGTTCCTTGACGCTATGCTGGGTCGGTTTAGTTTTTAGCTCTCCCGTGGCCCCAATGTGGGGCAGGAAGGTGATGTGAATGTAGAGCACGTTATCGCGCCCAACATCCTTTCGCATCTGACGAATGGCTTCCAGGAAGGGGAGACCCTCAATATCTCCTACCGTACCTCCGACTTCGACGATCACGACCTCAGCGTTGCTTTCCAGCCCCACACGAACTATGCGTCGCTTGATCTCGTTGGTTATGTGTGGCACGACCTGGATGGTTCCACCCAGAAAGTCGCCACGCCTCTCCTTCGCGATGACCTCGGAGTATATCTGCCCGGTCGTGACGTTGCTGGGGGCCGTCAGATACTCGTCAATGAAGCGTTCGTAGTGGCCCAGGTCCAGATCGGTCTCGCTGCCATCCTCCAGCACGAAGACCTCACCGTGCTGATAGGGAGACATGGTGCCTGGATCAACGTTGATATAGGGGTCGAGTTTCTGGATAGAGACGCGCACACCGCGGCTCTTGAGGATACGGCCAATAGAGCCGGCAGTTACTCCCTTGCCAACAGAGGAGACTACTCCTCCCGTGCAGAAGATGTATTTGGTCATTGTGTGGTCCTTGGGGCGGGAAAGGATTGCGATCTTCTCATTGTACCCCTATTGTAGCAAATGACGGGAAGATTGTCTAGTCGGCCAGTTGCTCGTTTGCGCGGTTCATTATCCGTTTCCCGGCTTCCCTGACTCGATCTAGTTCCTCTTCGCTGAAAGGAACCTCTCCGTAGTGCGCTTGTATGTAGGCCTCGGTGATGGTCTGCACTTCTGGTTCGTTTCCTGGGAAAGTCTCGTAGAGGCCAGTCATGTATTCGTAAGGGGTCACTGATCTCTCACGGGGATAGCCCGCACTGGTCGCCAGCCTCACGAGGCTCGCGTAGATGTGGCGAACAGAGGTGAAGGAGTACCAATCTGATCCCTGTTGCCCAAGGCCTGCTAATCCATCCTTGAGCCTCTGCAGCCCACCACGCAGCGCGCCGACGAGGTCTTGGCCCAAGTTAACCGATGACCAGACGGACTCTCGCTCCTCCAGACGCCCTGCTGCCTCTCTTTGCCGGCGGCGATTCACTGTCCGGAAAAGTACCAGCAGGACGATAGCGATGATGGCGAGCAAGACCACGATCTTCAGCGCCTGCAAGTACCAGGGGGTAAGGGCTATCTGTTGGTCAGAAGGCACAAGCTCCAGCAGCTTTTGTCCCTCTGGTCCCAGATCGCGCATGAATTGCTCTCCCAGAAACCTCTTTCCCAGACGGACCAGGAACCACATCAGAGGTTGGAGCAGGTAGGCGAGGGCGATGATCACGGCGTTCAGCGCTGTTTGAAGGATCGATAGTATGGGGTGTAGCCACTGCAAGATGGTGCTGATGCCTGAGACGGAGAGTACGGCAGCAAGCCCCCCGCCCAGAAGAAGCACCAGCAGTGTGCCGCCTAGCAAAATGCCGAACCAACCAGCGTTGAAGGGTGAATGTATGCCCACATGTCTTTGGGATACATCTTCCGCTCGCGCCAAAGCGACAGCAACCAGGCCACAGAAGAAGAAAGCGAAGATGAGGGGACATAGGTCTCGTGAACTTCCCCAGACAAGGTTGGCAAGGTGGAACCAGATGTAGGATGCGATCCCCCAACGGAAGCGAAACCCTACTGTCTCAGTGCCCAGTGTGCCCTGGGCAAGCGCAATGCCTCTCCACCATAGGTAGGACACTATCAGAAACACCGGCCACTCGTAGGGCACCCTGTAGGAGAAGTCCAGGGCATGACTCCCCATGGCGACGAGCCAGCGCCAACCGGTGAGCTGATAGCGCGCGTGGAAGTGGAGCCAGAGAAATGCAAGCACGCTAAGAAGAGCTCCGCCCACCATCACCAGCCGATAGACAAGTATGGGAATGTCCACACCGGATAGAATCCGCGTCAGGTACATGGCAAGAAGCAGCACGATCAGCAATGTGAGCGCAGACATGCTGTGCTGTCGCTCATCCGTGAACCGAATGAAGAGAGTCGCCCAGGGATAGAGCCAGTAGATCTCCATCAGAGACACGCTCAACAGGAGCAATTCCCGTCGCCACCTCAGTCGGGGGGATATCATGAGTTCTCCTCCCCCAAGAGCTCGAATTCCATGGGGCCTTCCTGTGGCACACGGTAAGTGACTATCCCAGGCGTTCTCTGCAGGGGTTCAGTTTCATGCAATGAGATCAACACTACCCTCCGGCCAGCCTTCTGCAGGCGGATCAAGGTAGCGAGCAAGTCCTCTGTCACCACAGCAGAGACGACCACCAAGGTGGCCCCCCAGGGCAGGCGAGGGCTCTCCGAAAGGAGCAGGGTGGCAATCTCGCAGGTTGGGATAGTCCCCACTGCCGCCAATGCCTCCAGGATATGCACCAGTTGGGCAGGGTCGCGGCTGGGGAGAACTTTGAGAGGTTGATCGGACAGCGGCCAGCATCCGTTGGCGACAATGCCCACCAGATACCGTTGCTCCATCGCGTAGCTGGCTATGGAGGCCGTTACGCTAATGGCACGCTCCAAGAGGCCAGGGACTACTCCCTGATAGTATCGGGGGAGGGTAGCGGTATTCAGGAACACGATCAACTGGTGAGTTGTGGTAGGTTCGTACACGCGAACCTGAAGCTCCTGACGGCGAGCCGTTGCCTTCCAGTGGATGCGCTTGAAAGTATCCCCGGGGTGGTAGTCGCGTATGCCGACGGTGCGGATGGGGTCTTCGAATATCCTCTGACGAGCTTTCGTATTTCCCAGGGGTTCCTTAGGAGGCAGAAGCAGTGTGGAGATGGGCTGAATGGGAGGATAGACGATGAGCCAATCCACCTGACGTAGCTTCACCTTGGTACTGAACAGGCCGAAGAGATCTCCGGACTGCATGTGGACAGGGCCCACAGGATAGTAGCCCCGCTGACTACACTGTACCCGATAGTGCCAAGTCACTCTTTCATACCAGCGCAAGGAGAGAATGCTCGCCAAGTGGTTTATGGTCTGATCGGCGGTGACTTCCACACTGCCTTCCAGCACGGTTATGCGAGAAGGTAACTCATCCTCGATCTTGATCCAGGGGATGGGAAGCAGTTTCCGGTTGGTGATTCTGAGGCTCAGATCAAGGGTTTCTCCCACGAAAGCCCGGTGCTCGCTAAGAGTCCGACTATACTCCACTCGCCGCAGCACGTAGCGATTCCAGAGCCACCCTATGGGGATGACGGTGAGAAGCAGCGCTGCGATGGTCATCATACCGTCCATCCGCAGAGCGAACCCCAGGATGGAAATGAAGAGCGCGAGGATAACCCACGACTCGTTGAACACCTACTCCTCCACAGGCACCGGCACGGAGCCCACGATTTCCATCATCACCTCTTCTGGCGTCCGACCGCGCAGCCGCGTCTGAGGGCTGATGATGATACGGTGAGTGAGAACGTAGGGCGCGAGACGTTTGACGTCGTCGGGTATCACGTACTCGCGGCCTTCAATGGCTGCCAAAGCTTGGGCTGTCTTGTACAGAGAGAGTGTGCCACGAGGGCTGACTCCCAGTTCCACGGCGGGATGTTCTCTTGTGGACCGGGCGACCTGTACGATGTAGCGGCGGACCGACTCCTCCACCCGAATCGTTCTGACATCCCGCTGCATTTCTAGCAAGACAGCCGCATCAACGACCGGACCTAGCGTTTCCAGGGGATCCTCTCTCTCGAAGCGAAGCAAGATAGCGTTCTCTTCCTCTTCTGACGGGTAGCCCAGGCCGAGTTGGATCAGGAAGCGATCGATTTGGGCTTCAGGCAGAGGAAACGTTCCCTCCAACTCGATAGGGTTCTGGGTCGCCAGAACCATAAAGGGGCGGGGCAGGGAGTACGTTTCACCATCAATGGTCAACTGATGCTCCTGCATTGCTTCCAACAAGGCTGATTGTGTCCGTGGCGTGGCGCGGTTGATCTCGTCCGCCAATACGATCTGTGCCATGAGGGGACCCGGTCGGAATTCAAACTCTTGGTTCTTCTGGTTGAAGAAGGATATCCCGGTTACATCAGATGGCAGCAGATCAGGGGTGAACTGGATGCGTCGGAAGGCACATCCAATTGACCGGGCAATGGCTTTGGCCAGCATCGTCTTGCCGATACCGGGAACATCTTCTAGCAGGATGTGACCCTCGCAGAGAAGAGCCACCATCGTCAGCTCGATCACTTCCCGCTTGCCCACGATGACCTTTTGAATATTGTCCGATATGCGATCCACGACTTCTTTGATCATTTTCCCACTTCCTCATCTTGGTGATAGGACCCGTCCGCACAGCTCAGATGATAAAAGAGGCATCACCAAAGCTGTAGAAGCGATAGCCGCGTTCGATGGCCTCCCGGTAGGCCTGATCCATCAGTTCCTTGCCCGCAAAGGCTGCAACTAGCATCAGGAGTGTTGAACGCGGCAGGTGGAAATTGGTGATCAGGGCGTCTATCACGCGGAATTTGAACCCTGGGTAGATGAAGAGATCTGTTTGGCCAACAAAGGGCCTGACGAAGACCCTTGTCTCTGCCGCTGTCTCCTTATCTTCAGGGGTATCGCTGGTCGGACTTCTTGCCGCCGTCTCCAGCAATCGCACCGTAGTCGTGCCCACGGCAATCACTCGTCGTCCCTCAGCTTTAGCATGATTGATTCGTTCCGCTACGATGGGGGATAGTTCGCCATGCTCTGTATGGATGCGGTGATCCTGGATGTATTCCTCCGACACAGGGCGAAAGGTGTCCAGCCCGATATGCAGGGTCATGAAATCGAACTCGACGCTCCGTGCGCGTAGCCGCTCTATGAGCAGCGGCGTGAAATGTAGTCCCGCTGTTGGTGCTGCCACGGAGCCCTGGATACGAGCATAGATCGTCTGGTAGCGCTCCGCGTCTTGCAACGGTTCGTGTATGTAAGGGGGGAGAGGCACTACCCCAATCTCTTCCAAGAGGGAGTCAACGGGAGTCGAGAATTCGATCAGTCGTCCTCCTGACTCCAGAACGGAGACTACTCTGGCCTCCACGCGTCTGTTCTTTCCCTCTATAGTTAGCTCGGTCCCGACGTGGACTTTCCTGCCACCGACCAGCGCTTCCCACTGCCGTTCGCCCCGTTTCGATAATAACAGTAGTTCAACCTTCCCGCCGGTGGGCACTTTGCGGCAGTAGAGCCGCGCGGGGATCACCCGGCTCTCGTTGGCAATTAGCAGATCGCCGGGAACCAGATAATCACCAATGTCATGGAAATGGCGATGCTCGAGCCTGCCGCTGGAACGGTGGATCACGAGCAGACGGGAAGCATCGCGGGGTTCCAGGGGGGTCTGGGCGATGAGATGAGGGGGCAGGTGGTAATCGTACTGGTCTGCTCTATCAGGCATTTCGTTTCCGCGCATCGTCAGGGGTCCCGTACTTCTCATGGTACGAGTCCATTGCATGGAGGATAGCCTGCAGGGCTATCTTGGCAGACTCCCAGCCCACGACGTCAACCTTGAGTTTCTCCAGGTCCTTGTATACGGAAAAGAAATGGGCCACCTCCTTGAGAAAGTGAGGAGGGACGTCGTACAGGTCCTTGTAGCCGGCAAACAGGGGATCTGTGGCCGGCACCGCCAGCACTTTGTCATCCGCCAGGCCCCTGTCCCTCATGCGGAAGAGTCCAATGGGGCGCGCCTCAATTACGCAGCCCGGGAATGCTGGCTGGCTGGTCATGACCAACACATCCAGGGAGTCCCCATCCTCATAAAGAGTCTGTGGGATCATTCCGTAATCGCCCGGGTAGTGCATCGCAGAATAGAGCACGCGATCCATCTTCATGAAGCCATGTTCTTTGTCATACTCGTACTTGTTGCGTGATCCTTTGGGAATCTCGACCACGACGTAGATTCGATGCGGGGGATCAGGCCCCGGTGACAATTCATGCCATAGATTCACTTAACTCGCTCCCTAGAGTAACCTGCAAGCTGTCACATCACTTGAAACGATAACCCCAGGGGTTCGAAGTCTGCGGTCTCCTGACGCTCCAACTTGGCTCTGACCTGTTCGAAGAGCCTGACGGTTTCCTGTGAATGCAGTCGCTCTCCACAATGAAGACAGACCTCAGCACGTACCTTCAGGACGGCAGTGTGAATCCCCCCACGCAAGAGTTTTTCTACCTCTTTCTCTACCAGTTCGCCACCGCAAATCGGGCATTTCTCGAATGGCATCATTGCTCCTCTCTCCTCTCTCGCCAGTTGACCCATCGATTGGGATCGGGCCGATAGACCGTAATCAGAACGGCCCAGCGATTTTGCTCATTGTACGCCCAGACGCTATTGACAGGATCGCCACTAAACGTCTGCCCATATACGAGACAGCTCGGGTACGGCTTGTCCGTCAGATAAACCTCTATGATCTCGCCGCGAAGGACTGAAAAGTAGATTTCATCAAATGCCAGATGATCGTCTTCAGCCTCTTCATCAGCATGACCGGTAATCCGGACTCGGTCTTCTCGGATCGCTTCGATAATGTCGGCAATGTCCATTCAGCCATCCTTCGCTCTAGCCAGCTAGTAAGGCCCTCGTCTGCCTTAGCGCTTGAATAGGCGCATCACGAGATTCAGCATCAATGTTAGCACCAGGCTGACGATGATGCAAGTGACGATAGGGAACGAGCAAGAGAAGTTCTCGCGCTCAATACGGATGTCCCCTGGAAGTCGCCCCAAAAAGGGCACCTTGCCGGCGAACATCAGCACAAGGCCGATGGCAGCAATGACCAGGCCCAGGGCCAACAGCATCTTGCCGATTTCTTGCATGGCAGGCATGTCACTCATCCCCCATGCCTTCGATGCTGACCAGCAGGTCGTCCAGCACTGCCTTGTTGTAGCGCTCCCACTCACTGTAGATACAGCCGCAATACTGCTGGCGATAGAGGTCGTGCGCGCGCGTCATGTGGCCCCTTTCCGACCAGCCCCGCCGGAAGTTCTCGTAGTAGAACTCCAGGCTGTGCTGGCGAGAGATTTGCTCTCCCATGCGCTGGATCATCTCCTGATCCTGGTACGGGCTGATGAGAAGTGTCGTAGTGATGGCGTCGAAACCATGCTCCTCTGCCACCGCCGCGGTCTTTTCCAGACGAAGACGGTAGCAGACAGCGCAGCGTTGTCGAAAGCGCTCCTTGCCAACCACGGCGCGCAGGAAGAGGGGCATCTCATAGGTCTCGTGCCAGATCATCGGCAGGCGAATTTCTTCCGCATAGGATGCCATGCTCTCGCGGCGCTTCTCGTGCTCCAGCCAGGGGTGGATGTTGGGATTGTACCAGAACCCCGTGACGCCGAAGCTCTGGCTTCGAAGCTGGGCAATAGTGTATGTGCTGCAGGGAGCACAACAAACGTGCAGGAGAATCGTCTTTTCCTTTTCGTGCGTACTCGCTAACATCTCTCTGCCTCTACTCAGCCCTTACTCACAACAGACCTGGTTGTGTGGACGATTGGTCGTAGGGGATGCCCAGATGCTCGTAGGCTCTTTTGGTCGCAACGCGCCCTCTGGGGGTGCGCCCCAGGAATCCCAACTGGAGCAGATAGGGCTCGTAAACATCCATGATCGTGTCGGACTCCTCGCTTAGCGCCGCCGCGATGGTATCTACTCCTACAGGACCGCCATCGAACTTGTCGATGATAACGCGCAATACTCGACGGTCTGCACTGTCCAGGCCCAGGTCGTCCACCTCCAGTAGTCGCAGGGCAGCCCTCGCAACCTCGGTACTGATGGTGCCTTGGGCCCGTACCTGGGCGAAATCGCGTACGCGTCGCAGCAGTCTGTTGGCAACCCGAGGAGTACCCCTTGCGCGGCAGGCGATTTCCCTGCACCCCCCGTCATCCAATGCAACCTCCAGGATGCCCGCTGACCGGCGGACGATAGCCTCCATGGCGTCCTGGGCGTAGAAGTCCAGACGATATACCACGCCGAAGCGGTCCCGCAAGGGGGAAGTCATGAGGGCGATGCGCGTTGTTGCTCCGATGAGCGTGAAACGAGGCAGCTTCAGCCGGATGCTGCGAGCGGAGGGCCCCTTGCCGATGATGATGTCCAGGGCGAAGTCCTCCATGGCAGGGTAAAGCACTTCTTCCACGATGTGGCTGAGGCGATGTGCCTCATCGATGAAGAGGATATCCCCGCGATGCAGGTTGGTCAGAATCGCGGCCAGATCCCCTGCGCGCTCGATGGCCGGTCCTGATGTTACTCTGATGCCGACACCCATCTCATTGGCAATGACGTTGGCCAGGGTGGTCTTGCCCAGGCCTGGGGGGCCATAGAGGAGCACGTGATCTGCTGCCTCTCCCCTTGCCTTAGCAGCCTCGATGAGGATGCATAGGTTCTCCTTGACCCGCTCCTGGCCAATATACTCGGAGAGAGTGAGGGGGCGCAAGCTCGCCTCATTCTTGCGTTCTTCCGCTCGTGGTTTAGGCGACACTATTCGGTCGGTCATGGATTCCTTTCCCAGTGCCCCATGCTAGCCGTATCATACCAGAAAACTGCGAATGCGCCAATATATCTATCTCGCCTCGTACTAGTACCTCATCATGGTGAATGCGATGGGTTGTCATTCCGAGCCCGAGCACAGCAGAGGCGAAGAATCTCGTTCGCCGAGCTGCTACACAACGATCGTGACGACTGCTGCCCAGAGCAAGGCTTGCACCAGGACAGCCGCCACAAAAAGCAGATAGGATCCGGCTGTCTGCCGAGGGTGCAGCAGCAGCCCTGTCAACGTGTCGAACATCTGGACGATCCAGCCTATGAGGGGCAGAATGAATAGCTGTACCCGCTCGCCAACCCGGTCCACTTCCCCCAGGCTGTCGAAGTGTAGGGGTAGGATGCGAGGCAACTCCGGGTAGGCGTTGCACACGTAAGCGACGAGCCACAGGTTGATCAGAAAGCCAGCGAGGATCAGTGCTTGAGCCTGTCGATCTGTCCAGATTGGCAGTGATGCCCACGCCGAGCGATGTGTGATCTGCTCCATGCGGCGCACTATGCCCAGCCCCGCTCGTCTATCGAAGTCTGTCAGGAACGCTTGCGGATTGCTGGGAGAAATGCCATAGATCTGCGAGGGAGTTATCACCAGCAATTGATCTCGCAGGGGACACGTCGCGTAGACGCGCAATGAACCCAGTCCCTTGACATACCCTCTCCCTACGCGGTATCCCGGCCAGGCAACGCCATAGAACCGCATGGGAACGTGCACCGCTTCCGCCGGGACCATGCGCTCTATGTTTCCCATAGGCACAACCTGTCGCAGGGGCCCCCAGCGGATCACAAGGCCATTGCGGTCCAGGATGTAGCTGAGAGAAAGGAGGCCATACAGCCAGTAGACCACTAGCACTACAACGAAGATGCTCACTACTACTGCAAGGGCCAAGAAGAAGAAAGTCAGATCCACCGGGGCGGTGGACAGTCGTTGTAGGCACCAGCGATCGAATATCGAAATCACGCCGATGATGGCGGCTCCGCAAATGCCCCCCAGGATGATTTTAGGTTTCCAGACCATGGTTTTCGCAGTCCTCTTGCGTCTAGCCAGAGATAGGAGCAAGGGTGAAAGCAGGAGATATCGTAACTCCTCGGACGACCAAGAGATTATCACGTCTCTCCGCTTCTGTCAATGCCTCCGACCCAAGGGCAGGCAAATTGAGATTGGAGAAGCTGGGGACTGAAAGCTCTGTCTGAATCTGAATCCCAATGGAGGCAAATGCGATTGCTGTGACCCTCTCCATTTGGAGGTTTCAGCCATTGGTCAAGATGTGATATAATATGCTCTCTCGCAAGTAGGGCCATTTGAGCCCAGCAGACCAAGGAGGTTCACACAAATAGATGAAACATAGCGACACGGAGTTCAAGCATAAGGCACTGTCAAGCTACATCCGGCCAGTGGTTGCCGTCGTGGTTCTGGGTATCTTATTGGCCCTGAGTGGCTGTTCCAGCAAGAGCCCAACCCCAACCACAGTGCCCACCAAGACGCCCAAACCCACGTTCACTCCTAAGCGCCCGACGATAAGCGCGCTCCCAACGGAGACGCCGTCTCCGACCATCGTTCTGCCCACCCCGACCTACACGCCGGCGCCTACCCCTACGCGGGATCCAAACATCAATCCGCTCACGGGGTTGCATGTCGAGGATCCGGCAGTACTGCAGCGGCGTCCCATTCATGCTCGCGTTGGTAATGACTCCAGTATCCGTCCCCAGGAAGGATTGGGGGCAGCCGATATCGTCTACGAGGACATCATGGACGGGTGGGCACTGACCCGCTTCACAGCGGTCTTCCTGGCTGAGGACCCGCCACGGATACGTCCTTTGCGCAGCGCAAGACTGGTCAGCCTGGAGCTAGCCCCTCAGTACGATGCAGCTCTGGTGCATACTGGTGCTAGCGATCCCATACGGTTCAAGCTCTCCGAGTCCGACATCTGCGACCTGGACGAGTACTTCAACTCCAAGCCCTATTCCATCTTGGCAGGATACGACTGGAGAGGCCGGTTCTATACTGATTCGCAGCGCATCCATGACTTCCTCGAGGAGAAGGGCTGGGAGACATCAGGGCCGACGGAGGGTTTTGTCTTCTCCGCCGAAGGAAGCACTCCCCCCAGCGGAGTCCCTGCGAGCACTATCCACATTCCTTATCCCAAGCTGTGTGTGACGGATTGGGCCTTCGATCCTGACGCTGGCGTCTATCTGCGGGAGGTACAAGGAAGTCCTCACCTTGACGGGAATACGGATGAGCAGATCGCAGCGGCGAACGTTGTTATCCTATATGCTCGTCACGAAGCAACCGACATCGTGGAAGACTCCCTGGGAAATACTGCCATTGACATCGTTCTCACGGGAGAGGGCAGAGTGCAGATTTGCCGTGACGGAGTTGTTATCGACGGCAAGTGGCAGCGAAACGAATTGCAGGAGTTCACCCGTTTCCTCGACAATGATGGCAAACTAATACCCCTGAAGCCGGGTAAGACGTGGGTACAACTCGTGCCCGTGGAGTACGGGGTCGTAATCAAATAGCAGGCCGCGTTACCCAATCGTGTCCGTCGCCTCGATCCGGAGCTCACCAGCCTCGCGAGTCATAGTGACTATGACTAAGCGATGGGTGCCGGTCGGCAACGAGGCCGCTTTGATTCTCAAGACCGCCGTGGAGTTCATGCCGAAACGCAAGGGGGCGTCAGGTGTGATCTCCGCGGCCGGTCGCTCTTCGTCGCCCATCTGAACGGTGATGGCGGTCGCATCATAGACGTCATCGTCTACTGTTACCGGCCCTAGCCGGACAATGGTGCCTGGGGCCAGCGTGTTCCTGATGGAGGTCTGGAATCCATCGACGGTGTTCTTCAGGCTTCTGGTGACATAGAGCTTCTTCAGCATGAACGTCGGGATAACCGGCATAGGTCTTTCCTTTCCAGTCGTGGTGGTAATGATCTCACGCAAAGGCGCTAAGAACGCAAAGGAAATATCCTGGAATACCCCCTCCTGGCAATAATCCTCTGTGGCCTGGCGTGAGCGTTCCCCGTGTGCTTGGTTGGGACTCATTCGCAGTATAGGGCAAGCTGAAAGTAGTGTCAAACATCACAGACCCGCGAGATTCGGGTCCAGATCATGTTGGTGCAGTTGGTATCGGGCGTGTAGGGGCAGGTTTCGCTCGGGTAAGGGCCGTGCTTCTGGTGCCAGGGCTACGCCTGGTCGGGGCCCCTCGGGCAACAGAGACCTGAAACCTGCCCCTACAGTTCAATCTGGGGCGAGAATCTTCTAATATCTTCCCTCAATCGGATGACCGCCAGATCATTCCCCTTGGCCTCGATCATCACATCGAAATCCCTCACAGTGCCCACGTGCTTCATGAAACCAATGAACTCGAAAGGGTTGACGTAGTCAGAGTGTTCACTCCACAGTGGACGCCTCACGCTGTGCTCCGCCGCTGCTCCCCTGCCGTGGGTCACGTAGTGCATGTCCGTGCGGGGAGAACTGAAGTGTATGATGGGAGTGATGCCCGCTGGCCAGCTCTCAATCGCCATATGCAGGGCCTCGTCCATGGGTAGCCCCTCGGGATTGTTGAGCAGGTGATGCAGGCGGTCGAAAACGATGGGACATCCGCACCTACGGCTCAGTTTCCACACTTCGTACAGCGAGTAGCGGCTGTGGTCGTTCTCCAGTGCCATCCGCAGGCGTGTGGTTTCGGGGAGGCTCTCGAACCTGTGTGCGAACCGGAGCATGGCTGCTTTTCTATCGTCGTACACGCCCCCGACATGGACTACGATGATCGCTTCTGGTCCGACCTTCAGCGCATCCAGGATCCGTGCCAGGGCGGTCAGCTCGTTGGCGCTTCGGCGCGCTATGTCCTCATCCGTGGCACTGAGCACCACGTGCAGGGGAGCGTGAACCGAGAGTCGCATGCCCATCTCTTGGGCCAGAGTTCCAATGAAGGTGAGTTCGGACTCACATTCTTCTATCTGCCCGTGAAACTCAGGCATGTCAGGATGGTTTGAGTGCGGGGCGAGCCTGGCGGAGAGACGGTAGAAGCGAATGTCCACGCCATCGAGGTAGCAAAGGATGTCGCGTACATAGGCCAGACTCACGCTCAAGTGAGGGCTGTTGCCCCGGCGCCGTGCATCGTAGGATTTGAGGCCCGGTTTGCCCAAGATCTTGCCGGCGCAGCCCAGTTTCATCGGCAGTTGTCTCCTCGTGTGAACGCGTACAAACGAGTGCTGGTGGAACCTACATACGCGACGCTATTGTACCCTACCTTCATGCTCAATTCAAATGGCGACAGGCGAGAAGTGTCTTTCTGGCCAGATTTGCAGCAATCCTCAATCTGGTGGTTGCTGGTAGTTGACAGCCCATTTCCATAGCATTATAATGGGCGTGAGAATAAGTCTGGGAGAACAAGACTAGCGATGGTGACCAATCCTGTTTACCTGGACGATGGCGATTCCGGGGTATCTGCCCGGATACGTGTTGCTCTGAGAAGAGGGCGTCCTTCCAATGCGTGTCTGTGTGGGTAGTGCTGGCCGCAATCGTTGGTTTGGATCTCCAGCGGCTCACTCTGCGGAATCGTCTCTCGCACTCAAGTGGGCGGAAGATCGACGGCTTATGTCTGCTGTCACTCCAGCAGCAAACGTCGCCAGCTCGTCGGAGTCCTTCCCCTGTTTCTTGCAGGCGTTGTCTTGTGGTGTTGCCTGGCACAAACCCGAATTGGGTAGGGAGGTGCGGAAATGAAACCAAGGCCCCGCACTTGTACCTTCCGCTTGTTTTCAAGGGCAGTTCCTAGAGGAGCATTGACATTGCCAATTCCATGGATACGCCCAGTATCAACTTGGTCATCCTAGGAGCATGGCCGAGAACCCCACCAAGGTCGTGTAGGGGCAGGTTTTGGTAGCGCAGGAGCCATTCCTGTGCCATCAGGGCCAAATCTGATCAGGGTCGTTCGGGTAGAAAAGAGCCGAAA
>Ga0075114_10000941_pt1 | contig 16649 bp, 11 predicted proteins | sample AntAceMetag02UKM_FD_69784 | JGI IMG/M metagenome (GOLD analysis project Ga0075114, IMG submission 69784) | Saline lake microbial communities from Ace Lake, Antarctica - Antarctic Ace Lake Metagenome 02UKM | ecosystem: Environmental > Aquatic > Non-marine Saline and Alkaline > Saline | place... | reverse complement strand
AAGACTGGGGGGGCTGGCGGTCGATGTTGACCCAGGTGGTGCGGGTCATCTCCACGTTGCCCGCCACATCCACAGCATAGTGCTCCACGCGGTGCGGCCCCTCTACAGTCAGACTAAAGGTGGCGCCACTGACCCAGCCACTGCCATCTACCTGATACCACGTCTCAGCAACGCCGGAGGCCTGCTCGTCGGCCGACACGGCAACATCCAGATCCGACGTGTACCACCCGCCGCTGCCCGCAGTGCCGCTGACCACCAACGTTGTCGTCGGAGGTGTGCCATCGTACCACACACCTTCTGGCACCATCATCCAGTGCGTGGGATCGGCGTTGCCTGCGGTGTCGTTCAGCCAGAGATACAGGTCATGCCGCCCTTCCGCGGGGACAATCATGTTGGTGATCGTCGTGGTGGTGGTGACGAACGTGCCGTCGTAGCCGGTGACCGGTGGCGTATCGAACCGGTAGAAAGCCCCGACGATCCCCGAGAAGTCCAGCGGATTGCTCCAAGAGACCCAGAAACGATTCTCCCTAGACCAGCCCTGGGGCCAGACCATCAGGCTCGTGGGCGGGTCTGGCGCGTGAAGATCCATGCGCAGCGTGGCCGTCTGGCTGATCTCCTCGTTGCCTGCCACGTCCAGGCCATAGTACTCCACCACGTGCTTGTCCTCGTTGGCGATGACCGCCTGCAAACCCGTTCGCCAGGGGCCGCCATCAATGCGGTAGCGGGCATTGCCCGGGCCGGAAAGCTCATCCTCCACGTCGAAAGTCAGCGTCAGCGGCGAGGTGTACCAACCATTCCAGCCCAGACTTCCCGAAATAGTCAGCGTTGTCGTAGGCGGCGTGGCGTCGTAATGCAGCGCATCCAGGGCCACGTTGCGGTTGTCGTGATCAGCGTTGCCCGCACCATCCCTCAGCCACAGGAAGAGGTCGTACGCCCCCTCGTCGGGGACCTCAATGCCATGCAACGTATTGCCCGTCACCGGACGACAAGTGCCGTCATCGGGCGCGGCAGGTTCCTCGTCCAGCTTGTAGCAAGCCACACCGATGCCCGAAAGGTCCTGCGGGTTGGCCCAGACGACGTCGAAATCGTTGACGTTAGTCCATCCCACAGGGCTCGCCTGCGGCCGGGTGGGCGGGCCGGGCGACTGCGTGTCAATCTTCAGCGCCACCGGGAACCACTGCTCCTCGTTGCCCAGGCCGTCCACGGAGTAGAACTCCAGCGTGTGCGTGCCATCATCGGCGACGACGAAGTTGGCGCCGCTCTGCCACGTCCCGCCATCCAGGCGGTAGTACGTCGCCGCGATGCCCGAGACAGTGTCGGTAGGCAACAGGGTTACAGCTACCGGTGAGGTGAACCAGCCATCGAGCCCCTCATCACCGTCCAATAGATAGGCCGTGGAGGGCGGCTGCGTGTCTATGGGCACCAGCCGTTCATGCTCCGCTTCGATGTTGCCCGCCACGTCCAGCCCGTGGTATTCTAGCAGATGTTGCCCATCATTGGCAAAGATGACCTCCACGTCCTGCGTGTCGCTGAACCAGCCTCCGCCATCTATCTGGTAGAAGATCACCGCCGGGCCGGAGGTGTCGTCGCTGATAGTCAGGGTGACCGTCACTGTGTTGGAGTACCAGCCGCCAGGGCCTGGAGGATCGCTCAGGGTAATCGCCGTGACCGGCGGCAAGCTATCAATGGACAGGGTAGCGACGTGAATAGTCTCCACGTTGCCCGCCACGTCCCACGAATGGTATTCCACACCGTAGACGCCATCCACGTTTAGGGTAAACAGGGTATCGCTGATCCAGTCGCTGCCGTCGATGCGGTAGCTGCTGCCCGCCACGCCGCTCACGGAATCCTCGGGCTCCAGCGTGCCATCCACTGCGCCGGTATACCAGCCGTTGAGCCCCAGCGGTCCGGTGATGCGCAGGTCAGTGGTGGAAGGCGTGCCGTCGAAGGAGAACGCCCGAATGAGCACGTTACGATTGCGGTGGTCCGCGTTGTCCGCGGTGTCCTGCAGCCAGAGGTAGAGATCGTGCTGTCCCTCAGCAGATACAGCCAGGTCGGCGATGCGCGTCAGGTCCACTCCTACAACGAGCGTGCCATCGTCCGGCGTCGTCGGCTCAGCGTTCAGCTTCCAGTAAGCCCCAACAATGCCCGAATCGTCGGGTGGGTTGCGCCAGGTGATGTTGAAGCTGTTGACCGTCTGCCAGCCGTCGGGGTCGGCGTCGAGGTTCGTCGGCGCGCCGGGGGCCGACGTGTCCAGGGACAGAGCGACCACCCCTGCCTGCGTGTGGTCCGTGTGGCCCAGCTCATCCTGCAACCAGAGATGGAGATTGTGTGCGCCATCGCCGCCGACGCTGAGGTCACCGACGCTTGTCAGATCAGCACCAACGACGAAGGTACCGTCCGTGGCATTGGCCGGCTGCGCATCCAGCTTGTACCATGCACCAGCCACCCCCGAGAGCTCGGTAGGATTGACCCAGGTGACGCTGAAGAGATCCACGTTCGCCCAGTCAGCGGGGTTGGCAGTCAAATCCTGCGGCGCACCGGGCGGCGCGGTATCCAAGTACAGCGTCACCGCCCCCGCCTGCGTATGGTCTCCGTTGCCCAAGCCATCCTGTAGCCAGAGATAGAGGTCATGCGCGCCATCGCTGCCCACGCTCAGACCGCTGATGCTCGCCAGATCAGCACCAGCGACGAAGGCGCCATCCGTACCGTTCGCGGGCGGCGCGTCGAGCCTGTACCACGCGCCGGCGATACCTGCTGGATCGGACGGGTTGGTCCAGTGGAGATCGAAGCTGTCCACGTTGCTCCAACTCGAGGGCGTGCTGGTCAGACCGATGGGGGCGCCCGGCCCGGCGCTGTCAATGCTGAAGGTCACGCCAGAGCCAGGAACTTCGACGTTGCCCGCCATATCGCTGGCCCGGCTGTGGACGGTGTAACTCTGCCCATTGGCCCAAGGCGGCAGGTTGTTGCTCAAGTCCCACGCCGCAGTGCCAGTAGCGGCCAGCCATTGCTCACCGGCGACCCAGGCCGTACCGTCCCAGGTGTTCCCTGAGACGACATCCAGCACACTCACCTCGACCAGGGCGACCCCCGAGCTGCCGGTCTCCACTGCGGAGCCCGTGATACTGGACACGCCGGCGTAGGTAACACCGTCGGCGGGGAAGGTGATTTCAGAGGTCGGCGGCTGGGTGTCAATGAAGAAGGGCCCCAGGTGCAGCGCAGCGGCAGCCCACAGCCCGGCGCGGTCGGCCGTCCGCAGGTGGACGTAGTGATCGGAGCTGTCGGGCAGCAGCGGGCTACTACCATTGAGCGTGGCTGTGGTCGTGGGCGGCGTGGGCACGGTCAGCGGCGCGTGGTCCCAGAGAAGCGCGTAGCCATCAACGTCGCTAGTAACGTCGGTCCCCGCGTCCCAGTTCAGGCCCACAGTGGGATCGTTGGACCAGACGCCGACCGTGTGGCTGGAGCTGGCAAAGGTGGCCGGATTGTCCGGCGGAGTAGTGTCCACAGCCAACGTGTAGGCAGGGCTGGTGGCGGTGACGCCGTCAGTGTCCCGGATGCGGAAGACGATCTGGTTGTTGGGCGCGTCGGGCAGCACCAGATCGGTCACGGTGATGCTTTGCGTGGTGCTCACCGTCCCCCCAACACTGAGACCCTCCGCTCCCCAATCGCTCCAGCTCGCGCCACTGTCGGTCGAGGTCTGGTACTCGGCAGAGGCTGGGTCCAGCCCTGCAGGATCGCCGACAGTGACTGACGTGGCCAGGGGCACGACGGTGATCCATCCCTCAGGCTGGAAGTCGCTCCAGGTTGCCGGGTTCAGAAGAGGAACAGAGTCCGGGACAGCGACCGGGCGCGCAGTCGCCGCTGGCGGCACGGCCCCTCCTACGAGCAAGACCAGCACCAGAGCGGTGGCCAGGTGTCGCGCAGGGAAGAAGCCGGCTCCTCGGCGGCTGATCAGTTTCACTATACGAAATACACTCTCACCAATCATCTCACCGACCTCCTACAAGGAGCTTCGCAGGGGGAGCCAACCTCATCAGAAGGGACAATGGAAGGGACAATAGCAATATCCCCGAAGTTGCGTCCGACAGAGCACCAATAGCATCCAGGGGGACTCGACGAGCCCCCCTGGCAACTTCCCTAACGACGAGAGCTCTGGCTCTCCAAGCTGTGGCATAGGCCACCATGGGCCTCAATCTGCTGCAAACCGGTAGCCGATGCCACGCGCCGTGATCAAGCGCTTGGGATTGCTGGGGTCCTCCTCTATCTTCCGACGCAAGCGCAGCATGTGGGCAGCAACGAGATTGGCAGAACCATCGTAGTCATAGCCCCAAACTGTGGCAAACAACTGATCGTGGGTCAAAGCACGGCCAGCGTTGCTTATCAGGTAGTGCAACAAACGAAACTCGATCGGCGTGAGATAGACCTGGCGGCCATCGGGAAGGATAGCCACGTTGTTCACCGGATCGAGGTGAACGCCTGCCACCGTCAGTTGGTTGAGCCGATCACCAAAAGCGAAAGCCTCAGCGCGACGCATGACCGCTCTCACGCGAGCCAAGAGTTCCGCGGGCTCGAAGGGTTTGGGCAGATAATCATCACCTCCCACGTCGAGCCCGACTACCCGATCCGCCATTTCCCCTTTGGCCGAGAGGAAGATGATCGGCAGATCCGTGATGCGCCGTATCCGGCGACAGACCTCCAGGCCATCCATCCCTGGCATCATGACGTCTAGGATGACCAGGTCCGGCATCTCCTCATTTAACATGCGAAGGGCCTCCGGTCCGCTGTTGGTCGTCAGCACCGTGTAGCCTTCCTCGCGCAGGAGGAAACCGATCATCTTCACGCTGGGCGGGTCATCATCAACGACGAGAATGCGCATGGACCGCTCCGGTAACTCACTGGGCTCCGAGGAATCGAGATGAGCAGCGTCATTATACCATTGCCCTATGGCGTGCGCAAAACGGTCTGAAGGTAGGTGCGTCGGCTCGGAAGAGGACAAAGAGTGTCGGGGCGAATGCTGCGAGCCAGATGACAGGGGAGTCTTCATTTCGTCACTCCTGGACAGGCTAGCCAGAGACGCACAGAGCGCCCACTCGCCCCGCGCACCTTCGGCCCTATTCCCCATTGTCACAGATCAACATGAAAAGAAGATGATGAACAGAGACACCAAAGATGACAGTTCCGTCATCGCGAGGAGGCAGGACAAGATGCAACGCACCTTCGAGGTTGCTTCGTCAGTGCTGTCAGATCGATGTGTCGAAGCAGTCCTCGAGCAGGCATCTAACTTCACGAGGTGTGTTGCATCTGATACACCATCAGCCCTCCAGCGACGGGCGCCCAGCGGACATGCCTGTGCTAGAATGGCAGCAGTGTGACGGGACAGCTAAGGACACGAAAGGAACGAAAATATGAGGAAATCGAGGAGACCATGAGAGTCAGCGTGAAACTGGGGGAGCCGCTATGACGGCAGGGGGCAAAGCGCACGCTGCAACTGGAGTAGGGGCGGGTTTGAAACCCGCCCCTACGGTCACCATGTCCGATGTGCTGTGCCACCTGGAAAGAGAATACCCCAGCTTGACCGTCAGAGCTGACGTAAATGACTAATACTTCGTTCAGCCGCAATGTCGGCATTGGGCAGAGGCATAAACTCGCCAGAGACAAAGCCCTGGTAGCCAGTCGCCAAGAGAGCATTCAGAATAGTCTTGAAATCTAGGTGCCCTCCACCAGGATACCAGCGATTGGAATCAGCTACGTGGAAGTGGAAGATTCGGTCACCGCAGGCACGGATGCTATCTTCAATCACTGGATCCTCAATGTTCATGTGGAAGGTGTCCAGCAACAACCCAAAGTTATCCACGCCGACCCGCTCGACGAGGTCCAGCCCGTCGGCGACAGTGTGGATAAGGTCCGTTTCGTATCGGTTGAGCGGCTCCAGGGCAAATCGCACACCCGTTTCAGCGGCCACAGTCGCACACTCCTGGAGGGCCTCGACGAGGTACACCATAGATTGCTCGTGCCCTTGACCTTCGGGCGTGATGCCCCGAATCAGGCCCAAGATGATGATGGCATTGAAGCGCGCGGCCAGCGGCACGTGACTCTTGATCCGTTCGATAGCCGCGGCGCGCACGGCCGGGTCGTCGCTAGTGAACGACAACCCCTCTTCGCCCCAGGCCTGCCCCGTGCCGATGGCGGGCACGACCAGCCCGTGCGCCGACACGATGCGCTCCAGTTCGTCACTGTTCACCAGTTTGGGGTCGCGAATGGCGAGCTCGACACCGTCGTAGCCCATATTGGCGATCTTGGCGACGCTGGATTCAAAGTCGCCCTTGAATACGACTGCCGCAAATTGGGCAGCATGGGTGGAAAGAACAATACTGATTTTCATTGGTGGTATTCAGTGTATTCAGTCACCTGACCAAATGGATCAGAAACCGGGTTTTGTTGTGTAAGCGAAGCGACAAAGCCCGGTTTCTGCTGCCTGGCCGCATCACATCTGGCAAGTAATCTTACACTCCCCCCGATTCGTCTGCAACTCAATGATATTTCCGGGCACTTCTTCCAGGCCGATCTTCTTGGTGATCATAGGCGTCATGTCCATACCACTGGCCATGCACTCGATTACCCTGGGGAACGTGCCGTGCCCGGAATGGCCCTGGGAGCCGACGATGCGTGCGCGCCGCACCTGCAATACCTCGCCGGTGACCGGCATCTTGGCCTCCGCCCGGGCCGTCACGACGATGGTGCTGTTCAACGTGCGGCCTTCCCAGATGACGCGCTCGATGTCCGGGTAAACGATCTCTGGCAGCCCGGTCGCTTCCATAAAAAGATCGGCCCCCATACCATCAGTCAGCTCTAGCACCCGCTCCACAAAGCTCTCCTCGAGTGGGTTGACGACGAAATCAGCGCCCATTGCCAGTGCCAGCTTAGCTCGTCCTTCTTGTGGCTCAGAGATGATCACCTTGGAGGCCCCGGCCTTCTTGAGCACTGCACAGGCTGCGATCCCAATCGGCCCGCCGCCCAGGATGACGACCCGATCGCCCGGACGGATGCCGCCGCCGCGCTCAATCACGGCGTTATAGGCCACGCTGGTGGGTTCCACCACGCTGCCGGCCAGGAAGATGTCGTCACCCCGGTAGGCATCGGCCAGCGGCTCCAGGCTCCATAGAACCTTGGCTGGCAGGACAATGTACTGCGCAAACGCGCCATTGAGATTGAACCCGATTTCGTCCAGGTTCTCACAGTGGTTGGGATAGCCGTCGGCGCACGGTTTACAGTACCCGCACCACAGCATCTCTTCCGTGGTGACCCGCTCGCCCCCCTGGAACGGCTTGTTGGTGCGTTTATCCCTGGCCCTATCGCCGGCCTCCACGACGACGCCGGCAAGTTCGTGCCCCAGGATGCACGGGAACCCCGTCAGCCCTGGATAGTAGATATAGCCGTCGTCGTCGGCCTGCGCCATGTGCACGTCCGAGCCGCAGATACCACAAGCCTTGACTTGCAGCAGCACCTCATCCGGCCCAGGGGTGGGGATGTCATATTCCCTTATCTCGACCCGGGGATTGCGGTATACCAGGCTGCCCAGGTACGTCTGGCGACCGTCAACGTCTTTTGACCCCAGTTTGAAATCGGGCTTAGGCTGCCAATCCGCAACCAGGGTCACACCTTTCATTTTGCCTTTCATTTCACTTCCTCCCAAAATGTGGATATGAGCTACGCCAATGTGTTCTGGCCGATGACCGGCAAACCATAGACCGGTTTCCACCCCTCGCTCAGCGGCTCGCGCAGGTACGGCTCCATCTCCTCGGCTGTGCGGAGCGTGACCTCCTCCACCGGCGGCACGACGCCAGGCGGGAACGTCTCTAGAATCTGGTCGTTGACCAACGTCAGGTAACGCAGGATGGCCGCCATCGGTCGCTTAGCCTTTTCGGCCGAGCCATGCGTGGACTTGCCCACGACCCCCTCCGGCGTGGCCGCGATCTCGATGGCAAAGTGACCCTCACCCTCCGACCAACGGCTGGGCCGCCCGAAGGGGTCTACCGACTTGTCAAAGTGGCCGTCGGGCAGATAGCTCTTCCCCTCGGTGTCCACGGCGTATTCCATGTCCACCATCTCTGGGTGGAGCAGCAGCCCCAGCGAGGTCTCCGACTCGTCGGCGTGGACAAAGTTGGTGTCCAGTTTGCCGCCTCTCTCGGTGACTCGGAAGAACTCGCGCACGGCCCGGTGCCAGTCAATCACGCGGAAGATGCCGGGCAGGTGATACCGCTTCATAAACTGCTGGATGACCGACTCCAGCATCCACAGGTGGCCGTGATTGTTGAGGAGAATCTGCTTGCGGAAGCCATCGTTCCACAGACCGAGCATCACGTCAATCAACAGCTCGCGGGCCACGTTCTCTCGCACGATGACCGTGCCGGGCATGCCCATGTGATGGTACGGGTGCGAACCGTAGTTGAGCGGCGGCAGGGCCAAGTTGACCGGAGCGCCCCGTTTGGCAGTGTAGCGGCGTACGCCCTCCAGGATCTGGCTGACGTAGAGGGTATCGGACGCGCTGGGCAGGTGCTGACCGTGAAGCTCAGTGCAGCCGATGGGGATGAAGACGACGTCGTTCTTGCGCCGGTTCTCCTCGACCTGCCAGCGCACGGTCGTCTGGATGTAGGAGCCGGGCTTGCCCCACTCCACCGGCGAAGGGATGCCGTACTCGGCCAGGATGGCGTCAATCTCTTCGTCGCTGGCGTCCCACACTTCTTTTTTCAGGCGACCAACGGTGTTATCCTCGAAGAAGAGGTCCGGCTGGTCAGTGGCGAGTAATCCTTCTGGCAATGTTTTGTTTGACATATCTGTCTCCTTGATATTTATTGACTACTACACACGTGCGTAGAGCATTCTCCCAAGAACTGTAGAACGACTCCTCTGAAAAACCTGGAATCGTCAGCGGATTGAGTGGATCAAGCTGATTCTGTTTCATTCTTGCTTGTCCGCTTCATCTGCTTAATCCGCTGATGGCTTTTGACCATTTTCGGCAGAAATCGTAGAACGTGATGCCTGAATGTCACCTCGTGCATCACGCCGTATCAACCTCTCCTAGCCTGACCGGTCGGTTCTCCTCGTAGGACTTGCGCGCTGCGTATCCCATGACGACCGGGATGCGCCCGTCAATCCCCACGACCGGCGGGGTCTGGTCCTGCCGGACACATTCTATGAACGCTTGCATCTCCGCAACGTAGGAATCCACGTACCGCTCGATGAAAAAGTAAAGCGGCAACGGCCCGTGGACGCCCTGCCCGTCGTTGACCACCGCCGAGTCGGGGGTCTTGTTGGAAACGGTCACCATACCACCGGAGCCAAACACCTCGACCCGCTGGTCGTAGCCGTAGACCGCCCGGCGGCTGTTGTCAATCGTGCCGATGACGCCGTTCTCGAAGCGCAGGGTGATGATTGCCGTGTCCACGTCGCCGGCCTCGCCGATGGCCGGGTCCACCATCACGCCGGCGGCGACATAGACCTCCTCCACCTCGCTGCCGATGAGATAGCGGGCCATGTCAAAGTCGTGGATGGTCATGTCCAGGAAGATGCCGCCGGAGACCTTGATGTATTCGATGGGTGGCGGAGCGGGGTCGCGGCTGGTGATGCGCAGGAGATGAGGCTTCCCGATCTTGCCGGCTGCCACCAGTTCCCGGACGCGCCGAAAGTTGGGGTCGAAGCGGCGGTTGAAGCCAATCTGCAATTTAACGCCCGCTTTCTCCACCGCCGCCAGCGCCCGGTCAATGCGGGCCAGGTCGAAATCAATCGGCTTCTCACAAAAGATGTGTTTGCCGGCCTCGGCTGCTTCTTCGATCATCTGCGAATGGGTATCCGTGCTGGAGCAGATGACGACGGCCTCAATGTCGGGGTTACCCATGATCACCCGATGATCCTGGGCGGCTGTGGGGATGCCAAACTGGGCTGCGCATTTCTGAGCTGCCGCCAGGATGATGTCAGACACGGCCACGAGATTGGCCTCTGGGATGCGAAAGGCCAGGTGTTCAGCGTGGAGCCGCCCGATCCGCCCCGCGCCGATGAGTCCAACGTTGATTTTGCCGGACATGTCGTTCCTCCTCATGCTGACTAGAGACCAGGTCCTTTCCGAAGAACCTGGTTTCCTGCAAACCACCGACGGAACCAGCCGATGGCTAATTGGTTGTCAAAGTAGTGTCCCATCTCCTCTGGCTCAATCAGTTTGGCGCGCTGGGGCACGCCCAGCAGCCGGTACACCTGCTGCACGATGGCGAAACTCCCCCGCGCCGCGTTCGTGGTGGAAGGGTCGCGCCGGCCGTTGACGAACATCACCGGGCGCGGCCCGATGAGGGCAGCCACGTCTCCCATCTCGGCGTAGCGCAGGATGCCCGGGATGTCGTTGCAGGGGCAATGTTCCTCGTCCAGCGAGGTGACGACGTATTCGCCCAGGTAGCTGCTGACCAACGCCACTTTCAGCCGGTCGTCCAGGGCCGCCGTGTACATCGTCAGAGCGCCGCCGGCGCCGATGCCGGTTGCGCCGATGCGGGTCGGGTCCACTTCCGGACGGGTCAGGAGATAGTCCAGAGAGCGCATCCCATCCTGGACAAGCAGGCCGTACCAGGTGCGGCCCACCAGCCGGGCGGCGGCGTCAATCTGCAGGTGCCCCAACGCGCTCAACATACCAAAGCCGCGCAGTTCCATGGTCAGTGTGACGAAACCGGCGCGGGCCAGTTCCAGCGCGTTGGCCCGCTGGTAGGAAGATCGAAAGCGGTCCAGGCCAGCCGTTTGGGCAATGGCGCCGTGCCCGGGGAAGACGACGATGGCCGGCCGCGGCCCATCCGCTTCCGCCGGCAGAAACAGGTAGGCGGGCACGCGCAAGCCTTCTTCGGTGTACAGCCATACGAGTTCGCGCCACAGGCCATCATCGTCATCGTCGCCAATGCGGATTCGTTCCTCGACCTCGGCCCGCAGATCGTCCGGGCCATAGGGACGCCAGGGCCGGTCGCCCACGCCCAACAGGTCCCACAACTGCTCGCGGAATCCGGATCGCCACACTTCCCACTCGTCCCGCGTCGTCCCCTGGAAGCGGTACGGCGGGGTGGTCGCGGCAGCGCGGCGGATGGAGGCCAGCAGCGCGACGGCTGTTGTGTCATCCTCTCGCACCTTTTCACCTGAGATGATGCTCTCCACCAGCCGGCCGCCTAGTTCGCCCACGCCCTCCGCCAGCCGCCCGACAGCTTTCTTGATCTGGCGGGCCGGGGTGGGTTTCTCGCCAAAGCGCTTTGCCAGGTCGGCGGCAGCTTCTTCCATCAAGACCTGGTGTCCGTAGCGCACTTCCAGCTCCTCCTGGTTGCGGCTCAGCCAGAGGTAGACGTCGGCCTCCGTGCGGCCAGGAAATTCCTGGAGGATGTTCCGCTGGCGGATGATCTGGACAATGGGAGCGTACTGCATCTCACACCACAACGTCACCGCCTCGTCGAAGGCCACTTCCCGCTCATCGATTCCGGAGATGTTCTGTTGGAAAGCTTCGATCTCGTACAGCAGGTCTTGGTATCCGTCCGCTTGGGTGAGTTCGATGTAGGTATCGGGGCAGAGGCGGTCTACGTTTGTGTGTTCCAGGAATGCGGCATGGGCAGCCTTGCACAGCAGGCTATCCACGTCGGTGTCCGGTTCCAGCGAGACGCGGGTTTCATACTCCCAGACGTAGGCCTGGATGGAGGGGGTGTCGTGCTGACGGGCCACCGAGACGCGATGGTTGCCGTCGCGGACAAAGTAGACCTGGCCGACCTTGTATAGTTCCACAGGGGGCAAGCCACCGCCAGTGGTGGTCAGCCGGTCAATGCGCTGCCACCGCTCTTGTATGCCGCCCTGCCGGGGGAAGAAGGCGCGGGTGAAATCCCGGTAGCGGCCCACGCTGCCCACGATCTGGTCCAGGGGTATGTCCCGAAGACCCAGGTAGCGCACGTTGTGCAGTTGCAGTTTTTGGCGCACCTCCTCAAAGGGCAACAGGTCGGTCGGTTGGCGCGTGAAGGCGGCCAAGACATCCTGGGCAAAGGCGGCTCGCCGGGCCTGCTTCCATTCTCGATCCCCTATCTCGCTCATTTCAAACTTCAATCTCCAAGCCATCGTAGGCAATCTTTACCCCGTCCTGCCCTTGGGCCCACTCTTCTAGTTCGTCGTGGGGCAAGTTGTGGTGGTTGCAATGCGTCAAGACCAGACGGTTGACCCCCATTCGCTCCTTCAACTCGACTGCCTCGATTGAGGTAATGTGATCCTCGTGCGGTGGAGCAAAGTGGGGGGTATTGATGATCAGCAGGTCGGCCCCATCCATCAGGCTGTAAGCGTAGTGACTGAACCAATTGCGGGTATCGGAGGTGTAGATGGTTTTGTGATCGTTCTCGTAGATGGCCAGACCGAAGCAGGGAACCGGGTGATTGACGGCGAAAGGGGTGAAGAAGAAGCCATCGAAGCGCACGGCCATCCCTGGGTGAAAGGGACAGTGAAAGGCGATGTCGGGCAGCGTGTCGCCCCATTCCTCGTGCCGCAGAGATTCGTACACACCCCGCTCGACGAAGAGGTCCAGGTCTCTTTTCCAGTAAAGGAACTCTTCCAATCCGCCGGTGTGATCGTAGTGGGCATGGGTGAGAAAGATGCCATCTATCCGCAGAATCTTACTTTGGGCCAACGACGCTCTGATATCCGGTGGGGTATCGAGCAACAACTCGTAACCAGGCAGAGAGAAGAGAACAGAGTTCCTTCGCTTCGTCAGCTTTCCGCCTTCCTCTCTGGCTCTGATACAATGGGCACAGTCACAGCCGATGGCCGGGATGCCCTCCGCCGAGCCGGTGCCCAGAAACTGGATCTTCAAGATCACACCTCCAGCATCATGCCGTCGTAGGCCACGCTCACTCCTTCGACCTGGCGCACGAACTCTTCAAACTCGTCGTGGGGTTTGTTTTCGTGACTGATGTAGGTCAAGATCATCTTGCTGGCCCCCACTCGATCTTTGAGTTCAATCGCCTCCAGTACGTTGATGTGGTTCTCGAGGATCGTGTCGAAGGTGGGAGTATTGACGATCAGCAGGTCACATTCCCACATGACCCGCAGGGCATAGTTGGTCAGGCGGGCCGGGGTATCCGAGGTATAGACGACACGGGTCTGGCCTTCCTTCACCGAGATGCCAAAGATGGGGCGTTGCCGGCGGGCGGCGAAAGGGACGATCGAAAAGTTATTAAAGTAGAGGGAGGCCCCCGGATAGTAAGGGATGTGAAACATAACGGCGTCGAGTGCCTCTGTCCAGTGCTCCCGTTTGATGGTCTCGAAGAGAGTATCCTCAGCCAGGAAATCCAACTGTCCCGGCCACCACTCGAACTCCTTGATGCCGCCGATGTGGTCGTAGCGAGAGCGGGTGGCCAGGATGCCATCCAGGTTGCTGATCCGGTATTTGTTGACCAGCCCTCTGATGTCGGGGGCGCAGTCAACCAACAGCTCGTAGCCGGGTAGAGAGAATAGGATGGCATTTCGCTCGCGGACCAGTTTCCCGCCCTCGTTTCTAGCCCTGGTGCAATGGGCACAATCGCAGCCGATGACCGGGATGCCCTCCGCCGCGCCGGTGCCCAGGAAATGGATCTTCACAGTCAGACCTCCAACGTCAGGCCATCGTGGGCCACTATGATGCCGTGAGGGGCAGTCTTCTCCACCAACTCCTCGTGCAGGAGATTGTCGTGGTTGATGTGAGTGATAACCACCTGTTGGATAGAGTAGTCCTGCGCCAGGGAGATGATCTCCTGAACGCTGATGTGGCTGCGGTGCGACTCAAAAGTGGGGGTGTGAAAGATGGCCACATCAGCCCCTTCCAGCAGGTGGCGGTGGAGATCGCTCAACTCGGGGCCGGAGTCGCTGAAGTGAAGAACCCGCGCCCCCGCCTCCTCGAAAGCGAAGCCGTAACAAGGCACGTGGTGCATGACTTTGAAAGGCATCACCCTCAGGTTGCCGAAATGCAACCACGTGTGAGCATAGAAACCGGAGAGGAGTGCCCGTTCCTCCAGACGCGGGGTCAGCCGGAGCTTGGGCAGCACGTCGTATCCAGCAAAGATCGGCAGCACCCGGTTCCAGTACTCGAACTCCGCCAGGCCGCCGATGTGATCAAAGTGTTCGTGGCTCAGGAGCACGGCCGACAGATCGAACACCTCGGCCCGGTTCAGCAGGATGCTGATCTCTGGCGGCGTATCGAGCAGGATGCGATGGCCGGCAGCCTCGATCAATATGGAAGCGCGTTGTCGGACGTTGGGACCCCCTTCTCTTCTGGCCACCTGGCACCGCGGACAGGTGCAGCCAAAGCTGGGGATACCCTCGGCCGCTCCCGTACCCAGAAACCGAATGTTCAATGTGTTATCCTCCCGATCACGTTTGTGCTCCGAATAACAGGTCAGCCTCCCCCCCTTTCATCCCCCCCAGTGGGGGGGAAAGAGGGGGGGGGGAAGGCAGTAGGCCATAGAGAACCCGGCACAGGCTATTATACAGATTACCGAGTGATCCGCAAGCGATCTCCCTATCATAGCGGATACCCGCCTCCGGGTGCGGCGGGCCGACGGCCAGCAGGCTGGTGCCCACCTCAGCACGTGAAGGCCCCCCGTGGGTGGTGACGACCCACGGCTTGTCCCAGAAGAAGGCGTACTTGTCAACCGCGATCATGACGTCCCCGCAACAGGGGGCCTGCAAGAGTTCCAGCCATTGCAAGGGATAAGGGAAAGGCTCGTCGTGTGTCCTTTCCAGCATCTCCTGGGCCGAGACCACCCGGCCCTCAATCTCGTCCAGGCCCAGCGGGTCCTTCCCCCAGGCCACCCGGTACAGGAACCCTCCGTCCGCTGCGTCTAGTGTTGCCTCGCCCTCTGTGGACAGGATGGCGATGCCTCCCTCTTCCCGGTTGCAGACGACGAAAGCCGTCTCCGGTTGACCGGCGATGGCCGCCAGGAGGTCATGCCCGTGGTAGTCCCTCAACTGCCGGTAGCTCGTCCTGCGCCAGGTCGTTTTGTCGTCGGGATTTCTGACGTACAGGTACAGCGAACCTCGGCCATTGGAGACGACGGCCGCGTTTGCTGCCCTCACCCCTCCCCCCGTGCCCTCGCCAACAAAGATCAGCCCCTCAATGCCGGCAAGAAACTCCTCGGGCTTGAGGTGACCCTGGACGGGCCTGGGGCCGTGGTCGGAGAACATGATGAACGTAGAGTCTTTCGCCTGCGCAGCGAGCCCCTCGATCAAAGCCGGGAACTCCTCATCCAGCCTTTTCATAAACGTTGCCTGCCCGGCCAGCCCCTCGTTGTGCACGATGCTGTCGCCGGAGATGTTCAGCAAGTACAAGTCTGCCTCGTAGTCTTGCATGGCCTGCAACAGGGTCTGGATTCCCAGGGGAATGATGTCATACGAGGCGGTGGACTCCAGGCGTATCGCCTCATCGTCCTCCAATGAGATCACGCCCCCCCTCTTTCCCCCCCATTGGGGGGGATGAAGGGAGGGCTCCCCCCACTGGGGGGGGATGGAAGGGAAGTTGCCCCAGTTTCCAGCCGATCTGGCAGGTGGTGAAGCCCAGGTTGGAGATGAGTCGTTCAGCCAGCGCCGGCCCTATGAAATCTGCCAGTCGAGGCGCTCCCTCGACCGGGGTGACTGCCCCGGTTTCCTGGTCGAAATCCGTCTGCTTCAGGTCAAAGTATTGCCCGGCGGCCCGGTCGAACGTCACCTCGCCCAGCACCGGCAGTTGGTCGAGGCCGCAGCCGGCCTTGACCACCAGTTCGGCCGATTCGGTGACCGAGGGCACCGGGCTGATCAGGTGGCGAACGGCGGTGCCGCCCTCGAAAGCGGCGGCGATGTGGGCCAACTCCAACTCGCCGATGAGCGGGTAGAAAACACCCAGGTTGTCGAGCCAGATGATAATCAGGGGGCTTTCTCTCATTGCTTCTCCACACCTTCAACGCGCGGACGGCTCACTCCTGTAGCAGCCCCAGATCGGTCAGGTAGGCATTGGAAAGATACGTCAGTGAAAACTCGCCGTCAAAGTTGGCGTGGTAAGTCAAGGCTTTAGCCGGGTCGAGGAACCAATCGCCGCGAGAGAGTACACTGCCTGTCTCCTGGTTGTAGCCCCAAGGAGTGTTGGCCTTGTCCTGGCCATAATCCTCACCGTCAATGGCCGCCGGCAACGTGTGGCCTCGGTAGTCAAAGGATTGGTCGAAAGCCTGTCCGGGGCCGATTTCATCCCGGTGCGCCCAGAGAGTATCATAGATCGGGACGAGTTGGTACGACACATCGTCATCTTTGAGGCTCTCTGGTGTCTCGGCTTGCTCCCCCACGCGGTAGACGACGCCGCACGGCAGGAGAATCTTGCGTTGACCATAGATGCCGTGCCCATACGTCTCCACGTAGACGATGGGGTGGGTCCCCTCAAGTTGAATCGAACCTCTGACCTCGAGAAAACCCCCTCCCACCGATCGGTCTGCGGTGTAGAGGTAGATGTGGCTGTGGGCCAACGTCTCCACGACCTGCAAGTGCCCAAAGGACATGCCATCATCTTTGGCCACGACCACCTGGACGGATTCCAGGTCGTTCTCGTGGCAACCGTCGGACTTCTCGCACGGGTCGCGAGTGTAATCACGGGGGTGAAAGAG
>Ga0075114_10000938_pt1 | contig 16695 bp, 10 predicted proteins | sample AntAceMetag02UKM_FD_69784 | JGI IMG/M metagenome (GOLD analysis project Ga0075114, IMG submission 69784) | Saline lake microbial communities from Ace Lake, Antarctica - Antarctic Ace Lake Metagenome 02UKM | ecosystem: Environmental > Aquatic > Non-marine Saline and Alkaline > Saline | place... | reverse complement strand
GAAGCAGGATTGGGTGGTTCACTGCCAGCAAGTTGGAAAAGGAGTGGCTGCTCTCAAGTATCTGGCCCCTTATATCTTTCGAGTGGCGATCAGCAACAAACGCATCGTGAGACTATCTGGTGGCAGGGTGACTTACCTCTACAAACCACACGGCACGAAAACATTCAAACGCTGCACTCTGGCCGCGGAGGAGTTTATCCGCCGTTTCCTGCAGCATGTGCTTCCAAGAGGGTTTGTCAAAGTGCGTTATTATGGCTTTCTCAGTTCCGCCGTTCGCCCAAAACTACTCTCTCTTCGTATACAGCTGGAATGGCTCTATTCTCACCTTCTGGATCAAGCTCAACAAGCTGATGAGGATAATCCAGATATGTCTGAGAAACACCCTACATGCTGTCCTTCTTGTGGGTGCAGGATGCTGCTGCAGGGCACCATTCCCAGAAACGGACGCAGCCCGCCATGAAATCTTTTTCTGCCTTGTGTTTCATCTCTCCATCTGGCATTGGAAAATTCCTGGCCAGCTTATTTATTCCTGCATTATGGGGAACCTGGCACCAAAACTCGACACCAATCCTATTCGCCAGGGGGAAACTATTATCATTCTCTTGCAAAAATACGGCATCTTTGGGTACAATACAGATATTGACCAGCTGAGACAGCCTCAAGCAAACTCCAAACAAGATCCTTTATCAGCTTTGTTCAACATTGATTATGTGGCGGCTTCGCGCCACATCAATACTTAACCGTTATCGTATGCATAAATACCCTACGTGGTAAGTCGATTTTGGGGGAAAACGAACAGTATTCGGTTTTACGTAATCATATTTAGGGCTCCTTGCACTATTTGTCATTCTGGGCCTGACCAAAGGCAAGGGGAAGAATTCACCAAAGGACCGATGTAAATGGGTTGATTCTGGAAATGTGGTCTCAATATAGATCCTTCTCCCTTGCCGCATTTTTAGGGCTTCGCAATCCCGGGGTTCTTTGATCAAAACCCCCGCTGGGCTTGGCCGGGGGGGTGAAGGAGTGAAACGGCTTCCTGATGGAGGCCGTTTTTCATGCTTTTTTCTTTACAGAGGCCGGCGTTTAGGCCGCCGGATCCGCAAGGCGGAGTTAAGAATGTTTGGCAAATTTTGCCCGGGCAGCGTGCCGGGTGGCGGGAATTTGCAGATTCTGTAAGGTGCATCCAAGGACAGCGGTCATATTCTAACAGAAGTGTTATTTTCTTGCGATTAAAATTGGGCGTTCTAACCGTATACTATATCTAGTGAAAGACTATCGTTCACCCTGGGACTGCGGCAGTCTAGATAGCGCAGAATATAGGCAAGCGCAGAGCCGGAGTGAACCTGATAATGGGGTTTCAACTATGCTGACCGAGACAAAAATTAACATACTCTCCATTGAGGACAATCAAACTGATCAGGCAGCGCTGGAGCGTTTTATTTCAAATAATGAGCTGCCATATGAAGTGACAGCCGTTGCGGACGCTGTGGAAGCCAGGCAAGCGCTGGCAGAAGAAGACTATGATCTGGTTTTGAGTGAATACCGGATCGGGAGTTCCACCGCCTTAGACCTGGTCAGCGAACTAGATGACACAGAGTTGATCCTGCTGACGAGGGAGGGCAGCGCCCAAATCGCGACCAGTGCGATCAAATCCGGCGCAGCGGATTACCTGGTAAAGGACGATGGGCATGAATACCTCAAGAACCTGCCCGCCGTGGTGGAAAACGTGGTCCTGGACGGCCGGCAGAAAAAGAAATCCAGACAATACCACCAGCAGCTTGAAAAGATTGCCGCCGAAAGTGCCCACCTTCTGACCGAATCCAATCAGCGCCTGACCGATGAGTCCTCCCAGCGGACCCGGGCTCTGCATGAGCTCAAGGAGAGCAAGGAGATCTACCGCCGCTTCTTCCAGACATCCCACGACGCCGTTTTTATCACCGGGGCGGATGGGGGCTGGATCGACATGAACCAGTCGGCGATCGATCTGTTTGGTTTTGAGGAAAAAGGACAGCTGTTGGGCGTCAACACTTTTGACCTTTTCCTGGATCCGGTCGAGAGCGAAAGGTTTACCAGCACCATCCAGGAGCAGGGATTTACGCGGGACTACCGGGTCAAGCTTCGGAAAAAGGACGGCCGGGTCTTTGAGGCCCTGATCTCGGCCACCCTTTACATAGTGGCGGATCAATTTGCCGGATACCAGGGTGCAATCCGGGATATCTCCCAGAAAGTCCGGGGGGAAGAGCAGCGCCACCAGCTTCTCAAGCAGCAGAATGCACTGGATAAACTTTCCCAGGATGTGGCCTCGACCCTGGAGCTGGACAGCCTTTATCAATGCATCACTGATCACGTCAGGAAGTTGTTTGAAGTGAAAACGTTGATCGTGTCCAAATATGATACCCAGCGGGATACGATTGAGGCCAAGTATGCCTGGTATCACGGCAAGCTGGTCGATCCGGGCAGGCTCCAGAACCTCAACCTGGACAAGATTGGCCACGGCATCAAAAGCGGCGTGATCCGCTCCCAGCAGACGGATTACATCCCTGACCTGAAGCGTTATCTCCGGGAGACCGGCCCGCTGGATGCCAGCGCGTTGGAGACAGCCAAAATGGTCGGCCTGGACAGTGGGCGGGCCGACTCCCAGGTTTCGACCCTGGTCGCCCCGGTGGAGGTGGATGGGCAGGTGATCGGCGCCCTACAGATCATGAATGAAAGGCTGGACGCCTACAGTGAGGAAGAAGCCGACCTGCTGACCAAAATCGCCAACGTGGTTGCAATCGGGCTGCAAAAAGCTTACCTGTACGAGGAATCAGAAAGGCTGGTTGAGCGATTGACCACGCTGAACACGATCGAACAGACCATTTTGGAGAACCTGTCCCTGACCACCACCCTGGATATGTTGGTCGACCAGGTAGTGCGGGAGCTCGAGGTGGACGCGGTTGATATCCTCTATTACCATCCAAAATTGAACACTCTCAAGCTGATCGCTGAAACCGGATTCAATCAGAAGATCTTGCAGGACATCGACCTGGAAATCGGTGAGGGCTACGCCGGTCTGGCGGCGAAGACCGGGACCATGGTCCAGGTGCCAGACCTGGCCGAGGAGCATATCTTGTGCTCCCGGGCCCTGGAGTTTGCCTCGGAAAAATTCGTTTCATATTTTGCTGTGCCGCTGAATGCCAAGGGCAAACTGGTTGGGGTGCTGGAAATCTTCCGCCGCAGCCCATTGGATCCAGACCCCCAGCGTTTAGAGTTATTTGAGATGGTGGCAGGATTAGCTGCAATTTGTATTGATCATCAAAATCTCCAAAAAGATCTTGAGCGTTCTCGCGCTGAAATCGTCAGAGGGTTTGATGCGATCATTGAAGGCTGGGCTCTAGCCCTGGAATTACGCGGAATTGAATCCCCCGGGCATGCAGATCGCGTGGTGGACCTGTCCTCGCGGTTAGGGCAAGAACTTGGCTTGGATGATGACTCATTAACAGAATTGAGGAGAGGGGCATTATTACACGATATCGGAAAGATGGGCATTCCCGACCAAGTTTTACACAAAGGAAAAGAATTGACGAAAGAAGAAAGAAAAATGATTGGACGCCATCCAGTCGATGCCTTTAATTTGCTGGGACAAATCGATGCTCTTCAATCAGCCCGGGACATACCCCTCTATCATCATGAACGCTGGAACGGAGAGGGGTACCCGGATGGATTAAAAGGGGACAAGATACCTTTTCAAGCCAGGATCTTCGCAATAGTAGATGTTTGGGACGCGTTATTAACTGATCGACCTTATCGAGATGCCTGGTCTCGAGATAAGGCGGTTGCCCATATCAGAGAGCAGTCGGGTAAACATTTTGACCCTGTAGTTGTTGAAAAATTCCTGGAAATATTAAAAAATGATGAGATCAAATAACAATTTACCAGCCGCGATTTTTAAGAAATGGTGGAAACATTATAGTCAAATATACTTATGAACTGTCTTTAATGCGAAGGCACAGAGAAGCAGTACAAGATAAGGAGAACAGAAGGTGGAAGTCAGCGATTCAGGTCCCCTGTGTGTTATTTCCGCTACACACCCATCAAGATGACACTAGGATACAAACCCGAAATACGCCAAGAAGCTATTCATTTGTGTTTTATGTACAATCTACCCTGCAGAAAGGATTTAAGCCGCGAGGAGCTGTATATGAAAAAAATACCATCTTTTGTTATGATCGGGTCAGTAATCTTTATTCTTATTGCTTGTAACTCAGGATCCGAATTACTACAGGCTGTTGATGATAATCGCCTAGAATCCACTATGCTGGAGAAAACTGAAGCACCCATGAAACCCACAAACACCCAAGAACAGGTTGAAACCCAAGAAAATCATTTTCCAGATGGGGTCCTATCCTATGGGGAAGATATAAACGGGGTTAGACTGACAAAGATCAATGGACAAATCGTTGATGAATGGGTATTCCCGGGTTTCAGAAATTCTCCGATAACGCCTTCAAGATCCACTAGATTCCACTATGGTGGATCAACAGAAGTTGGTGTTATTAAATCTCCCTGCTTCTTCTTTTCTACGCATTTTGGAGATCCCCGAATTATTTATCATGCTGGCAAATCATCACTGATCATAATTCAGGAGGTTGATGAACTTATCCAGCTAATCGGCGCCACTGGAAAACCCCAAGTTGTCTTTTCCTCATTGGATCCAGAGAATGTACGATTTTTTAATAACAATAAATATCAACCCACACCTGAATTTGAGGGTGAGCCTACACAAGAGCCTCCAGCGATCAAAAGCTGGCTCTTTGCAGCTTCATTGATTAATGAGCCAGTATCCGAAATTCTACTGAGCAGATCAGACGAAAATGGTTATTCGATCTATCCCTTATTTGTAAACATGCAGGATAATCACCTTATTGGTGTCTGGTATTCATTACAGTTTGAAGCATCCTATGGGGGTGGTCCCATTATCTTTAAAGACTATAAGGGATTATATTATCTCGATCTGGAAACTGGCCTGGATCAATTGATTATCAAAGAAGATATTAATTTCTTAGCTTTATCTCCGGACCAAAAATTAGTAGCCTATAAATCAACAACCATCACGGACGAACCCCAATTTGTGATTCGTAATATCGTGACGGGTGAAAATAAACGATTGAATGTTCGATCTGGATACAATACTTTTGGAGTGGGAGATGCACATTTCTCGTCATCGGGGAAATATTTAGCCTGGCGAGAGGTCTACCTTGGAGAGGACTCTTTATCCTCGATCATTCAAATTGCAGACACAACTGAAGGGGAATTGATAGAGGTTTCTAGCCAGGAATTATTAAACGACCCCAAAGCAAACTCAACTAGTGTGGCAGGTTGGCTGGATGATCGAAATCTCTTGATCGAAGTCGATAATCTCTCAGAAGTAGCTCTTTACATTTTTGATACAGAAAGTATGTCACTGACATACTTAGCTCCTGGTCATTTTATTGGTTTTACGTATCCGTGAAAATTATGTATATTCACACTTTGGTCTACGGATTTCTAGGTGAACCTGATTAAAAGAGGCCGAGTGATGCTTCAGGATTATTTTTCAATAATACTTCCCGGGTAAGCTTACTTCATACGCACTTGTAGCTCAATGGATAGAATGTCTGACTTTCTATCAGACGCCAGTCCTATATTGTTGTCATGCTCCTAACCTGTTTCCTGCTTAAAATTCCTAATTTGAGCACATAATTATTTATTGAACATTCTGCAGGTTATACTAATAAAGGAGTAAGGGACTCCATAAAAATATTGTACGAGTGTGTGATCCCCACACACTAATTTGGCAAGATCACCCTCAGGATTTTCATTTTTCCATCAATGGATATCATAAGGAGGGACAGGGGACTTATAAGCCCTTGGCCGTGAGTTCAATCCCCATCCTCTCCACTCAAAATAACAGATTCCTTTTAAGCCATTGGTTGGATTGCTTATCTCAACACATCTGCTCGTAAATTCCCCGCTTATTGTTTAGAATAATATTGTTGTTCTGGTTGAGTTAAGATTAGTTATCGAAACTATTCTTATTAGCGTCTGATTTCGAATTGGACGGGGATGTTGTAGAGGGCAGTGGGGTAATTCTTACTTTGCCCACGGTTCCCCTTGAGGAATTTATTCGTCAATGTCACTTCTAACATAATTCTCTCTCGGCTATTTTCTAAGACCACGTGAAATGTGTTGCTCATTTGATGGAGTCCCTGAACAGCCCCAAATTTTCTACAGGGTCAATAGGGCTTGCTGAGCGCTTACTGATCTCTTCCTCTGGAATTTCTAATACTATATTCTGGATAGCTAAAGCACCTATTCGATCAGCTTGATCCTGGTTCTCAAGTTATTGATTGGATGAGTTTATGGTATTTATCGCCCATTCTGCCACACTCCGAACATTTTCATCCTCATCTTTTAATGCCTTTTTTAATGCTTCCATTTCCTTATCAAGTTGTAATCCGCGGCCACAAGTGATACCTAATACTCCAGCAGCAACCATTCTCTCGTGCGGAGAACTGCTGGATAGCAATTTAACCATGTCATCATAGGAATAGAGACTGTTTATTGCCATTAACATAGGAATAAGATAGGGTCCGATTGCTCCAGCTTGTCGAATTTTGTTGTATGCTAATACCAACGCCTCTAAGCCAGGTATTCCCTCTCGTACTAGACTAGACCAGTCCTCCTCCTCCAAGAAATTCCGAATCCTTGCTGACTGGGTCCAGGGAAGTTGAAAGCCGCCAACATTTCCCGAGTATTTATTTGTCCCCTCCATTTTATTGAGGATCTCTGCACATACCTCGCGGATCTCTAGGTCCTGGTCTTCCAGATGTTTGAGCAGCTTCTCCTGGACCAAATCCGGGCAGAAATTGGGAGACTGACCTTCTGGTCGATAGACCTCTTTTACTGCAAACTTCTCAACTATATTTTGAGCGAAGCAATGGGGCACGTTAAATAAAGCTATGGCAGGCTCAATGACTCGCTCATCACCAATTCTCTTAAGACCCGATAAAGCACTATTTATCACTCCCGCCTCCTCGAATGCAATATCCTCCTGGGATTCGCGAAGTTCTACTTCAAGCGAATATTTTCCCATGTATGGACCTGATTTGATAAGGGCCAAAAAGGCATCAGCTATTTTCGGATCTTTATCCTTAAACAGATTACGCCCAAGGGCATCCGCAGCAGTATTTCGCCAATGTGGGTTATAGTGCTTTTTATCTTTAATGATTTTTAAAAGGGTTTTCTTAGATCGCTCGTCATTAATTCTTCCCAATGATTCTAAAGCCCACAAAGCAACCTTCTTGTCTGGTCCAAAAACTAGTTCTTGTAAAATATCAATTGTGGGACAATTACCACGAATACCAACAGCGTCTACAAAAGGATGTTGATAATTTCCTTTCAGCAATTCATTTAGAGCCGCTTCCTTTGCTAAATCGCGTAGTAAGCAAATAACTGCGTCAATCATCCTTGTCAAATCTTTCTTATCTGCTTGGTTATTTTTGTCCTGTAACTGATTCGGGTCGTCCTCATTTTTTATCTCGTTGTATTTATCAATTAAGAATTCAGCGACTCCCTTTTCTCTGATCTTTCCCAAAGCTTTTACAATATTCTTTTTTTCTATATAACCATAATCACCAGAATCGTACGCATCCATCAACGGAGATGCTGCTTTGTTTCCGATATTCTCGATGGCTTTCCAATTTGATTCCTTGATGAATTTCTCTACAGACGCCCTGTCGGTTTTCTTGCTCTCGGACAAAGTTTCCATGATCCAATCAACAAACGGCTCGAAATGGTCTTTGGAGCGGGCCCCCACATGTAATTTTCCATGACGTTCGTAAACAGTCACGACTTGTCCATCGTCGGAGATAAACCACCACTCATTTCCGGAATAACCTTCCAAATAATCACCATCGGTTTCACAAGAGTCACCAAACACCTGTTGCATTTTGGCTGCGCTAATTCCGTCCAAAACCCCTTGTTTCAATGTGTCTTTAATATCAGCATTTCGTTTTAATGTAAAGTTCATACCTTTTTGTAAATCACTATAAGCAAGCCCCCGGTTGTAGTAAGCCTTGTGGTGCCTCGGATTCAGCTCTATTGCCCGGTCAAAATCTTCTATGGCTTTTTCGTGCATCTGTAATTTGTGATAAGCAAGCCCCCGGTTGTTATAAGCGTCGTCGTACTTCAGGTTCAGTTGTATTGCCCGGTCATAATCTTCTATGGCTTTTTCGTGCATCTGTAATTTGTGATAAGCAAGCCCCCGGTTGTAGTAAGCCTTGTGGTACCTCAGATTCAGCTCTATTGCCCGATCAAAATCTTCTATGGCTTTTTCGTGCATCTGTAATCCGTGGTAAGCAAGCCCCCGGTTGTTATAAGCAACGGGGTCTACCGAGTTCAGTTCTATTGCCCGATCAAAATCTTCAATGGCTTTTTCGTACCTCTGTAAATGACCGTAAGTAGTCCCCCTGTTGTTATAAGCATTGTAGTCTTTTGGGTTCAGCTGTATTGCCCGGTCATAATCTTCAATGGCTTTTTCGTGCTTTTGCAAATCACTATAAATATTCCCCTGGTTGCTATAAGCGTCGTCGAACTTCGGGTTCAGTTGTATTGCCCGGTCAAAATTAATAACGGCTTGTTTGTAATTCCCTAAATGAGAATATGAATTTCCCCGGTTATTGTAAGCCCACTGATCTTCAGGACCTAATTCTATAACCCGGTCAAAATCCGAAATAGCTAGTTCATGCATCCCCAGTTGGCCATATGAAGATCCTCGGTTAGCATATGCCCGCAGGTCTTCAGGATCTAATTCTATTGCCCGGTCAAAATCTTCAATGGCTTGTTCGTACCTCTGTAAATGACCGTAAGCAAGCCCCCGGTTGTAGTAAGCAACAGGGTCTTTCGGGTTCAGTTGTATTGCCCGGTCATAATCTTCTAATGATTGCTCGCTCCTCAGAGAATCATCAATAGCGTCCCCCTGTTTGTTGTTAGCTAGTTTGTTTTTCACCCTCATCTCCATATAGCTTTCAGCAAAAAAGGTCAATCCCTTTGCAAGACTATCGCCCCTTCTAGCTATTTCATCGCTTTTTGATTTACTTAACTCAAATGAGTTACAAATATTTGTTACGAGGTCAGATTCAACATCAATAATATCCGGATCTAAAAATCCGATAAAAGCAAAAAGAATCTAGCTGCTGCACTGGAAGTTAAAGCCATATCAATTCCTGGCCTATTATGGCTAGCGACAAATGCACATAACGATAAGAAGTCACATCCAAATTCTATCTTTCCGCTCACGACACCTCCATTACTACAAAAATATTTTCTTATTCTCACTTCGACATATCGAACATGCTCGGGAGGAATTGTTCTCAAATCCATATTAGAAGGTACTTTATGTTAATGCTTACTCTTATTGGGTGATTGCGAACAAAGCAAGCTTGTCCAAATGTACCATCGGGGTTTAGGTATGCTTAATACTAAATAAGAGTATATAAAAAACAATCATGCGCTTTTACTAATCTTCACTCCCCATTATCACCCATTATATAACTAGATAGATTATCAGGGATGACAGTTATGTTAATCTATAGAATATTGAATCTGTAACCTAACATCCACAGACGCCTTATTGCCTTTGACTTTTTGTCAAATGCTCAATGAAACTATCTGACACTATTACAGACACGTAGTAGAGATTCGCCGATTTCGGTGCATACAGGGTTCCTACTACCCAATTCCAGCCAATTGCACTAACATAAAGAGTGGTACAAATAATGGGGGTATGTCACATTTTAATAAATTCTGTTTTTAAGGCAAGGTGATTAAGTTCAGGAAGGATCAGGACATTTTTATGGCCATTCACACTCTTTCAAAAGAGGCTCAAGAAATAATTGAAGAAGCTCTCCAAATCGCTCACCAACACCAGCATCCAGAAGTGGACAGTTCACATTTGTTTTTTGCGTTGATCAGTAGCAGCCAAACCGGTAAGGAGTGGCTTGAGAGATCGGTACGTGATAATCCGGAGGAGTTTCTTGCAGACCTGAACTCCGCCCTATCAGAGTGGTATCCGGATTCAGCCGAATTCACCGAACCTTCCAACAGTTATCTAAGGGTGATGCGCTCTGCAGAAAAGCTTGCTTCCGAAACAAGCAACGGAACACTTTATTGCTCTCATATTCTTCAGGCAGTATTTGACCTTGATCATCGTCTAACTGACTGGCTTTCGTCACGGGTTACAACTACCGCGATAGAAGTTGGTCTGATCGAGTATGAAGAATTATTTTCATACAACGATTATCCGTCTAATATTAATAATCCTGCCCGCAACAACCAAATTGAATCGATCGAAGATATTGTTTCGGAATTAAATCAACTTATTGGATTAAAAAACGTTAAATATGAGGTCAGACGATTAATCCATTATGCGAGGGTACAAGCTTTACGCCAAACCCGAGGAATTACGAATACACAAATGTCTCATCATGTAGTATTTGTTGGAAATCCAGGTACAGGAAAGACCACAGTTGCAAGACTTTTTGGGAGGATGCTGAAGGCTCTAAACTTGCTATCTAGTGGTCACGTTATTGAAACCGACAGATCGGGACTTGTTGGAAATTATATTGGACAAACCGCAACAAAAACTGACGAAAAAATCAGCGAGGCCCTTGGTGGAGTTTTATTTATTGATGAAGCATATTCTTTAGCCAAGGAAGAAGCCTCAAGTCTGGATTTTGGAAGTGAGGCATTAGAAATTATATTAAAAAGAATGGAGGATTATCGTGACGACTTAGCTATTATCGTTGCAGGTTATCCGAAACCCATGGAGAAGTTCCTCAGATCGAACGAAGGTTTGAGAAGTAGATTTTCTTCGACTATTGATTTCCCAGATTTTTCACCGAGGGAATTATCAGAGATATTTCATCTTTTCTGTAACAATGACAACTATATTATTCAGGAAGAAGCACTTGCCCTAACGCTATCAATTATAGAATCCAAGTATAAAGTTCGAGATGATCAATTTGGAAATGCGCGTTTTGTTCGCAATCTATTTGAAGATATAATCCGAAACCACGCCATGAGAATAGACCTGACCAATGAAGATCCAACCGATATGGAATTACGGATGATACTTCCAGAGGATGTTAAAAATATTTGATTATTTTGAAAATGGAGTCAAAATGAGTAACAAAATCGAATTTGGATGTGATTTTTTGGCTTTATGCGGGATTATGAATTCTCTTGATAAGACTCCTGATTTTACAACGGCTACAATTGGGGTAGCGTGTTTTTTATTGACAATGTGGGGGTTTACACCTGAAGAAGTGGATAGCTCGGTTGAAATTTATGCCAATCGAGTTGAAATTGGCGAATTACAAATTCCAGTAGAAGCACTAAAGAGAATTATGAAGCACATATCATCCAACAAAACACTTCAAGGTCAATTGATTTCACATTTGTCAGCAATAGGACATTGGGATTTTGATTATACAGAAAAGGAAGGGGTAGTGCTTAATGAAATTGGCGAAGTGTGGGAAATTTCAAAAACAGAGCTTGATAAGTATATAAATACTGGCGCAAATCTAGCAATACAACTACGAAATTTTGCCGAAAATTATTAAAAATTGATATCCTAGAACCAAACAAGATTGACTTCACTGGATCTCAATTGCGGGACTCTGGTGCGGAGACCGGAAAAATCCATGTCCGCGCGAATAGGAAGATAATTGAACTGGAATGGATTTAAATGATGTCGCATGACCTGCTTAATGTTACCAACAAAACCGGTACCCGATATTGGGCTATTCTGCTGTTAAAAGCTCGGAGCAGGCTGTGGAAAGGTAAAACGAATTCTGCCAACAAGTTATATGGCAGGATTCTGGACGAGATACAAGGAATTAAGGCAAAAGGTCTGCAGGACGAGATCCTGATACACAAGGCGGAAGCCCGCCTGGGCTTGTGGGCGGTGGGGTATCTCAAGCGAAAGCAGGATGCCAGTGGTTTCAAGGAAATCCTGGATGGTATCCAGACTGCATTCGAACTATGGATTTTTGTCTGCAAGGTCTTCATCCTCGATCAGAATACTGGACCTGAAGCGCTCCATGCGTATCTCGAATTGATCAGGCTACGACCAAGTAAGAAGAATGCGTTAGTCCTTTGGGCCGCCGTGAAAGATGTCCAATACTCTGCTTTTGCTGCCCTATTATTAGATGCACTGTCATCGATTCTTACAGAAGATCTTAACTTGGCTGATCAATGTTGCCTCTGGGCACTAGAGGCCGATCATTTGGCAAATGCCCAGTATTTTGCTAGGAAGATTGTCAGGCAAGATCCCGATCACATAAATGCCAATCGGTGTCTGGGGTATCTGGCTGAAAAACGCCAAGAATGGAAAATAGCTCGCGATCATTACCTCAAGAGTCGGGATTGGCTGCGGGTGGCAGTTTGCCATAACCATCTTGAAGAGTATTCCCAGGCAATAAAGTGTTTACAGTTAGTTGCTCCAGATCAGCAACAAGAACCGACATGGTTATATCATGCAGGTTGGGCAAATTACAAACTCTCTGCATTAGAACATGCACGTCAACATTGGCAGCTATTGAGTCCGGAATCTGAGATGATTAGAGAGCCCCTACTTGCTGCAGTTGAAAATAAACAGAATATCCAATTTCTCACCGTATTTGACCAATTAGATCGGCCTATACCCGAGCACATGCCGGATGGTCTTAAACGAGAAACCTATTTTCGGCGCGGTGCGGTTCGATTGATTCTTCGCAGGGAATCGAAAAGGGCTCAGGAAGCGTTCGATCAGGCAGAGGTTAGATTACAGGGGTCGCCTCTCCAAAAAATATTTCTAGCTGCCTCTGTTAATTTTCCCCACCAGGATTTGAATCTAGATAAAAAAACATATATGCAGTTAAAGCAACAGTACGGTGATGCAAGTATTTATCTCCTGCTTCGCGCGTTGTGGATGGCTAAGCTGCAGCCTGATTTGGCTTTTCGCTACTTGCATAAATCTGTTCATGAAGGGGTTACTCGACATTTGCCCGAATATGGGATAAACGCTCTGCAGTGGCTACTCTATCAATTGGCCTCAAACGAGAAACAAGGGCGAACAAACATCGATTCTTCTGAGCTAGACCCAGAACTTCATTGCCGAGATGAAAAGATAATACCTTACGTCTGCGCGGTTCGTTCATCTCTGCTCGTAAAAAAGTTGAGAACGAATCCCACAGGAATTGTTTCTTGGGTCAACTTAACCCCTAAATATGAGTTCAACGGACCGACCGCATGGAATGGAGTCAGGGCTGTGTATTATGCCCTCCAATCAGATTGGTTCTCTGCAAAAATGGAGCTCGCAGATCACCCTCTACCTGATCTGGAAGAAAAACTGAGCTACCACGGTCTTTATCATAGTATCCAACAAAGGCAATGGTCAAATTCAGCTGAGTTCTTGGAACGGGCACTGCAGGCGAATCCCGATGATGCAGGATTTATTTCCTTGGCGTTGCAACTTGACGATTTGATCATGAAAATGCATTGGATATTACATGATTTTTCGTTTGTTGAGAACAGGTTACTGCAAATGTTGAATGCCCAGCCAGGTAATACTCGTACTCATCACAACTTGGCGATCATGAATTTGCTCAGGGCGGGTGAATTGGACCAACAAGAAAATCCTGATGCTGCGGCTGATCATTGGAAACAGTCAATGGGACATTGGGCTGTTGTTCTGACCGATACACAATACTGGCTGGACTGGAAGGATCGACAATGCGAGGTTTATGGAACCGAAATTGAAGTCGCTACCATCAGTGATCTGATTGATAATCAAATACCGGAGCTGCTACGTGAATATTTCAACGAACGCGATGAAAAATCAAGATTTACCCATGTAGGTAACCGCTATTATCAGGTTCTTCTTGAAGAAGAAAGCGACAACATGGACATTATTAGGAGGATTATAAGAAAAGGTGCAGAGGGGATATTCCCTTCCCAAGTATTACTTTGGCTTAGTCCGATTCTTATCGAGCATCATGTTGAGAAAGACATCGTTGACAAATTCATTTCCTCCGTACCAATATCCAATCTATCTGCCCCTGAAATTCAGCAGCTACAAACGGCTTTTTCTCGATTGCGGGAGATCCATATTCTTGGACTCATTGGTCAATTTGACTTGGCTCTAAATAAGTTGGCTTCCCTGGAACGCGAGCCAGATGTTACACAAGAGGAATTGCAAAACATTCCTGAAGAACGAGCCTTTTTGTTGGAGAATTATGTCTGCGATTTGATGAAACAAGCTCTCTGGAATAAAGCACTTGAACGTGCCCTGCAACTGTGGAAGCTGCGTCCAAAACCGAAAGCAGCCGAAGCTCTGTATTTGGAAATTAGCCTAAAATGGGTAAAACAACGGCTTAAGGACGAAGAGTATGAACTTGGGACGAATCAGTTGAAGAAGCTAAGAAAGCATCTTACAAAACCATCAGCTGATTTGGATGCTTTACTGGCTGAAGCATTAGCTTCCTGGGGACATGAACAATATGAAGAACAAAATCTAGACTCCGCTCTCAGATACTTTCAAGAAGCCATAGGCTTGGATTCGGTAAATCCCAAAGCCCGAGATGGGTTAGCAATGGTTTATTATTCCCGTATGGTGAATGAAATGAAAAATAATAGGTTCTCTGAAGGTTACCAATTCGCCCAAAAAATGTATTCTTATATGCAAAATGAAGCCACCGCCACAGAATATGCTCGATCCTGTGCATTATATGCGGAAAGTTTGTCCAAAATGGATCTCCATCAAGCTGCGATCCAGATTGTCGAGTTTGCGGTTAAATTGCCTTATGATCGATCAGAATTCCAATTAGAATTGTTCTTGTCTTCTCTGCTGACGAACTACGGAGCACAACTGTTGAACCAAGGTCAGGTGGCTTATGGGACGATGGTTACAAAACAGGCAATCGAATATGACCCTGCTAATCATTTGGCACGAAATAACCTAAGAAACTTTGGAGTCTATCTCTAATGATCAAGTTGACAAATACTAACCCCTACGAGGTCCTGGATATCCCCCTGAATGCAAACAAAGGCGCGATAACCCGTGCCTATACAGAAAAGAACCGCGGTGATAATCAGGAGCGCGCCCTTGCTCGCCAAGCATACGATGCTCTGCGGAAGCCAGAAGATCGTCTGCTCGTTGATGCATTTACGCCTTCCTTCTTCTCTGATCCTCAACATGAGCTATTAGTCACCGGCATTCAGGAGAAAATTGGAGAGAAAGTCGATTGGCTTTCTTACCTTGATGAAAAACAGGTACTGGAGCAGGACTTGAAAGCATTGATCGAAGTAATAATCAGGCATATTATTAAAGCATTCGATTCTTCATCTGAAGAACTTGAATTAGATGACAAACATGATGGTCTGGAGGAATTCCTTTTCCAATGGCTGAAATAGAACAGACGCAGATAATTCAAACACAAGAGAAGGTCCAGCAAATGTTTTCCGACCTGAGAAAAAAAATCCGTAACTATTCTAGACGGCGCGCACGTTTCGCAGACATTATTGTAAAAGAGTACTGCGAATTCCAACGGGAACTGAATAGGTTTCCGGCGCTTCCAAAGAAAAATGGAAAGACATACGGTGAGTTCAAGCGTAGTTTTGACCTGTTCCAGGTCCAGTTGGATTACCTGCTTGCTGAATTTAGCAGTCCACTCGGTTTCAAGGTCGACCTGTTCCAAGTCCAGTTGGATTACCTACTTGCTGAATTTAGCAGTCCTTTCGGTTTCAAGGTCGACCTGTACCCACCGAAATCTATGACGACGCAGAAGCAACTGGAGTATTGGGAGGACCTGATCGATCCTATCGAGGATCAAGGTCTTGGACTGGAAAGACAAGAAAGAGACGGATTCCTTAGTATTCTTAAGATCCTTGACACGATAGAACGGCTCAATGGTTATCAAATTCCAAATACTGGTGCGGGAGGAGAAATCTTCTTGGAAAATCTTCTGGAGCTTCAAGAGATAACCGTTACCATGGGAACGGTTATCGCAACAGCCCTTCGCAGGCGAAAGATTGATGAAGTCCCGTTAGATGTTGGAATGTATCCACCGATTGAGACCACCAGGATCCTCTCCAGGGATGATGACCAGATCAACGACGATGTCGTTATTTCTAAAATCGTTGAAAAAGGATATACATGGCGATCATCGGTTCTGCGAAAAGCATCCGTGGTCATTCATGCAAGAACATAGGAGGTAGAGATGGGACGGATCATAGGCATCGATTTAGGAACAACCAATAGTGTCGCTTCGTATTGGAGCGGCCGACGGCCCAAGGCAATCTTGAACACCAACAACTCCCCCTTGACACCATCCATGGTCGCCTTGGATCAAGGTATCCGTTATGTCGGAGAAGATGCCAAGGACCGTCGCTATAAGGGATCAAGGAACGTCATCTACTCGGTCAAGCGATTTATTGGCCGCGACTACGATGATCCGAAGACGAAGGCGGCGCTCGAGAAGATGAGTTATCAAGGACGGAAAGCAGAAAACGGTGAAGTGGAAATCGAACTAGGTGAGAGCTTTTATAGTCCGATTGAAATCTCAGCCATGATTCTCGACAATCTTAGGAAGGATGCCGAACAGGCCCTCGGCGAAAACGTAACCCATGCGGTTA
>Ga0075114_10000933_pt1 | contig 16736 bp, 20 predicted proteins | sample AntAceMetag02UKM_FD_69784 | JGI IMG/M metagenome (GOLD analysis project Ga0075114, IMG submission 69784) | Saline lake microbial communities from Ace Lake, Antarctica - Antarctic Ace Lake Metagenome 02UKM | ecosystem: Environmental > Aquatic > Non-marine Saline and Alkaline > Saline | place... | reverse complement strand
GAAGTTTTCTCGGCGAGTCGGCTGCCACTACATCTAACGTTCATACTTGACCTCCTAGGCAATCCTGATTGCAACAGTATACTACCTAGAGGTCATTTGTCCCAATCTGGCGATCCCCTTCAAGCAGAGAACTGATAGGGGATTCCCGTTGAACGATATTAGCGATAGACCCATATTGCGGACTCACCATCAACGGGACATCGGAACTCACAGATGCCACAACCTATGCAATCATCTGGCAAGACGTACGGTAGTAACATGTCCGACGTGCCTCCAGACTCACCCGACGCAACTACCGTGATGGCCTTCTGAGATACGGGGCACATCTCCTCGCAAACGATGCGCGGCACATCCTGAGCCCAAGGCAAGCAGCGGTCGCGGTCGATGACAGCCACGCCGATCACAGCCTGACGCTTCTGAGCCAGGTCCAGAGAAGGGATGGCACCTGAGGGACAGACCTGCCCACAGGCATTGCAACTGTAGTCGCAGTAGCCGAGACGAAGCACAAGCTGGGGCGTCCATAGCCCCGCCGGCCCTGATTCGGACGCAATTGGCTGGAGCCCAGATGTGGGACATACCTTCATGCATTGAGTGCAGCGTAGGCAGCGGGCCAGGAACTCTCGCTCATCCAGTACGCCAGGTGGTCTGATGAGATGCGGGTCTGGCTGTTTTGCCCCAACGCCGGTACGAAGAAGGACGACACCAGCAGCACTGGCTGCTAGTCCCGTCAGGAACTGGCGCCGGGTCAACTCCCCTTCGCGGATGGGATCTGGGCGCAGCTCTTTCCGGAAGGTGATTCCGTCCTGCGGGCACGCAACCAGGCAGTCCAGGCAGACAGTACACTCGGAAGGGACGATCTCGAAGGTCTGCCGGGTGTCTATCGCATCCAGATGACAGGCCTCCACGCACTGTCCGCAGCGATTGCAGGCCGTGCCGAAGACCGGTCTCAACAAGGAGACCTTGGATACCAATCCTAGCAGTGCTCCCAGCGGACAGAGATAGCGGCACCAGAAGCGGTCTGCCAGGGCATTGAGGGCCAGGATGGAGACGAAGATGGCTGCCATCAGGACGTTGTGGGCGTAGACCGGCTGTATGACCGGCAGGACCGGACCTCGCAGCACACGTTCGATCCAATTGACCACCGGCCGCAAGGCGGAGCGAGTGTAGAGAGCCCGTTCCATGCCTGTCACCGCGTGGTTGAGAGCGGGGAGAACTGCCGTTGTCATGGTGCGCGTGAAGAGCGTCAGTGGATCGAGAGTCAGGAGAGTGAGATTGCCAAGCAGAGCCGCTACCACAATGAGGACCAGCAGGAAGTTCTTGACCTGCCGCCAGCGAGATGACAGAGCCACAGCCCTGCTCTCGGCACTGCGAAAACGAACCCACTCCAGCAGTGTGCCCAGGGGACACAGCCAACCGCACCAAACCCGCCCGATCACCAGCGTCAGACTCAGCGTCACCAGCGCCAGCGACAACCGGGGGATCCACTGGCGGCTGGCGAGCATGGCTGCAAACGCTCCCAACGGATCGAGCCGGAAGAAGAGATCGGCCAGAGGAAAAGCCGCTCGCCGCTGGAGCGCCGCGAAGAGCAGGTAGAAATACAAGGCAAAGGCAAGAGCCTGTACGGCCTGTCGAACGCGTCGCCAGTGAGACCAATTCATGAAGCTACCTCCGCCAGCAGCGAGTCACTCCGCGTAGGGACAGGTTTCGGCCCTCCCCTGCCCGAACGATCCCGACCAGATCCAACCATCTTGACATAGGAACGGTCTCCCCACGAACGAAACCTGCCCCTATTCAGGTGCTGAATCAGCAGCAATTGTATCACAGCCCAGGGCACCCTAGACACTGATCTCCTCGACCTTGATGGCATCCAGATCCAATAGGCCAAGGCCCCTCTCGACAGCCGCCTGGATAGACGTGATATCGGCACCGGACATGCCAAAGAGGGTTGCTGCCCAGGCATCGGCCGCGACGGTGTCGTGGCTGGCGACCACGGTGTCCGTCCGTTTCACATCACCCAGATTCCCACCCGTTGGACCGTTGGCCGTGAGAATACGTACCGCATCCACCACTGTCAAGGTAGGACGCACCAGAGTCATGAGATCAGCAATGCGCTGACCCAAGGCCCTGTGCATGGCCCCAGGACTCAAGATCAAACCCATGAGGTTCTTGCCGCCCAGGGTCAAGCGAGCTAGTCCGTGCGTCTTGGCTATGGGTACGTTGATCAGCACATCGGCGTCAAGTACGTCCTGGTAGACTTCCCAACTACTGAACGTCCTGGCGTCAGGGAAATCCGTGTTTACGTACTTCACCGGACTCATCACTTCCATCCGACCACCGGCTGCCTTCACTGCCTCTCCGATTCCACTGACGGCGTAGGCCGAATCCGCAGTGCCGCCAAAAGGAGAGTCCATTACTCGCACGCGCCTGGCCCCAGCTCCCAGACAGAGTCGCACCAGGGTGGCTACTACGGTGGGGTTGGTCGTCGCCGCGTACTCCGGGCCGTGATAGGTCACGCAGATGTTGGGCTTGACTATCACGTCGTCGCCAGCCTTGACAAACCGCTCCATCCCTCCCAGGGCAGCAATAGCCGCCTTGGTGATCGCCTCAGGGTCGGTGCCCCGGGCCACTGAGAGATAGGCTGCTTGCCTGGTCGCGGTGGGAGTTTCCTGCTGCACGACGTAAGTCGCAGCAGGGGCTTCCTGCTGGACGGGGCGAGTCTCAGTAGGGGTTCCCTGCCGGACGGGGCGAGTCTCAGTAGGGGATCCCTGCGGAACGGGGTGAGTCTCAGTGGGAACTATCGGCTCTTCAGTACTCTCTGCACTCCGCTGGTCGCATCCAGAGCCGAGCAGAGCCAGACCTGCTACCGCCACGCCAGCCCGTTTGAGGAACCGCCTTCGAGTCAGTTTTTCCACCAAGGGTTACCTCCACAAGACTTCTGTGATCCTAACCAGGGAAGTTGCGAGCAGGGATGCTCGCGGTCCCAGCCCGGGAACGCAACCATCCTGGTTGCCATGGTTGCGAGCAGGGATGCTCACAGTCCCAGCGGCGCTCCCGGCGGGGGGACGCAATTGTACCATACACTTACAATCCGTGCAATCGCACGAGGACACGCTGATCGAACAAGAGATGCCTCATCCCTATCCGCGCCGCCGGATCCTCGCCAGGGCGTAGCTACCGGCACAGAAGAGACCGACAATGGCGAAAGCAATAATGATCCAAGCTTCGAGCGAAAGTTCGAGACCGTGCGAGCCGATCAAAGTCATCAGGATGAGACTGGGTAAGCGCCCCAGGAAACTCGCAAACAGGAACTTCCTCGCAGACATAGAACTCAGACCCGCCACGTAGTTCATCACGTCGGCAGGGAAGATGACGGGCAGCAAGAAGCCGGATATCAAGAAGAGCACCCCGTGCTGCTCCGCGACCCAGTCCCAACGTTCTAGCGTGTCCGCCGGTACGAAGCGCTTAACCAGCGGCCTGCCGCCCAGGCGAGCCAACGCGAAGGCGAGCTGACTGCCGGCGATCACCGTCACCAGATTGAGCAGCAATCCCCCCGTGAACCCGAAGACGTAGCCGCCCGCAATTAAGACGAACTGACCCGGGAGGACAGCGATGATGATCTGCAGGAGATGGATCAACACAAAGGCTAAGGGTCCCCAGACGCCCCAACTCTGCACGTAGGCAGCGACGGCCTGCTGGTCTGCGAGCAGGACAACCAAGTCCAGCAACGGTTCACGGGCCAGCCACAGAGCTAGCAGAACTGCGATCAGGATGGCACCCTTCAGCATCCCGTGCCTTCGCGTGTTCCTAGAAGACCCACCGGCGTTGGCTGTCGCGTCAACATTGTTGGGCGGTGTCATGGCCACAGGCTCATCCTCACCCGGCGCGGGATCATCAGGTCTATTCATGGACAGCCAGCACTGCATGAGACACAATCATGTGCACGTACCCCCAATTCCATGGATGGGCAATTCTAGTGTAGGGAGGAAACCCTCTGGGTCAAGCGAAACTGAGATAGTGACAAATGTCACTATATAGGATTCTTCGCTCCCTACGGTCGCTCAGAATGACACGATCTCCTCGCCTGTCATTCTGAGAAGCGGGCGGGCACCGTCACCTGAGTGCACACGCTTGCTCCCGTGCTTCTTGTGGCGCCCGACGCTGCATGCTGGGAGAGCGACGAAGAATCTGGCTTCTTGCATTGAGAGATTCTTCGCTTCGCTCAGAATGACAAACACCTGTCATCTTTCGTCTGAACGGCGCGTACAGCACCGTGGAGATACTCAGAATGACAAACGGGCAAGAGAGCAGGATAAATGCGACTGCCCTACAGTGACACCCCAGACGAAAGCCAGCAGGATCTCTCTGAATCTCCGCGAAGTCTGGTGCTCTGCGGTGAAAACCATGTTCATTCAGGACACTCATGCCACTGAAAGGGAACTTGAGGAGCTAATGCTCTCAAGCTCTTGCCGAAGAACCTTCTTCAGCCCCTTGACCACCGGAGCGTAGGAGTCGTCGATCATCTCCAGGATTTCGCCATCGAGTATAGTGCCATCCAGGGTGATGGTGTTCCAGTGTCGTTTGCTCATATAGTAGCCCGGCCGCACCGCCTCGTACGTCTTGCGTAGCACCACGGCGTGCTCGGGATCGCACTTCAGTGTGATGCGTAAGGGCATCTCTTCCCAGGCAATGAGTGCGAACATCTTTCCCATGACCTTGTAGACCAGCGCGTCCGGCCCAAAAGGTTGCTCCTCAGTTACCCCCTTCTTCTCCATAAGATACGATCTCAGAGCTTCAAGTTGCATGAGTTATTCCTCCACTGTTCCTACGAGATCCTTGGGGTTGAGACCAAGGACTTCGATAGTATCCCTCCCCCGCTTGGTGTCGCTGGCCACAGTGCCATTCTCTTTGAAAACCAGGTGCTCTGCGTGGCAGTCTTTGCAAGGGTCCAGCAATAAGGGTTCCTCTGCCAGTAGCTCCTCGCGACCTAGGCCAATACCAGCCCTCGGGCCAAGGATGGGAAAACGAATCCCTTTCATCCCTCGCATGTATCATCATATATGAATGGAAGCCCTGTTGCAATGGGCAAAAGGACTCGCTTGCAGGGGACATTTTGGCTAGCCAGGCCGTCGGGTCACGGCCCCGACTGGAGCAGGAGGCCATCTGTGCTCCCGACCAGTCTCTCGAGCTGGGCCTTCGGATTCCCGAACTTGTTCAGGCTTTACGTACCCACGCTCCCAATAGGGTGGGGATTCCAAGATTCGGCACTACTGCTGCAGCGCTCTCCCCCGGCAGATTCCCCAGTACTCGCAGTACTCTGACGAGCACTTCCACGTCCTCGGATTGGGAGCGAAGACTCGCGCGGCGATCCCCTTCCAAACCTCACGGATCAAGTCAAACAAGAACTGCACTTCGCCCCGCGTGCGCCGCGTCTCGATGACCTGAGCCTCAGCGGGATCGGTCTTGGTGAATACGTAGTGGCGGAAACGCATCTCCGGGTTGCTCCGATGCCCCCCTTGCTCCAACGCTGCCAGGTAGAAGAGGGGCTGAAGTTCGTTAAGAGCATTCTTCTCTGACCATCGCCTTGACGCGGTCTTGAAATCGCCTGGCACGCCATCGGAGTTGATGATATCAATGTAGCCCACGATGGGAATCGGCACCCCGGGTATCTCCATCTTCACAAAGTCCTCGATGTGGACGCGCCCACCAGGATCTACCAGGGGCGTAACAGCATTAACAACTTGGACGACTTCCGGCGCCTGCAAGATACGCGTGCCTTCGGCAAGAAGAGCATCAGGGCTCCCATCACCCCAGGCGATCCGATCCCCTTCTTTCTCCAACACTGCCGGCCACTCGTCTTCCCAAATCTCGACCAACCGCGCGCGCTGGCCACTCTGGGCCACGTTGCGGATGTAGGCTTCGACGGTATTGTGGAAGGCGCTGCCAAAGACCAGGGCCGGCGCAACCGTGGCGGTGATGTGATCGAGATAGCGGTACTTCCAATAGCGCCCACAAGTGAGATAGGCGCTGACTGAGGAATAGCTGAGACTGCTAACGCCTGCGGAATTCTCTGATTCTGGCATCTTCCCCATTACTCCTCCCTGAGATTCAAGACTGTTCACTCCGACTATTAGTCTTCTGGCACAGCCGCCCTACCTGCTTCTGACCGGAACCATGCCAGACTTCGTTCAACTCCCTCGGCGAAGGTTACTATGGAGCTAAAACCGAAATCGCGTTGGGCCTTCCCGATGAGGTATCCCTGATCTCGAATAAGGATGTACACAGCGTGGCGCGTGAGCAGAGGACGGCTCCGAATGTGCAGAACGGAGTACACTGCTTCGGAGATGGCCGCCAGCCCCAGAGCCAGCGTGCCGGGCAGTCTGATCCAGGGCGCATCGACCCCCAATCCACGCGTTAGTGCCTCTGTGTACTCGCCCCAGGTCTCGTTGGTCTCGTCTCTCAAGTTATAGGACTGACCTACGGTTTGGGGTGACTCAGCAGCTTGGATGATGCCCTCAACAGCATTGTCTACGTAGAGCAGCCCGGCCGGACACTCTCCGCCGTCAATCAGCACCATCTGCTTCTTGAGCAGCAGATCCGCGATTTCGGTCACGAAATCCTTGCTGCGGGGACCATAGACAGAGACGGGCCGAATGACGGTAGTTGGGATTCTGGTCTTTCTGTACCAGTCCCAGACGGCTTCTTCTCCCAGGCACTTGCTTCGGTTATAGGGCAACCCGACGTCAGTGATGGGGTGAGATTCGTCGCACGCCTCTCTCGGATAGCCGTACACGTCGCTGGTGCTGATGTGCAGGAAGCGCTGCACCTCACCTGCCTCCTCTACCACTCCCAGCAAGTTCTGCACTCCCAGCACATTGGTCCCATAGAAGGACTCCCAAGGAGCCCAGTCTGTCGCAAGTCCGGCGCAGTGGTAAACGACCCGGACGCCTTCCACTGCCAAAGTCAGGCTTGCCTCGTCAGCCAGATCGCCATAGGCGATGTCAATCGGCAGATTCTACAGGTGACACAGATCGCTCGTCCTGCGCGCCAGAATGCGCACGTCTTCGCCTCTCATGACCAGCGCCTGAGTCAGCGCTCCCCCCAGGAACCCACTCGCGCCTGTCACCAGTACTGTCATCGGTCTATACCTCCCAGAGGTCTGTTCTCATAGCTTCATTATGGCACAAGTCTACGGCAGGGTCAATCGGCAGCCCTTGAGGGTCAGGGCAATCGCATTTGGAAAATCTGGCCGGTTCTAGGATGACGAGAACCCTATTCAGTTCCCACTGGATCTGACGATCCAGTGGACACAGGCTCAGTCAAGCCTGGATTTGGCAATCCAGGCCGAGCGAATGGGGTATACGCGATTGCTCTGTATTGAGGGTGTGGAAAAAGGCCGCGCGCCGCAACGGTATTCGGTTGGGTGGCACCAGTGCTGCTCAAGACACCGAAGGCCAACTCCTCGGCATGGGCATTTCTAGTTGTCGCCGATGTCCATTTCCAACTGTCGCTTGACACTTTTCCTACACTCTCAGGTGTTCGGACTTGTCACAGCTGCTCCAGCGTGTATAATTGGACGGCAATAGGAGACGGAAGCTATCATACGACGAGCAATTATCCAAGGAGACGTACAATGAAAAGAGCAGTTAGCGTCAGCCTGGGAAGCAGTACCCGCGACAAGAAGGTGGTTGTCGACTTCAACGGTGAGATGGTCAGCATGGAACGTATCGGCACCGACGGTGATGCCGAGGAGGCAAAACGGCTGTTCAGCAAGCTGGACGGCAAGGTTGATGCCTTAGCCGTGGGCGGCGCCGATCTCTACTACCGGATGGGGGGGCGCGAGTACCCTGCGCGGGCCGTACTGAAGCTGATCGAGGACGTCCACCACACGCCGGTGGTCGATGGCCGCGGCCTGAAACACAACACGCTAGAGCGCCGCGTTTTCGAGCTGGCGAAGCCTTTTCTGGCTGAAACGCCCCATTTCCACAGGGCCTTTGTGCCGGTGGCCCTCGACCGCCTGGGCATGGCCCGTGCCGTGGAAGAGGTGACCGACGAAGTGGTCTACGGCGACCTCATGGTCGCCCTCGGCATCCCCATCGTCATACATGGCATCAACCAGTACTGCAAGGTCGCGCGCATATTGCTACCCATCGTCAGCTACTTCCCACTGAGCATGATCTATTATGGAAGCGACGGGAAGGAACCCGAACCCAAATACCACCGTTATTGGGAGGAATCCGATCTGCTCGCTGGGGACTTCATGTTCATGCGCAAATACATGCCCCTGGACATGTCCGGCAAGACGATCATCACCAATACCACCACCGACGAGAACATCGAGCTGCTCCGAGAACGAGGCGTTCGCATGGTGATCACAACCACGCCTCGCTACGAAGGGCGCTCCTTTGGCACCAATATGATGGAAGCCGCCCTCACTGCCTACGCCGGAAAAGGGCGTCAGCTCACCGACGACGAGCTGAACGGACTGATCGATGAACTGGGTATCCGCCCGACGGTGCATGTGCTCAACGAGTAGTCTACGCACCTTCCCGTATGTCCACCCTCCCGCAGGTTTCCGGCGCGGCAGGAGCAGTGCTGCTGAGTGAAGCCTTCTCCTCGCTCAGAAGAGGCCTCAGGTAAGAACCTGCGGGAGGTTTACGATGCGATGTCCACCCTCCCGCAGGTTTCCGGCGCGGCAGGAGCAGTGCTGCTGAGTAAAACCTTCTCCTCGCTCAGAAGAGGCCTCAGGTGAGAACCTGCGGGAAGGTCGTGATGCGTCCCTACTCTTCACAACAAACGGGAGCTTTCCAACTCGCCATTAGGATAGCCGCTATCAAGGACAAAGCGGCCCCAAAGAAGAAGGGGGCCGAAGCCCCAAATCCCTTCCAGGTCCCCACTCCCCCCCACAAGAAACCGGCTATCAGCGAGGCCGGGAAATCCAGGATGCCCAACACCGCGTTGTAGGTTCCATAGGCCGTGCCACGCAGATCCGCTGGAACTAGATCAGCTACCATGGCTTTTGTCGTCCCGTAGGCCAGGCCGTAGTACACACCGTAGAAGGCATACAGAACCCAGATGTGCCAACCCCTTCCAACTACCGCAAATCCAAGGTAGATGAGGGCATAGACCAACCAGCCTCCAACGATCACCTTCTGCCGCCCGATACGGTCGGAGAGGGAGCCTGCGGGAGTAGAGATCAAGGTATACACCAGATTGAAGGTAACGAGCATACCCAGGACGCCCACCACATTCAGACCCCGCTCCTGCGCGCGTAGCACCAGGAAGGCGTCGGAGGAGTTGCCCAGATCGAACAAGCCCACGATGACCATGAAGGTCAGGAAAGGCTTGCCCAGGCCCTTGAAGGTGATCTTCGGCCTCTCGCGCTTGCTGGTGATAGGCACATCCTTCGCACCCCAGGCCAGAGATATCACGGCCAAGACCGCTGGTATCAAGCTTGCCAGCACCACGATCTGGAACGTGTGCCTGCTCAGGTCCACCGACTGGGACTGCAGAGCCCAGACGACAGCCAGCGCAATGATCAACCCTAGCATCGCCCCGCCAGTGTCAGCCGCGCGGTGGAATCCGAAGGCCAGGCCTCGCTGGTGCTCCTCAATGCTGTCGGCCACAAGGGCATCACGAGGAGCAGTGCGCACACCTTTGCCCACCCTGTCAGCCCAGCGCACGCCCGCCACCATCTGCCAGGTACTAGCTAAATAGAAAAACGGCTTCGCCAGGGCTGAAATGGCATAGCCAGTCACTGCTAACCACTTGCGCGCCCGCAGCCTGTCCGACAGCCAGCCGGAGAAGACTTTGAGTAAGCTGGCCGTGGCCTCGGCGATGCCCTCGATAAGACCAATGATGTTGATACCTACGCCCAACACATTGCTCAAGAAGAGCGGCAAGATGTTGACGACCATCTCGCTGGAGATGTCCATGAAGAAACTGGTCAAACTAACTGCCCAGACGTTGCGGGGCAAAGCCCGTAGACCACTCTTTCGTTCGGTACTACTCTTTTCCTCCAATGTAGCCTCCCTCTCTACTATCTAATGTTTGTATACCGTCCCCCAAATAGTGCCTGGCTGGCGGGTACGCCAGGAATCCGATAAGTCAACCACTGTCTCAGAGCTGAGAACGATGAGGCCCCGAAGAGAATCTTTCCTATCTCCGAGACTCTGCGGTGAGAATCCTACTCTTCACGAAAGCTCTTGCCAACCTGCCGCCCGAGCTAGCGTTCCTGCAGCACCTCACCCACCAACTCCGCGATCTTGCGTCTGGCTTCAGTCAACGCAGCTCGGCCTTTACCGGTGATCGTGTAGTACTTGCGCACCCGCCCGTCGACGACGCGCCTTTCCTGGATCAGGTAGCCCTTGTCATGCAAGCGGTGCAGAGTGGGATAGAGGGTACCCGGACTGAGATCGTATCCGTGGCGCGCCAACTCCTGGGTCAGTTCCGCGCCATAGACGGGCTCCTCGGCAGCGTGATATAGAATATGGATCTTGACGAAACCCAAGAAGAACTCTCTTAACACAATATCGCCTCCCGTTATCGGCAGGCGATATTATAGCAGGAAGAACTTTGGCTGTCAAGTCGTAAATAGGATTTCCTTGGCAGCAGACACGTCGACCAATTCCGAGTCCAAAGTGTGCACAAACAGACTCCGGCCGTATACACGAAAATCCTAAGGGTGTAGCTCGCCTAAGGGTCTACTCTTGTCGAACCCACTCCCAGAAATCCGCCAACGTCCCGTGTCCCGCCAGTGGCACGCTGTCATCCAATGGAGCATCCCCATCTGATGCAATCCAATAGGCGGAAATGCCAAGCGATATAGGAGGGACGACATCCCAATCCCAGTGATCACCCACCATTAAACACTCATGAGGCTGGCGGCCCAGGCGCGCCAGAATCTCGCGATAGTAAGCCGGATGGGCCTTGGTCGCATGCATCGTCTCATAGCTGGTGACCAGCGCGTAGTCGAAGTCGGTCACCGGCACGCCGGCCCACTCCAGCCGCTGTTCAATCGGAAAGCTAGGGAAAAACGGATTTGTCGCAATGGCGACCTGGTAGCCGCGATCGAAGGCCCACTCGACCAAGAAGCGAGCCTCCGGCCGACGTTGAGTGAGAGCCCGCAGTTTGGGGAACTCCTCGGCGTAGAACCTCTCGAAGAGCGGCACCAGTTCATCAGGTTCGTAGCCCACTGCCTGATAGAAACTGGCCGAAAATACTGCCTCGTTAGTGGCACCAGTGCCGTCGTTAGCATCCATCGCCCGAGTAGCGCGTGTCAACTCTGGCACGAACACTTCGGGAGGAATCATGTGGGCCACATACCGGGTTAGGTACCCGATATAGGCCGGGAAGAAGGTGTCCATCGAGCAATTCAGTAGTGTGTCGTCGAGATCGAACAGGATTGCTTTGAACATCATGCTGCTCCAGTGTCTTTGCGGTATTCAATCCGAGTCATCGCCACAGGCCAGTCAGGTACTTCACTTTCCTTACGGTCTGATAGTTGTTGCCCCCCTCGTGGTAGTTATATCGGTAGACCTCGATATCCTTGGGCCCGGCCCAATGGTTGTAGGCCGCGAAGACCGTGGAAGGAGGACAAGTCAAGTCCATCAATCCCGTAGAGAAGAGAGCACTTGCGTTGCACCGGACGGCGAAATTGACTCCGTCAAAGTATGACAGGGTCTTAAAGACGGTGTCCACCTTGTCCCTATGCACCTGGCAGTATTTGGAGATCTCGGCATATGGCACCGCATCCGTGATCTCAGTGGCGCGCCGGTAGTGACATAAGAACGGCACGTCGGGCATGACCACCGACACACCCGGCTCTAATCCACCAACGGCGATAGAAATACCTCCGCCCTGACTACCTCCGGTGATCGCTATGCGTTCGGCATCAATAGCGGGATGGTGCCGGGCCACATCCACCGCTCGCACGCCGTCTGAGAAGACCCGGCGATAGTAATAGGACCCTGGATCCAAAACACCGCGGGTCATAAACCCAGGATAGTGGGCACTGGAACCGTCCGGTTCGGGATCGGGCGTGTCGCCTTGCCGCCAGGCGCTGCCCTGACCCCGCGTGTCCATCACCAGGTGGGCGTAGCCGACACTGCTCCACAGGAGCCAGTCGGTGGGAAAGCCACGGCCACCGCCATAGCCAATGTATTCCACCACACAAGGAAGACGCTCGGGACGCTGACGGGGCATCAGCAGCCACCCTTTGACACGCTGGCCGCCGTAGCCATTGAAAGTGACGTCGAAGGTTTCTACGGTGCTCAGGCCGTAGTCCACTGGCTCAAAAACGGCATCCAGGGGGAATCGGCGCACCTCGGCCAGGGTCTGTTCCCAGAAGGAATCGAAATCGGGCGGCTCATCCCTTGGCGGCAGGTAGGTCTTCAGCTTCTCCAAAGGCATGTCAAATAACACAATGCTTGCTCCTCTCATACCTGGATTTGTTGGTATGCCTCGCCGCAGCGCAAAGCAAGGGTTTCGACTTGGCTGCTATCCGTGTCTGCCCGCGTCAGAAGTCCATCTGCTCCGAGAAGCGTCCAAGCGCGGTCACGTCTGTCCCTTATGTTACTACAACCCTACGCTATCGTCAACGTCGCGTGGGTAGCGTGTTACGAAAGAGACCTTGGAGGTCTATGCCGTGCCTGACCCGAATCGATTCTATCTGATGCTGATCTGATTCGAGTCGATTTGTATCCCGCGAAAGACCTCCAAGGTCTGGCCGAGAGCCATAATCAGTGCTCTCCGTGAGTAACACAGAGGATTGTGGGAGCGTAAGCTACAGATCCCAGTCAACACAGGCACAGCCCCCGCCTATCGCGCCCGGCTGAAGTACTAACGACCCCTGCTCAGCCAGATCTCACCGCCCACCAGAGGCGAGGGCACGGGACCTGAATTGCCGTCCAACTGAATACGCTGTATACTCTCGCAATAGCTGCCCCTTAAAGGAGTACCCTTGGGAGAGATTGCCGCACTGGCCACCTCGCTGTTTTGGTCGTTGACCTCAATACAGTTCACGCTGGCAGGCCGCAGAATCGGGGTCGAGGCCACCAACCGGATCCGGCTCCTCTTGGCAACCCTGTTCCTGTCGCTGACCCACCTCGTGCTGCAAGGCGAACTCTGGCCCCTCAAGGCCGAGCTCTTTCGCTGGGGTTGGCTGGGGCTTTCGGGCATAGTCGGCCTGGCACTAGGCGACACCAGCCTCTTCAAGGCTCTTGTGCTTATCGGACCACGCCGGTCCATGCTGATGATGACACTCACACCCGTCATCAGCTCCCTGTTGGCCTGGGGCTTCCTGGGCGAGACACTGCAACCCATCGAATTCGGCGCGGCGCTGCTGGCCATTGCCGGCACTGCCTGGGTGGTTTCAGAAGGGCCAAGCAGCAATTCGCGAGCGCAGACAGCCAAGAACACAAAGCAATACGCGCATGGAGTGCTGTACGGCTTGGGTGGCGCATTGGGTCAGGCCCTGGGACTGGTACTGGCTACTCAGGGGCTCACGGGGAACTTTCCCGCTCTGTCTGCCACACTCATCAGGATGGCAGTCGCCGCAAGCGTGATCTGGTTCTTCGCTTTGATCAGGGGCCAGGTTAAGACTGCTAGCCACTCACTAGTGGATCGGAATGTCTGGCTCCTGATTGTTGGCGGCTCCCTAACCGGCCCCTTCCTGGGCGTCTGGTGCTCCATGATAGCCGTACAGGGTACCCCTGTGGGCATCGCCTCGACGCTGATGGCGCTAAGCCCCATACTGTTGGTTCCCCTGGAGCATTGGTTCTTTGGCGAGAAGGTCAGCGCTCGCGCCGTCGCCGGCACCATCGTAGCTCTCGCGGGGGCAGCCATCATCTTTCTGACCTGAAGGCACATCCGTGGCCCCGAGAGAGCGTTCGTTTGAGAACAGTGGCCGACCAACCCACTCGCCACCCGACCTGTTCCCACTTGCATCGAAATACACACCGGGACTCCAATCATGCTACCACAGCAAGCGCAGCAACCTCCCCCAGGAGCAACCGCATTTGGAATATCAGGCCGGTTTTGGGATGACGAGAACCCTATTCACCTCCCACAGGCTCAGTCAAGCCTGGGTTTGGCAATCCATGCCGAGCGAATGGGGTGAATGCGACTGCCCTGCCTCCCCCTTGAAACGAATCCCCATTCTGTGATATACTCTCGAGGTACTGATGCGAATCACGGCAGACAGGATGAAAGGAGACAGAGGGAACATGCCAACCATTGATGTCTTGCGGGCTTTGCAGCGCGAAGTCGGGACCAGGCGAGCCGGTTCGGCAGGAGAACTGCGGGCGCAAGAGTGGCTGGAGGCTCGCTGCGAAGAGATGGGCCTGTCGGTGGAACTGGACAAATTCACTTTCATCGGTAGCGAAGCATACCGGCCATTGTTGCAGATGATCCTCTTGATCTGGACGACGATCAGCATCTGGCTGTCTCTCACCAGTCAGCCCTTCGCCGGCGCCATCGCCTTCGCCCTGCTGTTTCTCTATCTCAACGTCGTCCATAAGAAACTCGATGTGCGTCTGGCGAGAACGAAGAGCCACAACATAATCGCTGGGCTGCGCCGGCCAATCTCAGACTACGTGGCGGACCCGGACAAAGGCCCAGCCCTTCTGGTCTGTGCCCACTACGATACACCTCGAAGCTCTCCGCCCTGGTACCGCAAAATACGTGAGCTGATGCGTTTCCTGGGCCCGCTAGCCATGCTGGGTATCGTCCTGTACATCGCCTTCATGCTCCTGCACAGCTTCGGCTGGTTGGCTGCCACCTTGGGAGCGAACGGGCTCCGCGAGTTTGTGGTGTCCCTCGGCCCATGGATTGGCCGGGTGGTCTTCATCATGGCAGCACCCCTTGCTATGATCATGATGTTCACCAGCCTGCACTCCCTGGTCAGTGTGAAGACCGATAGCCCAGGGGCCGACGACAACGGCTCCGGCACCGCCCTGGTGCTCGAAGTGGCCCGTCGGATGAAGGAGAACCCTCCAGAGAACGTCGAGGTCTTCTTCGCCTGGTGGGGAGCGGAAGAGCGCGGGCTCTTCGGATCGCGTCAATTCGTGCGCCGCTTCCACGACCCGCTCGACCGGGATGTGCTCTACCTGATAAATGCCGACTGCGTTGGGGTAGGAGAACTCCTGACGATTCATACAGGGCAAGGTGTGATCCGCCGCCACCCCACGGACATTGAAACGGTTCAGCGCCTGGAGCGTATTGCCTCTAACCTGGGCATCAAGACGATCCGCACGTGGGGGTCCATCGTCTCGGGCGGCTCCTCGGACCACGCCGAGTGGGTTGACCGGGGCTACGTGCATGCCATTTCACTCCTGCGTGGCAATTACCATGCCCCATCACTCCCAGGAATGATCTTTGCTGCCCTGCTACGCATACCCGATGCAAATTCAATCGAGCTAGACCACATCCATTCATCCAACGATACATTTGAGGGCATCAAGCCTCAGGTGCTGGAGCAGACGACTGCTGTGGCCGAAGCCTACATCCGTGAAATCGATGGGCAGTTCGGTCACGCCTGAGAAGAGCAAGGATTGAAATCCTCGTCTGAAGCTAAGAAGCGCCCTCAGGCACTGGGACAGGGGCACTGAGCGACAGAGGCAAACAATGGGGCTGTGCAGGAATGGGGCGGCTAACGCTTCACGGAGCTCCTCGGCACGAACGGGCTACCCGCGCGACGGGAGGCTCGAATGATAATCCTTGATCGAGACCGGTGCTGCTACTGCGGCGGATGTGTGAGTGTCTGTCCAGTTGGTGCACTCACGCTGGCCGAGACGCGATTACTGGTTAGCAACGAGTGCACAGAGTGCGGGGAGTGCGTATCCGCGTGTCCGGTGGGCGCCCTGCAACTGGAGGAATCCGAGTCAACCGGGCGACAGGCCCCGGTTCGCCGACGATACAATCTGGTGGTAGTCGGAGCGGGGCCGGGAGGCTCGATAGCGGCGAAAACGGCCGCGGAGGCCGGACTCTCGGTGCTGCTACTCGAGAAGCGACAGGAGATTGGCTCACCGGTGCGCTGCGCTGAGGGTGTAGGACGAGACCAATTGACGTCCTTCATCGAGCCGGACCCCAGGTGGATTGCCGCCGAAGTGAACAAGGCCGAGATCACAACCATCGCCGGAGGCGAGAAGGAAACCATACGTGCCACTGACGGCCACGGGTACGTCCTTGAACGGAGAGTTTTCGACCGCGTTCTCGCCGAGCGGGCGGCCAAGGCAGGAGCCGAGGTGCGGGTCAAGACTGCCGCCACGGGACTGATGATGAGCGACCGCAGAGTGGCCGGCGTCAGGATCCGGCAGGCGGGTTTCTTCATCGGCGACGGCGAAGTGGAGGTGGAAGCCCAGGTGGTCATCGCGGCTGACGGAGTGGAAGCGCAGCTCGGACGCTGGGCCGGCCTGGACGTACAGCTCCCCTTGAAAGACACGATGGTCTGCGCCCAATATCTCCTGGCCGGGATAGAGATTGACCCGACGTGCACCTGCTACACGATATGCCACGAGGTGGCCCCGGGCGGATACGCATGGATCTTCCCCAAGGGCGAGGGCAAAGCCAATGTGGGATTGGGCGTGCAGGCCGATCTGTGGGAAGAAGTGGCTGCCCACGCCCACAAGGAGCTAGAGGTCTGGCCGAAAACCCCACGACGGCGGACACGCGGTACCATATGTTGTAGGTTGCCTTCAGTTGAATACAACATGCGGTATGGCCAATGCACCAAGTATCAC
>Ga0075114_10000931_pt1 | contig 16737 bp, 19 predicted proteins | sample AntAceMetag02UKM_FD_69784 | JGI IMG/M metagenome (GOLD analysis project Ga0075114, IMG submission 69784) | Saline lake microbial communities from Ace Lake, Antarctica - Antarctic Ace Lake Metagenome 02UKM | ecosystem: Environmental > Aquatic > Non-marine Saline and Alkaline > Saline | place... | reverse complement strand
ATGTTCACGGGCTATGCCTCGCTGGAGAGCGAGGCTCGCGCTGCGCAGTTGGGATTCTACGAGTTCTTGCCCAAGTCGAATTGGTATGATCTTCTGCTGCCCACCATCGAGCGCGTCCTGGGCGAGCCTGAGCGCCCATTGCCCAAGCAACGCCCGGCAGATCTGGAGCAAGCGGCTGAACAGTACGTCAGGGAGGGCAAGTGGGAGTTGGCTGCGCTGGCATTGGAGCAGGCGGCACGTATCGCCGAGTTCACCCACGACTGGGGGCAGGCCACCGCGCTGTACAGCCAGGCCTTCGAGCACATGCACCGCGCCCAAGGCCTTTCAGCAGAAGCTTGTCGCATTCGCGAACTGGCTGAATGCGCGCAACGGATAGCGGCTGAGGCGACAGGTACGTCAGAGTAGGGGATGACTTCTATGCCCGCCTGCTGCGCACCCGATTGTCTCTTATGCCAATCCAGTCTGTCCCACCATGTATGAAGACACGAAAGGAACGAAAGGATGTGGAGGTAAAACGGTGACTAACGGCAAACTCCAGGCCGGTGGTCTGATCCAGCATGACCATCTGGCAATGATAGGGATAATGGACATCCCATCACACCCAGGCGTGGGAGGCAGGCTCTTCTCTGCGTTGAGCGACCAAGGAATCAGCGTCGAATTCATCGTGCACCTGATTGATCTGGGTGAAATGGATCACATCGTCCTGTGCGTGGATCGGGATGACCTGAGTGAGGCATTGACGGTGGTCGAGCGCATACGGGAGGGAGTCGGAGGGAAAGCCGTCACCAGCGACCCTGAAGTGGCGTCGGTGAGTCTCTTCGGCCTTGATTTCCGCGAACAGCGTGGTGTCGCCAGCCACATGTGCAAAACGCTGGGCGACTGCAATATCAACATCCGCGCCATCAGTACCTCTCTCTCGACCATCACTTGCGTGATCGAGGCCCAGCGCCTGGACGAAGCCGTCCGTGCGCTGCGCGAGGCATTCACACTGCCCTGACGGGAACTCTATGAGCATGCAACTGGGACGCACCGCTGTAGAACAGACGGTGCTGGGGAATACGCCACAACCCAGGCTTGGCACCATCGTGCGCATCATCGGCCCGGTGGTAGACGTCTCTTTCGCGGGTGGCGAGTTGCCAGCTTTGTTAAGTGCGTTAGTCGTTGGTGACAGCCAACACAGCGTCACCATTGAGGTCCTGCAGCATCTCGACCGTCGTACGGTGCGTGGCATTGCGATGGAATCAACGGCCGGGCTGTGCCGCGATATGATGGTTGAGGACACCGGTGCTCAGATACTTGTGCCGGTGGGGAGGGAGACGCTGGGGCGTGTGTTCAACGTGTTGGGCCAGCCGATAGACGAAGGGCCAGTCCTGGGTGAGACGCAGGTGCGGAGCATCCACCAACCGGCGCCCCCTTTCGTCCAACAGCAGCCCTCAACGGAGGTTTTCGTCACAGGGCTGAAGGTCATTGATTTGCTGGCCCCTTACGTGCGCGGCGGCAAGATCGGTTTGCTGGGCGGCGCCGGGGTGGGCAAGACGATGCTGATTATGGAACTGATTCGCCACACCTCGGCCGAACACCGGGGCGTTTCGGTCTTTGCCGGCGTGGGCGAGCGCACTCGTGAGGGCAACGAACTCTACTTGCAGATGAAGCGCACGGGCGTGCTTGAAGACGCTGTGCTGGTCTTTGGGGAGATGAACGAGCCGCCGGGGGCACGCTTCCGGGCAGCGTTCACGGCCCTGACCATGGCCGAGTACTTTCGCGACGTCGAGCATCGGGATGTATTGTTCTTCGTTGACAACGTCTTTCGCTACATCCAGGCCGGCGGCGAAGTGTCGGCCCTGCTGGGACGCCTGACCAGTGCCGTCGGCTACCAGCCCACATTGGCCACCGAGGTGGGCGCGCTGGAGGAACGCATCGTCTCTACATCCGAGGCCGCCATCACCTCTGTTCAAGCAATCTATGTGCCGGCCGACGATCTGACCGACCCGGCGCCTGCCTCGACCTTTGCACATCTTGACGCCACGGTGGTGCTTTCGCGCCAAATGGCCAGCCAGGGCTTCTATCCGGCTGTTGATCCGTTGGAATCGAATTCGCGCCTTCTCGACCCGCGCGTCGTTGGCGAGAAGCACTATCGGGTGGCGACGCGCGTGCGTGAGATATTGGCCCGCTACAAAGAACTGCGCGACGTGATCGCCATCCTGGGCATCGAGGAACTGGCCGAAGAAGACCGACTGCTGGTGTGGCGCGCGCGCAAGATACAACGGTTCCTCACCCAACCCTTCTTTGTCGCCGAGGTATTCACCGGACAAGAGGGGGTCTTTGTGCCTCTCGAAGAGACGGTAAGAGGCTTCAAGATGATCGTTGACGGCGAGTTGGACGACGTCCCGGAACAGGCTTTCTACATGACCGGCGACATCGACGGCGTGTTGCCCAAGCGGGAGCGAAAGCATGAGTAAGACGATGCAGTTGGAGATCCTCACTCCCGATGAGATTATCTTGAACACCGATGTAGAGGCGATTCGCGTGCAACTGTCTGACGGCTGGTGGGGCATCCTGCCGGGCCATGCTCCCTTTTTGGCACATATCGTTGCCTTCATCATGCTCTATCGCCGCCAGGAAGACACCCGCTACGTAGCTCTGTACCAGGGCACGATCGAGGTGCAACGACGCTCGGCAGAGTCAAGCCGCGTGCTGCTGTTGACTGCCGCTGCTGAGGAAGGCGCAGACCTGGCGGGGCTGGAACATGCGCTGAAGCGACAAAGTGATCGGCTGGATCAGATCGTCCAGGAAGCCCACATCGAATTTGCGCGGGCGCGTATGGCCCTGGAGCGGGCGCTGCGCGAGACAGCGGAGCTGGCGGTAATCTGAACGATTCTTTTGTAGTGATGACTTCGGTCTTCTGCGATGAGCGACTGAAATTGCTACTACGAACCCGTATAATGAGGAAGAATGAACGACGAGCGATCCCCTCCAACGGGCCAACAGCCGGAGGAGACCCCCCTCAATCCCCCCTCCAGGGGGGAGGACAGGCCCGAAAGTTTTTGGCGCCTCGTCGCCCAGGCGACCACGCTGGGCTGGAACCTGATGGTACCCATCGTGGGCGGCGTGCTGCTGGGACGCTATCTCGACGACGTGTTCGACAAGGAGTTCACGTGGACCCTCTCACTGTTGTTTATGGGCGTGGCTGTGGCGTTCAACAACCTGTACGCCATATACGTCGAGCACAGCGACGCCGAACCGCTACGGAAACAACTGCAGAAACGTCACGGGAAAACACATAACCTGGACAAGGACGAGTCAGAACCGAAAGGGAGTAGGGAGTAAGGAGTAGGGAGTATGGGGAGGATTCTGCATTTTCGGCAGTTGGAGGCTTGGCGGGAATCCCATCAGTTGGTGCTGATGGTATACCAGGTCACGAAAGGATTTCCTGGCCACGAGCGGTTTGGGCTAGTTTCACAGATGCGTCGGGCAGCCGTCTCGGTATCGGCTAACATTGCGGAAGGGTTCAAACGACGCGGGATTCAAGACAAAATCCGCTTCTACAACATGTCAGAAGGCTCTCTGGAAGAGCTCAAGTACTTCTTCATCCTCTCAAAGGACCTGGGCTACATTCCATCCAACGACGATTTGATGACCCAAGCGGAAACCGTTGGGCGTCTCCTCAACGGTCTCATCGCCAGCACCGAACGCCGCAGGTACGGAGTAGGAAGTAAGGAGTAAGGAGTAAGATAGCGATGCGCTTCCCTACTCCCTACTCCCTACTCCCTACTTCTTACCTAGAGAGTGAGAATCATGCAAAGAATGAGGAGCCAGCTTACCCTGGTGCTCCTGATCGCGCTGGTCATCGGCCTGACCGTGGTCAGCCACGTGCTGGAGGGGCCGGCCGGTGCAGCAGAAGAGCCCAATGTCGCCGAAGAGATCACGCCGCACGTGGTCTTCACCGTGGGGCCGCTAGAGGTAACCTCGACGGTCGTCAACACCTGGGCGATGATGCTCCTGCTAGGTGTGGGGGCCTATTTGATCGGGCGCAACCTCAAACTGCGCCCGGGTTTGGTGCAGAACATGCTGGAGTGGATCGTCGAGGCCATCGAAAAGCTGATCCGCGAAATGGTAGGTGTCGAGGACACGGGGATTTTCCTGCCCGTCGTGGGCACGCTAGCCTTTTTCATCGGCGCCGCGAACCTGATTGGCTTGCTCCCCGGCCTGAAATCCCCCACGCCGGACATCAACACGCCGCTGGCCATGGCCTTGGTCGTCTTTTTCAGCGTGCCCTATTTCGGGGTTCGCACGCGCGGCGTGTGGAGCTATCTGAAGCACTATGTCGAACCTATCTTCTTGATGCTGCCCGTCGAAATCGCCAGCGAGATTGCGCGCACCTTTTCACTCACCTTTCGGCTGTTCGGCAACATCATGGGAGAGGAGATCATTATCAGCATCCTGTTTATCGTGATGCCGCTCTTTGTGCCGGTGCCGATGATGCTGTTCAGCATCTTTACCGGCTTGCTGCAGGCTTACATCTTCACGCTTCTGACCTGCGTCTATATCGGCGGAGCGGTCCAAGCGCACAAGTAGGGACGTGGTTACCGCGCCCCTACAAATCACAACGAGGAGGAATGAAAAATGGACTGGAATAACCTGCCGTGGGATAAGATCTTCATCATAGTGACGGTTTTGATCGCTGGGCCGGGTGTCATTGTGGGTATTGTCGTGCCCGCCATCGGACAGATGATCGTCGCCTCGGCCGGGCTGAAAGCGATCGCCCGGCAGCCCGAGGCGGGCGACCGCATCAACACCATCGTTCTGCTTTCTCTGGCCATGTTGGAATCGCTGGCTATCTACGTGTTGGCAGTCATCTTGATCCTGATCTTTGCCAACCCCATGCTCAAGTACATCATCAAGGTGGAGTAGAGACGGGGTCTTTACGCCTGAGAGGGCACGATCACGTGCGAGGTGATTATGCTGGACATTAACCCAAGCACACTGCTTCTCCAAGTCGCCAATTTCCTCATCGTGGCCTACATCCTGACTCGCTTTCTCTTCAAGCCACTGAAAGAGATGCTCGACAAGCGTGCGAGCCAGGTGACAAGGGCGGTGGAGGAGGCGGAAAAGGCCGCTCGTGAAGCCGAAGTGTTGAGGCTGGAGTACGAGAAAAAGCACAGGAACATTGACGCGGAAATCGCGGCGCTCAAGAACGAAGCGCGCATCGTCATTGATGAAACGCGGCAACAGATGCTCCAGGAGGCCTACCAGGAGATCGAGGCCATGCGTGCGCGCATCGAAGAGGAACTCGGACAACAACGCGCCGACGCTCTGCGCCTACATCGCAGCAAGATCGGCGAACTGGTGGCTACACTCACCCGGCGCATGATGGAAGACATCCTCAACCCGCAACTACATCAGGCCTACCTGGTCGCCTTTTTGGATCAGTTGCGCTCGGTGCAGTTGGAGGGACGCATCTCCACCAGCGGCGAAGAGACCGTTTCGGCCGAGTTGATCACAGCGAGTCCCCTGGCCCAGGAAGACGAAGCGCTGATCACGACTACGTTAGAGACAGTGGTATCCCAACCCATTGATCTGGCCTGCCGTGTTGATGCCAGTCTGATCGCCGGCGCGACGGTGCGGCTCGGTGATATGCTGATCGACGGCAGCCTGCGAGGGCAACTCCAGCAACTGCGCAGCCGGTATGAGGAAGAAATTGGGTAAGCCTGCTACATCCTCTCCATTACACACAGCCGACCTGCTCGACCTCATCGCCCGTCTGGGCGATGAGCAGCTCTACCAACTCCGCCAGGTCGAACTTGCGCACGATCTCGAGACCGCGTATCATCTCTCGGCCTTGCGCGGGCTGATTGACCAGTATCGCTACCGCTTGTCCGCGCAGAGCGTGGGCTTGGTTAAGCAGGTGGGCGATGGCGTGGCTATCGTCTCTGGTCTGCGCGGCGTGATGGTGGATGAGTTGATCCTGTTCCCCGATGGCACCTACGGCCTGGCATTGGACCTCGACCACAACTACGTAGGCTGTGTGGTGTTGGGGGCTGACGAGGGCATCTACGCGGGCGACATCGTGAAAGGGACAGGGCGGGTGATTGACGTGCCGGTGGGCGAACCACTGTTGGGGCGCGTGGTCAACGCGCTGGGCCAACCCATTGATGGGCTGGGGCCGCTGGAGGCGACAGAGAAGATTACGCGCCGCCCCATAGACTGCCGGGCATCCACCTTCATCCAGCGTGCGCCGGTCAGCGAACCGCTGCAGACTGGCATCAAGGCCATTGACTCGGTCATCCCGTTGGGACGCGGGCAGCGTGAGTTGATTATCGGCGACCGACAGATTGGCAAGACGGCCATCGCCGTTGACACGGTCATCAACCAGCGCGGCCAGTCTGTCTACTGCATCTACGTCTGCATCGGGCAGAAGATGTCCACTGTGGCGCAGATTGTGAAGACGTTTCGTGAACACGGCGCGCTGGACCACACCACGGTCGTTGTCGCCAGCGCTGAGGAACCGCCCTCAATGGTCTACCTGGCCCCCTACGCTGGCTGCGCTATGGCCGAAGCATTCATGTACGCTGGTCGGCACGCGCTGATTGTCTACGATGACCTGACCAAACACGCCATCGCTTACCGCCAACTCTCGCTGTTGCTGCAGCGACCGGCAGGGCGCGAGGCCTATCCAGGCGATATCTTCTACCTGCACTCGCGCCTGCTCGAACGCTCCGCCCGTCTCTCCGCAGCGTACGGCGGGGGGAGTATGACCGCCCTGCCCATCATTGAGACCCAGGCTGGCAACATCGCTGCCTACATCCCTACCAACCTCATCTCCATCACCGACGGGCAGATTTACCTGACCACTCAACTCTTTAATGAGGGCATCCGTCCGGCTATTGACGTAGGGCTCTCCGTTTCCCGCGTGGGCGGCGCGGCGCAGAACAACGCCATGCGCGCCGTCTCCCGCCACCTGGCGTTGGACATCGCCCAGTTCCTCGAACTGCAAATCTTTGCCCGCTTTGGCACTGAACTGGACAAAGCAACGCGTGATCAGTTGGCGCGCGGCGAGCGGGTACGCACGATCTTGACTCAGTCTCAGTACGAGCCGATAACAGTCGCGCACCAGGTGGTTGTCATCTATGCCGCTGGGCAGGGATACCTGGACGACGTTCCAATCGAACAAGTACGTCGTTTCGAGACCTTCTTGCTCAGGTTCTTGCAACAGCAATGCTCCGGCCTGCTGGCTGAGTTCTCCATCGGTCACTGGAACCCCCATCTGGAGGCAGACCTACAGAACGCGCTGGAGCGTTTCAAGGAGCAGGTATGGCGCAGGTAGCCGGAGAGATTCAGCACCGTCTCCAGAGCCTGGAGGACATTCGCCATCTGTTGCGTTCCATCCGGGCCATGTCAGCGATCCGTTGGCGGCGGGCGCGGGTGCGGTTGCGATCAGCGCAAGAGTACGCCAGCGATGTAGACCGACAACTTGCCCTGGCCACGACCTTCCCCACATCGCTGACGCGAGGAGCGCATCATCTTGGGGGAGCCGCCTCCGACGCCGAAAAGAGCGTAGGACTGATTGCCTTGACCTCCGACCAGGGACTGTGTGGTACATTCAACGTCGGCCTGGTGGCCCATGCCCTGGATTTCATTGAGCGCGAACGGGAAAGAGGAAGAGAGATCAAAGTCATCGCTCTGGGAGGGTATGGGGAAAGGTTGTTCTGCCGCGCCGGCTGTGGGTTGCTCCACACACAGCACTTCCCGCTTACTAACGCTCTCTCCTTTGTCGAAGCGCGCGACATCGTGGCTAGGATCAAGCATTTCTATGAGGCAATGGCGTTCAACACGCTCTACCTAATCTACAACCAATTTGTCTCATTTGGTCGTTATCAAAGGATCGAGGTGCGCCTGCTGCCACCTGACCTCGCCGCCGTCTGGCGCACTCAGAAACCTGATTCTTCGGAAGGAGCCCAGTTTCGTGAGGCTCCCGTGTCAGAGGATCTGGTCCTGGGCACGCCGCCGCAGGATCTCCAGGATTTCCTTCTATGGGAACACCTGGCTGTGCAGGTCTACCTGGCACTGGTTGAATCAATGGTCAGCGAGCAGGGAGCGCGGTTGCAGACGATGGACACCGCTATCTCCAACCTGGACGAACGCTTGGAGAAGTTGCAGCTCCAGTACCACTCTATCCGTCAGGAGAGCATCACGCGGGAGGTGTTGGAGGTGCAGAATAACGCCCGCGGCAGGCGTTCCTACGGGATGGCGGGCTCCTGACGCTGAGGGAAGGTTCTGTATGAAATTCATCGTCAGTGTTGTGAACAGAGATGACGCCGTGCCGCTGCTTGATGTCCTGGTCACGAGCGGATACAGGGTCACCACGTTTAGAACCGCCGGAGGGTTCCTGCGCAAAGAGAATGTGACGCTCTTCACCTGCGTGGAAGATGAGAAGGTGGAGGACGTCGTCCGTCTGATTCAGGATAACTGCCACACTCGTATCGAGCGCGTGGGCTCTCTGCCCCCGGTGATGGAATCCGGAGAGCTGTCCGTTCTGGCCACCGAGGAGGTAGAGGTAGGCGGCGCGGTGATCTGTGTGTTCGACGCTGTGCAGTTCTTGAAGGCATAGGCCAGGTGTTCATTACGCTCTCCGCCAGACCGATTTTGACCCTGCCTTGACCGGATTTGGACCAGATCTTGGCCTCGGTATGTTGCTCTTGATTTCAGGCGCGGGTCATACGTCGTCTAGCGCACAGGGTAGCCAAGTTAGGCTTCAGGTTGGAGCCCCTAGGCCCCGACCAAGTTTCTTAGTAGAATTTCTGCATCCCCAGACGCCCCTGTTTGTCTTGAGGGCGAAGACATGGTACAATACCGTGAGTGACATTCGTAGCAACCTAACAAAAGGAGGAGTTAGATGACGGTCAAAGTAGGTATCAACGGTTTCGGAAGGATCGGGCGGCAGTCCTTCAAGGCTATGCTGGACTACTACTCCGAGGAGATGGAAGTGGTGGCGGTCAACGATATCGGCGATCTACCCACCATGGCCCACCTCCTCAAGTATGACTCCAACTACGGCCGCTTCCCGGGCACGGTGGAGGTGAAGGGCAACACCCTGGTGGTCAATGGCAGGGAGACCAGATTCGTGTGCGAGCGCGATCCGGCTCAGCTTCCCTGGGGCGAACTGGGGGTAGATTACGTCCTCGAATCAACCGGCATCTTCAGGGAGAGGGAGAAGGCGGCCAAGCACCTGGAGGCGGGAGCTAAGAAGGTGGTTATCTCCGCCCCGGCCAAGGGCCCCGACACTACCATCGTCCTGGGAGTGAACGAGGATCAGTACGACCCGGACAAGCACCACATCATCTCCAATGCCTCTTGCACCACCAACTGCATCGCCCCGGTGATGAAGGTGCTCTCCGAGAAGTTCGGCGTCGAGAAAGCCCTGATGACCACCACTCATGGCTATACCACCGATCAACGCCTCCTGGACCTGCCCCATAGAGACCTGCGGCGGGCACGGGCGGCGGCGTTGAACATCATCCCCACCACCACAGGGGCGGCCATCGCTACGACCCTGACTATCCCGGAGCTCAAGGGGAAGTTCCACGGCATCGCCATGCGGGTGCCAACACCCACCGTCTCTATCGTTGACGTGGTGGCCCTTTTGGGAAGGGACACGACGACGGAGGAGATCAACGATGCCTTCAGGAAGGCTGCCGAGGGGAAGAAGATGAAGCGTTTCCTGGCCGTCTGCGAAGAGCCCCTGGTATCGGTTGACTTCAAGGGCGACCCCCACTCTTCCACTGTAGACGCCCTCTCCACCATGGTCGTGGCAGGGAACCTGGTCAAGGTCGTATCTTGGTACGACAACGAGTGGGCCTACGCCTGCCGTGTAGCCGACCTGTTTCACTACATCGCCGGCAAGTAGCGGGGGCAGGAAGCAGGGGGCAAAGGTGCGTATCCACGTGGAATTTCTGGGGCTTTCCAGACTCGCGGCAGGGGCCAAAGAGATTGCGTTGGATCTGAAACAGGATACGACGTTTCGTGACATAGCGCGAATGCTGGGCGCCAGGTATCCGAAGATGATCGGCAATGTGATCCAGCCCGATGGCGAGACGTTGCAGACTCCCAATATCTTCAACCTGAATGCCAAACGAATGATCCAAGCGAGTAAGATGGATGGCAGCCCCAGCGACGGTGATCTAATCATTCTGATGTCCGTATCAGCAGGAGGTTAACCATGTATGGCTACAGTGGGAAGATTCTACACATTGATCTGACCACTCGCAAGACTTGGACCGAGTCCAAGCCAGAGGAGTGGTACAAGATCTACATCGGCGGTGTGTCTATGGCCAGTCGGCTTTGCTGGGAGAACATCGAGGTGGGATGCGACCCGCTTTCGCCGGGCAACCCGATTTGCATCGCCAACGGCCTTTTTGCCGGGACGCCGGTGCCGGTGGGAGGAAAATACGGCCTGGCCTCCAAGTCGCCGTTGACTGGCTTCATCGGCGACAGTCTTTCCGGAAGCTGGTTCTCGGTCGCGTTCAAGCGTACAGGGAGGGATGGCTTCGTCATCCACGGGGCCAGCGAGGATTGGGTCTACGTCTTTATTGACGACGACCAGGTCGAGTTCCGCGACGCCTCTCATCTGCTGGGCCTGGGGACCTACGAGACCGAGGAGGCCATCCGGGAGGAACTGGGCGACGACCAGGTGCGCTCCGCAACCATCGGCCCAGCCGGCGAGAAGTTGGTGCGCTTCGCCAACGTAACCAACGACGGCCGCCAGGCCGGGCGCACCGGGCACGGCGCGGTATGGGGATCCAAGAAACTCAAGGCCCTTTCCGTGCGCGGGACGCACGGCGTTGGCGTGGCTGACCCGGATACGCTGTTGAAGTTGTCCTTCGACATCGTCGAGGCAGCCCAGGGGCCACACACCCAGAAGTATCGTGTCCTGGGCACGGTCGCCAACGTGCTCAACATGAACCGCTTGGGGTTGCTGCCCACGCGCAACTATCAGCAGGGCGTGTTCGAGTACGCCGAGCTGATGAGCGGCGAATACCTGAAGGAGCACTACAACGTCAAGACCATAGCCTGCGCGCAGTGCCCCATTGCCTGCGAGCAGATGTCTCGCGTCAAAGATGGGCCGTATGCTGGGGCGATGACCGGCATTGACTACGAGTGCCTGTACGCGGTTGGGACCAACTGTGGCCTGAAAGACTTGCAGGCGGCGATCAAGACCATTGACGTCTGCGATAGGGGCGGCATAGACGCCATGAGTACCGGCGTGACGATCTCCTGGGCGATGGAGACCTTTGAGAGGGGCGTCTTCACGAAGGAGGACTTCAAGTGTGCCAAGTACCCGGAGGGCTTCGAGCCTTATTTCGGCAACGCCGATGCGGTTGTGACGTTGGCCGAGATGATCCGCGACCGCGAGGGGATCGGGGATCTGTTGGCCAAGGGGACCAAGCGGGCCAGTGCTCAGATTGACGAAGAACGCGGCACGGAGACCTACCAGTGGGCCATGCACATCAAGGGGTTGGAATGCCCTGGCTATGACGCGCGCGGGCTCAAGACCTTTGCCCTGGGGCTGGCGGTGGGCACGCGCGGCGCTTGCCACAACCGGACAGCGGCCTACGACCCCGACATCAGTGGGCAGGTGGACCGCTTCAGCGTTGACGAGACCCGTGGCGAATTGGCTAAGGGTACCGAGGAATACGCTGCCGTATACGACGCGCTGCCGCTGTGCAAGTTCATCCGCCGCTGCTTCACCGGCAAGGCCGACCGGGCAGGCGCGTGGCCGGCTATCGCCAATTTGATCAACGCCACGACGGGCTGGGAGTTCGACTACGACGCGGTTGATCTGATCGGTGAACGGGCCTTTACGATCAAAAAAGCCTTCAACATCCGCGAAGGGTGGACCCGTGAGGACGACCACCTACCCTACCGCTGGCAGCACGAACCGATGAAAGAGGGGCCCTCTGCCGGGCACGTGGTGACCGAGGAGGAGCTGGAGTACATGAAGGACCTGTACTACGAGGCCAAAGGCTGGACCAAGGAGGGGCTGATCCCCAAGGAGATCCTTGTCGCACTGGGGATGGACGACGTCGCCGAGGAAATCGGGGTATAGGAGAGACCAATGCCTGCATCAACTTCCAAGTACCAATACATCACGTGTGACCCCAGCAAGTGTGTGGGCTGTCAGTTATGCGAGTACATTTGCTCGTACGTCAAGACGGGGGAATTCAACACCTATCGCAGCCTTATCCGCACGGTGCGAGCGGAGGAAATCCTGATCACGGCCGTGGCTTGCCGCACCTGCGAGGATGCGCCGTGCGTCATAGCTTGTCCGCGCGATGCGCTGTCACAGGATCCGGTCACCGGCATCATCCATATAGACGCCAGCCGTTGCGACGGCTGCGCCTGGTGCATAGAGGCCTGCGATTTCGGCGCTATCTCCATTAACCCAGCGACCAAGCTGGCCGAGATCTGCAACCTGTGCGAGGACCTGGAAGAGGGTCCGCAGTGCATCAAGTGGTGTCCCAAGGATGCGCTTGAGCTCACCACGCCTGACCGGCGCGCCCAGCGAGCGCGTCGCAAACTGGCTGTTGAGGAAGTGCTGGGGCGGTAGAAGCAAGGGCTGAGCCCATCGTTCCCGCCGGTCATCGTGCTTTCTTTTAGGCGCGATGACCGGCGGGGTGCTGTACATCCAGGTTCATCGGTCAAGTGCTAACGTCAAACCCGCGTGCCGCCGAGTTCTGGCGCGTTTGCCCAATTCAGGTTGTTTTTGGCGTCAAAGCAGGACGTTGGCCCCGCAGGCTTGATCATTCTGGAGTTCTTTCAGAGGTGTCAAGCTATGGAAATACAAAGTGCGACTCTCATAGTCACGACTGAGACAATTCCCTTGCAGATGGACGCTGGTGGTGCCGTGCGCGTCGGCAACACCCGCGTTGCGCTCGATACCATCGTGATGGGGTTCATGGAAGGAGCTACCGCTGAGGAGATTGTGCAACAATACCCTTCCGTCTCTCTTGCAGATGTGTGCTACGCGATCGGCTATTATCTATGGCGGCGGCCCGAAGTCGAAGCATACCTAGACCGGCGCCGGCGGCAAGCCGAACGAGTACGACAGCAGAATGTGTCTCGTTTTGATCCCACTGGCATAAGGGAACGATTGCTGACACGTCAAGCAAGTGGGAGACTCTAGCTCATGCGTTGGGCAGCCGATGAGAACTTCAACAACGACATCATACGCGGCTTACTGCGCCGAAAGCCGGATGCGGACGTCGTGCGTGTCCAAGATCTTGGTCTGTCCGGCGCGGATGATCCGACTGTGCTTGAGCGGGTGGCCAACGAAGGGAGAGTACTGCTCACGCATAACGTTTCGACCATCACGCGATATGCCTAAGAGCGGGTTGAAGCCGGCAAGCCGATGCCTGGCGTCCTTGAAGTCAGTCGTAGCCTTCCGATGGGCGTGGTCATTGAAGACCTCGTTTTGTTGACAGAGTGCAGTTTGGAAAACGAATGGGAAGGACAAGTGCACTACTTGCCCTTGCGATGAGTGTGTTTAGAGACAAACTGTGCCTAACACCTGTTGGTTCCAGTGTCCGGTCCGGAGGCAACTTGACAAAGGACGAACCTCGACGGGGCCATGCGCGGCCGAACATGGCCGCTAGTGTTGCCAAACGGGGATTGAACGGTTCTGCGAATGTGAGTGGCTCGGGGTAGGGAGAACAAGATCACCTTGAGCCGCGAATCAACGAATTGCTGAAGAGGAAGAATATGGCAAAAGATAACGGAAACGAGGATCTGCGCATCGGCGTGTACGTTTGCCACTGCGGGTCCAACATTGCCGGGGTCATTGATCCAGTGGTCGTGGCCGAATACGCCTCGACGCTGCCCGGCGTGGTGCGGGCGACCGATACCCTTTATGCCTGTGCGGATAGCGGCCAGTCCCTCATCAGAGAAGACATCGAAAAGTACAATCTGAACCGGGTGGTGGTATCGGCCTGTTCGCCAAAGATGCACGAGCCGACTTTCCGCGCCGTTGTAGCCGAAGCGGGCCTCAACCCCTTCCTGATGGAGATGGCCAATATCCGTGAGCAATGCACCTGGGCACACGGCCATGATCCTGAAGGGGCGTTGGCAAAGGCCAAGGCCCTGGCAGCGGCGGCAGTCGCCAAGGCCTCCTTTCTCACACCGCTGGACATGATCAAGGTTCCCGTCACCAAGCGGGCCATGGTCATCGGCGCGGGCGTGGCGGGTATCAGCGCGGCGTTGGACCTGGCCGACCAGGGGATCGAGACTGTCCTGGTGGAGAGACAACCGACGATCGGTGGGGTGATGGCGCAGTTGAACAAGACCTTCCCCACCATGGACTGTAGTATTTGAATTCTCGCCCCCAAGATGGTTGACGCGGCGCGTCACCCCAAGGTGGATCTTAGAACGTATACTGAAGTCGAGCGCGTGGAAGGCTTCGTCGGCAACTTCAAGGTGCTGTTGCGTGAAAAGTCCAAGTACGTGCGCGCTGACCGCTGCAACGGTTGCGGTGAGTGTGTGCCAGTCTGCCCCATCGAGGTCCCCAACTACTTTGAGATGAACCTGGCTCCGCGCAAGGCGATCTACGTGCCCATGAGCCAGTCGGTGCCCCTCATCTACACCATTGATCTCGACGCCTGTATCCACTGCTACAAGTGCGTTGAGGCTTGCGGCAAGCTGGAGGCCATTGACTTCAGCATCGAGGATAAACTGGTCTGGGAGGACGTCGGCTCCATCATCGTCGCCACCGGCTACAGTCATTTTGACCCCAGCGTGATGCCAGAGTACGGCTACGGTCGCTTCCCCAATGTGATCACGGCAATGGAGATGGAACGGTTGAACAACTCAGCCGGCCCGACCGCAGGGAACCTGACTCGTCCCGGCGATGGGACCAACCCCAAGCGGCTGGCCATCATCAACTGCGTCGGCTCCCGCGACAAGCGCTTCAACCCTGGCTGCTCCAATTTCTGCTGCATGTACGCTATCAAGAACGCCATTCTGTTGAAGCAAGCCCATCCCGACATGGACGTCACCATCTACTACATAGACATCCGCACTCCCTCCAAGGGATACGAGGAGTTCTACGACCGGGCGCGCCAGATGGGCGTACGCTTTACCCAGGGCCGTCCTAGCCTGATCACCGAAGACCCCGAAACGGGCAATCTTTTCGTGCACTCGGAGGACATGGGCTTGGGCCAGGTCATCGAGCATGAGTACGACATGGTGATGCTCAACCAGGCGGCGGTCCCGCAGCCCGATGTTGACACGGTCAGTTCGGTGCTCAACATCAGCCAGAGCCCCGGCGGCTGGTTCATGGAGTATCACCCTAAGCTGCGCCCCATGGACAGCCCCACCGACGGTGTTTTCCTGGCCGGCGCCTGCCAGGGGGTCAAGGACATCCCCGCCAGCGTGGCTCAAGGCTCGGCGTCGGCGGCGCGGGCCGGGCGTGTACTTCACTCCGAGGAGTGGGAGATCGAGCCCACCGTGGCCTACGTCTGGGAAGACCGTTGTATCAGCGCCAAAGGCAAGAAGTGTGGCATCTGTGCACGTGCTTGCCCCTACAATGCCATCGAGTACGAACAGGGCAAGGCGGCGCGCGTCATCACCGCCAAGTGCCATGGCTGCGGCGCCTGCGTGGCCGAGTGCCCCCACAACGCCATCACCCAGTTACACTTTACCGACGCCCAGATACTGGTCCAGATCCACGCTCTGCTGGCCGACAAACCAGAGGAAAAGATACTGGCCTTCCGCTGCAATTGGTGTTCCTACCCCGGCGCCGACTTGGCCGGGACCAGTCACTTTGAGTACACCTCCAACGAGCGCGGGCTTCGCGTGATGTGCGCGGCCCGTATGGACTCTGACTTCATCTACGAGGCTTTCCTTCTAGGCGCGGGAGCGGTGCTCTATTCCGGGTGCCACGAGCAGGACTGTCACTACATCACCGGTCAGCGCATCGGCGCCAAGCGCGCCGACCGGATGCTCAGGACGTTAGAAAAGATGGGGATGACGCCGGGCCGTTTCCGCATCGAATGGATCAGCGCGGCGGAGGGCGACAAGTACGCGCGGGTGCTTAACGAGATGCAGGCTACCTTGGACTCGATTCCCAAGGAGCAGTTGATCGAGGAGATCGAAGACCTGCGGCCTCAGATGGAAAAACGCGCCCGCCGGATGCGCCAGGTGCCGCAAGTCGAGGAAGCGCTGGCGTATGCGGACAAACTCAAAGCGGCGATGACTGGGGGAGGGGTATAAGGTGGTAAGCCACAGGTTACCTGATGAGACCTTTGCTGATCAAGTTCGCGCCTCCCCTGGCGGCGAAAAACTGACGTACTGCTTCTCCTGCGGAACCTGTACGGCTACCTGTCCCATCACGTGGGTGGAAGAGACCTACAACCCGCGCCGGATTATCACGATGGTGATGCAGGGGATGAGGGAGGAGGTTCTGTCCAGCCCGGTTATCTGGCTCTGCTCGGCCTGCGACGTCTGCTACCGGCTCTGCCCCCAGGGCATACGCATCTCTGATCTGATGAAAGCCATCCGCAGCGTGGCTATCCGTGAGGGGTATGCGCCGGTAAGAGCCGTTGCCCAGGTGAATGAACGGGCGTGTGCAGGTTGTGGCATGTGTGCTCAGGCTTGCCCCTACGAAGCCATCGAGTTGACGCCCACTTGGGTGACGATACAACAGACGCTGAGACAACGGAGAGTCTTGCCCAAAGTGGACAAGTTTCT
>Ga0075114_10000925_pt1 | contig 16796 bp, 15 predicted proteins | sample AntAceMetag02UKM_FD_69784 | JGI IMG/M metagenome (GOLD analysis project Ga0075114, IMG submission 69784) | Saline lake microbial communities from Ace Lake, Antarctica - Antarctic Ace Lake Metagenome 02UKM | ecosystem: Environmental > Aquatic > Non-marine Saline and Alkaline > Saline | place... | reverse complement strand
TCTACTTCTGCGAGCATTGCCAGAAGGAAACCGAGAGCCGCCAGCATCGTTGCGGTCACGCTGCCACGCCACAACGCGGCTGGCCGTGGCTCAACAATGATGCAGTAAACTTCATAAGTTCCGTCGCTGCCAGCCTGGTCGCCGCCCTGCTCGCCCAGCCTTTTCTCGCCTAGCCTACAGCCAATACCCAATACCCAATACCCAGTATCCAATCACTGATATCCGATCACCGCTCACCCAAGACCATGACCCTAGAATCAACCACCCCATTGTCAGACGGGCCCTTTCTGACCATCGTCATCCCTGCCTGGAACGAAGAGCAGCGGCTGCCCGGCACGCTGGAGCAGATCACTGCCTATCTCGACCAGCAGTCCTACGCTGCCGAGGTGTTGGTGGTGGAAAACGGCAGCACTGATCGCACTACCGAGATCGCTGAGGCGTTTGCCGCCCGCTTTGCCTACATTCGAGTACTGCACAGTCCGCAAGGGAAGGGCGCTGCGGTCAAAATGGGGATGCTGGCAGGACGGGGAGCGTACCTCTACGTCTGCGACACGGACCTGGCGGTGCCCATTGAGGAGATAGCCAAGTTCCTGCCCCCGCAGATCAGCGAATACGACGTGGCCATCGCCTCGCGGGAAGCGCCAGGCGCCAGGCGGTATAACGAACCGTTCTACCGTCACCTGATGGGGCGCGTCTATAACATCATCGCTCAGTTGATCGTCGTGCCCGGAATCAAGGACACCCAGTGCGGCTTCAAATGCTTCAACCGGCAGGCGGCTCGTGCCATCTTCAGTGTGCAGGTGATGAGTGGCTGGGGTTTCGACGTGGAGGTCTTGTTTGTCGCCCGGCGCTGGGGCCATCGCATCGTGGAGGTGCCGGTCAATTGGTACTACGGGAAAGGGAGCCGTATCAGCCCGGTGAAGGACTCGCTACGCATGCTGGGCGAGTTGTGGCGGGTGCGGCGCAACGGCTGGCGGGGGCGCTACGACGCAAAACGTGATGCGTAAAACGACTCCTCTGAAAAACCCAAGATCGTCAGCGGATTGAGCGGATTGAGCAGATTTTTCTCATGTTCATCCGCTTAATCTGCTTTATCTGCTTTATCTGCTGACGGCTTGTGGCCTTTTTTCAGCAGAGTCGCAAAACGTAGAACGTGGTCCTTTCTGCGCACTACGTTTTGCAGTCTGGCTCACCACTTTTCGTAACGTACAATGTCCGACAGCGGCTTGCGATGCCAGTGCCGCTTCCCTACGGCCGCCAGTCTATCGTACAATCCCTTTCCGTCGGCAGGATAACCTATCGGCGTCATGGCCACCACGCGGATGTGGTCGGGGATGCCCAACACGTCCCGCACCTTGTCCTCGCTGAAGCCGCCGATCCAGCAGGTACCCAATCCTTCAGCCGTAGCCGCCAGGACGACATGCTCCAATGCGATAGCCACATCAACCAGGTAGTAGGGCTGATCGCCCTTGTCGCCGCTCGCGCGGGCCTCAGCGCAGGCTACGACCACCACCGGGACGTCCCTCAGCCACAGATTCACAACGCCTCTCAGCCGGTTGGCCCTCACCAACCGCTGGATGGTCTCCCGATCACGCACGACGATGAAGCGCCACGGCTGGCCATTTCGCCAGGAGGGGGCCAGTCGTGCTGCTTCCAGGCAACGGGTGATCGCCTCTTCGGGCACCGATTGGTCGCTGTATTTGCGCACACTGCGGCGCCGTCGGATGGTCTCGTGAAAGTCCACAGTAGCTTCCCAAGTAGACAAGTACATAAGTAGACAAGGAAACAAGGGGAGTCCGGGGTTCAGCACCGAACTCCGAAACCCGAACTTGGCAACCCGAAACCCACGAGGCCAATCAGATCAATGCTACGACCGCTTCCTCATGCTCTCCTGTCCCTGCTTCCTCTGGCCGCACGATGCGGCGGATATTGTCGGGGCTTTCGACGCGATCAATGAACAGGATGCCGTTCAGATGGTCAATCTCGTGCTGGAAGACGCGGGCCAGCAGGTCACGCGCCTTGATGCGGATGGGCTTGCCTTTGATATTTCGCCCTTTGACGGTGACTTCCACCGACCGCCAGACATCTCCCACCAGGCCGGGAACCGAGAGGCAGCCCTCTTCCATTTCTTCTTGCTCCCGACTGGCCTTGACGATCTTGGGATTGACCACCGCATAGGTCTTGCCGCTTTGTGGCTCATCGTCGTACTTGGGCAACTCGACGACGATGACACGCTGCAGCACGCCCACCTGATTTGCTGCCAGGCCAATGCCCGGTGCGTCGCGCATCGTCTCCAGCATGTCATCTGCCAGCTTCTGCAGCACCGGGCCAAAGGTGCGCACCTTCTTGGCCTTCTGCCGCAACGCCGGATGCACCATGGTCAAAACAGTACGAATAGCCATGCTTATCCCCACCCCGTAGATTGAGTGGGTAGATTATAATCAAAGCGAGTTCGCTTGTCAAACAGCAGACTCAGCACAAGGTTCTCTGCGAGTCACTTGGCGTCGTGCGCCTCTATCAGGCGTGAGATGACACGTTGACAAAGCACGACAAGTGTGATAAACTGCCGCCACAATCGTATATCGGGCTGGATGAGCAGCGCGAGAGAGAACCACCCAAGCGGTGGTCGCCGAAGGGGCACGCCGGCAGAGTTGCCGAACTTTGCCGGCCAATCTCTCAGGCAAAGGGGATCGCGCTGGGACAGCACTCTGGAGAGACTTTTTGGTCTGATGGTCGCGTAGTCAGGTGGTCAGATTGTCAATTGGTCGGGTTGTCGAGTAGTCTGATGGTCAGGTGGTCACGTGGCCGGACCAAGCGACCAAATGACCAGGCGACCAGGCGACCAAGCAGACTAATCAAGCACCGAAGGGGCAACCCAAGGCCGCGTCACCGCGGCGCGGGGCAATCTCTCAGGTGAAAGGACAGAGACAGGGACCGGACGGTTTCGCACTGCCGATCCCTTCTTGGCACTTGGCAGGGGTGTGGTCACCACACCCAGAGAGGCTGATAATCATGTCCGACAAAGTCTATCACGAGCTCGTCTGGGGAGCCAACGTCGCAGATGTGGATCCCGACATTGGTCACATCATTCGTCTGGAGGAGGAGCGCCAGGCGCGACGTATCATCCTCATTCCCTCGGAATCCTTCTGCCCGCTGCCCGTGCGCCAGGCGTTGGGCTCCGTCTTCAACAACATCTACGCCGAAGGCTATCCCCCCTCCCGCATGTGCCAGGATGACGAAGAGTTGCTCCTGGACCTCGACCATCAGCTTGCCTACTACCGCCGTTATGCCGACCGCCGCTTCTACAAGGGGGCGGACTACGTGCATTTTGTGGAAACGCTGGCCCAACGGCGCGGCGCGGCGCTCTTCGCCAACGACAAGGTGCCTGCCGAGCGCATCTTCGTTAACGTGCAAGCCCTTTCGGGTGCGGCGGCGAACCTGGCTGTCTACGATGCCTTGCTGGAGCCGGGCGACACGCTGATGGGCATGGACCTCTTCCAGGGGGGGCACCTGACCCACGGCAGCGAGTTCAACATCTCCGGTCGGCGCTATCGTGTTGTCTCCTACGGCGTGGACAAGCGCACGGAGCGACTGAACTACGAGCAGATCAAACAACTGGCGCTGGAGCAGCGGCCCCGCATTATCATCGCTGGCTACACCTCCTATCCTTGGACGCCTGACTGGGAGAAGTTCCGCCAGATCGCCGACGCTGTGGGTGCGTATCTGATGGCCGACATCGCCCACACGGCAGGGCTGGTGGCCGGCGGTGTTCACCCCAATCCCGTCGGCATCGCCGATGTAGTCACTTTCACTACCCACAAGACCATCTGCGGCCCCCGCGGGGCGGTGATCTTGACCACCGATGCCGAGAAGGCGGAGATAATTGACGCCGCCGTCTTCCCCGGCGCGCAGGGCGGCCCACACACCAACAAGTTCGCCGCCATGGCCGTAGCCTTCCACATCGCCCGCAGCGAACCCTTCCGCTGCCTGCAGCACCGCATCGTAGAGAACGCCCAATCGCTGGCCGAGAGCTTGCAGAAGCGGGGGCTAGAGTTTGTCTACGGCGGCAGCGACACGCACCTGCTGATGCTCGACCTGCGGAACATGACCAGCAAGCAGGGTTTCCCGCTGCTAGGCGAGATCGTGGTGCGCATCCTTGAGCTGTGCGGCATCGTGGCCAACAAGAACACTGTCCCCGGCGACGAGGCCACAGCCACGGCTCGCGGCGTGCGGCTAGGTACTCCTTGGGTCACCCAGCGGGGCATGGGCCCGGCGGAAATGGACATCATTGCCGACTGCATTGCCCAGGTAGTCACCAACATCGAGCCCTTCACCTACGAGGGGCTGATCGGCACGCTGCCGCGGGGCAAGATTGACCTGGATGTTCTGGAGGAAGTCAAGCGCAAGGTGGCCGCGCTCACCGCCGCCACTCCCGCCGAGACCTCCTCAATGGACAGCGGCTACCCGCACTATTTCATCATGTCCCAGGGCATGCCAGAAAACCCCGGCGACGGCGAGGGGCGACGCGTGCTGGCCATCAGCGGATGGCGGGCTTTGCCCTTCCTGCAGCAGATCACCACCAATGATGTCGCCAGCTTGGACGTCGGCCAGCACCAGCGCACGCTGCTGCTGGATCGGGTGGGGAAGCTCTTGGACGACGGTTTCGTGCAGAAACTGGCGCCCGACGAGCGGGGGCGTGATCGCTTCCTTCTGGCCGTGCACAACGCCCAGGCGGAACGGGTCAAGGCCTGGCTGCGCGGTCTGGCCGATGGTTATGTCCTCTTCGATCCCGATGACATCTTCGCCAAGGTGGAAGGGCCAGCGGTGGTGGTGGATCTGGCGGAGGAACGAGGAACGGGGAACGAGGAACGGGGGACGAGGGATGAGTTGGAAGCCCCAGTCGAGGAGCTTCTGAACGGCATCATTGGGCAGGACGGGGAGGACGCTCCGCTGGGTGGGGATGGCTCGGACGCGAAGGCGCTGTGCAGGGCGCATCCTGAGCTGTTTTGCCTGTCGAAACCCTACTTCGTGGGGCAGAAGAGCCTGAGCGAGTTGGCGCCGCACGATGAGCGGCCGGAGTTCCGCTGGCAGGAGCCCGAAGAGGCGCCGGTCAAGCGCACGCCGCTCTACGAGGTGCATCGCCAGCTCACCCGCAAGATCATCCCCTTCGCCGGCTGGGAGATGCCGGTCTGGTACACTTCGGTTAGCGAGGAACATCGCGCCGTGCGCCAGGCGGCAGGGCTGTTTGACGTAGCCCACATGGGCGTGTTCGAGATCGCCGGGCCGCACGCCACCAGCTTCCTCGATCTGGTGCTCACCAACTACGTGCGCTGGTTCGATCCCGGCCAGGCCTTCTACGCCTACCTGCTCGATCCTGACGGCAACGTGATTGACGATCTAATGGTCTACCGCCGTGCCCCGGATCTCTACCTTATGGTGGTCAACGCCGTCAACGAGGACAAGGACTGGGCCTGGCTCAACAGTGTGAACGACGGCGAAGTGCTCCTCGACCGCCAGCGGCTGGTGGAACCGGAGGGCCGAGCCATCCTGCGTGATCTGAAGAATCCCGCCGCCGGCGAGCGGCAGCGGGTGGACCTGGCGCTGCAAGGGCCAGCCTCCATGCAAATCTTGCAGCGCTTGGCCGACGACGCGGCGACCGCTGCCGCGCTGGGACGGCTGGCCCGCACTTACCTGACGGAAGGCCGTTTCGCCGGCCTCGATCTGATAGTGGCGCGCACCGGCTACACCGGCGAGGACGTGGGCTATGAGCTGTTCGTGCATCCAGAGCAGGCGGTGACGCTGTGGAATGCGATCCTCGATGCTGGCGACGACCTGGGCGTGCAGCCCACGGCGTTGGGCGCACGAGATAGTACCCGCACGGAGGCCGGGCTGCCCCTCTATGGCCACGAGCTGGCCGGGCTGTTCAACATCAACCCAGTCGAGGCTGGTTTTGGGTCTTACGTCAAGTTGCACAAACCATATTTCATCGGCCGCCTGGCATTGGTGGAGGAGGGGTACAACACCGGCAAGGCGGTCATTCGCTTCCGCATGCGAGAGAAGGGCGTGCGAGTGCCCAAGACTGGTGATCCAGTGACCGACAGGCGAGGCCAGGTCATCGGCTACATCACCAGTTGCAGCCTTGACAGCGAAGGGTACCTGCTGGGCCTGGCCTACGTGGACAAGCGCTACAACAGACCCGGCACGCGTATCGGCATCTTCAACCTGCCCAGGCGGCCGCGGTTGGAGAAGGCCAGAGAGGATCTGTCGCCGGGCGACCGCGTGTTGCTGCACGACCAGGCAGTCGTGCTCAGCCGTTTCCCAATCAAGAAACGGGGACAGCCAGTGAATTGGTTGGGGCTGGAGGAGTGAAGGCTTCGGGTTCCGAGGCCTCACGTAGGGGACAATCTGCGTGAGCAGGGCATGCGCCAGACGCACGAGTTTGCGAGCTGTGAGCACGAGGGCACGTTTGTGTTGATAGATGAAATCTCACTGTGCTTCCATCGGCTTCATCCGCTTCATCGGCCGCATCGGCTACATCGGCTACATCGGCTGACTGGCTTCATCGGCTGACCAGATTGGAGTGAGCATGGAACGTCTTTGGACACCCTGGCGAATGGAGTATATCCTGAGCGAGAAATCGGGGCAATGTATCTTCTGCGACATGCTTGAAGCAGGAGACGACCGCTCCTGCCACATACTACATCGCGGGCAGCGAGCCTTCGTCGTCCTCAATCGCTATCCGTACAACAACGGCCATCTCATGGTTGTGCCTTATGAACACGTCGCCAGCCTGGAAGACTTGGACGAGAGGACACTGTCGGAACTGATGCAGTTGGTGAACAAGGGAATGGCCGCGCTGCGGGAAACCATGAACCCGCATGGCTTCAACATCGGCGCGAACCTGGGCAAAGCGGCGGGAGCAGGGGTGGACGACCACGTGCACATTCACGTTGTCCCTCGCTGGGAAGGGGACACTAACTTCATGACCACCCTGGCCAATACCCGCATGGTCCCCGAGATGCTCGATCAGACCTGCAGCCGCTTGGGAGCAGCATTCAAGGAGTCCTCTGATGAATAGCAACCGACGCTGGTGGGGCTGGGGCACGCTCGATCAGACCTACGATCTGAGCGAGCGCACCAGCTTCTACCCTTTTCTGACTGATGAACTGGGACTGACGGGCGAGGGGCTCGGCCCGCAAGCGGAACTGGAACGCATCACGCTGCCTGCTTCCCGCCTCTCGGCCGACGATCTGCACGCGCTGTCGGCCATCATCGGCGAGGAGCATCTATCGGCGGAGCATAGAGCGCGGGTGAGGCACGCTGTCGGCAAGAGCTACCCCGATCTGATGCGGCTGCGGCTGGGGCAGCTCGAACGTGCCCCCGATGTGGTTGTTTGGCCGGAAGGCGAGCAGAAGGTAGCGGCGCTAGTGGCACTGGCCGTGCGACGAAACTGGGCCATCGTTCCCTACGGTGGCGGTTCCAGCGTCACCGGCGGCCTGGCAGCGCTGGGCGAGCAGCCGACGATCAGCCTCAATTTGGCGCGGCTCAACCAAGTGATGTCTGTGGACACCGTATCGCACACAGCCACTGTGCAAGCAGGCATCTTGGGGCCGGCACTAGAAAGCGCATTGAACGATGAAGGGCTCACGCTGGGCCATTTCCCTCAATCCTTCGAATTCAGCTCGCTGGGCGGTTGGATTGCCACCCGCGCCGCTGGGCAGCAATCGCTGCGCTATGGTAAGATCGAAGATATGGTGGAGTGGCTGCGGATGGTGACGCCGCAGGGGACGCTTGAGACGCGACACGTGCCCGCATCGGCAGCGGGGCCGAGCATCAAAGATATGCTCATCGGTTCCGAGGGAGCTTTCGGGGTGATCACCCAGGCCACGATGCGGCTGCGCCTGTTGCCCGCGGCACGCGACTATCGCGGGTTGCTCTTCCGTTCCTACGCTGATGGAGTGGCTGCCATCCGGACTATGATGCAAGGCGATCGGGCACCGGCCATGGCTCGCCTCTCGGACATCACCGAGACCCGCGCCTATCTGGCCATGAGCCCGCCCAGCCGCGGCCGCACCGCTCGGCTGACGCAGGCCATCGGAAAACGCCTGATGAAGCGGCGGGGCATCGCTCTGCGCGGCGCCTGCATCATGATCCTGGGCTGCGAGGGGGATGAACAGAGCGTGCCTGAGGACATGGATGCGGCACTGACTGTCTGTGCCGCGCACGGGGCCTTTCACCTGGGGCGCAGCCCTGGGGAAGCCTGGTACGGTGAGCGCTTCGCTTTGCCCTACCTGCGGGACATCCTGCTCGACCGCGGCGTGCTGGTGGACACGCTGGAGACGGCCACGACCTGGGACAACCTGCTACCGCTTTACGACGCGGTGGGCCAGGCCATTGCTGAAGCCATTGAGGCTGAAGGAGTGAAGCCACTGGTCATGTGCCACGTTTCCCACGCCTATTCTGATGGCGCCTCCCTCTACTACACCTTCCTGGCTAGGCAGGTGGAGGGGCGAGAGATCGCCCAGTGGGAGTTCATCAAGCGCAAGGCGACCGAGGCCATCATGCAGCGCGGCGGTACGCTGAGCCACCATCACGGTGTTGGGCGCGACCATCGGCCCTGGTTGGAACAGGAGCACGGCCCTCTGGGTCTGGCCGCGCTGCGAGCGTTGAAACGGGCCTTCGACCCGCACGGGGTGATGAACCCTGGAAAACTCCTGGAGGAATGTCAGACCCTTGGCTTGCCATGAACACTTTCTCTCACCGCACCCGAACACAGAATCTCTCTCGCCTCGCCACCGAGCCGTTGGACCTGCTGGTCATCGGCGGCGGTGTGACGGGCACGGGCATCGCCTGGGACGCTGCATTGCGTGGCCTGCGTGTTGGCCTGTTGGAGAAGGTGGACTTCGGCAGCGGTACCAGTGGCCGCTCCGCCCGACTCGTCCACGGGGGCCTGCGCTACCTGGCCCATTTTCAGATCGGCATGGTCTACGAATCGAGCCGCGAGCGGCGCACGCTGCTGCGCATTGCCCCGCACTTGGTCAAGCCACTGCTCTTCCTATACCCGCTCTACAAGGGGGGCAAAGATCGTCGTTTCGTAATCCATGCAGGTATGTGGATGTACGACGCTCTGGCGTTCTTTCGCAACATTCACATCCACCGCATGCTGAACAAGGGGGAGACGCTGGAGGCAGAGCCGAGCGTGGCCGCCGAGGGCCTGCTGGGCGCGGCGGAGTATTGCGATGCGCATGTGGACGACGCACGACTGACGCTGGCCACGGCGCAGGCAGCACACCGTGCTGGTGCCCTGGTCGCCAACCATGTCCGCGTGACCGGCTTTCTGCGCGATGATGGGGGACAGATCAGTGGTGTGACTGCATGTGATGAGTCGACGGACGAGGAGATGTGCATCACTGCCCTCGTGGTGGTCAACGCCACCGGCGTTTGGGCCGATGAGTTGATGGGAATGGACGAGCCGCACGCAGAGCGGCTGAGTCCCACCAAGGGCATCCATGTCGCCGTGAATCGTCAGCGCTTCGCCAACCGTCATGCCATCGTCTTCACCTCGCCGCGGGATGAGCGTATGCTCTTCCTGGTACCCTGGGGCCATCTGGCCTACATCGGCACCACCGAGACGGACTACGATGGCAGCCTGGATCACCCCTACGCGACCGCCGAGGACGTGGAGTACTTGCTGGAGGCAACCAACCTGGCCTTCCCCAACGCCCGTTTGACAACAGATGACATCATCAGCACCTGGGCGGGCGTGCGCCCTCTCATCGGCGACGCGGAGGAAGAGGATACCTACGACGTCTCCCGCGAGCACGAGATCTTCGAGAGCGAGACAGGCCTCATTTCCATCGCCGGAGGCAAACTGACTACCTACCGTCACATGGCAGAGCAGATCGTGGATCGGGTGGTGGCCCGACTGGCCGCTTGCTGCGGCGTCGGCGGCTTCCAAGAGTGCACTACCGATGAGACACCGCTGGATCCAATGCCGCTGACCGAACTGCGGCGGCTGGTGGATACAGGTGGACATAACACCGCGACGGCCTATCCGCCGGAGGTGGTTGACCATCTCGTTGGCCGCTATGGCAGTCGCTACTGTGCTGTTCTCCAGCGCATCACTGACGAGTTGGCGCTGGGGGAGCCCATCGTGCTGGGCCTGCCCTACCTCTGGGCAGAGGTAGATCACGCGCTGGCTGAAGAGATGGCCGTAACTCTGCCTGATGTGCTGGTGCGGCGCATCCCACTCATCTACGCGGCGGCGGGTCATGGACTGGACGTGGCGCGGGCTGTGGCGGAGCGTTTGGCCGCCGCGCTGGGCTGGGACGAAGCGGAGACCGCCCGCCAACTCGCTGCCTACCGCGACGAGGTGGCGCTGACGAGGTTGTACAGATTGGGGTGTGGCGGCTCATGAAACTGTTCGATGACACCCATCCCGAAGCGGAAGCGGTCTACGTTCGGCTGCTGAGCCAGTCTCCGGCCTGGAAAAAGATGGATATCGTGAACCATCTCTATCTGACCGCTGTCTCCATGGCCCGGGCGGGCATTCGCCGTCGTCATCCCACCGCCGACGAGGAGGAAATCCGCAAGAGATTGGCGCGCATGTTCCTGGGAGATGAGCTGGCCCGCAAGGTCTATGGGCCAGTTCCGGAGGGGAAGAAATGACGACGGCTTCTCCATACAATGTCTTGCTGCGTGTGGTCGAGACGCTGGATACGCTCGACATCCCCTACATGGTCGCTGGCTCCTTTGCCAGCAGCGTTCACGGCGTTCCCAGAATGACTTACGATGCTGACATGGTGGCCGAAATCAGACTTGACCACGTTGTGCCGCTGGTGGCAAACCTGCAAGACGAGTTTTATGTAGATGGCGAGATGATCCGAGAAGCCATCAGACGACGGTCATCGTTCAACGTCATCCATTTGCAGTCCATGTTCAAAGTTGATGTCTTCCTGCTCAAGCCAAGAGTCTTCGATCAAATCGAGTTCGCTCGCCGTCGGAGGGAAGGATTGCTTGAGGATCGGGAGGAAAAGGTGTACGTCACGACGCCCGAAGGGATCATCCTATCCAAACTTGAATGGTATCGCATGGGAGGAGAGGTCTCGGGGCGACAGTATCGAGACGTGCTGGGGGTCATCAGGGAGCAAAGCGAAAGCGGAGCACTCGATTGGAGCTACCTCACCCACTGGGCAGGTCAACTGGGTGTGGAGGACTTGCTGGAGAGAGCGCGTGGGGACGCTCTGGACGAGTCGGGCCTGGCCTCAGATCTCTCAGACTCTTGAGCCTGATTCCTAATGAACAAGAACCCAACACAGCGCTTCTGGGAAATTGACGCGTTGCGTGGCGTCGCTATCGTCATGATGGTTCTCGTCCACCTGCGGTACGACCTGGTCTACTACGGTGGATACCGTACCCCGCTACTGGTGTCAGCAGGCTGGGTGAACTTCGCCCGCGTCACAGCCAGCATGTTCATGTTTCTGGTTGGTGTGTCGCTCACCCTTAGTTTCGCGCGAGCAACCAAGGGGGAACCGGGCGACAGGCAACTCTTCGCCAAGTATCTAAAGAGAGGGCTGACGGTATTCGGTTGGGGTATGGTCATCACCGTAGTGACCTGGGTTCTCCTGAGAGAGGGAGCTGTGTACTTCGGCATCTTGCACTTCATCGGTCTGTCCATCATTCTGGCCTATCCCTTCTTGAGGCTGCGGCTCCCCAATCTTCTGATCGGGCTCATTCTGATTGCTCTTGGCATGTGTCTGAACGGCCGCACTTTCACCTTCCCCTGGCTCATGTGGCTGGGGCTGGCGCCCGAGCGGTTGTACAGTGTGGACTACTACCCCCTCATACCCTGGTTTGGGGTGGTCCTTTTCGGCGTGTTCTTCGGGAACCTCTTGTACCCGGGCCATGCACGCAGGTTCCCGTTTCCCAACTGGTCTGGTGTGCTCCCGATTCGCTGGCTATCCTTTCTGGGCCAGCGCTCGCTGATGATCTACCTGGTTCACCAGCCCATCATTATGGCCATGTTATCGCTGTCGGGGGTCATCAACCCCGGATTTATGTAGAGCTTCGGCCGGCGTGCGCGCGGGCCGAGGACTGGAAAGAGGGACAATCTCCTGCAAGCAGAGAGCCAGGTTCTGCAAGACGAATCCAGCCAACGGGAGAGCAAGGTTGACTTTCTCAGTCTCCTGCAGTGGCTTCTGGACATCATCGAGCGCTGGGACATTGCCGCGGTCCTCATCGCCTTCAACTTCGTTGGCTTCGTGACAGGCATACTGTTCTGGTACGGAGACCACCTGTTCAACCAGGCGGCAGACCAATGGTACTTTTGGCCCTTCATTCCCGATTGCCCGCTCTTCGTCGGCCTGTTCATCATCGCCTTCCTAGGATTGCAGCGCTGCCGCGATTGGCGGCTGTTTTACACCATCACTGCCTACGGCCTGATCAAGTACGGCGTGTGGACAGTGGTCTACTCGGTGGGCTACTGGCTGGGAGGCGGGCCAGTGGAACCGATGAGCCTGGCCATGTGCTTCTCCCATGTGGGCATGATCCTCGAGGGCGTGTACGTGAGCTACCGTATCATGTCGCCTCGAGGCGTCGGGACGGGAGGTGTGGCCTCTTCGCTGGCCGCAGACTTCCGACAGCGTGACGTGTTTTTCGCCTTTGGCTGGTTCCTGCTCAGCGACTTCGTGGACTACGGACTGGGGCAGCATCCCATGTTTGACCCCACAGTAGTGCCCATGGCGCTGATCAAATGGCACACGATCTTCATGACCTTTGTGCTGGCAGCGCTCTACCTCGCTTTGAGCAGGAGGCGCCGCGCCGAGGCAGCTTACAACAGTGAGAGGTGAGAGAACGATGAGTAACGATTCTGTACAGAAACATCGAGCGCGAGGGTGTCGAGCTATGGATGAAAACGCCCGCGTCATAATCGGTCTGCGCCTGGAGAGGTGTCACACCACGAAAGTCACGAAACTAGCCAAACACACGAAGGGTTGTCGTCTCTTTCATGTCCTTCGTGGTGAGTCGCTGGGAGGCCCAAATGACAGTTGATCCCAAGATTACGACTTTGCACGACATGCAGGAGCGAGCCAAGCTAGGCGGTGGGCAGGAGCGCATTGATCGCCAGCACGCTCGCGGCAAGCTGACTGCCCGCGAGCGTATCGAACGGCTGCTGGACAGCGGCTCCTTCCGCGAGCTGGACATGTTTGCCACCCACCGCACCGTGGGCTTCGGCATCGAGGAGAGGAAGTACCTGTCCGATAGCGTGGTTACGGGCTGGGGCACCATTGACGGGCGGCTGGTCTATATCTTCTCCCAGGATTTCACCGTCTTCGGCGGCAGCCTGGGTGAGGTGCACGCCGAGAAGGTGTGCAAGATCATGGACATGGCCACGAAGAACGGCGCGCCGGTCATCGGCCTCAACGATTCGGGCGGGGCGCGCATCCAGGAGGGTGTGGTCTCGCTGGCCGCCTATGCCTATGTCTTCCTGCGAAACGTGCTGGCCTCCGGAGTAGTGCCGCAGATTTCGCTCATCATGGGGCCGTGCGCAGGCGGCGCCGTCTACTCACCAGCCATGACCGACTTCACCATCATGGTCAAGCGCACCAGCTTCATGCACATCACCGGGCCGGAAGTGATCAAGGCGGTGACGCGGGAGGAAGTGACTTCGGAGGAACTGGGCGGGGCCATGACCCACAACAGCAAAAGCGGCGTGGCCCACTTCGCCGCCGAGGACGAGGATGACTGTTTAGCGTTCGCGCGGCGGCTGCTCAGCTACATGCCACAGAACAACATGGAAGACCCACCCTTCGTGCCCACCGCCGATCCCGCCGAGCGCATGGATGAAGCGCTGGGTAGCATTGTGCCCGACAGTCCAATGAAGCCCTACGACATGAAGAAGATCATCCGCCGCGTGGTAGACGATGGCGAGTTTCTGGAGGTGCATCAGCACTGGGCGCAGAACATCATCGTTGGCTTCGCCCGGTTGGGTGGCTTCTCCGCGGGCATAGTGGCCCAGCAGCCCATGGTGCTGGCAGGTGTGTTGGATATCAACTCCTCCATCAAGGCTGCCCGCTTCGTGCGCTTCTGCGATTGTTTCAACATCCCCATCATCACCTTTATGGATGTGCCGGGCTTCTTGCCCGGCGTGGCCCAGGAGCACGGGGGCATCATCCGCAATGGGGCCAAGCTGCTCTACGCTTACTGCGAGGCGACAGTGCCCAAGATCACCATCATCACCCGCAAGGCCTACGGCGGAGCCTACGTCGTCATGAGCTCCAAGCACATCCGCGCCGACATCACCTACACCTGGCCCATGGCGGAGGTCGCCGTCATGGGGCCGGACGGCGCTGTGAACATCATCTTCCGCAAGCGAATCGCCGAGGCGGAAGATCCGGAGGCAGAGCGAGCGCGGCTGGTGGACGAGTATCGCCAGCAGTTCGCCAATCCCTACGTCGCCGCCGCTCGCGGCTATATTGACGACGTCATCGAGCCACGCGAGACCCGCCCTCGGCTCATCGAGGCGCTGCAGATGCTGCGCAACAAACGAGACGCCAACCCGCCGAAGAAGCATGGCAATATACCGTTGTAAGGCGAATGACCAATGACGAACGATCAGCGCTCAACGAAGGTCTCGAGGCTCTGCTGCTCTGTCCAGCCCGAGTCGAGGGTTGGTAGCAGCGATTTCAGTCGCTCCACAGTCGGAAACAGCCACTGAAGTGGCTACTACGAACCTACCTCCCTAGAGTTGACGGAGGCCAAGGATGACCGAAGGAGACGATGATGACTGAGAAGAAAGTGCCCATCGCCGAAGCGGCAGCGAAGCTGACCAAACCTTTCATGCACACCGTGGTGGGCCAGGTGGACGACTATTGCGCCTACCTCAGCCGCTTCCAGGGGAGCTACAAGTTCCACGACCATGGCAAGGACGAGATGTACGTCGTTCTGGAAGGCGAGGTGACCATTGACTACGCCGATGATCCCAGCGTGCGCTTGGGGGAGGGAGATACCCTGGTGGTCAAGGCGCACGAGGTGCACCGCTCCCGCTCGGACGAGGGCGCGCTGGTGCTGATGTTCAAGGCCACTCATCTGTTCGCTGAGTAGATACTGGATATTGGATACTGGATATTGGATATTTGGTATTGGCGACTCGATGCCCCTGACTGCACCATGCAATAGCCAATACCTGATACTCAGTACCCAGTACCCAATACCTTCATGTTGGAGGATACACTCATATGACCGATATGACCAAAAACGCCGTCCGCATTTGTGATACGATATTGAGAGACGCTCACCAGTCGCTCTTGGCCACGCGCATGCGCACCGATGACATGCTGCCTATCGCCGAGAAGCTCGACCAGGTGGGCTACTGGTCAGTGGAGATGTGGGGCGGCGCCACCTTTGATTCCGCCATGCGCTTCCTAAACGAGGACCCCTGGGAGCGCATCCGCCGGCTGAAGGCCGAGATGCCCAACACCCCCTTCCAGATGCTACTGCGCGGCCAGAACGTCGTCGGCTACAAGCACTACCCCGACGATGTGCTAGAGCGGTTTGTCATCAAGGCACACGAGAACGGTATTGACGTTTTCCGCATCTTCGACGCCGTCAACGACGTGCGCAACATGCGCAAGGCCATGGAAGTGGTCAAGCGGGATGGCGCGCACGTCCAGGCCAGTATCTGCTACACCATCAGCCCCGTGCACAACATCGAAAGCTACATAGTTATGGCCAGGCAACTGCAAGACATGGGCGCCGACACCATCTGCATCAAGGACATGGCCGGGATGATCTCGCCGTATGTGGCTTACGAACTTGTGCGCCAACTCAAGGCAGAGATAGATCTGCCGATCCAGCTTCACACCCACTACACCAGCGGCATGGCCACGGCGGCTGTGCTCAAGGCCGTGGAGGCGGGTGTGGACATCGTGGACACGGCCATCTCCGCTCTGGCTCTCATCACTTCACAGCCGCCCACCGAAACCGTCGTCAGCCTCCTCGAGGGCACGGAGAGGGACACGGGGCTGAACCTCAACCTGCTGGCCGAGATCAGCGGCTACTTCGCCGAGGTGCGCAAGAAGTATGCCAAGTTCGAGAGCGGCATGAAAAGCGTGGACGTGCGCGTTTTGCAGTATCAGATCCCGGGCGGCATGCTTTCCAATTTGATGTCGCAACTGCGGGAGCAGGGCGCGGAGGAGCGCTACGAAGAGGTGCTGGCCGAGGTGCCGCGGGTGCGCGAGGAGCTGGGCTTTCCGCCGCTGGTCACTCCCTCCAGCCAGATCGTGGGCACCCAGGCCACGCTGAACGTGCTGCTGGGCGAGCGCTACAAGATGATCCCCGAAGAGGTAAAGAACTTCGTCCGCGGCTACTATGGCCGCCCGCCGGCGCCGATTGATCCGGAGGTGCAGCAATTGGTCATTGGCGACGAACGGCCCATTGACTGCCGCCCCGCCGACCTGATCCCGCCGGGGATGGAGAAGGCCAAGCAGGAGATCGGCGACCTGGCCCGCAGCGAGGAGGACGTCATCTCCTATGCACTGTTCCCCCAGACGGCGCGGCCCTTCCTGGAGCGACGAGCGCGTTGGACTAGCGGGAAAGAAGCCATCGTCGCTGCTATTGCTGCTTTGGCAGCCCAGCAGATGGAGCGGCGGCCTGCCGTAACAGCGGAGGCACGGCCAGAGCTGTCCATCTCCCCCTGGAAGATGAGCTGGCGGCCGCGGGCGGCGCGCTGGCAGGGCCTGATTGATGGCGCTGGAGGGATGCGATGAACACGAAGGTCACGAAAGAAGAACACGAAA
>Ga0075114_10000920_pt1 | contig 16854 bp, 11 predicted proteins | sample AntAceMetag02UKM_FD_69784 | JGI IMG/M metagenome (GOLD analysis project Ga0075114, IMG submission 69784) | Saline lake microbial communities from Ace Lake, Antarctica - Antarctic Ace Lake Metagenome 02UKM | ecosystem: Environmental > Aquatic > Non-marine Saline and Alkaline > Saline | place... | reverse complement strand
CTGTGTGGCCAGGTCCTCTCCACGCACCCCTTCGATGAAATGCACGATGTAGGTCTGCGTCTGCGGCAATAGCAGGAGTAGCGCCATCCCCATCAGGCCAACCCACAGCAATCGCCGGTACCTCAGCAGCGCCAACACCAACAAGACCACAGCAAAACCCATCATCGAACTTCGGGAATAGGTCAAGTAGAGGCAGAGCATCTGAGCCCCCAGCATCACCGCCACCAGCCGACGATCAAAGAGGGGCCGATCGGCAAACAGTTGGGGCGCTGTCAGCCCGCTGACGAAGACCATCAATCCGCCCAGCACGTTCGGGTCAATGGAGGTGCCAACAGCGCGCATGGGATTGTCCGGATTGTCTTCGATGAAGCGCAACACGCCACGGCCAGCAGGGTAGTCCAGGCGGCCGAGTGTCGAAAGCAACCGCACGGCCCAATCCTCGGGAATGACGTACAGGAAGATGGCGGTGAACGCCGCCGCTGCCCCAGCCAGCATGATCACGCCAGCCAGCCGCTCCAGGTCCTCGCGGGTACGGATGTTGTTGATCACCACGAAGAAAAGAGAGATACCGATGAGGAGTTCCAGGAAGCGGCGCAGCGTGGTGGAGGTCGGTCGGGCGTGGCCCATGCCCAGGACAAAGGCGAACAGTGCGAATAACATGAAGAGAGCCACAGGCAGCCCCAGGGGGCTGGCGACGAACGTCCGATCACGCCGCGTGGCTATCCTGGTCACCCAGACGAAGAAGATGGCCACCAGCACCAGGTCGAGAAACGTGGGGGTGAACCCCAACCTCGACTTGAACATGGGCAGGGCGGCAAAGGGGAGCAAGCAGATGACGCCCACCAGGAAGGAAAGCCCCCACTGCGTGCTGCGTAACATCAGCAGGCCGCCGATGAGTGCTATCGCGCCAGCGACAGCATACAGCCCACCCAGCGCTCCCACGTACAGCCCACCAACCAGGGCACCCGCCAGGCACAAGCCCAGCAGCGCTATCATAGCCGTGCGGCGATCAGGATGGAAGAGATAGGTCGTGAAGCGGTTGAGTGTGGCTTCAGTCATTCTCAGTCTGTTGTGGAGCAGATGCGACATCATCTACTGAGTGCTGATCCGCATGTAGCTCAGCAGATTGTTCAGCGTCTCTCTCTGCGACATTTCGTAAGAGAAGATGCGCTGCTTGAGTGCATATCCCTTCCATAGCTTGTACACCAACCAGAAGATCCCATTGCGCGGCAGTGCGATTGCCCGCCTTACCAGCGGCCGCAGCCAAGGGAACTCCACCGTGATGGAAAAGAGCTTCTGCAGGTTCTCAATCTGCCGCTTCTCGTCAGGGTCAAAGCGCAACGGTGTATCGTCGGTCACCGAGCCAGACAGATCATCGAAGCTGTCGATCAGCCCTTGCCGGCGGGCCAGTTCCCCCAACTCGGTCTTTGGGTAAGGCTGGTAGATGAAGCAGTTGGCATAGTCAGGCCGGCAGGCGATGTTAAGTTCCAGCGTCTCCAGGTCGGCCGCCAGACCTCCACCAGGGAGGCCCACCATGCTGTTGGTCGAGAAGGCGATGCCCTGCCGCCGCAGGGTGCGGGCCGCCTCAATGATCTGCTCTTTGCTCATGTTGCGCTTGAGAACAGCGTTGCGCAGCTCGTCATTGCCCGTTTCCAACCCAAAGCTGACGCTGGCGCAGCCCCCCTCTTTGAGCAACGCAACCCGGTCGTCGGTTACCAGGTCAGCCCGCGCCTGGGACCACCAGGGGAGCCCCACCGTGGCCCTGTACTTGGCCGCGAACTCCCTCAGCCACTTGCGGTTGAGGATGAAGGTGTCATCGAAGAAGAGGACAAAGGCCAGTCCGTACCGGTCACGGACCTGGACGATCTCAGCCAAGACGTTGTCCACGCTGCGACGGCGGGTGCGCGGCCCTTTCCCCCGATACAGTTCGGAATAGGCTTTGTTGAAGCAGAAAGAGCAATCGTAGGGACATCCCCGCCCGGTGATGAAGGGGCGGATCGTGTGTTCACGGCTGGGCGCGTGGGCCTCGTACAGCAGGTCCCGATCCACAAACGGCAGTTCGTCCAACTCGCGGTTGCTAAGCAGGGGCCGCACCGGGTTGCGGACGATCTCGCCAGATGGCGTCTTCCAGTGCCAGTTGGCAATGGTAGTGATGTCTCGGCCCTCCTGCAACGCGTTCATCAGGTCCAGCGTAGCGTATTCCCCTTCACCTATGCAGACGCCGTCCACACCCTCTTGCCCGATCATCTCTGGGAAGAAGGTAGGGTGCGGCCCGCCGAAAATGGAGAGCACGCCAGGCAGTCGGGCTTTGAGTTGCCGATTCAGCTCAACGTAAGCCCGCTGCGTGCCCGTGTACACGGAGTAGCCCAATACGTCTGGTTGCCATTCCAGCGCCACCTGGAGCGGCTCTTGCTCCGTAGCCACCACCATCTTCGTCTGATGACCATGTTGTTTGAGCAAGCTCGAAAGCCGCATCAACCCGTGAGGCTCGTTATCAATTGTGCGAAAGACGAAAAGCAAGCGCATGGATCACTCTCTACCGGCGAAGGCTGGCGCAGATTATACCACAAATCACCCTCTAGTCAATCCCGCACCATCACTGTTGTCACATCACGCTGCGGAGAGATCGCCTCTCCGTCCAAAGACAACCACGCCTCCGACGGAAACTCTCGCACACCCACCGCCAGCGTGTACTCCCCAGGGCCAATCCAATCGGGCAAGAGCAACGCATAGCGATCGGCATATACAGAGCCAACGGGCCAGTGGTCTGTGCTGAACCGTCCGCCCGTGGGCGAACGCTTCCACGAGGCAACCAGCCCGCCATCAGGGGCCAGCACCCACACCTCCGCCCGCAGGTCTGCGTCCGTCGGCCGCTCCGCCCGCCAGTAGAGGGTGAAGTGCAACACGCCCCCCGGCGCGGCGCTTGGCTCAGCCGGCTCGTGCCCCACCAACGCCAGCCGGTTGTCGAACAGGGCCGCGCTGGTGCGGTCCATGTCCGCCGACGCCGCTGCGTCCACGGGCTTCGGCGGGGCGTAGATGGGCCGCAGGAAGAGCAACAACACCAGCAGGCAGAAGACGAATCCGCCCGCCGTGATCCCACCCGCCAAAGCAGACCAGCGCCGAGGCGGCGCCCACTGCATCAGCCCCAGGACGAAGAGGAGTGCCTGCGACGCCAGGGCCGGGTAGAGGAGGCGGGCCTGATCAGTGCCCAGGGCCACGGCGGTGTAGCGTAAGAGCGCCACGAAGATCACGCCCAGCCAGGCGGCCAACAGCAGCAGCCCGCACCGCTGCCAGCCGGTCAGTTTCCCTGCCACCCTCCTCTTTCTTGCCAGAGATAGGAGGAAGCGCACCAGCCCCAACGCGGCAGCCAGACTGAGCACTCCAGCAGCCCAGTAGACAGGCGCGGGCAATCGGATGTGCCCTGCGCCGCCGAAACGCCCCCAGAACGATTGGAGCAGCCCACGAGCCAGCCAGGAGTAGTCGGCCGCGGTAAGCGGCGCCGAACGCAGATCCACCCCTTCCAGGATCAGTTTCCAGGCCAGCGGATCCCCGTACAGGCGGACGTTGCGCCAGTACCAGCCGCCGGCGATGAACACAGCCAGCACGAAGGCGAGGATGCCTCCGATGAATACCTGCCGCACCGCTGCGGGGCTGCCCGTTCGCCACCGCTGCCAGACAGACCAGCCGATGACCAGCGCCGCCAGCGGCAGTGCAGCCAGGAAACTGGTCTTGGTCAGCAAGCCAGCACCCAACAGCAGGCCGAGAAGGGCAAACTCGCCATAGCCCACGTGTCCTCCGTCCCCGGCCAGCCGCAGCATCCGCACCAGCCGCCAGAGAAGCAGCGCGCCGACCGCTGCCGCCAGGTTGTCGTTGTTCACCGCCCCGCCAATGAAACAGAATTCGGGGATGAAGGCCACGAAGCCGGCCGCCCCCAAGGCGAGCGATTCTCGCTTCGGAAACAACTCCCGCCCCAGCCGGTAGATGGCCCACACGGTCAGCGTGCTCAGCGAGGCCGATAGCAACCGCACCAGGTGAAAGGCCAGCGCACTCCCGCGGTAGGGCCAGCTCTCCAGGCTGGTGTGAATGAGCAGATTCTGGGGGCCTTCCGGCGCGGCCAGCGAGAAGTCGGGGTTGGAGCGGGCGAAGGCGAAATCCATCTCGATGGGAGAGGTCAGCAGCGCGCCCAGGAGGTAGTACAGAGGAGGCTGGATCGCCTCGTCCACACCGGCGCCCGCGGGCAACGCCCGTTCCTGGGCCACGTAGCGGAAATAGTCGTAGTGCGACAACTCATCCGGCGCCTCACCCAAAGGAGCAACGAGACTGTAGCCCACGGTGACCAGAAAATGGGCTAAGAGGATCAAGGTGATGAAAAGGCTGTCACGAGTTCTTGAGGACACATTGGGCTCCCGAACCGCCGGCAGGCGACGGCATCTCACCAGTACGTATTGAGCAGCAACTCGAAGATCAACGCCTGGCCGAAGAGCAAGGCGGCACAAGCGTAGAGCGGAACGCGAGAACGAGCTTCGGACAGCCAGGCACCAAGGCGACCGGCAGCGGGGATGACCAGCGTCGGCACCAGGAAGAGCCATACCCGCCCCACCTCCCCACGAATGAGGCCGGAAAGGTCCCAAATCAACGTCGTGCCCACGGCGGCCAGCAGCATAATCTCCACCCCCGTGCGCAGCTCACCCTGACGGCAGCGCCGCAGAGCACGTTGCAGTTGGGCCCCTAACAGCGGCCAAGAGGCAAAGCCTAGCCAGGTCACATAGGCCACCACGTTTCCTATGAGCCAGTAGCCATAGGGGCGTAATACGGCGATGGAGGCACGATTCAGTTCCCAGGCGCGCCGAAAGCAAGTCAGGATGTTGAAGCCAGTGCTCACTCCCAGCACGAAGTAACAGATCACAACCGTGACCCCCATCGCCATCAGCGCCCACGAGCGCCGGACGCGTCGGCCCGGGTCTCTCAGCCACAACAGCAAAAACAGGAGGCCAAGGAAAAGGAATAGGAAAGCCACGGTGAAAGTCATGAACAGCGTCAGGGTGTAGGCCAAACCGGCCAGCACGGCCCAGCGCAGGCTGGCCTGACGCAAACTCTCCCAGGAGCAATACAGGGTCCAGGTGCTGAAGAAAAGGATACCGCTGTCCATGGAGGTGGCGGAATACAAGATGACGTTAGGAGTGAGCAAAAAGAGGAAAGCAGCTAGCAATGCCTGGTCAGCATCAAGCAAGACCTGGCGCGCCAATAGGTACACAGGGATGGCCGCCAGAGCGGCCAAGCAGGCCACGGTGGTGGCTACGGCCAGCCTGCTGCCCCCCAGCAATCGCGAAAGCCCCCACAGCAGCAGAATCGGCCCTGGCGGATGGGTGCGTCCATGCAGCGACAGATCTTCCATGTCAGCGACGTAGGTGGCCAGAAAGGAAGCATTCACCCGAGGGATGTCACTGTAGTACTCCAGCCCGGCAGGGACAAAGGGGGCTTCGATCCCTGACACTCCTGCCTCCAACGTAGCCATGCTCAGGTGCAGAAGTGCTCCTAACAGTACAAGGGGCAGCAAAGTGCACCAGGCAGACCCACAAGGCCATCGGACCTGAGCTCTCGTCATGAACCACAGCAGCCCACCCAAGAGCACGACGGGAACGATGAGACGCGGCGACCAGCCGGGACGAAAGCCTGCGTAGAGAGGAGGAACGTCAATACCCTCTTCGAAGGCCCACCAACCCCGGCTCAGGGCGACGAAGAGGACGAAACCCAACGATGCCAGGCCGGTGATCGTCAGGTAGCGTCTCATCCCCTTTCCTCCAACCAGCCGATTCCAGATCATTCTCAATCCACAAAGCGATACTTGATGAGCGCCCAGAGAGCCTGCACCCCATCGCGCCAGCCTAGCTTCTTCCCCTCGTCCTGATTGCGGTAGCGATAGGAGACAGGCACTTCGTGGATGTGATAACCACGCTTCAGCAGTTTGGCCGTGATCTCCGGCTCGATCTCGAAGCGATTGGCGCGTATGCCAATCTCCTTCATGACCTCGGTGGGCAACAGCTTGTAGCAAGTCTCCATGTCCGTCAGGCAGGCGCCGTAGAGGAGATTGGTCAGCCAGGTCAAGAAGACATTGCCGAATCGCTGCCGCAAAGGAAGGGAACCGTAGCCATCCCGAAACCGCGAACCGTAAACCACCTGTGCCTGGCCGGCGAGAACAGGAGACAGCAACCGGGCATAGTCAGCGGGGTCAAGCTCCAGATCAGCATCCTGGATGATCAGCCAGTCGCCCGTGGCGCGGGCGATGCCGCTGCGAACGGCCGCCCCCTTTCCCCGATTTCGAGGGTGAAACAGGGCGATGACGTCATCTGAAGCGGCTTCCGCGGCGATGATCTCCCGCGTCCCATCGGTGGAAGCATCATCCACCAGAATGATCTCCCGCTCCAGCGGCAGTTCCACCGCCCGAACTCGCTGCAATATCTCGCCAATGGTATCCACTTCGTTGTACGTGGGCACGACAACCGACAGTTTCATGAGCACCACTATAGGGCAGCTTTCCGCAGCCGCCAGGCTCGCCGCAAAGCGCAGCTTCGTCATAGCAGTTTAGCTAGAACACCATCACCCTGTCCAACACCAGGTGATCGCCCAGCGGATCTGGATATCCCCTCTGTGCAATCTGTGAGACCCGTGGTTTCCGTTGATCACGAAGATAAACCGTCCCTATCTATCACACGAATAGAGCCCAAAGCTGCTGGTTCGCCGCGGAGTTGGCCTTCGGCGTCCAGCCAGGACAGCGGGGCCAGAGTCCCTGGCTCGTACACCACCACCTGCCAGAAGTAGAGGCCGGGCGGACTGTCCGGCCCCACCTCGACCAGGTAGACGTTCAGCGGCCGGTCCTGTGCGTTCCAATGCGGCGGGGACAGATGGCGATCGTTAAGCAAGACCCGGTCGTTCTGACCAGCCAGGCGGCCATCCTCGCCCAGCAGCCGCAGGCTGACCTTCAGCGGCCCAACCGCGCTGGGGAGCTGCCGCCAGCGCAGCACCACCCACGCGGGCTGACCAGCCGGCACTACAACTGCTCGCGTCCTCGCCACGGTGCTGGTCTCCCCTGGCCCGCGGCCGCCGCAAGCCCAGCCCACAAGCTCCACCTGGTCACCAAAAGCCAGATTCATCGGCTGCAAAGCCGGAGCAAGCTCGAAGGTCGTATCCGGTGCGATTGCGTACCAGCACACCTGATAGCCCCGGAACCCCTGCTCTCCCAGCACCATTCCGAACTTCCGCAACAGGAAATCCACCGCACCGCGCGGGTCGGTATCCGACTTGTACCACTGCACCCAGAAAACCCGCCGCTTCCCGGTAGCCAGCGCTGTCAGCCGCCGGTCCAGCGTGTTGATGTCCACGAAGAGATACTGGGCAGGAGCCAGGTCAGCGGGTTCTGCTGGCGGGGAACCTTCGAATTCATTGCTCCAGCGCGGGTAGTAGAATCCTAAGGGATAACGCTGATCCACCAGCACCAGATCGTCCGGGCCAGTCGTCTCTTTCAACCAAGCGCCCAGGCCGGAGGTATCCTCGCTGAAGTAGGCGGGATCGCTGAGATCGCTGTGCAGGCCTGGTGCCAAAGCAGCTAGCAGGAGAACAGTCGCTAACAGACCCAGCAAGCGAGCCTGCCGCCACAAGGCTGCCAGAGCCCCCCCCAACAGCAGCCAGTAGGCGGGAGCGACGAAACTGATGTACCGGGGGTCGAAAGTCGCCCGGTCGAGCAACACCCAGTAGTAGAGACCCAAGGGCAGAAGCAACCACAAGAACAGGAAGGCCCAGCCCCATCCAGGCTCATCGCCTCTCGCCTCTCGCTCATAGCTGGTCGCTCTGCGCTCATGGCCTATCGCTTCTAGACTTCTCCGCGGCTGCCAGGAATGCCACAGGGCCAGCAGCAATCCGGCTGCGAGCAGCGCGCCGATGCCCCACAGCCCAAGACGTGCCCTCTCCGGCGCCATGTTCAGCCCCAGATTGTAAGCCTGCCAGCACCGGGCGAGGTATTCCTGCCATCCCGGCACCGTCAGGTTGGGATTGCGATAGCAGGGGATCTGACGCCAGGCAGTGGATGCCTGGGGCAAACACAGCAGCCCTATGGCCAGCCCACTGATCACCGCTCGCAACAGCAGGCTGCGTCGTCGCGCCGCTGGAGCGGTCAGCCATCTCAACCCAACAAAGACGGCAAAGGCAACCAATACGAAGAGCGTCGAGTAATGCGTCAGCAGGCTCAGGGCAGAGAACAAGGCAAAGCCAGCCCAGCAGCGCCAACTGCCTGGTCCCTCCCGAACTTCCGCTGCCAATGCCCGCCACAGGCACCAGCCGGCAAGGCACAGCCAGGCGAAAGCCATCGTGTACATGCGCGTCTCTTGTGCCTCGCCCAGGGCAAAGGGCGCCAGCGCAGCTACGAGGGTCGCCAGCACACCCGCCAAGCGGCTTCCCATTACTTGTCCCAGTTGGTAGAGCACCGGCAGGGTGAGCAGGCCAAAGGCAGTCGAGAGGAGACGCACGGCAAAGGGGCTCTCTCCGACCAGCCACATCCACCCGTGGAGCAGGTAGAAGTAAAGCGGCGGATGGATGTCCAGTTCCGGAGAGGTGGCAATGGCAGACAGCGCACGGCCAGCCACGTCAATGTTGCGCGCCTCATCCCACCAGATATCTTGAAAGTCGAGGCGGCAAAGGCGGAGCGCAAAGGCAGTCAACAGGACGAGCCCCAACAGCCACAGCGCCCTGCGCTTATCCACCAACGAATCTCCAGGCATACGCATCAAGGCAACCTTCAGCGTCCCTGCCCACGCGCTTGTGCCTCTGACGCTGTCACTGTGATCTCGTCGAGGATGATGCCATCGGACACGACACGGCCCGGCGGCCCCGTAACCGGCAGGCGACGCCGTTCTCTCAGAAGATAGAGACCCGCGCGGAGTTGGTACGTGCCCGCCGCAGTCTGCTCGGGGATCTCCAATGTGTAGGTATCGGGCACGGTTTCGCCCGGTTGCCAAGCCGAGGTGGGCCAGTCACCCTCCAGCGGCTGCTTGTCATGCTGAGCCACGATGTTCCCTTCGGCATCCATCAGGTGCACGAAGGCCGTGTAGTTCTCCTCCATAAGCACCAGTCCCTGCCAATACAAGGTTACGCTGACCGACTGGCCTGCCTGCACGCTGTGCTGCGGCAAGTCGTAGCCGCGTAGCGCTGCCTGCCCACCCAACTCGAAGTCCACTGCATACTGACTGAGGTATTCCGGTGACTCAGTCCGGACCAGCCGCACATCCCCGACCAGGCCAGACTTCTGCCGCCCCTGCGCATCGACCACCTGCAGCCCCGTGTTGGTCGGCTCGTAGTAGAACCCCACATCCACCGTCAAGCGCGTCGGAGCGGCGGCATCAAAGCGTACCGGCACCAAGTATCGGTCCCTGATTACCTGCCCCGGTTGCCATAACCGAGTGGGATAGCTACCCCAACCTGGATAGGTGTCCACGCCCCCTGCGTGCTCCATCCCTCGCCCCAACAGGTGAATGAAGAGCGTCAAATCCAGGGAAATCGGCTTCAGCGCTTCCCAATACAACACCACCTCCAGCGTCTCGCCGGGATGGACCGTATCTGGCGAGACCTCAGCACCCACCAAGCGGATCAGGTCGCGGCGCAGCCTATGGTATTGCGGCGAAGTGAGGCGAGCCTCCAGAGGCACTCGCTCAGCGGTCAGCAAGGAAGGATAGGCGTAGGCCGGCGCAATGAAGAGAAAAGGACTGAGCACAGAAAGCACAAACAGTGGGGCCAGCAACACGCCCCACCAGGCTGGCCGCCACGACTTGGGCACCCATTGGCTCCACCCCAGGACCAACAGCACTGCTACGCTTGAGATGGCGGGGAAGAGAAGTCGCCCCTGCGTCGCGGGGGTGAGATGAGTCCACCGGGCCAACCCGGCGAACAGCAGTGCCAGCCAGGCAGAAGGCAGCAGCAGCCACCACATCGCCGAAGGCCAGCGGCCTCGCGGCTGCCGCAGCAGGCCGACGACCAACCCCAAGAGCGCTAGCAGAGATACAGCATCTAGGACTCTATAGATCCAACGAGGCACGGCGATGTTGAACCAGCCAAAGAGGGCCCAGAAGGAGATGCGCAATCCTTCCAATTCGCCAAGCAACTGCAAGCCATTGACTGACGCACTGCGCCGCCCCACCACATCCAACATGCGGTTCAGGCCCGTTGGATCGCCATACAGCCACCAGTTGCGCACATACCACCAACCGGCGATCAGAAAGGCCAGCCCGAAGACAATCGCACCCTCTCTCAGCAAGGCCCGCCAGGAACGCTCGCGGAGCGCATGCACAACCAGAATGAGGCCAGCCAACGGGAGCAGGCCCGCACCGCTGATCTTCGTGAGAGCGGCGCAGCCCAGTGTCAGGCCCAGCGCAACGAACGTACGCTGTGTCGCCTGCCCGCGCAGCACCCCCAACAACAACCACAGAGCCAACGTGCTCAACATGATGATCAGATTGTCATTGGTGACCGCTGCACTGATGAAGGCAAACTGAGGGATACAAGCCACGAGCACAGCCGCGGCCAGTGGCAAACCCGGCCGCTCGGGCAGCAAGTCGCCGGCGACGCGATAGGTAAGATACACCGTGCCTGCGCCCATCAGTACCGACAGCCAGCGCACCACGTGCACAGCCAGCACCATCCCCCCGTATGGCCAGGCCTCCCCTTCCGTATGCACCACCCGGTTCTTGTTGCCCGCTTGCAGCGGGTTGCCCAGATTGGCGTGCTGATTAGGCCAAAGCAGACTCAAGGCGTCGCTGGTGTCTATCCATGAGCTCACCAGCGCTCCCAAAGCGTAGTAGAGAGGCGGCTGGCTCCCCTCTTGCGCCCAGAGCGCTTCCGACTCAGGGTCTTGAACCGGGAGCGGGTTCCCATCCGCCAGGTGCTTCACATAGAAGTAGTGATGCAGCTCGTCCGGGGTCTCGAACATGGGGATGACCACGCTGTAAGTCCCCGACAGCAGCACGAAGAGCACAGCTACGACGAGGATGCCCCACTCTCTGCGCAGTTGCTCACGCCAGGCCACGGTAGACCTCCAGATGCTGAGAGGCTATGCCCTCCCAATCGAAGAGCCTGGACAGCACCCCGGCGCCCTCACCCAGCCCGCGCCGCAACTCGGGCGAGGTTGCCAGCCGGATGATGGCCGCAGCCAGCGATCCCGCATTGCCCGGCGGTACCAGCAACACGTTCTCACCGTCCATCAACTCAGCGGGAGGCGGCTGCTCATCCGGGTTTGGAGGTGTGGTGGTCACGATAGCCATCCCATGTGCCAGAGCGGCCATGAGAGTCCCGTGCTGAAACGAAGCCCCCTCTTGATAGGGCAACACACAGCAGTCGGCTGCAGCGAAGCTTGCCGACACTTCCTCCGGCGAGACGAACCCAGTCCACAGCACCCGCTTCTCCAATCCCAGTTTCGCAATCAACGCCTCCACACGACGGACGTAAGCGATATTTGTGGGATCGCTAGAGCCCACTTTACCGCCGATCATCACCAGCAGCGGCTCGCCGGGCAGCGATGTCTCTTCGACTAAGACACTGAGAGCACGCAACAAGGTTTCGATCCCTTTCCTCTCGTTCATGAAACCGAAATGGCAGAGCAGGAAACCATCAGGCCCCAGTCCCCAGCGAGAGCGCTGCGCGACACGGTCGTAGCCACCTGGCAGCCTCGGCTTGATGTTGCTGCCGATGGGGATGAGGCCAGGCTGTATGCCATGGGACTTCAGCCTGGCCTGGTCCGCTCCGTTCGTGACGATGACCGCGTCGCTCCAGCGGGCGAGAGCCAGCACTGCCCGCCAGCGCAGCGGCCCGGCCTTGGGAAAAAGGTAGGGCACCCGCAGGTCGTGAAAGGTTACAACAGTGCGGGGGCGGTCAGCGCCAGCCAGCCGCAAGCGCAGCGGCAGGACATTGATGGCCGGCCGCATACCGTAGGCCGCAGCCTGGTACTGGATGTGCAGGATATCTGGCTGCACCTGCCGCACGACCTTGACGATAGCACGCCAACAGTTCCATCCCCATTCTCTAACAACTGGATGCAAGACACAGGATGCAGTTTGCCAATTGCTTCCTCCCTCTTGCTTCCTCCCTTTCGCGTCTTGCAGCGTGGACGTGATGACGTGGACTTCGACGCCAAGCCCATCCAGAGCCTTGCCCACTTCGCTGGTGTAGTCCCCCACGCCCCCCTGCATGGGAGGGAACTCGCCAGTGATCAGACAGACTTTCATCGAGAATCGTCGCCCGGTAAGAGTCTGGAGCGAAGCACCTGCCCATAAGCCCGCACCCTCGCTGCGCGCAGCGGACGCTTGTGGCCCACTAGCCACTTGAGTCCCTCCTCGACCGTCTGGCAGACGTAGGTCGCCAGCAGGAAGAGCCGCAGCAATTCAGCCGTCAGCCGGCCATGATGCTTGCCGAAATAGCGCACCTTGCTGGTCTGAAAGTAGATGTGCCGGGCTGGCACCACCTGCTCGCTGGACTTCCCCTCGTGATGAATCACCTGCGCTGTGGGGAGATAACCTACGCGCCAGCCCGCGGTTTGGATGCGGCGGCAGAGATCCATCTCCTCCGAATACATGAAGAAGCCCTCGTCGAAGCCACCGACCTGGTCCAGCACCTCCCTCCGCACTAGAAGGCAAGCTCCCACAACCCAGTCCACCTCCTGTTCCACACCATCGGACCGGTCGGCCAATTGGTAGCGCCGCGCCCACCGGTTGTTCGGCCACCAGAGCTCCAGCAGGGTGCTCTCGAAGAGAGCCATGGTCAGAGTGGGAAAGCGGCGGCGAGAGGATTGCACCGAACCATCGGGGTAGCGGAGTTGGGGACCTAGCGCGCCCACCGCCGCATGGACATCCATGTAGCGCACCATTGTCGCTAAGGCATCACCCACGATTTCAGTATCGGGATTGAGGAACAGGACATAGCGTCCCTGGCTGGCCGCCAGTCCTTGATTGCTGGCCCGCGCGAAGCCCAAATTGTGCTCGTTGGCGATGCAGCAGACCTGGCGAAACTCCGCCCGCAGCATGTCCACGCTGCCGTCGCTCGAAGCATTGTCCACGACAATGGTCTCGAGGTTCAGGCGGCAGACTCCAAGCTCAAGTACGGAAACCAGGCAGCGACGCAAAAGCTCCCGAACATTCCAATTGACGATGACGACCGACAGATCAACCACCGCGCCTCCGGGACAGCCAACAGAGCCAGCCCTGTGGAATAGGGAGTCTTGATGCTTGCTGCGGCGTCGTTAGACCTATTCCACAGGGCCAGCGGCCTACAAATGCCGCTCGACGACGAAATCGGCCAGTTCGTGCAACGTCTGCCGCGGTTCCACTGCGGGCAGGTGACGGAGAGCAGCTTTGGCCTGAGCGATGAAGCCGCGCGCACCTTCGCGCGCTGCCTCAATGGCAGAGGAGTGGCGGATCATCTGCACGGCCTGCGCCACGCCGTCGTCCCCATCCGACCCTTCGACCAGAGCCCGCAACCTCTGTCTCTGTTGTGGATAGCTCTGCAGGAAGTAGAAGACAGGCAGCGTCAGGATGCCTTGCCGGAGATCGTTGCCCACAGGCTTGCCCATCACCTCCTCATCGCCAGTGAAATCGAGGACGTCGTCCACGACCTGGAAGGCCATGCCTAGATAGCGGCCATAGTCCCGAAGCGATTGCACACCTGTCTCCGGCGCGCCACTGAACACCGCGCCCGACTCGGCGGACGCAGCGAACAGCGAAGCCGTCTTGCTGAAGATGCGACGATAGTACTCCTCCTCCGGCTGTTCCCAGTTCAACTGTCCGAAGATCTGTCGCAACTCACCATCGCAGATGGTCTTCAGGGTCTGGGCGAAGAGTGAAATGATGCGCGGGTTCCCGGTTTCGGCCGCGAAGGCCGCAGCCTGCGCGAAGATGTAGTCGCCAGCCAGCACCGTGCTGCCTAGACCCCAAGACGCATTGATCGTGTGATTGCCCCGGCGCAGCAGCGCGCCATCGATCAAGTCATCATGCACCAGGGTCGCCGTGTGCAGCATCTCCACCGCCGCTGCAGCCGCAATCACCGCATCCAGGTCGGGGTCAGGGTGAAACCTGGCCGACAGGATGGTCAAAGCGGGCCGCAACCGCTTGCCCCCGCTGTCCAGCAATGCCCGTAGCGCTGCCGCCAGCGGCGGATAGGCTTGCTCTGAAACCCCGCACAGTTTCGCTTCCACCAGCGCCAGTTCTTCTTGCACAAGTTCCAGGATGGGCAGCAACTCTGTTACTCCTCGATCGATCAAGACAATCCGAAAAGCTGCCTGGCGGCTGCTGCTGTCTGCTCGCCTACCTCTGTCTCCCCCACACCCTGCAGTTCCGCCACGGCCGCGGCCACCAGAGCGACGCGTGCCGGCTCGTTCCGCTTCCCCCGATAGGGATGCGGCGCAAGGTACGGCGCATCCGTCTCGATCAGCAACCGCTTCAGCGGCAGTTCCCGCACCAGTGCCCGCAGACGGCGGGCATTCCGAAACGTCACCGGGCCAGCGATGCCCAGGCAAAAGCCCAGATCGAAGACCTTCTCCGCCATGACCCGATCGCCGGAGAAGGAATGGAGTACGCCCTTGAAACTGGATACTGGATATTGGATATTCTCCGTCAGGATGACCATCACCTCGCGGTGCGCCTCGCGGTCATGCACGATGACGGGCAGACCCAACTCGGTGGCCAGCGCCAGTTGCTGCCGGAAGACTCGCCGCTGCTTGTCCCGCGGCGACAGGTCACGGTAGAAATCCAGACCGATCTCACCAATGGCCACCACCTTCGGCTGTGCCGCCAGCAACCGCAGTTCGGCGATGACCCCGTCGGTCACCGTCTTGGCTTCGTGCGGATGCACGCCCACGGCGGCATAGACCTCGGGATAGCGTTCGGACAGCGCTACGGCTCGCCGGCTGCTCTCCAGATCGTAGCCCGGGTTGATGATGAATTCGACGCCCGCCTCTCGCGCCCGCTGCACGACCGTTTCGCGATCGCGGTCGAACTTGGAGAAGTCGAGATGGCAGTGTGAATCGATCAACATGGGCTAGGCCAACCCCGCCAACTCCAGCCCTCTCTGCAAGATGGCCGGCACGAGATCCTGACGCGTCGTCTCGCAGTACACCCGGATGATGGGCTCGGTGCCCGAGAAGCGCACCAAGAGCCAACCGCCATCCTCCATCACGAACTTGTAGCCATCGACGGTGACAATACCAGTCACTTTCAGGCCAGCGATGCGCCTTGGACTGGCAGCGTCCAGCCGCGCCTTGGCCATAGGGCGCTTCTCGTCGGGGAAGCGGGTGTCCACACGGTCGTAGTAGTGCGGCCCCACCTTGCTGTAGAGGTACTCGATGAGCTGCGAAGGAGTCTTGTCCGTCTTCACCATAAGGTCAAGTAGCAGCAGTCCAGCCAGAATGCCATCCCGCTCCGGCACGTGGCCGCGGAAGGCGTAGCCGCCACTCTCCTCGCCACCGATCAACGCATCCACTTCCAGCATCTTCGGGGCCACGTACTTGAAACCCACGCCGGTCTGGTGCACCGGCACGCCATAGATCTCCCCCAGTTTCTCCAGCATCGAGGTGGTGGAGAGCGTCTTGACAATAGGCCCCCGCTCGCCCCGTACGTCCAGCAGGTACAGCGCCAGCAGGGCGTAAACCTGAAGCTGATTGATGAAGTTGCCGTGCTCGTCGCCCATGCCCACCCGGTCGGCATCGCCGTCCAGAATGATGGCCACGTCCGCGCCCACTTCCCGCAGCCTTCGGAGGCCGACATTGACGTTCGGGGGGATAGGCTCAGGCCGCGACATCTCAGGGAACAAAGGGCGGCGCTCGGCGTGGATTTCGACGATCTTCGTGCGACCACCACCAAGGATGCTGGGAAACCAACCCGCCCCATTCCCCCACATGGCATCCACCAGCACGGTGAAGCCAGCGTCCTTGATGGGCTGCACATCAATCAGCCGCGCCAGTTGCGCCAGATAAGCTGGCGCCGGATCGAAGTACTGCACAAGCCCCTGATCCTCTGCCTCCCGCAGAGGCAACCGCTTCACCTGCTCAAGGGGCGGAATGAGGGCCTCGATCTCCCTCAACCCTTGTGGGTCCACGGCGCCGCCGTGCTCATCCCGCACTTTGAAGCCGTTGTCCCAGGGCGGGTTGTGGCTGGCCGTGATATTCACCGCTCCGATGGCCTGGCGAGCCACCACGCTGAAGGAAATCGCTGGCGTGGGCACCCCGCCGCCACAGGAGTGCACGGGGATGCCATTGCCAGCCAGAACCTCGGCAGCGGCGACAACGAAATGCTCCGACGCGAAGCGCTTGTCGCCCCCCACCACCACGCCGCCATCGGTCGGTCCTTTGCCAAGCAGATAGGCGGCGAATCCCTGAGCGCAACGGCGGACATTGTCGAACGTGTAGTCCTCGGCGATGCGGGCCCGCCAGCCATCTGTGCCGAAATGAATAACGTCAGCCACTCTCTCCTCCCACTTTCAAGGCTACCTTCACCAAGCCAGCCGCGGCATGTGGTTGCCCACCTTCTGCAACGCTTCCATATCACTGCCCACCATCATCTGCACCAGTTCCTGGAAGCTGACGATGGGCTCCCAGCCCAGCACCCGCCGGGCTTTGCTGGGGTCGCTGACCAGGAGATCAACCTCGGCAGGGCGGTAGAACTTCGGATCGACGACCACGTACTTCTCCCAATCCAGGTCCAGGCAGCCAAACGCCACCTCACACAGTTCCCGCACGGAATGCGTCGTGCCGCTGCCGACGACGTAGTTGTCCGGCTTGTCCTGCTGGAGCATCAGCCACATGGCGCGCACGTAGTCGCCAGCGTAGCC
>Ga0075114_10000917_pt1 | contig 16905 bp, 15 predicted proteins | sample AntAceMetag02UKM_FD_69784 | JGI IMG/M metagenome (GOLD analysis project Ga0075114, IMG submission 69784) | Saline lake microbial communities from Ace Lake, Antarctica - Antarctic Ace Lake Metagenome 02UKM | ecosystem: Environmental > Aquatic > Non-marine Saline and Alkaline > Saline | place... | reverse complement strand
TTAGGTGAGGTCTCCCTTCTGTTGGGTGAGGTCTCCCTTCTGTTGGGTGAGGTCTCCCTTCTGTTGGGTGAGGTCTCCTGACCGAACCACTACCCTCGGCAAAGGCCTAACCCCACAACCCAGTCAGGAGACCTTCATCTATCAAGGCCAGGAGACCTCTGTCTATCAATATCAGGAGCCCCCCTCTATCAAAGGCTGACTGCCGATAGCTGACCGCTGGTAGCCATCAGCAGTTGATCGGGCTAGCTAGTTCCTTCCATAAGATCCTGCTTACCCACCATGATCTCCAGGATGACCGCATCCGCTTCCCGCATCGCCTGCGCCAACCGGCCCAGATTGCGCAGCGATTCCTCGGGCGTGCTAGCCACAATGCCATCAGTCCACGCGATTCCTACGCCACGCATAGCCAGATCAGCTGTGCGCACTGCTAACCCCGCGGCGGTGCCCACCTTCACTGCACAGCCCGCCTTTGCGCCATCACAGATCACACCACTCACATTCCCGACAAGGAGACCAATAGCACGGGCGATAGCAGCTTCGTCGCCACCCAGCAAACTGATAATGCCAGCCGCCGCACCTGGAGCGGCAGCGGCATACACTCCACAAAGAGCGGAGAGATTGCCAACATGGGACTTAGCGTACGCCACTACAAGGTGGCTGGTGGCCAGCGCGTAGGCCAGAGAGTCCTCATCGGCCCCCAACTCTCGCGCCACCTCCGCAACCGGTATCGTCGCCGCGATCCCCTGGTTGCCACTGTTACCACTGGCCATGATGGAAACCTTCAACCCGCTCATGCGTGCATCCGCGGCCGCCGCTGCCAATGCCGTCGCCCGCCCGGCCACGTCATCCGCCAGGGCTCCCTCCTCCATCAACCGAGCCATGTTAGCACCATACCCCATACCGGGACACTCCGTGATACCCCTGCGTCCGGCTGCCTGGTTCATGCGCACTCCTCTGAGCAAGAACTCCTTCTCCGAGGATGACAGATTCCTAGCCAGCGCCAGGATGTCCTGCAACGACCTGCCAACGAGGGAATCCGGCGACGTAGCACCATCTGCGAGCCTCGCGGCCCAGCCAGGAAGCAGAACGGGCTCCCCATTCGCGGTGATATCTGTGACGCCGGTATGGGTTCCCTCAATCACCGCTCTCCCGGTTCCCGACCCCGTCTGGACGGTAGCTTCTATGTGAATGCCTCGATAACCTCGATCCACTCTGCAGTCTACCCTACCACCAGTTACGAGCTGTTGGGCGCGCTGTACATCATCTGCCACTATCGGAGCCAGTACCTCCAGGCGAAGATCAGGGTCGCCAGCCAGGGCCCCCAGAGCGGCTGCGATGGGGATCCCACACATGCCATTGGTCCCGGGCACACCAACGGCAAGGGCGTTCTTGAATACGTTGGGATCGCATACTACAGAGACCCGCTGAACATCACCCCCCACGGCCCGACGCGCCAGAGCACATGCCAGCGCGATGGCGCCGGGCTCGGTACATCCTAACGACGGCTGCACTCCATTAAGCACGGCTGAGATACGCATCGTTGTCGTTATCTCCCTTCTGTTCTCAAGAATTCCTTGTCTCCGCAGTAGGAAGATTACCCTATAAGGCAGGTAGCTGTCAAGACGGAGGTGCCCTGGTGGTTGCTCACGTTTCACCGCGTAACCCGCAGAGAGAGCCATTCTGATCTTCGCTACGGCATCAGCGGGCTTTGGGCGCGGTGATATGTGGCTACTCGCCATTTTTCGCGTAGCAGAGTATACCTTGCACCGATTGTGTGGTACAATATGGAACAGCAAAACATGGAGGATTAGACCATTGACTGACGCATCTTCTCCGCGCCCCCCCTGGTTGCGGGTGCGGATACGGGACGGCAAAGAGTACGAAGAGATTCAGCACCTACTCCGAGGGCTGAACCTACACACCGTCTGCGAGGAGGCCGGTTGTCCCAATATCGGGGAGTGCTTCGGGCAGCGCACCGCGACTTTCCTGATCCTGGGAGATACCTGCACCCGGAACTGTCACTTCTGCGCAATTCGCCACGGACACCCTGGGCCCCTGGATGAGAACGAGCCGGAGAACGTTGCGGAGGCAGTGGAACGTCTGGGGCTCAAGTTCGCTGTGATCACGTCCGTCACGCGAGACGATCTGCCTGATGGTGGTGCCCACGTCTATGCGGCCTGCATGGCAGCCATCCGACGACGCCTACCGGAGTGCGGGATCGAGGTGCTGATCCCCGATTTCCAGGGTTCTGAGGAAGCACTGGGCACGGTCATGGAAGCCCGGCCTGACGTGCTGAATCACAACGTGGAGACCGTACCACGACTGTATCCCCGGGTAAGGCCCCAGGCTGAATACCAGCGATCCCTGAATGTCCTGCGACGGGCCAAGGAGATGGTGCCCGAGGTGCTCACGAAATCGGGCCTGATGCTGGGACTGGGCGAGGAACGAGAAGAGGTTATCAGGGTCATGCACGACTTGAGGGAGGTTGGGTGTAGTTTGCTTACCATCGGCCAGTATCTGCGTCCTTCGTCCGGCCATCTCCCCATCCAGAGGCATTGGAAGCCGGCCGAGTTCAGTGAGCTCGCCGAAATTGGTCAGAAGATGGGTTTCATCCACGTGGAAGCGGCCCCTCTGGTGCGCAGCTCGTACCATGCGCGCATGCAAGCGGACATGGCCAAGGAGAGTCACCGCTAAACGCTGCCTGGGGAGAACGGGATAGCCACGAATAACCAGCTCCCGGTCATTGTGACCGCCTTACTCGCAGAAGACGCGGCGCGGGGGAATGGAAGTTGCGCAAGACACCAAAAGGATGCACCTTCGGGTGCATCCCTTCTTCATCAACAAGAAACGCGATCTAGGATTGAAGGCAGGGGAACGCCCGGAACCACGATCCACTATCTGACGGAGATTGACCCAATCCCTCCCTCAATCTCCAGGTATAGCCGATTGCTTGCCAATCCAAAACCCTCGGACACGTAGTAGTCGCCTTCCTTCCGGAAGCGCTCTGCTACCTCAACTGAGCCCAGACCACTGTCAATCTCAATACGAGCTGCTACCCCCTCCGGGATGGACAGAGTCACATCCCCTATGCCCACATCGATATCGGCAGTGGTCCGCCCAGCGTCCTCGGGGAAGACTACCTCCACGCGGCCCTTGCCTCCGTCCAGGTCAAGATCCGTTACCCATAACCGAGATAGGTTCAGGGTAGCCTCACCAGCCCCTATGCTAACGTCCAGCATCAGCGGGACGGACGCATTCAACTCAACCATCCACTGGGACCCGCGGCCCAGGTCCCACGAACTCCCAAAGCTCTGATTACTTTTGCTCCTGAGGATCAGGTATCCTTCGTTGTTCGATACCCGGTAGGACTTCTCGCAGCGATATGCATCATCGTAATGCACACATTCCCCTTCCATCAAGTTGGGCGAATCTGTCAACTCCGTCACCTGCAACTCTCCGTAGCCGAACTCGATACTTACCTTGGCCGATTCGGCCCCAGCTAGCTCTTGCGTGAGGAATTGCGATGCCGACGAAGGCTCCGCGATACGATCCCCGAAACCCGTGCTACTGAGAGCACCCACGCCCACCACCATGGCCAGGGCTATCACCAAGAATAGAGCTGCGCCCCAACGAGTTCTCGCCAGCACCATCTCCAGGCCCAGCAATACCAGCACCAAGGGCCAGAAGCGCCACAGATCACGAATGTTCCAGGCTATCATTCCTTGACGGCTCAGAAGGGCAACGACGCCCGCGACGATTAGAAGGAATGGAAAGAGGATATCTCGTCTTTTGTGCATCAGTGTCCCTCCCGCAAAGCTTTGACCAACAAATACACTCCCAAGCCTGCAATTAAGAGCGGCCACATCATACGGAGATCGAACCACCAGAACAATTCCAGGTTGCGCAGTAGTATCAGTATCCCTATCCCTGCTAGAATGGCCCCCGCCGCAGACGTTCTGCGACTATAGATCTTCGCTTGGTCGGTACCGTCCACTGGCAAGCTCGCGTGCGCCCCGGCGACGCTCGAACGTATCTCATTACCCAGACGTTCCGCTTTGTCCTTCAGGGACTCGATGTTTTCCCGAATCACATCCTCGGGAGAACCACCGATACGCTCTTTCTCCGGCAGAATAATCCAAAGGATCAGATAGAGCATCACGCCAAACCCGTTTACTACCGCAAGAAAGACGAACAGCAACCTCACAAGTACCGGGTCGATGCCCACGTAGTCTCCCAATCCGCCACACACACCACCGAGCACCACGTCGGTAGAACTTCGATACAGCCGTTTGGTCATCACAACCTCCTGATCAACAGGGTTCACAAGCCACCTGTTGAGTACTTCATATCTTCAATATCGTATACGCATGAGTTAGGAGATTGGTTGCAGCACTCGACCCCCGCCGTTGGGCAAGGCCTCCGGGCCGCTGCCCTCCGTTAGGCAAGGTCTCCCGACCGCCGCTTGTTGCTGGAGAAGAAACCTCCGCCCCAGGCTGGTCAATCAAAAGACGCCGGCGCGTCCAAGCGCCAACGCGTTCAAGCACCAACGCGTTCAAGCACCAACGTGACGAGAGCGTGCTCAGAGCACGCTCTCGTCCACCTGCCCTACTGCCCAAAGGGCCGTCCCATATCCGGCACAGAAGAAGAGCCCTATCCTGCAAACCAGAACCAGGCGTTCTGACTCGATAACCTGGTTAACCAAGCGATAGTGGCGACGTCCGCCAGAGACACGCATGACCATAGCATAGATCTCCCCCTCACTTTCCGACCTTTCCTACGGGGACCAGCACGCAGGCAATGATCAGCTTCTCCATCCCGTCACTCGTGGCCTCCTTCTTCCCAGTAGTTCGATGCGCCACTCAGTGCCGGCCAAACTCTCTCTCCAACAGAGCAGAACTAAGGTGAATCATCGTCGGGCGCCCGTGGGGGCACGTGTGCGGCAGACTAGTCTGCTCCAACTGCCTCACCAGGTCTCGCATCTCCTCAAGCGGGAGTGTCTGGCCTCCCCGTATGGAGGTATGGCAGACCAGCGTTCTCAAAGTATGCTCTTCCCACGACATTCCTGCTTCATCTTTGGCATCCTGGTCTAAGATTTCTGATATGGCTGCCGCTATGTCTTTGCCCACCAGCCCCGCCGGCACTCTCCTCACCAGGATAGTGGAACCTCCAAAAGGCTCCAGTTCAAACCCCACCTGTAGGAGCAACTCCTGATGCTCTCCGACAACCGCCGCCTGCTGAGGCAGAAGCTCCACGGTCAGCGGTTCCAGCAGAACCTGGGAGGGCACATTCTGAGATGCTCTTTGAGCCTTGAGCTTCTCGTACAGCACCCGTTCGTGGGCCGCATGTTGATCCAGCAGATACGCCCCGTCTGGCCCCTCGGCGATGATATACATCTGGCTGAGCTGGCCTACTACCCGCAGCATCGGCAGACCTGCCAGCTTACGCTGGGCACCGACCATAACAGGCTCCCGGTCCGCTGTACGCTGCATTTCCATGCCCAAGTCAACCATCCGGGCACCTCCCGGCTGCCTCACGTGAGCGAACTGTCGCCGCCTTTCCCACTCCTCTGCTGTCAGAGGTACTGGCCGGGCACTGACCCCAGGGATCGGACGTTCGTTGATCAGCACCCGCCGTACCGCTCGTTGCACTGCCGAGAAGACCTGCCGCTGGTTGCGAAAGCGGACCTCCCGTTTCGTCGGATGGATATTGACATCCACTTCAGCCGGATCCACCTGCACGTTGAGCACCGCTATCGGGTGCCGCCCCCTAGGCAACAAAGTGTGATAGGCCTGCTCCACGGCATAGGCTAAGGAACGATCCTGTACCCAGCGTCTGTTTACAAAGAATAGCAGGCTCCGACGATTAGATCGATTCAGTGCTGGGGAACTCACGTAACCCCAGACCCGCAGCGTAGCAGGTTGGCCATCGAGGCTCTCTTCCGTCCTGTCCTGTACCTCCAGCATCTGCTGTTCCACCTGCAGCATCTGCGGCACCACCTGCAGCATCTGCTGTGCCACCTGAAGACCCAGGACATCCACCATGGCATTGTACAACTCACCCGTGCCCATAGTCTGCAAGACCAGACGTCCGTCCTTCAGCAAGGTGAAGCGCAGCTCCGGATAAGCCAGAGCATAGGAGGTGACGAACGCCAGCGCGTGGGAGGCTTCGGTGGAATCTGAGCGCAGAAATTTCAACCGGGCTGGCGTGTTGTAGAACAGATTCTCAATGGTGACCACTGTACCTGGTGCGCGGCCCTTGCTTTCACGATGAAGAAGCTCTCCACCTTCCAGACGCACCAATGTTCCGAGGGATTCAGTGGCCGCCCGCGTGACCAAAGTTACGCGGGATACAGCCGCGATGCTGGCGAGGGCTTCCCCACGAAAGCCTAAGGTATGGATGTCGAAAAGATCCTCAGCCGATACCAGTTTGCCCGTTGCATGTCGGGCGAAAGCCAGCATCACCTCGTCTGCGGGAATACCCTCGCCGTTGTCGGTCACCCGCACAAGCCTTCGCCCCCCCTGCCGAATCTCTATCCCGACAGAGGTTGGCCCAGCATCAATGGCGTTTTCCACCAACTCCTTCACCACAGAAGCTGGCCGCTCCACCACTTCCCCCGCGGCGATCTTCGCCGTCACTTCCGGCGACAAGACTCGAATACCCATATAGTATCCCCACCCTTCCTCAATCCCACGACTTGTTGCTATTCTACCCCGCCGGGAACGTGGCGTCAAGCAGCGGGGCCGTGAAAAAAGGTATCAGAAGGCGGAAGTCTTTGGCGGCAACAGTTGTCCACAATCTTATTCACATCCACATAGAGTTCGGCACCTCCCGTGACCGCGCTAGACTTCCCAAGTCTTGCTTCAGCACCCTCTACCAGGCCAAACCTAGCACCTGCGTGTTTCAGACCATGCAGGCCAGTGCGCGCTCTACCAGAAATCCGGACAACGGGACACGAATAGACATAGATGAGGGACAACAAGGGGCAAGTTTGTGAAAATCAGCACAAACTTGCCTTTTCTCCTGATATGTGATACAATAGGGGTACGCGTTCTGCTCTTGATCCAACCTACAATCACACTACCTACCATCTCTAATGAAGGAGACGGAAAGAGTGACAGCCAGGCTGATGGCTTTTAACCAGGTCTTGTGCCTGACCATGAGGCTGTCATTCTGTGTGTCCGACTACCGCAAGGCAAGGGCTACCAGTTAGTAAGGTGCCCTTGCTTTTCTTTGTTTGCAGAACGTCCGCAGCCACACTCATATCCAGACTGAGCCAACCAGGAAGGGGAGTTTCATGAAGGAAGTCGTCATAGTGGGTGGAGTACGTACTCCCATTGGAAGCCATGGCGGGGCTTTCAGAACCATCACTGCCCAGGATCTCGCCGCCATCGTGTTCAAGGAAGTGGTCCATCGTACTGGCCTGGAACCCCGTCTCATCGACGATGTCATCCTGGGATGCATAGGCCAGCAAAGTGACGCCGCCAACATCGGGCGCGTCGCATCTCTCATGGCCGGCATTCCAGCCAACGTCCCGGCGTACACCGTACAGCGTAACTGTGTGTCGGGCATCGTCTCCATTACCAACGCGTATCAGGCTATCCAGGCCAACGACGGCGAGGTCTTCCTCTGCGGTGGTACAGAGAGCATGTCCACCGCACCCTACTCGGTTCGGGGGGCCCGCTGGGGGCTGAAGCTGCGCCCCACCACATTCATTGACACCCTCTGGGAAGGATTGACCGATCCTGTCTGTGGAATGATCATGGGTTACACTGCCGAGAACCTGGCCATGCTCTATGGCATCTCGCGGGAAGAACAGGACAAGTTCGCCGTCATGAGCCACAAGAAAGCCTTCCGTGCCACCCGCATGGGTCGCTTCCGCGATGAGATCGTGCCTGTGCCGGTGATCAAGAAGGTTGCCGGACAAGAGGTTGCCCGCGAGGAGATTCTTCAGGACGAGTGCATCAACCCAACCCTTTCCGTGCAAAAGGCAGCCCTCTACCCCACGGTCTTCAAGAAGGGCGGCTCGGTCACACCGGCCAACGCCTGTCCCCTTAGCGACGCCGCGGCTGCTGTAGTCGTTATGACTGCCGACAAAGCCAAGGAGCTGGGCATGGAACCAATGGCCTACATCCGCGGCTACGCCTACGCGGCTCTTCCGCCCGAAATCATGGGCATAGGCCCGACCAAGGCGGTTCCCAAGGCTCTCAAGAAAGCTGGCCTCAAGCTTACAGACATGGACCTCATCGAGCTGAATGAGGCATTTGCTGTCCAGGCTCTAGCTGTAGGCATAGAGCTAGAGAATGATGGCTGGGATTGGGACAAGGTCAACGTGAACGGCGGGGCCATCGCCCTGGGCCATCCGGTGGGCTGCACCGGCACCCGTATAGTGATCACGCTGATGTACGAGATGATCAAGCGAGACGTTCCCCTGGGACTGGCCACAGCCTGCGTCGGCGGTGGCATGGGCGGCGCCATCATAATCGAGCGGAAGTAGGAGGAACTAATGAGCCTATACGACAAAGCTGAGAGGCAAACATTCATTGACAAGGGCTTGGAGATTTACGACGGAATCGCATCAGAGCTAGAGGGAGATCACGGCGGCGGAATCGTTGCCATCTGCCCTGAGAGCGGTGTCCATTTCGTAGGAGGTACGCTGAACCAAGCGAATGACTTGGCCTACCAGGCAGTACCCGATGCTTGGTACCTCTTCGTTCGCATTGGCGACCGCACTGCGCATCTCCCTCTCCAGTCCTGGTAGTTCCCAGAAGTCCAAAGGGGGTGAAAGAGGGTAAGCTTGAGCTATTGAGCCTGATTGGCCCGTCTGTCTAGTCAGTTTTATATCGGAAAGGAGGTACGCTATGTACATTTTCAAAGCTGCCGTAGTAGGGGCAGGATTCATGGGTGGCGAGATCGCCCAGGTCATCACATTCTCCGGTCTGCCTGTAGTCATGAAGGACATTGATCAGCAGATGCTGGACAAAGGGATGGCAACTGTCCGGAGGATCTACCAACGGCGGATAGACAAAGGCAAGATGACACCCGGCCAGGTAAAGGAGAAACTGGACCTGGTCATTCCCACCCTCGACTACGGTGAGTTCGCCGACGTGGACATCGTCATTGAAGCCGTGCCGGAGAACATCGAATTGAAGAAGATGGTCTTCGCCGAGCTTGACAAGGTCTGTCCTCCTGATACCATCCTGGCAACTAACAGCTCGGCCCTATCCATCAAGGAGATCGGGGCTGCGACCAACCGTCCCCACAAAGTCATCGGGATGCACTTCTTCAGCCCGGCCCACGTGATGAAGCTGGTAGAAGTCATTCCCAGCGAGGATACCGACGAGGATACGCTGGACACCGTAATACAGTTCACCCAAGAGCTGCGCAAGATGCCCGTCACGGTCCAAGAATGCCCCGGCTTCTTGGTGAACCGTCTCCTGATGCCCTACCTGAATGAAGCCACCTACGCACTGCAAGAGGGCGCGGCCACCGCCTCGGGGATTGACGAGGCTATGCGCGACTTCGGCTGGCCCATGGGCCCATTCCAACTCATGGACATGCTTGGAGTGAAGGTCTGCTATGATGTAGGGGTCTATCTGGCCTCGAGATATGGCGATCGCATGACCCAAGCCGGCCTGTTCGAGAAACTGATCGAAGCCGGACGATACGGAGAGAAGGCTGGCGCGGGATTCTACGGCTACGGCGATCAGAGTGACGAGCCGGTCAAGGAGATGATCAAGGAACTCCAAGAGTCCGGAGAAGTGGCCACAGACACTGAATTCAGCGCGGACCGATTGATGATGCCACTAATCAACGAAGCGGCATTGTGCGTCACGGAAGAGATTGCCAACGTCAACGACATTGACATGGCTTGTATCGCGGGCATAGGCATGAAGGTCGGAGATACACGTATGGGGCCACTGGAATATGCCGACACTCTGGGCCTGGACCTCGTCATCGAGCGATTGGAAGCCCTGGAATCACGTCTTGGCGAGCGATTCAAACCCGCCGATATCCTACGCCAGAAAGCAGCCGCTGGACATCTGGGCAAGAAAGCCAGGCGTGGTTTCATGGAATGGGCCTAATGTGAGGATTTCCGCCAAGCTACACTAGCACGTTGATCTCCACCCAACTAGTGAAAGGAGCCACAAAGATGGGCGAATACCAGAACATGAAGGTAACGATTGAGGGTCGTACCGCTATTCTCACCATTGACCATCCTCCCGCAAACTCCTTCGACGAGCAAACCGTACAAGACCTGGAGGCAGCGTTCGACGAGGTCTCGACAGACAAGAACGTCAAGGTCATCATCATCACCGGAGCGGGACAGTTCTTCAGCGCTGGCGCTGATATCAACACCATCGCAGCAGTCAAAGGGTACGAGGAGGCCAAGGAAGTTCTGCTCAAGGGACAGAGTATCTTCAATAAGATCGAGGCGTCTCCAAAACCGGTCATCGCTGCCATCAACGGCCGATTCGCTCTGGGAGGTGGGAACGAACTGGCCATGGCCTGCCACATTCGCCTGGCTGAGGATAGCGTCAGTTTCGGCCAGCCCGAGTGCATTCTGGGGATCATGCCGGGTTGGGGAGGTACCCAGAGACTCCCGCGTCTCATCGGTAAGGGCAAGGCCCTCGAGCTGCTACTGACCGGCGACCGTATTCGTGCTCAGGAGGCATTCCGACTGGGCTTGGTCAACAAGGTCGTGCCGGTCGGCACGGTAGTCAGCGAAGCCAAGCGGCTGGCCAAGAAGCTCTCCATGCAGAGCCTGATGGTAACGGGGGCCATCATCGATGCAGTCAACGATGGCCTGGACATGAAGCTGGCAGACGGCTTGCTCTACGAGGCGGACCTCTTCGCCAAACTCTGCGAGACGGAGGACATGCGCGAAGGGATCGGCGCTTTCATGGAGAAACGCCGCCCTCAGTTCAAGGACCGCTAGGCGCAGCGAGTAGCGAGCGGACGAGGTCAGGCAACCAACGGCCCATTTTCCCTCATCTGCTCGCTTACTTCCAAAGAGAGAGACACGCCACGAGCGTGGGTCTGGCCGTCGCAATGTGAAATAGCCCTCCACCATCGGTCCCAGCAGTCGTATCTCATAACAGAACCGGGGACGAATTGGCTCTCGCGTTTGCGGAGCGGGCAGAGACCTATGTTGGCTGCCAAGAGACACCTGGAGGGAAACCCACGATAATGTGTCTTGCGCCACAGTGAGACTCTCTCATACGTCCGATGGCTGGCAAGCTACACCATTCAGCACCAATAGGCAAGGAGGCGAATAATGGATTTCAGCTTTCCCAAGGAGTATGAACTGCTCCGTCGTATGATCAGGGAATTCGCCCAGAACGAGGTCGCGCCCATCGCCGAAGAGATTGACCGGGATGAACGCGTCCCCTGGGAAACGATCAAGAAGGCCGCCAAGTTGGGCCTGATGGGAGTGCCTTTCCCCCAGGAGTACGGCGGCGCTGGCGCTGGCGAGATCGGCTACTGCATCCTTATGGAAGAGATCAACAAGGTCTGCGGCTCCACTGCCACGGTGATCGGCGCTCACACCGGCATTGGAGCCATGGCCATCTATCTGGACGGCACGGAGGAACAGAAAAAGAAGTATCTCACACCCTTGGCACGCGGAGAAAAGATCGCGGCTTTTGCCCTCACTGAACCCAATGCCGGATCCGATGCAGCCAGCATCCAAACTCGCGCCATCCGCGATGGTGACTACTTCCTCCTAAATGGCTCCAAGCTTTGGATCACCAACGGGGACATCGCGGACATCCTCACTGTAATGGCGGTCACCGATCCCGCCCTGGGTGCCCGCGGTGGCGTCACGGCCTTCATCGTCGAGAAGGATTTCCCGGGTTTTATCGTTGGCACCGTAGAAGAGAAAATGGGTATCCGTGGGTCTTCCACCGCAGAGCTCTTCTTCGAAGACTGCCGGGTCCCCAAGGAAAACGTCCTGGGTCAGTTCGGCGCTGGCTTTCTCACTTTCATGAGAACCCTCGATATCGGTCGGCTAAGCCTGGGAGCGGGCTGCCTCGGAGCTTCCGATGCATCTCTCGAGATGAGCATGGACTTCGCCAAGAATCGCTATCAGTTCGGGGCCCCCATCGCTCACAAACAGGCCATCCAATGGATGATCGCCGATATGGCCACCGAGATCGAAGCCCTGCGTTCCCTCGTCTACCGCACTGCCTGGATGGTAGATACTGGACAGATCAACCGAGAATTCAGCACCCTGGCCGCCATCTGCAAGCTCTACGGATCCGAGGTTCTGGGTCGCTGTGTGGACAAAGCGGTGCAGATTCACGGGGGTATGGGCTATATGAAGAAGTATCCCATCGAGCGCATGTATAGAGATGCTCGCATCACTCGCATTTTCGAGGGAACCAACGAGGTTCAACGGGATGTCATCGCCCGCAACCTCTTCCGTAAAATCGGGTTGAGGATTCGGTAGCCAGGAAGGAGGAGTCCACGAATGAAGATCATCGTTACTGTCAAACAGGTGCCCGACACAAATGAAGTCAAGCTGGACAGGCGTACCGGCACCTTGATCCGAGAAGGAGTCCCCAGTATCATCAACCCTGAGGACAAGAACGCCATCGAAGCCGCCATGCAACTCAAGGAGAGCATGGAAGTCACCGTCATCGCCCTTTCCATGGGGCCTCCCCAGGCTGACAACGCTCTGCGAGAAGCCCTTGCTATGGGAGTCGATGAGGCTATCCTCCTCTCCGACCGTGCTTTTGCCGGTGCCGACACCTGGTCCACTGCTGCGACATTGGGCATGGCTATCAAGAAGATAGGAGACTACGACCTGATCCTGGCCGGACGGCAAGCCATTGACGGCGACACGGCCCAGGTTGGTCCCCAACTTGCGGAATACCTGGGAATCCCCCAGGTTACCTATGTCCGCGAGTTTGCTATCAAAGGAAACTCTGTGCGGGCCAAGCGTGCCGTAGAAGATGGCTACGAGGAGCTGGAGGCTCCCTTGCCAGCCCTTCTCACTATCACCAAGGACGCCAACAAGGCCCGCTACCCATCCGCTGGAGGAATCATCACTGCGTACCGTGCCCAGGAGGTTACACTCTGGGGCCATCAGGATATCGGAGCAGATCCGGAGAGCATAGGACTCAAGGGTTCGCCGACCCAGGTGAAGCGTAGCTTCACGCCGCCCCCCAAGGAACCTGGGGAGAAATTCCAGCTTCCTCCGGCCGCGGCAGCCAAGGAGATAGTGGCACGCCTGAAGAGCAAGAATATCATCTGAGCCTTAGATGACTCATCTGAAAAAAGCACTTCCTAACCGCCGAGAACGCTAAGAGCGCAGAGAAAACCCCGTAAAACATTATAAAACCTCAGCGGACTCTGTGTGCTCTGCGGTGAGTCACCTTTTTTTCAGTAAAGTCTTAGATAAGATTAAGAAAGGCTATTCTCGATAGTAAGGGGATGCTTGAGACCAAGGTACCACCAGCTAGAATGCCCGCGTGCGTAGCGCGCGAGGAGGGACAATCGCTCTGTGCTGAGATACGCCATATTTGATCTGGATGACACCCTATACTCCGCCGAGGCAGGAGTCATGCGGCACATCACCCGCCTCATCAACCGCTACATGGTCGAGCGTGTGGGGCTCACACCCGACCAAACCAAGAAGTTACGACCACGCTACTGGCAGCAATACGGCACGACTCTGGGTGGCCTTATGCAGGAGTTCGGCGTTGACCCCGGGGACTATCTGCCATACGTACACAACTTCCCGGTGGAAGAGTGTCTCAGCACGGACCCTGGGCTGGCACAGGCTCTTCAGCTTCTCCCTCTGGAGAAAGTGATCTTCACCAACGCATCCGCCGCCCATGCCCGGCGTGTCACAACATTCCTGGGCATCGAGGACCAGTTCAGGCACATCTTCGACATCGCCTTCGTCGACTATGTCAGCAAGCCTGACCCGGATTCCTTCCGCAAGGTTCTCAGAGCCTTGGAGGTTGAGGGCAAACAATGTATGCTGATAGATGACAATCCGGCGAACTTGCGCGCGGCAGCCGCCTTGGGCATGGTTACCGTTCACGTCGGCCCCGAGCCCTCTAGTCATGACTCGGATTTTGCTTTGAGATCCGTGTCACAAATCTATGACGTAGTGCCGGAGTTGGTCGCTCGCGGGCTTCTGCTCCCCGATCCAGTGGCAGGGGAGTTTGCCAAAGGGATCGGACGGCAGCAAGAGCCACGATCAGAATCAGACAGACTTACACCATAAGATTGGGGAGGTTACAGTATGGAGAAAAGTGATTGGGAAGAGCGCTACTCACAGCGTTCTAGATGGATGACCAGCTCCATCATCCGCGAGATTCTGAAGTTTGCACAGCAACCGGATATCATCTCGTTAGCAGGAGGATGGCCCGACGCAGCCCTCTTCCCGGTGAAGGAAATGGACGAGATCGTTCATGATGCCCTGATGCATAATCCCGGGCCCACCCTGCAGTATGGAGTCACTGAGGGGTACAAACCTTTTCGAGGCGCTCTAGCGGAGCTGATGTCCGAGCGTGGGATAAGCATTGATGAGGACAATCTGCTCGTCACCAGCGGTGCCCAACAGGCACTTGATCTGGTCGGGAGGCTATTGATTGACCCAGGGGACACCATCCTGGTTGAGAAGCCCACCTACCTGGGCGCTATCCAGGCCTGGCGTGCATACGGAGCGCAGTTCGTGACGATAGACCTTGATGATGATGGAATGTGCACTGACCAGCTTGAAGACATCCTCCAAGAACATCAGCCCAAGTTTATCTATGCCCTGCCAAACTTCCACAACCCGGCCGGTGTTACCATGACTTTGGAACGACGCAAGCAATTGGTCGCCCTGGCCAACAGCTACAGCATTACCATCGTCGAAGACGATCCCTACGGCCAGCTTCGCTACGAAGGCGATCATATCCCTCCTCTCGCGGCCCTGGACGCTGCCAGCAACAACGGACCTGGGGAGAGGTATCTCAGAGGAAACGTCATCTACACCAGCACTTTCTCCAAGATCCTAGCGCCCGGCTTACGCCTGGGATGGATCTGCGCGCCGCCGGATGTGGCACGCCGACTGGTTATGGCGAAACAAGGCGCCGATCTCCACACCTGTTCCCTGAGCCAGGCCATCGCCTATGGGTTCTGCCAGCGAGGGCTCCTGCCCGGCCAGGTACAACGCATCCTGGATACATACCGCTTGCGCCGTGATGCGATGTTGGAAGCGTTGGAGGAATACTTCCCACCAGGTGTACGCTGGACCCGTCCGGAAGGCGGGCTCTTCTTGTGGGTGATGCTGCCCGACGGCTTCGATTCCGTTGAACTGCTTCAGGAGACGCTGAAGAAAGAGAAGGTCGCTTTCGTACCCGGCACTGCCTTCTATACGGATGGAAGTGGCCATGATACCCTACGACTTACTTTCGCTTCGTCCCCTCCAGAGGTTGTCAAGCAGGGCGTCAAGCGTCTGGGTCGTGCTATCGCCAACTACACGCCGTAGTAGCTGGACTAGAGAGAGGTCTTCACCCTCTAACAATGCACTGAAACTCATACTACACGCACGACAGTAGTCAGGAGGAAAAGCATGGAACTACGGGTCATTCTGGAGAAATGCATCGGTTGCGGTGTCTGCATCTATGCCTGTCCCTACAATGCCATTGACGTCATTGATGGCAAAGCCAAGATCTTCGAGAGCTGTGTGGACTGCGGGGCGTGTGTTGACGAATGTCCCGAAGGGGCCCTCGTATTGGGAGTCGAGGTCAAGAAAGGAATTCGGATCGAAGACTATCGCAATGTCTGGGTGTTCGCCGAGCAACGTGACGGCGTCCTGCCCAGCGTATCCTTCCAGCTCATGTCCAAGGCTCGCGATCTGGCTGATGTGTTAGGCGTGGAGACTGTCGCTGTTATCCTGGGCAACGGCATTGACGACTTGGCGCAGCCCCTGATCTGGCGCGGTGCCGACCGGGTCTACATCGCTGACGACCCGGAGCTAGCGCACTACCGCACGGAGCCCTACGCGCGGGTGCTTTCGGACCTCATCAAGGAAAAGAAACCTGAGATCGTTCTGTTTGGCGCGACCGTGGTGGGGCGTGACCTGGCCCCTCGGATCTCCCAACGCATCTATACGGGCCTTACCGCCGACTGCACCGGGCTCGACATCGACGAGAGCGAGCGACGACTGCTCCAAACCCGTCCGGCTTTCGGTGGAAACATCATGGCGACCATCATCTGCCCCAATCACCGGCCCCAGATGTCTACCGTGCGCCCAGGAGTGATGCGAGCCATGGAGCCGGACGAAGACCGCGAAGGGATCGTCGAACACGTATCCGTGAACCTGGAAGAGACGGACCTGCGCGTCAAGCTTTTGGAGGTAGTCAAGGAGGCTCGCAAGCGCGTGGACCTGGAAGAAGCCCGCATCATCGTCTCCGGCGGGCGGGGTCTTGGCGGTCCCGATGGCTTCAAGCTCATGGAGGCTCTGGCCGAGTCACTGGGCGGCGAGGTGGGAGCATCCCGCATCGCGGTGGACTCGGGCTGGATCTCGCAGGATCATCAGGTGGGCCAGACTGGAAAAACGGTGCGCCCCGACCTCTATGTAGCCTGCGGCATATCCGGAGCCATTCAGCACCAGGCAGGCATGAAGGAATCTGCTTTCATCGTTGCAATCAACAAGGACCCCGGTGCCCCCATCTTTGGCATCGCCGATGTTGGGATAGTGGGCGACCTCTACAAGGTGGTGCCCAAACTTATCGGGGAACTTGCGGCGGCGGAAGCCGGCGAGACGACCTAGCAACCCGTGAACACACCATCCACGATCGTCGAAACCACCCTGCGGGTTCGCTACGCCGAAACCGACGCTATGGGCATCGTCCATCATGCCAACTATCTTGTCTGGTTTGAGGTGGGGCGCGACGAATACTA
>Ga0075114_10000916_pt1 | contig 16908 bp, 15 predicted proteins | sample AntAceMetag02UKM_FD_69784 | JGI IMG/M metagenome (GOLD analysis project Ga0075114, IMG submission 69784) | Saline lake microbial communities from Ace Lake, Antarctica - Antarctic Ace Lake Metagenome 02UKM | ecosystem: Environmental > Aquatic > Non-marine Saline and Alkaline > Saline | place... | reverse complement strand
GCGTGACCGATGCAAACAAGATACCTCAACTTGCCGACTTGATCGCTCAACAATCTGAACAACTCCGGCTGGACACATCGTGGGAGACTTAGATTTCCCCCTACTTTTTGAGAAGATACCTAATTTATTTGTTTTGGTGCTAGGCTAACTCTTGAGTCCGGGCTACACCGCGATTGTGTCAACCACTGATGCGCTCGTAGTAACTGAAGCCTTTGCTGGAACGGACCAGGTGGTAGGGTAGGACGATGTGGTGCAATACTCGCTCCTTGCCCAATCTGATGTGTTTGCCGCTGTAGATGTCGGCCTTCTCGAACGTCAGGCTGGCGTCGCAATCATCTAATTGCTGGATGATCCCGTCGGCGAGGAAAGACCGGGTTGGGTCGCCGTCCACCACAATGAATCCTGACGGGAGCGTCTCAGCTGGCGTGGGTGGGCCTAGCAGTTGCACAAACCCGCCCCTTTTTCCCAGGTAGTTGACCTGAAGCAGCCAACCCTCCAGGTGCGACCGATCATCAGTTTCTCCGTCTAACGCGATCCCCAGCGGACCGTCGAAGTAGACATACTCGCGGAAGGCAATTGTCTTGCCCAACGGTCCGGCGTGAGATGTGCCCGGCTTGGCTGAGGTGCGACGGGGTTTGAGAATCTTGGCAAACAGGTTGGTCACAACCATCCGCTCCGGTGGTCGCAGTGCTACCGTCAGATCGCGCAGCCAGGGCCATGTCCCTCTCGCAACCGCCACGCCCGCTGTGCGGCAGGCGGCGTCTAGCAGTGCCATCTTGACCGCATAAGGCGTCGGCACCAGCAGGCTCTTGCCTCCCGATGACGTAGCCCAGGCTGGCTTCAGGCTAAAAAGCGCAGTAGGCTGGTATTCTGCGATCAGCCACATTATCCCTCCCGGTAACTCAGCGTGTAAGGCGCTGTCGTCTCTATCAGTTCAGTCATCACCTCGCTGAACTGCGCCAGCGAGTCGAACTCGCTCAGCGTGATTGCACCTGGGCGCACCTTCTCCAACGCCTTATGGATGCCCTGCAACTGCTCCCGGTAGCCGCCGTTGATGGGGCTCATCGTAGGGGCCGGGACGACATCGCTGCTGACCGCCACCACGCCCTTGAAGTCCACGATGTGGGGATTCTGCGTCCCGCGCATCGCGCCGTTGGGTTCGATGAAGGTGTAGAGAACGCTCTCCAGCAATGCCCGGTAGCGCGCCGCTCGCTGTGCTTCGTCCACCGCGTAAGTCTGGACGATGTCATTCAAGCCGATGCGGGCCACCTCAAAGTTGGCCACGATGGCGTAGATGCCGCTCGAGGCCGGGCGGTGGAAAATTGCCTGCCCCAGGTTGGCTTTGCGCTGTTCTTCTTCTGACTCGGACGTTCGCGCCTTCGCACTGCGTTCGCTGGCGTATTTGACGTGGAAGTAACTGTCGGTCGTGGTCAGTTCGGGCAAACCCACTACCCAACTGAACTCGGCCACGCTCTTGCGCGGGATGGAGCGGTTGCCGGCTGTGATGAGGTTACCGGCCATATCATCCAGTGCGCAACTCTCCAACAGCAGCGTGATTGCCTCAGCGTCGGATTTGCCCTCGATGGCCTTGCCGTACCCGGCGTCGGCGCTGATGCGGTTGGCGTTGAATTCGCGACATCCGGCGCACAGTGGCACATTTTTCTGGCCTGACAGCAGCCGGAACAGATGTTCGGCCTGGATGTGTTTGAGCATGTCACCGCTGATAGCGTTGACGTTGTGCAGCCGCCTATCCTCACCGACAATGTTCACCATGCGGGTGGTGATCTGGTTGCCTTCGCCTCCCTCATTGTTCAGACTGTGCATATTGAGCGTGGCCTGGGCCGAAATGGAAAGTGAATATACGTTCCTGGTCATGTTAGCACCTCCTTGATTGGGTTACTCGTTGCTTCCGTCGCTAGACTCTTCTCGCGGCACGCGGGCGTAGCCATAGGCCACCAGCAGGTTGCAGATCAACCGCGAGTCGTCGAACTCGTCAATCAGCGCCACGATGTCGTCAATGTCGCTGGTGCGGATACTGCGCCGGTAAGGGCCAGCCCGCTTCTCCATCACTTGCGCGTTCTCGGCGTTGTACTTTGTCAGAAAGCCGGCCAGTTCGGCGATGAACTCGTTGGGATAGGCCGCCTTGCGCGCCAATTGCTGCCCCAGTCCATAGCGCACGTCGTACCGCCGGTCGTTCAGTTGATTCTTGCGGTACTGGGCTGTGACCGTCGCCTGTCGGATGGCGTAGGCGATGTTCTGGAAACCCGGCGTTTCCAAAATCTTGCTCAAACGTGGTCCTTCTTGACTATTCATAATCAACCTCCCTAGATTTGTGGTTGTGAACTGGGGGACATAACCCCCTCGTCGCTCTTTCTGACTGATAAAGTAACCACTGTAAGCGGTGGTGAACTCGAAGAATGGACGTAGGTCGTTGCCGGAGAGAAAGTCACGGTAGAGCAAAAGCAGATTGTAGGCGTCACCGTGGCTCTCGTCGAACTGGCGCACGATTGCCTCGTGCTCGGCCAGCACATCCAGCGCGTCCCCTACGTCGCTCTCTCCCTCTACCCGAATCCAACCCGGCAAGCCAATGAACGAGAGATTCATCGTCGCCACCGACTGGCCCAGGTTCTTGTAAAAGGCGCTGTAGAAACCGGACACCACGCGGGATGGACGCCGGTGCTTGAACAACCGCGCCTTCAGGCTGGCCCCCTCCCGCTGGCTGGTGAAATCGAGCATAGCCTGGGTGTAACGGATAGCAGCCAACACGTCGGAACGGATGGCGGTCTCGGAGCGGGCCATGCGCCCTTGAAAGGCGTGCATGATCTTATCGCTCTCCCCTAGATCAATCTCGCCCGCGGCCAGCACGTAGGTCTTGCGATCCTTGACGCCGCGTAGTTGTTTGGTCAGCGCAGCGTGGTAAAAGCCCACTGCCTTGAGCCACTCCACCAGCCAAAAGCCCTTGACATTTCCCATGCGTAGACTGTCCGCCTTAGCCCGGTTCTGCCCTTTGCCCTGACTGGGATTGTAGATTTGCGCCGCCGTCGTCTCCGCCTTGATCCCCCAGCCGTGGGCTTCATCCAGTTCCTTCCAGGCAGCGCTGGCTGCTGCCAGGTCATTGGGCGTATGGGCGAAGAGGTCGCGCAACAGCAACAGCACTTCAGGCAGAGCTGCCTGAACCGCCCACCATTGCGTCATCAGTTTGTTGTAGCCGATGAGCGCCGAGGGATTGATGGCCCGGAAGACGTCCCAGTGCTCGTGGGGCTCTTGGCCGCGCAAGGCCGCCAGCGCCGGGTGGTCCTCACCCCGCGCTTGAGCGACCAGAGCCTCTTTGGGCAGTCCTTTGCGGATCTCAAAGAACTCGGCCCGCTTATCCCGTTCGACCTCGTAATCCACCACCGCCTGCGGTGGCAAGTCGGCGGGCAGTTTGGCAGCATTCTTGCGCGTGCGGATGACCACGGCAGGCACGTAAGGAGCCTGTATCGCTGCCAGCCGGGCGTCGTCCAACGCCGGCGTGCAGTCCAGGCGATAGTACGCGCCGTGGTCACTCAGGCGCACGGATGGCTGGCCGCGTCCCTCGGTGCGCTTCAGCACATCGCCCACGACTACCGCCAGCCCATAGGCCAGCAGCGGGTCGGCAAGCGTGCCGCTCGATTTGTCAGCGAATAGAGTTTGTGTCACATTGTCACCTCCTCGTTCTCACTGTGAACTTCCCGTCATAGTTCCTGCCTGATCCGCCCGGCGCAATGCCCGCGCCAGCAGCGCGTAGACCAGGAACTCTCCGTCCCGCTGTGGGTCAACGAGCAACTCGTCAACGGGCGTCCGTGCCGGGTCCTCGCTGACCAGCATGTTCCCGGCGTTGAGCCTGTCCACCAGGGGGGACGGCAGCCAGGCTAGTGTCTGGGCCACTGCTTGATCGGCCCCCGAGGCCAGCGTGTAGCGCCGGTACTCCCGGGTAAATGCGCCGTGATGCCGGGCGATGGCTGTAAAGGCTGCGTTGAACACCGGCTCACACGTCTCGAACGCCGCCGCCAGCAGCGAGGCCACCGCCACGGCCCCTTCGACGGCGTGAGGCGGCTTGCGGCCCAGCGACTTCTGCTTCTCCCGATGCAGTGGATTGGTGGGGTCAAAATCGGTGTGGGCGTAGAAGCCGGCCTGCGCAGGTTGCCCGATGGCTTTCTGGTAGCGCATCACCCAATCCTGCCAGCCCCGGTTGAGTTTGCCCGCGTCGTGCAGGAGCACGACCAGGTGAGCCGCCCGCTCCACCACCCCGGCTGGCCAGCCACAAGCGCGCTCCAATCGAGCCGCAGCCAACGCTAACTCCGGCCAAGCATCGCGTAGGAAAGCCTGGTATACCAATCGCACGTGTTCGACATACTCCTCCAGCCGGTAGGCGTAGCTGCCGTGCGGTGCAGTGTCCTGCACCGGGGCCAGCCTGGCCCGATAACCGGTGCCACGGTCGGGTACAAAGCCCAGGTCGGGGTCATAGCCGGCCAGCGCCGGATGCACCAGCACCAATGCGGAGCCGACGACATCACCCCCGTCCTGCACAGGTAGCCAACGGTAGTCCGACCGCCCGCGCTCGCCTACGTCGCCCATGTCGTGGAGAGCGTGCACCCCCCAGTCCTCCAGATCGAGCGCATCCTCCCGCGCCAGCCATTTCTTCACCAGGCCATAGAGCGTGCCGGGATGGAGGCTGAAGGCTTCAGCAACGAAGGGCCGTTCAGCCACTGCCTGCGGGTCATCGTGTACTACAACCAACCGCGACGACACCGCCCGGATCAAATCACCCGCCTCGCCGGACCGCTGGCCATCCATCACGCTGTTCATCCTATGCCGGTGCATCTCCTGGGTAGCGACCAGCCCTTCGACGATGGCCCGGTCGCGAGGGCCGTGCGCCGCGCTGATGATTGCCTGCTCGTCGCCAAAGGTCAACGTGCCGCCATTACGATCCTGGAATTCGGCCAGCGTGCGGGCGACCTCCTCCTTTTGGCCTTTGTAGGGCATCACGTTTTCTGTCAGGTCAACCGTTTCGCCCCCCGCGTCGAACGTCTCGGCGTAGACGAACACATCTCCCTCCTCGCCTGGGTATCTTGCGCAGCGACCGGCCCGTTGCAGGACGGCGTTGGCCGGGGCCAATTCGGTGTGCAGTGCCTGGCAGGTAATGTCCAGCCCGACCTCGACTACCTGCGTGGCGACCACGATCCAACTCCCGCTCCTGTCATCGTCCTTGCCAAACAAGCGCCGAATTTCGCTTTCGATGCGTTGCCGGTCCTCCGGCAGAAAGCGACTGTGGAGCAGGAGCACCTGGGTATCGCCCCGGTCAGGGTGATCGTGCAGCGCCTCGAACAGGGCGCGGGCACGGTCCACCACGTTGCAGACAACTAGCGTGCGGCTTCGGGGTTACGCCAGCACCGCATCGGCGCACAGCGGCCCATCCGCGACGTGATAGCGGCGGGTCTTTTGCTGCGACGGGAGTGCCTGCATCGACTGGCGGGCGGCGTCATTTTCCGGCACCACTACGGCATCCAATGCGCTGGCTAGTCCATCCAGCATATCGCCGGAGAACGTGGCCGTCATTAACAAAAAGGGCGTCACGCCGCGCAGCATCCGCAGCACTTGCAATGTGGTGGGCAGCGTCGAGAGGGGATCAAACAGGTGGAACTCGTCAAAGACAAGGTACGATGCAACCACAGCACCAGCGTTCAGGTTGCCCAATCGCCGGGGCAGGCTGTAGGGTGAGAGCAAGAAACTGCTCAACACCTGATCTATGGTGGCAAAGGTGAGCGTGGCGGTCAACTCCTTATCGTCGGCGTGCTCCCCGGTCTGGATGGCCACGCGAATGCGGTCGTCGCGGCCCGCCCGTCTCACCTTGCCGGTGAATTCTTCTACAAACTGGTTGGCCAACACACGCATCGGCACGGCGTACAGACACTTGTGGGGAAAACCACGCCCGTGTTCGATAGCGTCGAGGAAGGGCAGCATCGCTGCCATTGTCTTGCCCGCGCCAGTGGGGGCCTGCAGAATCACGTTGCGATCGCTCAAGAGCAATTCGGCCACGCGGCGCTGAAAAGGGTAAGGAACCAGGCTCATAGGTCAATCTCCAAAGTAACTGGCAAAGGTCTGGTCTAGCGTACCGCCCTCCGTCGCGCTGCCCCGACTGACTTGCCAACCATAAGATTCTGCCAACCTCCTCGCCTCCCCCACCATCCGCTCCCGCAACTCCCTCGGCTCCACCACCTCCACGTCCGCCCCCCACCCCCGGATCCACGGCAGCATCTCCTGTGGCTCGGCCACCCACGCCCGCCAGAGCAGGCTTCCGTCGGGTTGCTCCTCCGCCTGCTCGCTCCGGTGCCAGCGGGTCTCTCGCACCCGATGGGCCACACGGGGGTGGAACCGCAGCACCACCTCGACCGGCTCCGCCTCGGTGTACCAGATGCCCCAGGCGTCGGCCAGTTTCTCGTGCGGGTCGAAGTCTTCCGGGATAGCGTACGGTTTGTCGGCCAATTCGATGCGCTGGATGCGCTCCACCTTGAACGTCCGCAGCGCCCCCGGCGGTTCCCGCCAGCCGATGACGTGGCTGGTCTGGCCGACGGCGTAGGGCTCGATGAAGTAGGGGGCGAAGTCGTAGTCGTAGACCCGCCCGCTCACGTGCCGGTGCCACAGGTGCACCATCAGCCCTTGCGACCAGGCGCGGGTCAGCGTTTCCAGCACCTCCAGGTACACCGGGTCGTGGCGCTGGGCCTCATCGTCCATCACGTCGGCCGAGGCATCCAGGTGGTGGGAGATCATCGGTGCCAGTTGCTCCAGGGCGAGGCCGAGTTTACGCAGCGCCGACGCCGCATGGGGGTTGTGCTTGTCAGTGCGTGTCGCCATCAGTCGGGCCGCCAGGTGGAGCGCCATCGCCTCGTGCAGCGTCAACCGCACGTGAGTCAGATAGTGGTCACGATCAATCGCCAGTCGTCCGTCTTCGGCCTCGTAGACGCAAAACCGGCCCAGGTCTAGCAGATAGCGATGGATCGTGGAGCGATTCACCCCCAGCCGCCGGGCGATCTCCGCCTGGGTCAGTCCTTCGGGGTGGGCCAGCAGCAATGCCTCAATCTGCAACAACCGTTCGGCCTTACCGGTCGCTCGTTCCATGTCTCGGGTGTCCTTTCGACTGTGTTGTGTCCTTGACTATTATACCATGCCTCACTCTCGAATTCCGCAACAGAATGTGGCGATTTGAAGAGGTTTTTCCAGTAGGGCAAGATGGCATCTTGCCCCACGTCGGCGGGTGTGGTCACCGCCGCCTCCGGAACAGGCTCAGGAATCCTCCCTTGTCCTCCACGAGCAGTGTGCCCTGCTCCTCCAGCGCCGGCAGGTCCCGCTGCACCGTCGAGCGATGAACTCCCAGCAGCCGCGCCAGTTGGCTGGAGCGAATGTGGTTGGGGTACTCGGGAACCAACTCCTCGTACCGGTCCAGACGTCCCTGACTGGGCTTGCGTCCCATGCTGCACCTCCCTCTCGGATGGATTTGCCTCCATCCTAACAGAGAGGTGTTGCAGGTAGGGCAACAGTCCTATGGTGCCGGGAAGAAAAACGGCCACGTTCTCTACACTCCAACCACCCTCAGCGGCCAAGGGTGAGGTTGCGCTGTTTTGATTCCTGAAGTATACTAGATGAGTCGTTACTGGTGTTCTTCCAGAGCCATGAGTCGCTAAGCCGTATGAGCATAACCACTGCACCTCAAGTAACGCTAGATGGCACCGGCCTGACGGGGATCGGACACCTCGACATCACGATTGCGATCCGTGCCACTATCGAGGTGGATGCAGCGACGGCCCGGCGCAAGGTAACCGGCTGGCTGGTGAGCCAGGTCGGCAACCTGCTGATGGGCGACATCCCATCGCTGGTCATCGCCGACCGCGTCGTCTGGCGTGTGCCTGTGCTGCTGACCTCACCCGAACGGGGCATCGTGGGCCAGGTGGGTATGGTGGATGTGGATGCCCATACGGGCGACGTGCTCTCTGACGACGAGCTGATCCAGGAGCTGATTGAGCGTGGCCGCCGACTTGTCCGTCCCTCACCGCCGCCAGCAGAGTGAATCTGGTTGCCTGTCTGCTTGTGTCGAGATGGTACTGGCCTATTGGGGGCAGGTGCACACTCAAGCAGCATTGTCCCGCATCCTGGGCACTGATCCCGACGTCGGCACACCAGCCTCACGCGTGCTCCACCTGCAATCTCCTGCATTGGCTGTCTCCTACATCCAGGCTTCTGAGAACGATATCCGCCGCTGGCTGGCAGAGCATGTACCCGTCATTGCACTGGTGCATACCGCGGAACTGCCGTACTGGTCAGAGCGTTGCGCCCACGCGGTCGTTGTGGTCAGGATGGATGATGCCTGGGTATGGGTGAACGATCCCGCGTTTGACCAGGCCCCGCTTCGTGTGCCGACGGGCGACTTCGCGCTGGCGCGTGACGCAATGGACAACTATGTGGCCGTGCTCCGTCCCACCTCATAGAAGACCTTTCTGCGTCCCCGCTCTGTCCGCCCGGCGCAAGGCCCACGCCAGTTGGGATGACCTTGTCCATACCTTGCGTGAGCGTGGCGCACGGTACGTCATTGGCACGGAGGGCCATCCGGTGGCTGTCCTCTTGACGCTCGAGGAGTACGATCATTACCTCGACTTGCTGGACGACGAGACGCACAGTCGAGACGATGAACTTGCCGCGCGTCTGGTTCAGGCGGCCACCCGACCAACCCGCGAAGAGCGACAATCCTTTCGAGACTATTTGCGCCAGCGCCAGGTGTGACGGATCTGCCAGGCGGAAGAACCCGGCTAAAGCCTCCACTCCAGACACTAACTGAACCGAATCGAGCCTAACCATACCATCCGCGCCAGTTGGCTGGGGCGAATGGTGCCGGGGTAGTCGGGGACCAATTCCTCAGTGCTATCAGCGAATTCGGCGTTTCAGTGGTTCGAGCGTCTGTATGCGCCCTATCAACCTGCGCCGACGAGAAAAACCCTGAACGCCGCCAGGCGTGGGCGGGTAGCGATCGCGGAAATCGGAGGCGCAGTCGTCCGTGTCGCAGTAAGGGGGCTCCCGTTCCAGTGAGTGGGTGAATACGCTCACGCCCGCATGCGGGTTTACACCCGGGTAGGTCGCGTCGCCCCAGACGACCGCGTCCACGACCTGGTCGGCCGGCCCCAGTAACAACACCTGATCCCCGTCGTTGCGCAGCACCCACTCGCCGGTTCCCCAACCAGCGTACCTGACCATGTCCGGCGTGTCGCTGTTGTCGGACATCTCAAAATCGGCCTGGACCACCTGGGAACCGTCACAGGCTACGACCAGCACGGTCTGTGGGGAGATCGTCGTGCCCGGCGGGAACTGGTACATGCCCTCGAAGCGGCCGGCCGTTTCGGCGTCGCCGATCTTGTAGTCGGTCAGGTCTACCGTTTGCGCCGTCGGGTTGTAGAGCTCCACCCATTCCGCGCCCGCCGACCCCGCGTAGTACACCTCGCTGATCACCACGTAATCTGCCGGCGGCGGAGGGGGAGTGTGACCGCGCATCAGCAGGGGCAGGAATACGGGGTGCGCCAGCGCCCAGTCGGCCTCGAAGAGACGCGCCAGGTAGTGGTAGACTTCGTCCGATTTCACCTGCAGCGCCATCTCGCGGTTGACCTTGTTGGAACTCTCGCTGCCGTTGATGGAGCCGACGTGCGTATAGCCGCCCTCGTCATGCAGCCATACGAGCACCATCTTGTTGTGGATGCCCCACTGCGTGGGGTCGCCGATGGCCGCCTCCAGGTCCAGCCCTTCGGCGTAGGCGACCTGGTTGACGTAGGCGACCGTGCTGGCGTTGGTGTTCTGATAGAAGATCTGGCCGAGCGTGCCGCCGTTGAGCAGGAGACGCACAGTCGCGCCCCGGCGGGCGGCAGCGATGGTGGCCTCCAGTCGCGGGTTGGGGTCGTCGGCGGGATCTTCCCCCCAGGCGACGTGCTCATACAGTTGTTCGACGTAGATCGTGTCGCCCGCGCCAGCCCGAGCCAGCAGCCCCAACAGCGCGTCGGACTGGCGCAGCACCGCCTCCGGCGCGGTGAACAACTCGAAGCCGAAGGTGCCGTTGACCGTCAGTGGGTCGGGGAAACACACGGTGTAGGTCACGTGATCGGGGACGGTCAGTACCGGCGCGTAGGCCGGGTCCGGCGGGCCGTAGCCGGCGGTGTAGCCGGTGTTCCAGCGCAGGATGTCGTTGTGGTGGGCCGGGTCCAGGTCGAACGCGAAGACCTGGGCGGCGCGGGCCACGACCGCTGGCCCGTTCGTCGCCAACACGACGCCCCGGGAGCCATAGGTGCCGTTCGACTTGTCGTCGGACGGCATACTACTGGCGGAGAGGTTCTGGGAGGTGACCAACACCCACTCGTCGTCCACGATGAGGAACTTGGCGTGGAGATAGTCGTAACGGTTGAAGATGCGGTCGTCCGTCTCGTGGATCATAAACCAGCACTGCCCGCCGGCTGCCTCGAGTTGCTGGCAGGCCCACAGTTCCTGCTGCCAGCGGGGGTCGCCCGTGCCCACGCCAGCCTGCCCGCCCTCGAGGAGGACCGTCACAGCCACCCCCTCCTGTGCCTTCTGCACCAGCGCGGTGATGACGTCGGGATGGCGGAGGGAGTAGACCTCGACGGAGATGGTGCGCTGTGCCCGGGCGATGGTCTGGGAGACCACGTCAAACGCGTTGTCGGGGGCGATGCCGACGACGACGGTGGCTCGCTCGGTACCGGTCAGCGGCCAGAACAGGGGGGCGAGGTCCCAGCCGGGGTAGAGCACCCGCCGCCCGCGGGCTGTGTCATCGGTGTACTGGATCCAGTCGGCCCCGGTGTCGGTATCGGCGACGGGGAGACCGGTGCTCTCGTCGGGGGTGCGGTAGAGCACCTGCCCCTCCTCCCGGCCGACGCCGTAGTGCCGCACCGCCGGGCCGGACCACCCGACGACGGAGGTGCTCCCGTCTTCATACACCAGCGCGTCCGCCACGTTGCCCAGATCGTTGCGCAACACGACCTCGTCGCCGGTGTTGGCGTACCCTGGCCAGGAGCCGCTTAGACTGCCCACCGTGGCGACGGGATGTACCGCCAGGTCGGGGAGGAAGCCGAAGGAGGTGTAGAAGTCGCTTGCCCAGTTTGCCAGCCAGATGCGTTGCCCGGCCGAGAGTATTGTAGAGGGCAAAATCGCGCACGCGCCCCCCGTGCCTTCGTCACACAGCCGCCAATCCTTCAGGTCGGCCGGGACTGTGCCGCTGTTGGCCAACTGTACCGCCTCGTCCGGATCGCCGGACTGGTAGCCATCGTAGAGCACGGCCGCGATGAGCACCTGCGGCTCCGCCTCTGGCTCCTCCGCTGGGCCGACGGTCGTCTCGCAGGTCGCGACGTTGTTCGCCGTCACCGTCTCGCTGCTGGTAGTAGTGGCGGTGACCCGGTTGGTGAGAGTGCCTGAACCGGTCTCGGTCACGCAGGCGGTGATGGCGATGAGGTGCTGTGTATCGGTGGGTACGTCTCCTGCCTGCCAGTACAGGTTTTGGCCGCAGCGGCTGAAGGGAAAGTCGCTGGTCTGGGCGACGAAGTCCACAGCCGCGGGCAGGGTGTCGGTGAGCAGCGTACCGGCGGCGGTGACGATGCCGCTGTTGCTGAGCGTGATGTAGTAGGTGATGGAAGCGCCCGCGTCCACGGTGTCGGTGCAGGTCTTGGCGACGACCAGGTCGGCATCGTGCCCGGCCGGCGGCTGGTAGCAGGAGTTCGGTTCTTTGGGCGTCCCGTTGATCGGGTTTTCGTCGGCGTCCTGCCCGTTGCGGGTGATGCCGTCGTTGGTGCACCAGTTAGCGTCTGTGTCGGGAGCGGTGGGGTCAAAACGCTCCATCGTCGCGTAGGCGATGAGACCGGTGGAAGCGGTGCCTGCCGGCCACGGGCCGCCGTTCTCTGCGTTAGCGGTGTCAATGACGTTTCCCAGGTGATCGGTGAGCGTCAGCACCTCGCCGGTGTTGAGGAGGCCGTTGCCAAAACTGGGGGTCAAATCGGCCGGGACGTACATCACCGTGCTGTTGTCGGAGCGCTCAATGAGATAATACCCACGAGGGGGGATGTCGCCGCTGAGGGTGAGGCTTGGCCCTCCATCGCTTGAGTACAGTTGCCACCCGTTCAGGGAGGTCGTTTGGGTGCCGTTGTTGTATAACTCAATCCACTCGTCCGCTACGTGAATGGCGTGCCCGGCCCACGCCAGCTCGTTGATGACCACGTCGAGGGAGTTGGCCGAGGGTGCTGCGACGTGCGCCGCCCGCGCCGGAAGCGGCGGCCGTCGCAGCCCGCTCATCACCGCCACGACCAGTAGCCCGCCCAGCAGGCAGGCCCCCGCCAGCCACGTCATGCGCTTCATCGCCCCTCCCCGTCACAGCACTCTCCACCCTACGTTCTTCATTCTCCATTCTTCATTGTAACTTAATATAGCGTACAAACTGCGGGTTGTCAAATATTGTGGCCCCGGCGCCGCCAGCGTCAGGCTGCGGAACCAGCGCCGGTGCCGATCAGACCGACGGGTGTGAGTCAGAGTCCGGTTCGAGAGGCTCTGCGCTATAATGACCGGCGCGCCTTCGCCTCGGTCGGGAGACCTTCGGCGAACGGGGGTTTGCCCCGCCCAAGCCACTAGAGTATAATACGTATCATCTCAATATTCTGGGGCCAACGTAGGGCAAATTGCCAATTTGCCCCACCTTCCCCGACTTATTGAGAGGATACTATAATACCAACAATCAGGGTGCTAAGGGGTATGTTCTCAATATCTTGGGGCAAGGGCAACGTAGGGCGGTTTTGCTAACCGCCACTTTCGCCCCAACTTTTTGAGAAGATACTTGCACCGGCATCGCGACTTGTTTCGGCGGGTGTGGAAGCATAAGTCCAAGCGAAAGCAAGGCCAACCGCCGTTGACAGACGACATTGTGGCGTTGATCAAGCGAATAGTCGAGGAGAATCTCACGGTCAATGAGAAGCTCTCATCTCACCCGGTGCTGAGTGGCCTGCATCACGACTACTACTGGCTAGCAGAGGAATGCATTGGGCAGGGAAGAGGTCAGCCCCAAGCACACTTTCACTGAGGCAGACGCCTCGTTTTTGTCCGCAAATCCTGCACATCCCTGTTCTGAGCCGATGCGCACAGGAGAGCCCATCCAGAGAAAGCCCGCCAGCGTGTCCGCGCCGGAGGTAGCACCGCAGGCCACCACCTGCCGGATGGACGCCGCGAGAACCTCTTCCGCCCCTCCCTCCAGCGCGGCGAGCACCCTGTGCCAGGGAGCGCTGCACTCCCCCTCGGCTGCGGCCCGCAGGAAAGCAGCGGAGAGGGTCATAGTGCGAGGGATCGCTGCCGCGACCAGCGCACGACAGAACTCGCGGGGGTTGGAGTGGGCCAACCATGCCCAGAGCATCACGCCGGTGAGGAAGTCGTCGCCAGCGGGGGTGAGGCCACGCCCCAGTCCCGCCAGTTGGGCCGCACCTTCCCGCAACTGACCGGAGTTCCCCTCCCAACCCATCCGCAGAGCCTCGGCACCCTCTCGCGCCACAGACGCAAGGGAACCGGACGCGGAGACAGTCGCTACCGGGCGGCTCGGCCCACCCACCCACTCCCGCGCGAGCGTCAGGAAACTGCTGGCAGGAGCATAACACACGGAGAGCGCCCAGAGGTGGGGGAGACTCGCCACGATACCATCCCGGCGAGCCCGCAACCTGTCCCAATCGGGACGAGGCTCCCAGACTACCGCCCGCTCCAGGACAATCTCCAACCCGCCAACCTCCAGCCGTCTTCCCTCCAGCCAGGCCGGCATTCCGGGCCGAACGGCTGCGAAGTCGCCGGGCCTTCCATCCACCACGATGTTGAGTGGCCCGTCACCGATCTGCGGGAGCACCAGGGCCACCACGCAGTCGTCAGGGGTCACCAGATCACAGGCGTGCTCGAAAACGGCCAGAACCCGCGCGGCAAACGGTCCCTCCCGCAATCGCTCCCACACCGGCCGGCTGATGGAACGAGCAACGACGTGAACACTCACCCGTGCATCTCCGTATCGCCAGACTCCTTCCATCTGTGTGTATCCGTGTGCTATCTGTGTCCCATTGAATTGAAACGAGGCTGGCATCCGGTGACGCCAGCCTCGTGACCTGTGGTGGAGATGGCGGGAATCGAACCCGCGTCCGAGAAACTCGACCAGGGACTTCTACAAGCGTAGTCGGCCTTTTTGTCTCTCTCGTCCGGGGAGTCACAGCCGACCGCGCTACACCCGGACCCAGCCGATGGGAGCCGAAACTCCCGCTTGAGCGCTCGTATCGGCGTTTGAGCGCCGCACGCCAACATTGTTACGCCCGGCCCCCGGCCCGCCGGCGAGAGACCGGGGCGGACGTGACCGCCTACGCGGTCAGTTTGTCCTCAGACCAGACTAGGCTGCCAACGGGACAGCCGCCATCGCGGCCTGCGGGACAGGAATCCAAGTGTTATTGGCACTTTGGAGTGTGTGCTCCGTTGTTAACGGGGCCAGAGCGCCCCGGCTTGCCATCCGTGCTCAGCCTTCCCCGTCGAAGCCTGTCATCCCCACGGCGATCGTATTATAACACGCACCTGTCATATTGACAAGGCCCCGTGCGCAATGACCAATAACTAATGACCAATGACTAATCGCCCCATGCTTCAATCCAGCCCCACGTCCGGTTCTGAGACCTCGCCGCTCGTGGTGGTGAAGCGACTGCCCCCCAGGTGGAAAAGGGCCGGGGCGGTGACGAGGTCACGCCAGCCCTCCACCAGCACCCCCTCCTCGGCCGCAGCCGCCACCACCCGCCCCACCACGATGACGTGATCGCCAGCCGGGTACTCCGCCTCTACCTCACATTCCACGTGGGCCAGCGCCTCACCGATGGCGGGAATACTCACTGCCTCGGCAGCCACTTGTGTCAGGCTGGCTGTGGCGAACTTGTCCACGTCCCGCCCCGAACAGCGCCCGCAGAAGAGCACCTCGACCGCCCGCTCGTAGGCCATCACGTTGACCACGAAGGCCGGATTCTCCTGCAGCAGCCGGTAGGAATAGCGCTGCTGCCGGATAGCGAAGGCCAGCAGGGGCGGGTTGATGCTCACAGGCGTCAGCCAGGCGATGGCGACAGCGTTGGCGTGGCCGTCTTCCCCGGCACAGGTGACCAGAAAGGCCGGCATCGGGTGGATCAGCCGGGTGAAGCGAGACACAGACACGGGTTGCTTGCTCATTTCGACTCCTTTTCCCCAACCACGGAGGGCCAATAGGTATCGTGGCAAAAGTGACACCTGATCATGGTACACTCATTCTTGCCGCTGGTCAAATCCAGTTGTGGTTTGCACCCAATACAGAGCAGGATTAACAGAATCAAAGGATACCTGTCAGGTCTTGAATTGCACCGACAGGGTGAGCAGTTGCGAAGTTTGCGTTGTCTGGCATGCTATGCTACAATCACCCCTTGAACGTTTTTCAGTCAAACGTCCCGATGTCTTATCTCTGCACCTCCGCGCCTCTGCTAAAGATCGGAGACCGCCCTTATTCAGGGGAGTCAAGATAGACCCGGGGCAACTGCTCAGGCTCTTCCTAAAACAGGCACAAATAGCACACGGATACACACAGATGAAACGGGTTCTCACAGATTTTTTATCTTTATCTGCGTACATCCGTATGATCCGTGTTGATCCGTGTTCTATTTATGACTGGCTGAGCAGTTACGGCCCGGGAAAATCAACAATAAAGGAGCCAAACTAGATGGAAGCGAAAACATGGATACCTGGCGAAATCTCGCTGGACAAGCCCAACCCGGCCCGCATATACGACTACTGGCTGGGCGGCCACCACAACTTTGAGGTTGATCGTATGATGGGCGATAAAGTGGCACAAGTCTACCCTGATATATGGGTGGCTGCCCAGGCCAACCGTGCGTTCCTGCGCCGGGCTGTCCACTTCTTCGTCGCGCAGGGCGTAGACCAGTTCCTCGACATCGGGTCCGGCCTGCCAACCGTCGGCAACGTCCACGAGGTGGCCCAGGCGGCCAACCCCGCCGCTCGCGTCGTTTACGTGGACGTTGACCCCGTCGCCGTGGCACACAGCAAGGCTATGCTGAAGGACAATCCGAACGCCATCGCCATCCAGGCCGATGTCCGCCAGCCAGACCGGATTCTCGACCATGCGGAGGTCAACCGCTTGCTCGACTTTGGCAGGCCGGTGGCGGTTCTGGTGCTTTCTGTCTTCCCCGCCGTCCCGGATGATGAGGAGACTTACAGCATAATGCGCACCCTGCGCGATGCACTGGCGACGGGCAGTTACATCGCCATTACACACGCTACACTCGAAGGCACTCCACGTGAGGCCCTCGAGCAAATACAGAAACTCTACGGTCGCTCTGTCACTCCCAACAAGATGCGCTCACGTGCTGAGTTTCTGCCGTGCTTCGACGGGCTGGAACTGGTCGAACCAGGGGTGGTGTACAGCCCGCTTTGGCGGCCAGAAGGACCCGACGACGTCCTCCTCGACTGCCCGGAGCGCTGCACAGCCTTCGCTGGAGTCGCGCGCAAGCCCCTGGCTGACTAACTATCACGTCGAGGTCTAATGTAGGGCGGCTTTCCATAGCCGCCGCACCGAGAGGCAGGTATGGAAACCTGCCCTACGTGATAACAAGAGGTCTAATGTAGAGCGGCTTTCCATAGCCGCCGCACCGAGAGGCAGGTATGGAAACCTACCCTACGTGATAACAAGAGGTCTAATGTAGAGCGGCTTTCCATAGCCGCCGCACCGAGAGGCAGGTATGGAAACCTACCCTACGTGATAACAAGAGGTCTAATGTAGGGCGGCTTTCCATAGCCGCCGCACCGAGAGGCAGGTATGGAAAC
>Ga0075114_10000912_pt1 | contig 16935 bp, 16 predicted proteins | sample AntAceMetag02UKM_FD_69784 | JGI IMG/M metagenome (GOLD analysis project Ga0075114, IMG submission 69784) | Saline lake microbial communities from Ace Lake, Antarctica - Antarctic Ace Lake Metagenome 02UKM | ecosystem: Environmental > Aquatic > Non-marine Saline and Alkaline > Saline | place... | reverse complement strand
AACGCGATGGCGGGAGACTATGTGTGGGTTTGTTGCTCATATCAGTGCTAATCCGTTCAATCCGTGTCCCATTCTTGCCGGTGGCGAATGGTGTCTATCCAAAACGGGAATTGCTGCTACCGGACAGCTCTTGAACACGAGTGCCACGAAATCGGCTCAATCGGCTCAATCCGCTCAATCCGCTGACAATCTTGGGTTTTCTCAGAGGAGTCATTTGTGAAATCCGCACGTTCGTGCTATTCGTGATGAAGACTCGGCTGTCCGGACGAAGTGTCCATTAGGGCTTGCGTCCCCCTGCTCAGCGTGGTATAATCCCTCTCTCCGAGAGGGACTGATCCCTCTCCTGACTGGGATGCACGCGGCGGCCGCATAGCGAGCCTCGGAACGGGAGCGGAATGGACCGGAACAAAGAACCCTTGCCTCACGATAGGCTCAAGATCGCTAGAACGTCCCCTCTTTTCGGCGCTTTGCCAGAGAGGGACTGGTCCGCAGTAGCAGACCTGCTGGGTGAGCGACGCTATGGCAAGGATGAGTACATCTTCTTTGAAGGCGATCCACCAGAAGCGTTGTACATCGTTTGGGCAGGACGGGTTAAGCTTATGCGCCATTCGCGGGAGGGCCGCGACGTGGTGCTGGACGTGATGGGACCCAAGCGCTTGTTGGGTGAGATGGCGGTTTTCGAGGGTGCTCCCTACGACTTCACTGCCCAGGCCATGGAGCCTACGGCGCTGGTCACCATCGCCCGGCAGGATTTCCTCGCCTTGCTCCGTCGCTTCCCCCCACTTTCATTGGCGGTGATCGCAGAACTGGGTCGTCGACTGCGCAGTGCCAGCGATTTGGTGCACAGCCTGGCCGTGGAACGGGTGGCTCGGCGCGTCGCCCGGGTGCTCCTGAAAATGGCCGATGCGGCCGGCAAACCTGCCGACGGCGGCGGCACGCTCATTGACGTGACACTGACCCGCCAGGACGTGGCCGACATGGCCGGCACGACCGTGGAGACGGCCATCCGCACCATGAGCCGCCTGCGCCGGCAGGGAATCCTTGATACCAAACGAGGTCGCGTGGTGATCCTTGACTGGGGCCGACTGCAGGCCGTGGCCGAGGATCGGGCCAATGACAATGACAACGGAAGGGGCTGAAGCTGATGCGGGCGGTGGTGCAACGAGTCAGTGAGGCCTCAGTGACGGTAGGAGACCAGATCGTAGGTCAAATCGGTCGCGGGTTCCTCGTGCTGCTGGGTGTGACCCACGGGGATGGAGAGAAGGAGGCCCGCTACCTGGCCCGCAAGATCGCCCACTTGCGCGTCTTCGAAGATGACGCCAGCAAGATGAACCTGGCCTTGGCCGACGTGGGCGGTAGTGTCCTGGTGGTCTCGCAGTTCACCCTCTATGGCGACGCCCGCAAGGGCCGCCGTCCTGGCTTCACCGCTGCCGCCCCGCCCGACGTGGCCGAACCGCTGGTGGCGCGCTTCGCCGATTTGCTGCGGCAAGAGGGTGCGCCGGTGGCTGAGGGTCAGTTCCAGGCCATCATGCAGGTACGGCTCTGCAACGACGGCCCGGTGACGTTGATCCTGGATACGGCGCAGATGATGCGCTGAGAGGCCCCGCATCTGACAGTGGCCATCTGCCGAAAGGAGAACTAGGTGACCTCTTCAACACGGGCGTAGAGACTCGGAAGCTTGTTTCGACGCAATCTGAATTTCGTCCCGTGGTTGTGCCCAGTCCTTGCATCGAAGTCTACCAACAAACTACCATGTGCAAGTGCAGACAGGAACTTCTCCAGACTGAGCTTCTGCAGTACCAAAATCCTGTTGTAGTGAAAGGACTGTCTCCCCTGCTCCCTCCTTACTTCTGCCTCAACAAGAAAACAGTTCATTAACTTCGTTCCGGCCTTGTGGAACAAGTCATCAAATCCCCAGTAAGGCTGTGGCTCAAGCTCGTCCAAGCCTACTCGCTGTTCCACACGCTCCAACCACTCAGAATGTCTTGCGTCAACGGCTGTTGCGTCAAACGACAACAAGACCTTTCGGCCTTCTCGGTCGATTGATATCGTGAATCCGCGATCGCTTCTCGCTAGGGCGTTGATTGTCTGGCGGAAACTCATCTCGTTTTGGGGATGCTTGACACCAGCTTTTTGATGAGGCCAACCGTAGCATGGCAACAGTACTCTTGGCACAAATCTGAACGCGCGAGGCGAAGGTTCCATATGAAACAAGGTAGTCAGCGAAGATGACCCTGCACGCTGACATTTCAGCTCCCACTCAGCAGCGTTTGGTATCGGAAGATTATTCTCTTCAATGCCAAGCAGGTCCTCAAGAGTGTTTCCAATTCCGCCGGCGTTTCCGGGGCGTGCATTGGGAATCCAACCCTGCTTGCTGATATCGCGGAGTGCCTCAACAAGTGCCTCCTTTGTGTAGATCTTCATTGGCTTGACCCCATAGGCTGGTGACTCATCACGAAACAGGGGCAATTGCATCATTCACTTCCTCTTCGCAGGGGGTCGCCAGAAATCAAGAAGATACTCGAAAGTAGTACCCATCGTGATGTAGTTTGAAGGCCAACCGAAGATGCCTACCTTGTTCACAATATTCATGCGATCCCAGATTATCGTATTCCTCAATTCATAGCCCGCTCTACGTAGAGCCTCTACCACGACAATATGCAGTGTGATGCGCGTATTATCCCACCACACATCCGGCATGTTGATCACACAATGGCCTTTGGGTTTAAGTAGTGGCAACATTCCGGCGAAAATCTCTTCCATTGCCTTACCAAACTCTGCTGAATCCAAGGTGCCCAGGTCACGAGGGTCTTGGCTGTATTGTTCGACTTCCATGTACTGTTCATTCTTCCTCAGATCACCTCTCCTACTCTTGTTCTTCCGCTTGCGATTCAGCAGATTGGCATAAGGAGGAGATGTCAATACCAGAGAAACCAATCCTTCTTTCAAGTATTGTGATGTGTTTCGAGCATCATCTTGGACAGCCAATTGCATGCTGGTGCTATCCAACGCAAGCTGAGCGAGGCGACCTCTAGATAGCTCAATATAACCCTTGTGCAAATCGAAACCTACAGCATTGCGATCCAAATCTCGGGCAGCTACCAGCGTTGTTCCACTCCCAACAAATGGATCGACAACCAATTCACCTCTATGTGTGAACAGCGAAATGACCTTGTTGGCAAGGCTGATGGGAAATACCGCTGGGTGCAGTTTCTTGTCTCGAATATCACGCTTCTCATAGTAGAATTGCCAGACTCCGAGTTGGCACTTCAGCCATTCTTTTGCAGTGAGGCAATTGATGTGAGACGGCCTGCAATCGCACGTTCTCCCGTAACCGATATCAAGGGTTTTCCCTTTCTCAATGGCAGTGGCTTGTTTCATATCCCTCCCCCCCCCCTCCTCTTTTCTTCACTACAACGTCCCAATTGCGTGCAGATTGTACCACAGAAGCACTCAGAAGCCAACTACAGGCAAGGAAAGCAAGTATGGCAGAATGCTCCAGGAGACCCCCGACTGGATTCGTGAGGCCGGTGTATAGTATATTCAAAGGGCTCGCTAGGCGACGCGGCGCCTATTCGTCCAGCCGGAAGCGTCCCTGATAGCGATCGGCCGGGTATTTGCGGGCACTAACGGCCAGCTTTCCCTTCACCGCCGTGGCGATCTCCAGATCGGGCTTTCGTTTCATCGGGAGATATCTGAACAAAGCCTTGCCTCTCCTTTTGCTTCAGTATGCCCACAGTCAAATGGTACAGCGCAAACAACTCCAAAGAAAACGGGAGATACCCACCATAACCCAGCAAAGGCATCTCAAAGATGTGCCAGAAGCCAGCAAAGGGCACTCGATAGATCCACTTGGGGTACGAATGGAAGTTCCACATCTCCCAAAAGAAGCCGCAGGTCAGACAACCCACCCACAAGGCTAGCACCGGTCGCCAGTCTCCCTCCGCTGTGTACCGCGCCAGCGACCGATTGCCCAACCATACGTTCAGAGGTTCCAGAATGAAGTAGACCGATAGCCACAGGAACAGAAAGAAATAACCTGGCCAGAGCAGTAACATGGCCAACATCAGCCAGCCTGCGGCAAAGAAACCTAGCAGCGTTGCTTGGCTCAGAGTGATCCGCGGCCCACTCCGAATCCGTCTGAGCCAGTCGAAAGTACTGACCAGTTCCGCCGTGCCAAACACAGCCGGCATAACCGTCGAGAAGCTCAGAGAGGCGAGTGCGAAATATGCAACACTGGTGAGCGATTGCCGACCATCGTAGAACCAGTTCTGCGTACGCAGGTTGAGAAGCTCAAAAAGCCACCAGGCCAGTACTGAAAAAAGGAATAACCTGGCATAGGCTTTCGGATCGCGTGTCAGCATGGAGTCGCCCTTGCGCATGAAAACCAATGCATCAACCGTGAGGCAATACCCCAACCATAAGGGGAAGAAAGCCCAGTGGGTGCGCAGGCCGGGCAATGACCAGTTCAGTACCCAGAAGACCGCCACAAGCCCCAGCCCTATCCATCCCCAAAGGGGCCAGTTTCCAACCAGCGACATAAGCCTATCTTGCTTCGCCGTCTTCATCTTGGCATCCTCCTATTTGACACTCTGCCATTCTCCTTGAGCCACCGTAAACGCTGCCAGGTATCACTATTGCCATCTAACGGACAGGACCAGCGGCAGCGAGGCTGATGTGGTGACACCGCCATCATAATACCTACGCCTTGAAAGGCCACGAACTCGACGCGAACCCCAAATAGAGCATTCCTCCGGTTCGCGCTGCTGTCTGACCAGCGCAGGATGTACGGGGTGGTTACAGAGCGCTCGCCGAGCGGTGCGGAGCCTATTCGTCCAGCCGGAAGCGTCCCTGGTAGCGATCGGCCGGGTATTTGCGTCCACTGGCGGCCAGCTTCTCCAGCACCGCCGTGGCGATGTCCAGATCGAGGGCATTGGCCAGGCTGAAGGCATAGATGAGCACATCGGCCAGTTCGCCGGCCACGCCGGCGCGGGCTTGCGGGTCACGGCTGGCCGCCTCGACTTGCTCCGGACGCAACCACTGAAACTCCTCCAGTAGTTCAGCAGCCTCTATGCACAGCGAGATGCTGAGGTCCTTGGGATTGTGGAACTGCGCCCAGTCTCGCTCGTTTACGAAACGCTGCACGCTGGCGCGCAGTTCGGCGATGGTGGTATCGTTGTCGGACATGGGATGTCATCTCCTTGGATTGCACGGCTCCCAGATCGGCCAGCTCCGCGTACCAGGCCCCAATGAAGCGGTCTATTCTCTCTTCGTCGAAGGGGGCCAACTCAAAGGCGGGGAACTGCTTGGCCTTCGATTTCCCGCAGACCATAGCAGCAATTGCGGTTCTTCGTTGTGCGCGTCGTCAATCAGACCGTCGCAATTAGTGAACTCGGGGCTGTGAATCCGCAATCGCCTGGCCATAACGCGGATTGCTTCCGGATTACTGTCAATCAGGACGAAGTCGCGTTGGTTGCGAGCGGCTGCATCGCCGAAGCTCCCGCTGCCGGCGAAGAAGTCGAGCAGCAAATCGCCCGGATTGGAATGCACCTTGACGATCCTCTCCAGAATGCCCAGAGGTTTCTGCGTAGCATACCCCGTCTTCTCTTTGCTGTTCGTGCCCACTATGGTGTGCCACCATACATCCGTGGGCGTTTTGCCGCGGGCGGCTTTCTCCTTCCCCACCAAGCCTGGAGCCATATAGGGGATTCGGTCCATTTCGTCGAAGTTGAAGGTGTAGTCCCGGGGATCCTTGGCGTACCACAGGATGTTGTCGTGTTTCGTAGACCACCGCTTTTTCGATCTTGCCCCGAAATCATACGCCCAGATGATCTCATTGATGAATGAAGCTCTCCCAAACACCTGATCCAGAAGCAAGACCTTGCAGTAGTGCACCTCCCGGTAGTCAATATGGAGGAAGAGGCTCCCGTTTGCCTTCAGGACTCTGTAGGCCTCGTCAATCCGTGGGCGCAGGAATCCCAGGAAGTCGTCGAACGCATCCTCATAGCCGACTGAGCCGATGGAGCCGACGGAGGACACTCTCGTTGTTCGGTACCTCTTCCCCTGGAAACCAGTCCGGTCGCCTTGCTCGTCGTCGCGAACAGTCCTGATCCTGGTACGTTCCTGACGCTTGCCCGTGTTGAATGGAGGATCAATGTAGATGAGATCTACACTTTCGGATTCCATGTCTCTCAGGATGGGCAAGTTTTCACCGTAGATGATCTTTCCCATTGTCGCCTCATCACTTTCCAGACAGGCCAGGACGCCCCGTCAGTCGTCAAGGGGTTTCCCGCCGAAACCCAAGACGCCGCCTCTGGCCTGTCCAGGGGCGGGCAGTTGATGTGAGGGAGTTGTACTCCCGAACATGGGCGCCAGTTGATGTGAGGGAGTTACGCTCCCGAACGCTGGCTCGGAGTACAACTCCTCGCAAACAGTTGATGTGAGGGAGTTGCGCTCCCGAACGCTGGCTCGGAGTACAACTCCTCGCAAACAGTTGATGTGAGGGAGTTGCGCTCCTGAACGCTGGCTCGGAGTACAACTCCTCGCAAACAGTCCCTCAAGGTTGGATTTCGACGACAACCCCCTCTTCCGCCCACTCATAGAGTGTAGCGCCGTTCTCCGTGCTGAGCAGGATGCATCCGTAGGTGACCGGTCGGCCCAGGTTGCTCGTCCACAGCAACTGAGAGCCGCCCCGCGCAGGAAAGCCGTGGAACCCGTTCATGAAATCGGACGTGGGCACCGGCCGGTAGATGCCCATGAAATGGGGCATCCACAGATCCCAACTGCTGGCGTACGCGTTGGGATCGTGGGATTGGATCTGGAACACGCCTGGCGACGTGGGAGTGGATGGAATGCCCGTGCTGACCGGCCATTCCCACTTGACGGCGCCATTCTCGTATGCCTGCATCTTCTGCTCCCCTAGGCTCACTACGATGCGCTTGTTCTCCACCACCGGCAGCGGCAGAAACACGTCCGGCGAGGGAATCGTCAGTACCTGATCGACGTAGAGCGCATCCCCCACACCGGGATTGGCCTGCTGAATCCAGGGATAGGGGACGCCATGGTCGTGGGCGATGCTGGCTAACGTTTCGCCTTCCGCGACGGTGTGTTGCTGCTGGTGGTGATAGACGCGCAGGTGTACATGCCGGCTTTGAATGGCGAGGGCCTCCCTGACGGCCACAACCGCTCGGGGCCAGTCCAGGTCACGGTCAGGGCCCGGCATGAGCATCTGTGCGGCCAGGCCCGCCTCCGCTCTCGCTGCATCCAGCTCCCAGTAGAGGCTGGTCGAATCCCCAGCGTCAATGCCCACATTCAACCAGGCGCCCCACACGTCCGGCGGAATCGTCCACGCCAGCGTTTCATCGGTGATGGGATCGTAGGCGTGAATGGATAGGGGATTGGCCAGCAATTGGCTGGCTTGGACCACGGCGGCGCTCACGTCGCCGATAGCTGGCTGCACCGGCGCTGCGACCAGGTCCCAACGACCCTCGGCGACGACCCGATCTGCATGTTGCTCCAGCCAGGCCACGGAGGCTGCTACATCAAGGGCGCGCCCAGGCGCAGGCGGGATTACCTCGATGCCTTCGTTGACCACGCCTATGCCTGCGTCCACGGGGGGCACGTCAAACTGTGACGCCAGAGCTCGCAAATTGGCCTCAGCGATAGCGCGATCAACCACCCACAGGGGAGCAACAGTGAGGCGCGCTTCTCCCCGACGCATGGCTTCGATGCTGCCCAGCGAACGCCCTTGCTGGTGCGCGGCCTGGGCCGTGGCTTCGGCGTCCAGCATGATGCCTAACGCCGCGGGGGTGACTGCGTAGGTGGTATCGTCTGCGTAGAGGACGATCAGCCGCCGCGCCCAGTTCTGTTGCAGGGCGGCGGCTGCCTTTGCCCTGGTTTTGCCGCCCAGGTCAACGTCCAATGCCTCGACGCCGGGCAAGATCAGATCGCTGCAGTAGAGCAGAGCCAGAGCGACTGCCAACCACATCATAGCGACGGACAGCGCCACCAGGCTGGTGATGATCAACTGAGTGGAATCCCCACTCCGCCGGTTCGACCGGCGTGAGCGGGCCTGTGGGAGTCGCTGCTTGGCTCTCATTCTTCTTGCCTGGGCATGCGTGGCGCCGGACATGGGGTCATGGTTAGTGGTGCGTGTGCGAGACGATGGAGGTTTCATTCCACCAACAAGGTGGGGCAGAACAGAGGCAACCGGCGTTGCCGAACCAGGGCCAGGAAGGTCCGGCTGTTCTCCGAATCAGCCTCGGCAGGGTTCAGCGCGCTGGTCTGCTCGCGCAGTTGTCGCACACCAATCAGAGATATGAGCTTCTCCTGTAGTATCATTTGTAGCCTGTATTGATACTACATTCCAACACACGTCGCCGGAATCCGCAACATCCACTCCATGCTCGACCGTTTGCTTGACCGTATCGCGCTTCACAACGGCTTGATCCCGCAACCGAAGTGTCTTGCACCTGAGCCAGCCTGAGCAGCTACGGCTAGTCCTCGTTTGCTGCGACTTTTCGGAGCGATTGCAGGAATACCTGGGGTTCTTCAACGCTCAAAAGAACGGAGTAGCCCTCCCGTGTGGCAACATGAACCACACTGGATTGATCGGTGACGAAGAGAAGCGCCTTCTCTCCATTCTTCAGCCTGAACCAGCCCGCTGCATAACCTGGAAGACCAATCCCATTGGTTCTCACCTTAGGCTTGTACGACGTTGCTTCACGAAGATCAATCTGTCTCGATTCTGCAGAGATGAGTGACCCTGCGGGTATCATTCGTGCATAGGGACCACCACGTATGCGCAGCCCCGCCTGGGAAAGCTCAAATTCCATGTTCCTTGAAGAACAGGCAATGTAGCTGAACAGTACAAACAGAGCAAGGAGGAACAAGAGAATCGCACCAGAGAACCATAGAGCTTTCGCCGATGCGGGAATCATAGGGAACAGTTCCTTCATTTCCATTTTCCATACCCTCTGGTAGACCTGACCGTCACTCGATGCACGCATTCGCTCCTGATCTTCCGATCCCGGACGCTGAGCGGACGTTTCTCGGCCGTCTTTTCTTGCACACTCTCACCATATAGTACCCCCAGCCGCACAGCGACACTGAGCTTTCTTCCTATTCTCTGTCTATTTGGCCTCTATCGCTTTCGGCAGCTCCATGGCAATGGGCTGTCCCGGACATCGCTCGAAGTCCAACCGCTTCCGCTTCTCTCCCCTGTCATCCTCCTCCTCGACTACCTGCACGATGACGGTGTCGCCTGGGCCAAACTCGCCTCCCAGCAGCAGCCGGGAGAGACGGCTTTCCACATAGCGCTGCAAGGCGCGGCGCAGGGGGCGCGCCCCGAACTGCGGATCGTACCCCACATCAGCCAGCCACTCGCGGGCCTCCTCACTCAGTTCAATTTGCAAACCCTGTTCGGCCAACCGTTCGGCGATCTCTCGCATCTGAAAGTCCACGATCTGCAGCATGTGCTCCTCGCTCAGCGCGTGGAAGATGATGACCTCGTCAATGCGGTTGATGAACTCGGGGCGGAAGGTCTTCTTCAGCCCATCTTCGATGGTTCGCTGCCGCTCCCTCTCCTCGGCAGTGCTGCCCGCCTCCTGTTTCAGGAAGCCCAGCACGCCGCCTGCCTTGGCATACTCCGTGCCGATGTTGGAGGTCATGATGAGCACCGTATTGCGGAAGTCCACGACGTGGCCCTGGCCGTCGGTCAAGCGGCCATCGTCGAGGATCTGCAGCAGGGCGTTGAACACCTCCGGGTGCGCCTTCTCGATCTCGTCGAAGAGGATCACCCTGTAGGGACGGCGGCGCACGGCCTCCGTGAGCTGCCCACCCTCATCGTAGCCCACGTAACCGGGCGGCGCCCCCATCAGCCGGCTGGCTGTGTGCTGCTCCCGATACTCGCTCATGTCCAGGCGGAAGAGGGCGTCCTCGTCATCGAACAGGAACTCCGCCAACGCCTTGGCCAGCTCCGTCTTGCCCACCCCCGAAGGGCCAACGAAGATGAACGAGCCGATGGGACGGCGTGGATCTTTCAGGCCGGAGCGGGCACGGCGCATGGCGTCGGCCAAAGCGGCGATGCCCTCCTCCTGGCCCACGATACGTTTGCCCAGCGCCTCCTCCATGTGCAACAACTTCTCTGCCTCCGTCTCCAGCATGCTGCTCACGGGGATGCCCGTCCAGCTCGCCACCACCTGGGCGATGTCGTCCTCCATCACCTCGTCCTTGAGGCCCGTCTCCCTCCGCCAGGCGGACCGCTCGGCCTCGAACTCCTCCTCCAGCTTGAGCCTCTCGGCCTTGACCTGCGCCGCCTGTTCGTACTCTCGCGCTGCCCAAGCGGCCTCCTCACCTGCTGCTAGCTTCAGCAGCCGTGCCTTCCTCGCCCTCAGCCATTTGGGCATGGAGTAGTTGGCCACCCGCAGCTTGGCCGCCGCCTCGTCTATGAGGTCAATGGCCTTGTCGGGCAGGTGACGATCGGTGACGTAGCGATGGGAGAGGCGGGCTGCAGCCACCAGTGCGGCTTCGTCGAAGGTGATCTCATGGTGTAACTCGTAGCAGCCACGAACGCCCTCGAGGATCTCAATGGTCTCTTCGACCGTCGGCTCTTCCACCCAGACGGGGGCAAAGCGGCGCTCCAGCGCGCTGTCCCGCTCGATGTACTTGCGATACTCGTCCGGCGTCGTGGCGCCGATGCAGCGCAGTTCGCCACGGGCCAGGGCCGGCTTCATCATGTTGGAAGCATCAATGGCCCCCGACGCGGCGCCCGCGCCCACCACCGTGTGCACCTCGTCAATGAAGAGGAGTATCTCGCCTTCGGCACGCTGGATCTCCTCGATGGTGGCCTTCAGCCGCTCCTCGAACTCGCCGCGAAAGCGGGTGCCTGCCACCATAGCGCCCAGATCGAGCGAGACTAGTCGCTTGCCCAACAGCAACTCAGGCACATCGTCGTCGGCGATCCGCTGCGCCAGCCCCTCGACGATGGCCGTCTTGCCCACGCCCGCATCGCCGATGAGCACGGGGTTGTTCTTGGTGCGCCGACAAAGCACCTGCATCAGGCGCAGGATCTCAGCGCCGCGGCCGACACAGGGATCCAGCTTGCCCTCGCGGGCAAATTGGGTGAGGTCACGGCTGAAGCGCTCCAGCGTGCGGTAGCGGCTCTCGGCTGTGGGGCTGGTGACCCGTTGCCCCCCCCTGATCTCCTTGATGGCTTCCAGAATGCGGGCCCTGGTGACCTCATGCTCTCGCAGGATCTTGGCGGAAGGAGCACTGCGCTCGCTGGCAATGGCCAGCAGCAGGTGCTCTGTGGAGATGTACTCGTCCTTGAGCTTGTTCGCCTCCTGGCTGGCGCCATCCATCACACGCTTGAGTCTGGGCGTGATGAAGACCTGCGCCACCTTGCCCGAGTAGGGTACCGTCCCGCTCATTTTCGGGCTGTGCTCCAGGTGGTTGTCCAGCCTGCCTCGCACCATCTCCACCGACACGCCCAGCTTCTCCAGGATCTGCGCTGTTACCCCCTGCGGCTGTTCCAGCATGGCCAGAAAGATATGCTCGATATCCACCTGACCGTGCCCATGGCGCTGCAAAATCTCGTAGGCGCGCATAGCCACGTCCTGTGCGCGCTCGGTAAAACGATCGAATCGCATCATGTTCCGTAACCTCTATTTGTAGTCTACCTGCCCTCTTTCCGTCTTTCGAATCTGATCTCAACTGACCTGAACGCCTGCAAGTTGGTAAACCGGCACACTGGCAGATTGGGCTCTACACGAGTCTACCAATCTGCCAATGTACCAATGTACCAACGCACTTTAGTACCGAAGAACCGCTCCGATGGAGCCAGCCGCCTCCAGCATCTCATTGTCCCGTACCGTGGTCACCTTCACACCTCGCTCGATGGCTCGACCAACAAGGGCATTCACCGCATCTTTCAGCAGATGCATCTGCCCGCCACAGAACGCACATTGCTCCATGTGCTCCACGGTCATGTAGCCGCAGTGATCGCATTGGTGAGCGGTGCCATGATATCCCTCGGCCAGCACCAGGTGATGCACCCGCCCTTCCTCCAGCAGCCGCAGCGTGTCGGCCAGACCAAGGGCGCCTGCGCCTCCCTTCGATGTAACTGTGATGACCTGTTCGACCAGGGCGGCCTGCTGTTGCTCTGCCACCTGCTGGGCAATGTCCAGCGAGCGCTCAGCCACCTCGGTGGGCGAGGCAGTCATGTCCACAGCAAAACTCCCCACGATCTGTTCCTGCAATGATTTGGGCAGCAACGGCTGAAACTGCGCCACCGTCTTCTCAGTGCCCGCCAGGATCAAACGCCGACAATCGCGCTCCCGACAGACACTGGCCGTGGCCTCCGCCATCTCCTTGAGATTGCGGTAGGCAGCGGCATCCTCGCGGCGCTGATAGCGAGAGGCCGCCCAGCCGCCCTGCTTGTGGCGTTTCACGTCCTCTCCTGATAAACTCCCGACTTCCTCTGCCTCCCCCTGCTCGAAAATGAAGAAGCGAGCTCCCTCCCGGCTGATCAGAGCCACACCGTGACGGGCGTAGCTGTACACTACATCGCCGAGGGGCTTGACGTAGGGATGGCCGCCGACGAAGACGGCATCCTCCATAGTCACCCATAGGGGATACGCCCGCCAGAAATCGGCGGCCTGGCAACTGAAGCAGGCAACTCCCCGCCCCTGCCAGTTGTACTCGAGATCGAAATAACGCTCCACGCGAGCCATGTCGGCCGGATCGGCCGCTTCCGCCACGCTGTCCAGTTGATGCCGCAAGGCCAGCTTGTATTTCTCCGGCGTGCGGCGACGTGGATCTACATTCAAGTAGAGACTGAGTATTCCAGTACCCTCCGCTCTGAACGCTGCCAATTCCCGCAGTTCCGCTTCGTGGATCATGTTAACCTCCGTTTTCGCTTCGCTGGTCAGGTGCTGATTCGCCCAGATTCTAAACCCGCGCCTGTGGATCGGCTCACACGAACGGTCACGGTCTCCAGCTCCGCTCGTATGCTCTCGTTCTCCGCCTGCAAGGCAACCACTTGTTCCTTCAACCGCAGAATGACTTCCACGCCCGCCAGGTTGATGCCCAACTCATCGGTGAGGCGCACAATCTGGAGCAGGCGATCTACGTCGCGACGGGAGTATAGTCGCCGGCCCGAGCGGCGGGCAGGCCTGACCAGGCCCAACCCCTCGTAGCGCCGCAGCGTCTGCGGATGCAAACGCACGATTCGTGCAGCTATGCCAATGGCATACAAGGGTTGATCTGAACGCAGCAAATTAGGCACGACAACCACCTCCGATCAGAGACTACTTGCTCTGGTCTTTCCCTCTCAGGTTGGTCAATTCCTCGAAGAGATCCTTCTCTCGTGGACTCAACTCCTCAGGCACGACGATTCGCACCTTGGCGTAGAGATGGCCTCGTTGTTCCGGCTGGCGGAGCTGCGGCATCCCCATGCCCTGCAGGCGGAAGCTGCGCCCGCCCTGCGTGCCCGGCGGGATGCGCAGCATCACCGGCTGTCCGCCGAGTCTAGGCACCTGCACCTCGCCCCCCAACACAACCGTGTACAGGTCCACGGGCACATCGCAGTGCAGATCGTCCCCGCGCCGCTCGAACACGCTGTGCGGCCGTACCTCCAGTTGGAGGAAAAGGTCGCCGCGGGAACCGCCGGATGCCCCCCGGCCGCCTTCGCCCTTCACACGCACCTTGGAACCTGTCTTCACTCCGGGTGGGATCTGTACCTCCAGACGGCGGCCGTCCACTTGCAGGATCCGCCGCGTGCCGTGGAACGCCTCTTGCAGCGTGATTTCCACGGGCTGCACCATGTCCTGTCCCCGGCGTGGGCGGCGCTGCGCCCCCGAGAACCTCTCCGCCCTTGGCTCTCGCCCTACACCACCAAAGATGGTGCTGAAGAAATCGGAGAACGGGACCTGGCCGCCCAACAGGTCGCCCAAATCCGCATACTCGACGTGGACGCGCCCTCCTTGGCGGGCCCCGCTGGGGGCCCCGCCCGTCCACTGGCTCCAATCGAAGCCTTGCGTATCACGGCCCGTGCGTTGCCAGCGCTGCCAGTCAGCGCCCAGTTGGTTGTATTTTTGCCGTTTCTCCGGATCGCTCAGCACCTCGTACGCTTCGTTGATCTCCTTGAAGCGCTCCTCTGCCTGCTTGTTGCCCGGATTCACGTCAGGATGGCACTGGCGCGCCAGCCGACGGTAGGCCTTCTTGACCTCCTTCTCATCGGCATTCCTGTCTACGCCAAGTGTACGGTAGTAGTCTTTGTATTCCATACCTGACCTGCATTCCTGCATTACTTGCCGCTCTGCCCAGCGGCTCCATGTGTGGCTTCTGCCCCTATGTCATCGCAGGGCACGTTCATTGTACCACTTTAGCAGCTCTTTGTCAAGTCAGCTAAGCAGAATGTTGTAAACTGCCTGCTGCCCTGGCGCCAGTGAGCGTTCGACCGTGAGCGATTCTGCCTCCTTCTCCTTCTCTTTCTCTTTCTCTTTCGCCTTGGGGCGCCCGCAGCGTCAGCAGCACCACCTCCGGCGGGCAGAGGAAGCGTGCTCGCGGTGCAGCCAGCCCCTCCAACCCCAACCCGCGGCTGACGTAGAGCTGTGTGCTGCCCTCGACGTAGTGCCCCATCTCGTACCGCTTGCCATAGACCGAACTGGTGATCACCGCCCCATAGCCCGGCACGCGCCACTGGCCGCCGTGCGTGTGCCCCGCCAGGTAAAGGTCGATCCCCCGCGCCACCGCCTCGGGCATCAGATCGGGGATGTGGTAGAGCAGGATGGTGAAGGCGCTGCTGGGCACATCGCGCAGTGTGGCCTCGAGCCCGGCGCGATCCACGCTCAGGTCTCGCTCGCAAGTCACGCCGAGGAGAGTGATCTGCTGGTCGCCCGCCTCCACCAGCACGGCCTCGTTGCTCAGCAGGCGCACGCCGGTGTTGGCGAACACGTCATCCGCCCGGTGACGTACGTCCACCTCCGGCGTGCCCAGCACCGCGTACACGCCCAGCGGCGCGGCGAGGCGGCTCAGCCATTCGCGAGCGTGGGCCACGGCCGTGTCGTCGTCGGCGTAGGAGAGGTTCAGGTAATCGCCGGTGAGGAGGACAAGGTCGGGCGACAGTTCCGCTGCCAGCGCCAGCACTCGCTCGTCCCGCGGCGTGGCCCGTTCCATGTGCAAATCCGAAAGGTGCAGGATACGCAGCGGCTGCCTGAGCCCGGCCAGCTTGGGGCTGCTCACCTCCAGCCGGGTGAGCGTCAGGCGGAAGGGCTCTACCATGCAGCCGTACACGGCGAGGCCGGAGAGGATCAGGTGGCAGGCAAGCAGCGCGGCGAATGGCCAGACGGGAGGAAGCCATAGGCCAGCCAGTGCCGCTGCGCAGCTCGTCAGCCAGCGCACGGCGGCCAGCGCCAGCAGCGGAGGCTGCACCGGCCCGAAGGAAAGATGCAGCCGCGGTAGCGCGGCCAGCAGCGCGGCGTCCAGGCCGACGAAGAGCAGATAGCCAGCAGCGAGCATGAGGCCCATGTTGCTATCCCCGGTGGCCCCAAAGCCGGTCAGCCCCGCCGCTGCGGCCAAGACGATCACGACGATGGTCACTTGCCACCAGCGCCACCGCGCCAGCTTATGCAAAACGATCAGCATCCGATGAAGCTTGTTGTAGTCCATCTACGCTCCCTCGCCCAGCGAGACTGTGCCCGCTGCGGCGGTCGAGCAGCCCGGACTGACGCGTACTCCGGCTATGTATTCGCCTCAAACCGTATCCCGGTTCCATGTTCTGCGTGAATCAGCGGAAGAGAGCGACTAATAGCTCTGGCGTTGAAGGCGTTGGGCACGTAGACGCGGATGGCCGCCTCGCCGTTGAGAGGGCATTGGTACTCGCAGATGCCACAGCCGATGCACAGATCCCGAAGCACCCGCGGTCGCTGCACGGTCACCGTCTCGCCGCGGCAGTTCACCACCGTCTGCTCCTCCAAGCGGATGGCCTTTTCGGGCACGGGGCACATCTCCTCGCAGACGATGCAATCGCACCCGTCGGCCCAGGGAATGCAGCGGTTCTCGTCTATGTAGGCCACGCCGATGACGGTTTGCCTCTTCTCTTCGAGCGTTAGCCTGGGAATGGCGCCCGTCGGACAGACCTGCCCGCAGGAGTGGCAGGAGTAGTCGCAATAGCCGAGGCGAGGGACCAACAGCGGCGTCCAGAGCCCTTCCCAGCCCGACGTCAGCAGGCTCGGCTGCAGCCCCGCCGTGGGACAGATCTTGAGACACTCGCCACAGCGGATGCACTTGCTCAGCAGGTCGTTCTCCCGCGCCCCCGGCGGCCGGATGAGATGCGGATGCTCTCGGCGAGCAGCAGGCGCAGACCGCAGCAGGCCGACGCCAGCCACTGCCGCGCCCAGCGAGGCCAGCACCTGGCGCCGCGAGGGATCGTAGCGCCGCCATTCGGCCCACCCCCACTGCCCGCGGAAGCTGATGGCATTCGTGGGACAGTTCTCCAGGCAATCGAGGCACAGCGTGCACTCGGCCGGATCGGCGGCGAAGTTCCGCCCGGGCTCGATGGTACCGGTGGGGCAGACGCGGACGCAGCGGGCGCAGCCCGTGCAGGCCGCCTCGTCTACCACGTGGCGCAGCCAGGCCACCTTGGAGAACAGCCCCAGCAGCGCGCCCAGCGGACAGAGATAGCGGCACCAGAAGCGAGGACGTATGGCATTAAGCGCCAGCACACCGGCAAAGACCAGTGCCAACAGGAGGTTCTGCTGGAAGAAGGGCTGTTCCACCACCAGCAGCCGGCCGCGCACCAAGCGGTCGAAGGCTTCCAGCGGTGCTTGCAGCGGCCCGAAACGGTAGAGCGCCGTCTCCGCTGCTGTGATCAACGAGTTCAGTGGCGGCAGCGCGGCGGCGGTGATCGTGCGGAAGAGCAGGGTGATGGGATCG
>Ga0075114_10000905_pt1 | contig 16967 bp, 14 predicted proteins | sample AntAceMetag02UKM_FD_69784 | JGI IMG/M metagenome (GOLD analysis project Ga0075114, IMG submission 69784) | Saline lake microbial communities from Ace Lake, Antarctica - Antarctic Ace Lake Metagenome 02UKM | ecosystem: Environmental > Aquatic > Non-marine Saline and Alkaline > Saline | place... | reverse complement strand
TTCTTCTTAAGGAGGGAGAAAAGGAACTTGCTGAGCTTTCTGTAGGCGCGGGCATACCTGAAGACCAGCTTAAGAAATTCCTTGATGTGCTTGTAAAGAACAATAAGATAAAAGAATCAGGCAGCAGGTATTCTGTATAAGATGGAAGAAAAGATAAGGGAATATAAGAATAAGCTTGAAGCAGTACTTTTTGCAGCAGGCAAGAGGCTTTCAATAGAAGAACTCAGTAAGATGACAAGGATAAGGGATGCAGAAGCGATGAAGCAGGCATTGGCTGAGCTGAAAAAGGAATATGATGAAAAGGAAAGCTCCCTTATTGTTGAGATGACAGAAGATGCAGATATGGAGTACTGGAAGCTTACTGTAAAAAACCAGATGATTCCGCTTATCAAGAGGATTGTGACAAGGACTGAGTTCAAGAAAAGTGTCATTGAGACTCTGGCATATATTGCATATAAATATCCTATTAAGCAGTCTGATCTTGTAAAGATTAGGTCAAACAAGGCATATGACCACCTGAGAGAGCTTGAGAATGCAGGATATATATCCCGGCAGAGATATGGCAGGACAAGGCTGATAAAGCTTACTGATAAATTCTTTGATTATTTTGACCTGCCTCCTGACAAGATTAAGGAGCAGCTAAAGGATTTTGACCAGCTTGAGAAGGTAATCCTGGATAAGGAGAAAGAGATTAAGGGAAAGATTGAAGAGCACAGGCAGAAGCAGGAGGAAACCAGGAAAATTTCTGAAAAGGAGAAAATGGAAATGGAAAATCTTGATCCAGACCTTGACAAACTTGAGATTGACCTTGTTGGTGATAAAGGAAAAAAGGCCAAGCTTGAAATCTATGATGAAGAGCTGTCCCCTGAAGACAGGATTCATGAGGTTGAGGTCAAGCCGGAAATAGAGGCAGTTGAAGAGACTTTGGGTGATTTGGAAGTAATTGATGAGCCATTGGAGGAACTGGCAGATGTCAAGAAAGATAAAGAGCCTGAACACGTGGGAAATCTTGATGTCTATGAAGAAGAAGGATTAGGGAAAGATGTAGGAGATAAATCTGGAGCAGAGGTTGGAGATGAAGTAGAGGATGATCCAGAAACTGGAGATATTGAAAATAATGAAGGGTCTGATGAGCAGGATGCTAAGCCAGAAGAAGAAACTACTGAAGAGAGCGAGATAGATAAGGAGATTATGGAACAGAAGGAATCACTGAAACCCCAGGAAGATGCTGAGTTTGGAAAGGGTTTTGATAAGCCTGTTGAGGAGTATCTTGAAGGGCAGGCTGAGATAAGGGCTGAAGAGATGATGCATGAGCCTGAGCCTGATGAAGATAATGAGTTTAACGAAGAAGAAAAGCCGTTGATAGAAATGCCTGCTGAGCATAAGATAGAAGAAACAGATGATGAAGAAGTGGAAGAAGAGCCAGTGAAGGAAGAGCAGGAAGATGAGGTTATTAAGGGAGATGAAGAAAGGCAGGATGAGGATAGAAAAGAGGGAAGCACTGAACTGCCGCCTATGGATGATTTTGATGAAGAAGATAATGATGATGTTAAAAAATGATGTTCTTTTTAAGGTGCCCTAATTGCAAAAATAATATGAAATATCAGTGTAGTGATATATATGTTGGCAGTAAAAGGAAGAAATGTGTTTACTGCGGCAAGAGTTTTAAGGTAAGTGATAATATTGTAAAGAAATTATCATAACTTTCGCGGCCTTTTTCTAAGCCAGTCAATAAACAGATATACAGCTATTGAGAATACAGCGCCTATTAGGAACCAGAGAATATATACATTAAGGTTAATGAGCAATGGACTGCCTGCTGCAGTATGGGTCACGGTTTCCTTTGCAGCTGGAGCTGCTTCCATAACAGCTTCCTCTGCGAAGTCCTTGGCATAACTTGCCATGTCCTGTGTCCTTACTCCTGCTGACAGTGCTGTACTCTTTGCAGTTGTGAAGAAATGGCCTGATATTCTTATTACTACAGCAACTGCGCCGACAATCAATGCAACAGGAAGAATATTTCTGAGCTTTTGCTTGATGCCGTAAACAGGTTTTGGTGAGATAATTATGTATTTGTTTGCAAGGGAATAATGCTGGACCTGCTTGCCTTTCTTGCTGTAATGGTATTCCTCGCTTACAACTAAATTGTTTTTGACAAGCTGCTTGATATTGTAATGGACTGTGGAAAGAGGAATATCCAGGGCTTTGGAAATCTGAGTTTCTGTAACACTGTCATTCTCTGTCATATAATCTATTATCTTCCTGCATTTTTCATTTGACAATACCTGTGCAATCTCTTTTGCCTTGTCATCCTCAAGGCTTATCATCATGAATGATTCTTTTGACATTCTGTTTGGATTGGGCATGTCATATATAAATATTTCAATAATTTCAAGTTGGCTTGAAGTTATAAATAATAAATGAACAGATATATTGCAATAACCAAAAAGATTATAAACCTCAACTTATTCTACTTTATTGAATTCTATCGTCTTAAAGAGGGTGGATTGCATATAAAAATGGAAGAGCAGGATAAAAATATAAAGAAGGAAGTGGAGCAGGAAGAATCTGCAGGAGAGCCTGAAGATAAAGTAGTTCCAGCAATTGCACCGGCAATTGCAATTGATGATGAAAAAAAGGAGGAAAGAGTCATTATAAGAGAGATTGAGAAAGAGATGAAGTCCTCTTATCTTGATTATTCCATGTCAGTTATTGTTGGCAGGGCACTGCCGGATGTCAGGGACGGACTTAAGCCAGTCCACAGGAGAATATTATATGCAATGCAGCAGATGGGCATGTTCCATAATAAGCCTTATAAGAAATCAGCAAGGATTGTAGGGGAAGTACTGGGTAAGTATCATCCTCATGGGGATAGCGCAGTATATGATGCTATGGTCAGGATGGTCCAGGATTTTTCTTTGAGATATCCCCTTGTTGGTGGGCAGGGAAATTTTGGAAGCATTGACGGCGATAAAGCAGCAGCTATGAGATACAGTGAAGCACGCCTGCAGAAAATTGCAGATGAGATGCTTCAGGATATTGAGAAAGAGACTGTTGAATTTGTTGATAATTTTGATGGAAGCCTGAAAGAGCCGTCAGTCCTGCCTGCAAAACTACCTAATCTTCTTATTAACGGCAGCAGCGGTATTGCTGTGGGGATGGCAACAAATATCCCTCCTCATAATCTTACTGAAGTTGGAAACGCAATAATTGCAACAATCGATAATCCAGATATATCAATTGAAGATTTGACACAGCATGTAAAAGGCCCTGATTTCCCGACAGGAGGCATTATCTGCGGTACAAATGGGATTAAATCTGCATATCATCATGGAAGGGGCAGGATTATTGTCAGGGGGAAAGCTGATGTTGAGCAGATTAAGAAAAGGGAAAGGATAATAGTAACAGAAATCCCTTATATGGTAAATAAAGCAATGCTTATTGAGGAGATTGCAAATCTTGTGAGAGACAAGAAAGTTGAAGGAATCAGCGATTTAAGAGATGAATCAGACAGGGAAGGCATGAGGATTGTCATTGAGCTGAAATCCGGGGCAAATTCTGATATACTGCTTAATCAGCTTTACAAGCACTCAAGGATGCAGACCACTTTTGGTGTTATTATGCTCTCTTTGATTGATAAGAAGCCGGTTGTAATGAATCTCAAGCGGATTATTGAGGAATATATCATCCATCGCCAGGTTGTAGTAAGGAAAAGGACAGAGTTTGAACTCAAAAAAGCCCAGCAAAGGGCACATATACTTGAGGGACTGATAATAGCTCTAAATCATATTGATGAGGTAATTACAAAGATAAAGGCTTCAAAGACTGTTGATGATGCAAAACATATGCTCATGAGTGACTATGAACTTTCAGATGAGCAGTCAAAAGCAATTCTTGAAATGAGATTACAGAAGCTTGCTTCACTTGAACAGCAGAAGATAAAGGATGAGCATAAGGTACTTATTGAGCTGATCAATAAATTAAAGCTAATACTTGCTTCAGAGAGTGAGATACTTGCGATAATCAAGAAAGAGCTGAAAGAGTTGCTGGAGAAATATGGAGATGAAAGAAGGACAGAGATCAACCCGGATTTTGAAGAAGGTGATATTGATATTGATATTGAAGACTTAATCAAGCCAGAGGATATGGTTGTAACTATAACCCATGCAGGATATGTCAAAAGACTGCCAATTGATACCTATCGTGAGCAGAAAAGAGGAGGTAGGGGTATAATTGGAACAGGTACAAATGAAGAGGATTTTGTTGAGGATATATTTATTGCGAATACACATGATTATATCTTATTCTTCACAAATCATGGTAAGGTAAAATGGCTTAAAGTATACAGGATACCTGGTTCAGGAAGACTTGCAAAGGGAACACCTATTGTGAACCTGGTTGAGCTGGGCAAGGGAGAAAGGGTTGAGTCATTTGTCAAAGTAAGGGAATTTAAGGAAGGATATGTCATGATTTGCACAAAAAAGGGCAAAGTAAAGAAGACAAAGCTCAAAGAATTCTCAAGGCCAAGGAAAGGTGGAATCCAGGCTATTGATTTAAGGGAAGGAGATGAGCTTATCAATACAATACTGACAGACGGCAAAGCACAGGTTATTATTGCTACTAAGCTTGGCAATGCAGTGAAATTTAAAGAGACAGATGTCAGGCCAATGGGAAGGACTGCTGCAGGTGTCAGGGGAATATCCCTCCGGAAAGGGGATAAAGTAATGGACATGGTTTTAGTGGATGATGATATGACACTGCTTAGCATTACTGAGAATGGTTATGGAAAGCAGACAAAGGTCAGCCAGTACAGGCTCACAAAAAGAGGAAGCAAGGGAGTTAGGAATATCGTTACCAATGAGAGGAACGGCAATGTTGTATCTGTTAAGGCTATAGATGGAGATGCAGGATTATTATTCATGAGCAAGGAAGGAATAGTGATAAGGACTAATGCCCAGGGAATATCAGTAATGGGAAGAAACACACAGGGTGTCAGGCTCATGAAGCTTTCTAAAGGGGACAGGGTAGTTGCTGCTGCAAGGATTGTTAACGGCATGAATGGAAATGATGATGATATTGAAAAAGATATTGATAAAGATATAAAAGAGTCAATTGAAGAGTCCTTTAAAGAGACTAAAGTAGAAGTTAGAGAAGAAGACACAAAAGAGACTAAAGAAGACATTAAAGAAAAGACAAAAGAAGATAATAAACCTTATGAAAAGGAAGTTGAGAAACTGTCTGAAGATGACATTATTGATGATTTCATAAATGGTTAAAAATAAACATTTTAATACTATGGCTTATTCTGTTATGACTATGAAAGGTATTGCATACACTTACAGCGGAATGGAAGAGATTGCAGCACAGGAAGTTTTTGATTTAATAGGTAGGAAATCTGAAATCAAGGACAGATTTATCATATTTGATTCAAATGAAAAAGAATTATGCAGGCTATGCTATTCTGGCCAGTCATTCATAAAGATACTTTCTGTTGTCCGCGAGTTTAAGAATGGAAAGGATATTGAAGGCTTTAAGGAAAGTATAATGAAATGCGACATCAGCAAATGGCTCAATGATGACAGGACTTTTGCTGCAAGAGTAATACTGATAAAGGATATAAATGAGGAGCGCACTGAAATTGAAGCAGATATTGGAGAGGCAATCATATATAATAAAAGCCTTAATAAAAAGCCAAAAGTAAATCTTGACAATCCTGATATCTCATTTGTGGGAGTCCTCTATGACAGGTTTTACCTGTGTGTTGATTTCTCAAGCGCTGATTTAAGCAAAAGGGAGTACAGGATATTTACACATCCTATATCTATTAAGGCAAGCCTTGCATATGCAATGATAAGGAATTTAAATGTCAGGAAAAATGATGTAATTCTAGACCCTTTCTGCGGCAGCGGCACGATTGCTATTGAGGCAGCGCATTATTTTTCTGCCAGACCAGTCAATTTCTTCAACAAGGATAAGTTTGCATTCAATAAGTTTATGGATTTTGATTTTGACAGTGTTGATAAAAAAATCCTGAAAAATCCTAAAGATATTAAGGCAAAGATATTTTCTTATGACAGCCAGATGAGGCATATCAAGGCAGCTGAGAAGAATGCAAAGATTGCAGGAGTCAATTCTATAATAAATTTCAGCAGGACAGAAGTTGACTGGCTTGATACAAAATTCAGCGAGAATTCTGTTGATAAGATAATTACTCATCCTCCCCAGATTTCAAAGCTTGTCTCAAAGAAAGAGCTTGAAAAGCTTTATGATGAATTGTTCTACCAGGCAGACTATGTTCTTAAGAAAGGAGGGAAGATTGCAGTCCTTTCAACAGAAGGAAGAATAGATGATATGCTAAAATGCTCAGCAGAAAAGAAGGGCATCAAGCTTAAAGAAGTGAAAATAATCATTCATGGAAAACAAAAAGAGCATGTTCTTATTTTTTCTTAACGACAGGGGTTGGTGTTACAGTTGCATTATAATTCTCCATGCAAGTCTCAAATTCTAATGTAGTGTCCCATCTGCATTTATTGTCCATGCATCTGCATTCTATCATCCTATAGCAGTCATATTCAGGCCTGTATTCACAGGTTGTTATAATAGGTTCATTGTGGATTGATTCGCATATTGTGCCTGAGCATCCTCCTGTCCGGCATTCATTGTCACCTGAGCATTCAACCATTGTCTGCCCCCCTTTAATCTCTTCAGGGATTGTATTATTGCTACTGCTATTATTATTATTATCTTCACAGCCTATAAATGCAGTAAGAAGAATCATGCAAGCCACAAACAACAATATTTTTTTCATTTTCAATAACCTTAATATTTTTATATTTAATTATTTATTATTATTCATCCTTATATATATTAAGATTTTGGTTTTTCAACAAAATCCTCATAATACTGGCAATACTGAGATACCGGGCATTCTTTATGCAGAGGGCCTATGGGCTTGCAGATTCTCTTGCCAAAGGTTACAAGGCGTTCATTCACTTCAATCCACAGCTTTCTTGGAACAATTTTCAATAATTCAATTTCAGTTTTTTCAGGTGTTTTTGTATTAACCCATCCCAGCCTGTTGCTTATCCTGTGGACATGGGTGTCGACCGGAATTGCCGGTTTTCTGAATGCATATACAAGAACGCAGTTGGCAACCTTTCTCCCAACACCGGGCAGCTTCAGGAGATTTTCAATATTATCAGGCACTTTTCCATTGAAATCTTTTACTATCATCCCTGATGCTTCAATAATAAATCTTGTCTTGTTCCTGTAAAAGCCTATTTTCTTTATCAGGTTCTCTATCTCTTTTGGGTCTGCTTTAAAGAGGGATTCTGCATCAGGATATCTGCTGAAGAGCATATTGCATACAGGGATTGTTGTTTCATCCTTGGCTCTTGCTGAAAGTATTGTGGATATGAGTATCTTCCATGGATCAAGCCTTGAAAAACCTGCAAGCATTGACTGGCCTTCAGTTTTTCTAAGTATTGTAATAGTCCTTGCTATTCTTGTCTTGATATCCATAAATGGCATAAGTTTTGTATTGATTATAAATTTTGTGGAAATCAATTAAATTTATATACTAACTATTATGAAATATACATATGGCTTTCCATATACCCCGAAAAGCTCAGATAAGCATGGAATATCTTGTAATAGTGGCTTTTGTATTTGTAATAACAATACCCCTGATGCTTATCTACTACAGCTATGCCAATACAACTTCAGATGAGATAAATATGAACCAGCTTCTCCAGATAACAAGAAAGATAGCTGATACAGCAGATTCAGTATATTATCTTGGAAAACCATCTGAAACGACAATAAAAGTATATATACCTGATAATGTTGAGGCAGTGAATTTTACGAGAAATTCTGTTGCATTTACAATCAGGACTGTTTCAGGCCTTTCAGATATTGTCTCAAGTACTAATGTCAATGTTTCGGGAACAGTCCCTATATCTCGGGGGATACATTATATAAATATCAGGGCAATGGATAATTATGTTAATATAAGTGGGTATTAATTTGATAAAAAGAGGTGGTCAGGTAGCTATAGAATTCGTATTCTTAGTAGCTGTGGCTTTTGCAGTCTCTATTATATTCCTTTATGCAATATTAGACCAGACTGTTGAGCTTAATGATGAAAAGGAATTTGTGGCAGTGCAGGATATTTCATATAAGATTCATGATGAACTGATAATAGCATCTTCTGTTGATTCAGGATATACCCGTGATTTTGAACTTCCACAGATGACACATTTTTTTGATTATAATATGTCTGTACTTAACAATACATTGATTGTTACAACAAAGAACAAGGAATATGTTTTTATAGTCCCTACTATCCAGGGCCAGCCGAAAAAGGGATGGAACAGGATATGCAATATAAATGGAAGTATACTTATTGAAACAGGGGGGTGCGTATATACACCATGATATGCTTCAGGAGAAAGAATAAAAGAGGGCAGGTATGGTATACAGATTTTATTGTGGCTGTACTGATATTTGTTATATGCATTGTTATTTATTTTGAATATATGACAAATGTCTCTGCAAGGGAGATTTCTGTTCTGGAGGAACTGGTAGATGATGCGAAAAGCATATCAAGTTCTCTTGTTTCAGAGGGTAATCCTCCTGAATGGAATTCAACAAATGTCATAAGGATAGGGATTACTGATGGCAATATGAGGATAAATCAGACAAAATTAGACAATTTTTACAATCTTAGTTATGATATTTCCCATAGAATATTCAAGACAAGATTCAATTATCATATATATTTTGAGAACAGTACTGGAAGCAGGCTTAACATAACAGATGGGGATTCAATAGGAATTGAGCCTGTAAATCAAAAAGACATTGTCCAGATGACAAGGTTGCTGATATATGAATCAGGGATAATAAGGTTGAAGGTGGAAGTATGGAGATAAGGAAATCCCGGAGAGGCATATTTTTTTCAATAGATGCGCTCATAGCTTCTTCAATCATTATACTTGGGCTGATACTTGTTTCCTCTTTCTATATCTCTGAAAAGAGGCCTACATCAATTAACTTCCAGTCTTCAGATATGATTCATATTCTTTCAGAGCTTAGTATTTCAGAAGTAAACAGTAGCTATGTCACCCAGCTTATTGCAGATGGAGAAATACCAGAGATATCCCTGAATAACTCGATTGCAGAAGTGATGGGGGAGATGTGGGCTACAAATAAGACAGGGATTGTGTATAACCTGAGCCAGGAATTCATTGAGCCTTATATTGACTCACGGTTTGGATACGGCCTTTACATAGGGAATGAGGAGATTGCAATAAGAAACAAGTCTGTCACTTCATCCTCAGTGTCAGCACAGAAGATGATATCAGGAATAGATAAGGACAAGGTAATACTCGGCTATTCAACAAAAGCATATCTCAGCTCAATAAAGGACAGGCTGACATCTTCTTTTGCATATTTCGGAGGTTTTGAAGGGGAAGGAAACCTGACAAAAAGGCTGGTTCTTCCATCAGGTTTTAATCTTACATCAGCATATCTTGAAGTGGAGGCAGGCACAGACTTCAAGCTTTATGTGAATAACAATTTCTGCGGAGATTTTCCCCAGGGGTCAGGCAACGGCAGTTATATGATACCTGACAGGTGGGATATTAATCTCTCGATATGCAACAAGTCCTATTTTGTTGATGGTGTAAATAATATTTCCATAAATTTTGAAGCTATAGATGAGAATTTCAGTGCAGTAGGGCCTCATTATATTGCTGGAGGGTATTTCCGGGCAACCTACCTGTCTGACGATGTGTCTAATCTTGAGATAACATATGATGATTATAACAATTCAATATACAGGTATTATTTTCCAGGCATACATGGTTTTCTCAACCTATATTCATCTTTTTATGTGCCTGGTATTCTGAACCAGATGAATATGAGGGTAAAATATTACAGCAATTATTCTACATACCTGACAATAGGTAATGTTACTATTTTTGATGATAATCCTTTTGGAAGCAGTGATAAGATAATCAATAACAGTGAGATACTTGCAATACTTGCAAACAACAGTATGAACTACAGTGACTTCAGTCTTATGACTACTCCATTGCGCCTTGGATTAAGCAATGTATCTGTTGTAATATCTCCTGTTGATATTGTCCTTGCTACTGACATAAGCGGCTCAATGAACTGGCGCCTTGACAATAATAATAATGGTGTTACCAGGAGCTGCAATGACACCCTGCTGAACGACCCAAGCACTAAAAGGATAAGCGGGGCAAGATGCGCAGGAAAAGCTATGGTTGATGATGTCCTTTCTAATGAAGGGCCTTCTGTAGGCCTTGTATCATATGAACAGACAACTGAAGACATCTTCAGCTTAAGCAATGATTCCACTGCACTGAAGAATGAGCTTGATAGTTATTCTGTTGGAGGCGGAACCTGCATATGCTGCGGTGTTAGGGATGCAGTTAATATGCTTATACTTGATAATATGAATACAATTATCTCAAGAAAGACAGGCGGATGGAGATATAATGACAATGACCTCTCATCCCCTCCCTCAAACTGGGAAACTCTTGGTTTTGATGACAGCTCATGGAAAAGCGGCACAGGTGTATTCAGGAACAGCTATAATTCCCTTGGATCTCCCAGAACAATATTAAACAAATATGAAGGGGATTATTATTTCAGGAGAAAGTTCAATATAACAAATACATCTGAAATAAATGATTCAAAGATTTTTGTATTAAGCGATAATGGAGCAGATATATACCTTAACGGAGTCCTGGTTGACAATGATTATTCGTCAAATAATCATGCAACTTACTGGAACAGGAATGGCATAACAGTCAATAAGAGCCTTTTTGTGGATGGTGAGAATATTATTGCTATAAGGTTAAGGAACACTGAGGCCTGCTTCCTATGGTGGTGCTGGCCGACAGATGTAGCGTTTGACCTTGAGCTTGCTGTAAGTACTGTCAATGTGGGCACACCTAAGCAGAAGGCAATTATTGTGATGACAGACGGCGAGGCTAATTACAGGTGCAACGGCGCATACAGTGTGGCATTGGCAAAACAGGATGCAATTGATGAAGCATGCGCTGCATATGCTGATTATGGAATAAGAGTATTCACTGTAGGATTTGGATATAGCGCAGACAGCGCAACACTGGGTGCCATGGCAAACTGCTCAAACGGCCAGTATTTCAACAGCACAAGTGTAGATGACCTGATTGATGCATATAAGCAGATATCCCAGTATCTTGTTGAATTTGCATCGTCACAGACAGCAAATTATTCAGATCTTCTAAGTTCTTCCCTTGACCCCACATCATATATTGAATTAAATTATTCAGCGATAACAAACCCTCCCCAATATGGAAAAATACCTATAACAATAGAAAGCCCAATATTCAACAACAACATAAGCGGAGGAAGCATATTAATACCTGATGATATCGAACTGCTCAGCCTTTATGCTACCAGCTATTCTGCAGACGCCTGGACAAGCCAGGTAAATGTCTCAAACAGTGATAACAATACTGTTGTCTTTAATCTCAGCAGCTACGAAAGGCATTTCTATGAGCTGGGAGATGCATATAATGTGTATATCCCTGTAAATCTTATCAAGAAGGGAGAGGAAAATTATATAGATGTTACATCAGGCACAGAACCAAATAACCTTTCACTTGGTTCTGCATACAACAAGCTGATTTATACAGTGGAAATTGATTCAATCCTTGATTTTTCAGGAGTATTCTCAAATAATGTAGGGTGCAACTGGTCTTTGTTATTTGAGGATGGTTCCAATGGCACAGTTCTTGTTCCTGTTTCATACAATGGAACAAAAATATGTGATTATTTCAATGCAGTTTATGATACAGATGACGCGACTGATGAGGCAGCATATAGGCTTTTCAGCAGGCTTGATCTTGACGGGGATGGGCTGCTTGAAGTGAGGCTTGACCAGAGCAATCTCCTTATAGACAGCCTTTCAATAGAGGATATACCTTCAATGTGGGGTCCTGCAATACTTGAGGTGAGGGTATGGCAGTGAAAAAAATGAAAAGGAAAGGTGTATTCTTTACTTTCATTGCAATAGGGCTTGTGTCACTGCTGGTGTATTCATTTGTAATACATACTGGATACATATACAGGGATTCAATGTTTGTGATAGAGACAAGAGTTAATACAATCGAGGATTTCATGAAAGATGTGGAGCAGGATATCAACAGGGGATTTTATATCTCAAGCTTCAGGGCAATTCTTGCATTACAGGATTATATGATTACTAACAATTCCTTTTATCCTGACATTGATACAGTATTTGAAGAAGCTCTGATGAATGCTACAATCCTGAACCAGAGCAATGGATTTTTAGTGAATGCATCATTCCCTGACTGGGTTGCAAAGATAAAGACTGAGGCCTCAAAGATAGACATTAACTTTGACCTTGAATCCTCAAATATTGTTATAAACCAGACATCCCCCTGGACAATTAATGTGGAGATGGATATATTTTACAATGTTACAGACAGGAAGAAAACAGCAAGCTGGATAAAGAACGAGCATATTAAGACAAGTCTGGATGTTGTTGGGTTCGAAGACCCTACCTACAGCCTTAATACATATGGCAAAGTCACTAATATGATAGAAATGGCAAACCAGACTAATTTCAATGACCTGAATGTTCTGAAAGAGCATATTGCCAATTCCTATTATATTGAATCAAACACATCTCCAAGCTTTCTGATGAGGCTTGAGGGCAATCTGTCAAACTCAACCATGGGCATAGAGAGTATAGTCAACCTGGACAAACTGTTGATTCAGGGACTGGGCATTAAGGATGAAAGTACAGTCGATTATATCTATTTTAGCAATCTTTCAATAAGCAGCTGTATTATCAATGAGACAATAAACCAGAGCGGTTATGAATGGTTCAGGCTTGATAATGATAATTCACTGCATCTTGACAAGTACCAGGTTATATGCACGTAAAATGCTTATAAAATATATATCCAAACACAAAATACTGTTATTATAATTAACAATTTTATCTTTTTATAATATAGAATTAGGATTTTTATAGAAAGTTATAAAAAGGAGGATAATTTTATTATTCAAAATGGGTGAAGGTTCTTTAATCCAGACTGGGATAGACAGGCTGATAAATTTAGTTGAGGAAAGGGGAAGGATTTCTGTACCTAATGTTGCTAAACAGCTTGGAGTGAGTAAGGATGTAATAGAAGGATGGGTCAAATTTCTTGAAGAAGAAGACCTTATCACTATTGAATACAGCCTTACAATACCCTATCTTGTATATAAGAAGCTTACAAAGAGGGATATTCTTAATAAGGCAAGGGAGTTCAAGAGCAAAAAGGAATCATTTCTTTCAAAGGCTACTGTAACACTTAATTTCCTTGAGAAAGAAGGGGAAAACCTTAAAAAATCAAAAGGAGAGTTTGACAGGCTGAAAAAAGAGCTTGGCTATGAGATTGACAAGGTAAAGGATGAGTTAGGCCAGCTTGAGAAATTTGAAAAGCTTAAGACAGAGCTTGACGATAAGCTTAAGCGTCAGAGAAAGGAGATGGAAGAATCTTTCAGCAGGTATGATTCAAAGATACAGGAATCACAAAAAAAATACCAGCACCTTCTGGGCGAAATCGAAACAGAGGAATCAGCACTTATTGATGAGGAGAAAGATTCCATTGCGTTAGAAGAACAGGAGAAGAGGATATTTGATAAGGTTGCTAATATTAAGGAACAAATCAAGGAAGTTGAGGAAAAACTTAAGGGGAAAGGAGATATTGTTAAGGAATACACCAAGCATATAGGCGAGATGCGCGAGCTGGCAGAGAATATCAAGAAGGATATTGAGTCAAAGAAAGGAGGGCTTGAGCCGATAATAGAAGAGGCAAAATCAAAAGAGAGAGATATTGAGAAGATGCAGGATATGATACTTGATAAGCTGTCATCCCAGAGGAAGGATATTAAAGAGACAAAGGAAGTCACAGACAAGTTCCAGAAGTTCTTTGACAGAAACCTCAAGGTTGATCAACTCCTTACACAGATAAATAAGAACCGGGACGAACTTGAGCATGAGATGAAATTGGTAATAAGGAAAGCGCAGGCATTCCAGATAACAGGTAGGGATAAAGATATTAGCAAGAATGTAATTGAGCTTGAAAAGATGTTCAGTAATGTTGAAAAGAAAAAGTCCGTTTTTGAGGAACAGCTTAAGAAGCTGAAAAGCCTTTTTGGAAAATAATTTATAGTAATCCTTGTAAAATTCTATTAACTTAAATTTTAATCACAATGTAATCTTTTTCTTTAATATTGTAATCTTTTGGATTTTTAATAATAGTAAATCTTATAAAGTCTGACTATCAATCAGTATAAAAAGGGGTGGCATCTTGTCAAAGAAAAAGAGTGTGATTAAAGCAGATAAAAAAGTAATAGTAAAGAAGAGTAACCCTAAGAAAATAGCAGTATCTAAACCTGCTGTAAAAAAACCTATTTCTGTGAAAAAGTCTGTTGTTAAAACTGCTGCAAAGTCAGGAGTACTTAAAAAATCCTCTGCAACTGGAGCAAAAAAGGCACCAATAAAAGATACAAAGGTATCAGCTGGAAAAGTATCCTCAGGCAAAGAGCAGAAAAAATCAAAGAAGCAAAGCCAGGATAAGATTCTGGATACATATTCTTTCACTTCAGGAGAAATACCAATTACTGTTAACATAATCCAGACACCCAGGGAATTTGTGCCAATCTATGAAGTTTCAATTGTTGCAATAAGCAAGAACACTGAGTTTGTCCTTGAAAAGATAAGGGACGAGATTATTGACCAAGTAAACCTGGGAATGATTGATATAATTAGCATGAAGAGAGAAAACATTGCCGAGGAGAAATTCAAGGAGGCTATTAAGAATCTTATAGACAAGTATTTCCCTGAAGTAGACCAGAAGACATCAGAATTTCTTACTACTTATCTTATCCAAAGAAGCCTTGGGCTTGGTTCAATAGAGATTCTTAACAGCGACGCGAATCTTGAGGAGATAGCAATAAATTCTGCTTCTGAACCTGTTTGGGTGTATCATAGGAAATACAATTGGCTGAAGACTAACATTGTTCTTAAATCAGAAGACCAGACAAGGCATTATGCATCAATGATTGGAAGGAAAGTTGGAAGGCAGATTACTGTTCTTGAGCCTCTGCTTGATGCTAACCTTGCTACTGGTGACAGGGTGAATGCAACCTTAAACCCTATATCTGTGAACGGCAATACTATTACACTAAGGAAATTCGCTGCAAGGCCATGGACCATAACTGATTTTCTGAAAGAAGGGACAATGTCTATTGAGATTGCTGCTTTAATCTGGTTGAGCATACAATATGAGCTTAGTGCATTGATTGCAGGAGGAACTGCAAGCGGTAAGACCAGCATGCTTAATGTATGCAGTAATTTCTTTCCGCCTAACCAGAGGATAATTACAATAGAGGATACAAGAGAGCTGAGGTTGCCGAGTTTCCTTCATGTATTGCCTATGATAACCCGTCTGCCAAATCCTGAGGGCAAGGGTGAAGTGTCTATGCTTGACCTGCTTGTGAATTCGCTCAGGCAGAGGCCAGACAGGATCCTGGTTGGAGAGATTAGGAGAAAGAAAGAAGCCCAGGTATTGTTTGAGGCAATCCATACTGGCCATTCAGTATATGCCACTATACACGCAAATACTGCACATGAGACAACAGAGAGGCTGACAAACCCTCCTATAGATGTGCCCAAGACAATGGTCCAGGCAATATCTCTCGTAATAGTGCAGTACAGGAACAGGAGGACAGGTAAGAGAAGGACATTCCAGGTTGCAGAAGTTCTGCCAGGGGCTGAAGTCAATGTAATATACCAATATGACCCAAAGAAAGATACTTTCATAAGGCCAAATAAGCCAAAACTTATATTCAAGACTCTTGAGATGTTTACAGGCATGAGTCAGAAAAGATTCAAGAAAATACTGGCTGAAAAGGTCAAGGTACTGAAATATCTTATTAAACATGATCTTAATACAGTAGATGGTGTAGGAAGGGTGGTTGCACTTTATTATACTGATAAAGATAAACTAATGAAGATGATAAGCAGGGGCCAGGTTCCTGAAGAAGGGTGATATAAATTCTTGAAGGATTATTAAGGAACATCGCAAGGTCGCTTCCAAATCTTGAATTAAGGATGCGAAGGGCAGGAATGTATGAGAGACCGGTAGATTTTGTTAAGAAGATAATGATGATGGCTTTTTATATGACTGCAGGAATCTGCCTGATTATTTTTATGGTAATTTCAAAAAGAGGACCTCCTTATATCCTTATACCTTTATTTCCTGTCTTTTATGTAATAATGTTCTTCTATATGTCAAAGCTTCCGGATGCTAAGATAATTAAGAAAGAGAAAGAGATAAACAAGGAGATAGTATTTGCAGGCAGGTTCCTTATCATAGAGATTAGCAGCGGTGTTGCACTTTATGATGCAATGAGGAATATAGGGGAGCATTATCCTAATTCTGGAGAGTATTTCAACCATATCCTTCAGAAAGTTGAGATTGGCACTGCACTTTTCGATGCATTAAATGAGGAAGTGGAGATGGTTCCATCAAATAATCTCAAGAGAATAATGTGGCAGATAATCAATTCACTTAGGACAGGGGCAGATATGGCGACATCATTATCTTCAGTACTGGAGCAGATAAGCAAGGAGCAGATGATAGAAGTAAAGAAATACGGGAGAAAACTTAATCCTCTTGCCATGTTTTATATGATGATAGCAGTAATTATACCTTCTCTTGGAATCACAATGCTGGTTATATTATCCTCATTCATTGATATTGAACTGGGATTGGGAATAATGCTTATACTTGCAGGGTTTCTTGGTTTTGTCCAGTTGATGTTCCTAAATATGATTAAATATGCCAGGCCTGCGGTTGAAATATGATGAA
>Ga0075114_10000903_pt1 | contig 16997 bp, 19 predicted proteins | sample AntAceMetag02UKM_FD_69784 | JGI IMG/M metagenome (GOLD analysis project Ga0075114, IMG submission 69784) | Saline lake microbial communities from Ace Lake, Antarctica - Antarctic Ace Lake Metagenome 02UKM | ecosystem: Environmental > Aquatic > Non-marine Saline and Alkaline > Saline | place... | reverse complement strand
CTTATGTGTTAAGTCGTAACACTTAAAAACCCAAATTTCCCTATCTTATTACAGTTATATGCTGAGGGTAGTTTAAAACACGAAGATCCTCGGAAAACTTACAAACAAAATGGCATTCAAAATAAATGTAGCATACAAAGGAAAGACATTCAAAGTCGAGACTGAAGACGAAGATTTAGTCGGACTTTCAATCGGCGAAACAGTTAATGGTGAAAAATTCTCTGAAGATTTAACAGGCTACGAACTAGAAATCACAGGAACTTCTGACAAGGCAGGATTCACAGGAATGGCAGACATTGACGGACCAGACTTACACAGAGTTCTATTAGGATACGGAAAAGGTATGCACATGAAGCCAAAGGGAGAAAAGAAAACTAACAAGAAACCAAACGGACTAAGATTAAGAAAAACAGTTCGAGGAAAAGAAATTTCTCTATTCACAATTCAGATTAATACAAAAGTTCTAAAAGAAGGCGCTAAAAAATTCGACGCTCTTTTCGAGGCTCCAGCAGAAGAAGCTCCAGCAGAAGAAAAGACCGAGTAAGTTTTATATACTAAAGATTTCTTAATCATATAGGTGATATGGCATTCGATTTAAATTTACCATCCTTTTTTACAGGTGAAGTTAACCTAGCGATAACTCTAACCTTCTTCACGGCCGTAATCGTAATTTACTCCGTCTTCGTATTTTATTTCTACAGATTTCTAGCAAGAAAAAACATCATTGAGCTAAATCTTAATCAATATAATCAATACGCAAACCCAGCAGCTGTAAAATTCTTCGCAGTAATATTCTACCTTATCGAATACGTTATCCTATTACCGATACTAACATTCTTCTGGTTCTCGGTATTATCAGTCCTGCTTCTAATCCTTGCAGAAAATCTAGATGTAAAAACAGTTCTATTAATTTCGGCGGCTCTAGTTTCAGCTGTCCGAATCACATCCTACGTCACCGAAGACCTGGCAAAAGACCTGGCAAAAATGCTACCATTCACGCTTTTAGCAATTGCGATAACAAACGTCGCATTCTTCGACATAGCAGCTCTAGTATCAAGAGCTACAGAAATCCCATCGCTATTCTCACACATTCCATACTACCTATTATTCATCGTATCAGTTGAATTAATTATGAGAACATTCACATTCTTCGAATCAGTATTCACGGGTGAACCAATAGACGGTGACGAAGAAGACGGGGAATAAGCAATCTTTTAAACTCACTTTCTTACAATATATTATGGAAGACATCTCAAAATTAGATACAATAAACGTCGGTATAGTCGGACACATCGATCATGGAAAAACTACACTTCTACAAAGACTATCGGGCAAATGGGCAGACACGCATTCTGAAGAACTAAAGCGAGGAATTACAATCAAACTAGGATACGCAGATGCAATTGTAAAAGATGATAATGGTAAGTTCGCAGTAGAAGAAGACGCGAAAGGAAAACCAGTTCGTTACATAACATTCGTAGACGCTCCAGGACATGAGATGCTAATGGCAACAATGCTTTCAGGCGCGGCAATTATGGATGCGGCAATTTTAGTAGTAGGAGCAAACGAGGGAATCAAACCACAAACACAAGAACATCTTGTAGCACTAAAGGCAAAAAAAATTAAAAAAATAATTATTGTCCAAAACAAAATTGATTTAGTTTCAAAAGAAAAAGCAATGGAAAATTACAAAGCGATAAAAGAATTTGTAAAAGGAACCATTGCAGAAAACGCGCCAATCATCCCAGTATCAGCATTACAAGGAGTAAATCTTGACAAAGTCTTAGCAGAATTATGCAACATGGAAATTTCAAAACCAGACCCAACAGAAAAACCACTATTCTTAGTAGCAAGAAGTTTCGATATTAACAAACCTGGAACAAAAATAAAAGAGTTACACGGTGGAGTATTGGGTGGAGCGTTAAAATCAGGAACTCTAAAAATCGGGGACACAGTCGAAATCAAACCAGGATACTCTTACAAAAAAGGAAACGATTATTTATACAAAACTGTAAAATCAAAAATCGTCTCGATGCAAAAAGGTAAATATCAAATTACAGAAGCTTTCCCGGGTGGAAGCCTTGCAATCGAAACAGAATTAGACCCAACGCTAACAAAAGCAGACGCACTTTCGGGAGGAGTCGCTTCAGTTGAAAACACACTTCCAGAAATAACAGAAAAAATTACAATCAAATATACTTTGTTCGACGAAGTATTCGGAACGGGAAAACACGAACCTGTTCAAGGATTAAAACCAAACGAAATGTTAATGCTAAGTTTGAACACATCAATCACCGTCGGACAAGTTGTAAAAACCGGAAAAGATCAGGTCGATTTAACTCTAAAAATTCCAGTAGTTCCACTTAAAGGAGAATCAATCGGAATTGCAAGAAACCTAAACGGCCACTGGCGGCTAATCGGGTTCGGCGAAATTATTTAAAGCCTATTTTCTACAATAAATCATGTCAATAAGAGGCGTGATACAGAAACCGAATAAAAGAATCCAATATACATATGCAGGCAGAGAATCACTGACTGAAATTCTTAAAAAGATGATCCCCCGACAATTTATCCCAACAAAAAGAATGAACTTTATCTTTGGAACAATATTTTTATTAGTTTTAGTAATCGCTGCATTCCGATTTCCCTATAGCTCCCTAATGAGTGGAGATGTCGACGTAACAATAACGGCAGGTTTCCCCCTTACATTTGTAGAGCTTGAGCTTCAAGAAACAGAAAACTCACCAGTAAAACTAATGGGTCTAATCATCGATATGCTGATTTACATAATCCTAGCATATATAATTGATGTTATAATAAGTTTGATCATAAAAAATCCACTAATCCAAACCGCAGAAGAGAGAAAGAAAGTCCCTACGGTTTTCAAAAACAAAAAACCTTCAATCGCAGCCAAGGCAGCAGTAAAATTAGCAGCAAAAACAAATATAAAATAAAATTAATTAATTTCTTCTTCACTAGGAATAGTTGTCAAATCTACAACCTTATCGCCCGTCTTCAAATTAATCACACGAACTCCTTGCGTCGCCCGTCCCATAATTCGAATATTCTTCACAGGTGTCCGAATAACAACACCTTTCTGCGTCATAAGAATAATATTATCTTTCTCCATCAAAGACTGACTCGTCACAATATCCCCGGTCTTATCAGTAACTCTCATATTAATAACACCCTTACCAGCTCGACCAGTCAAACGATAATCTTCAATCTCACTTCTCTTACCATAACCCTTTCGAGTAATCGTCATAATAGAGTACTTACTCTGACTTTCTTCTGGCAGAACCTCAAGAGAAACGACACTATCGCTCTTATCTAACTTAATACCAGTCACACCGTAAGACGCTCGACCCATAGAACGAACATCCTCGCCCTTAAATCTAATCGCCTGACCCTTCTTAGTAACCAAAAGAAGTTCTTGCTTTTCCTTCATGGGCTTAACGCTAATTAAAGTATCCTCAGTCTCTGCCAACTTAATCGCCTTAATACCACCCTTACGCGGATTCGCAAAATTACTCAACTCAATCTTCTTAACAACACCCTTCTGCGTCGCCATCATCAAATAGTCATCAAACTTCTTAACAGAAAGAACCGAAGTAATATTCTCATTCTTCAAATCAAGTAAATTAACAATCGCCTTACCCTTAGTAGATTTAGCCGAAGCCGGAACCTCATAAGCCTTCAACCAATGAACATTACCCTTGTCAGTAAAGAACAGCATATAGTCATGAGTGCTACAGGTCAAAGACTCCTTAACAAAATCGTCCTCTGTCAAATCACTTCCAATAACTCCTTTACCGCCTCTCTTCTGCTCTTTATAATCAACCAAGTCAAGTCTCTTGATATAACCCTTAGAAGTCAAAGTCACAACCACATCCTTCTTATCAACCAAATCAGCTTCCTCAAAATCACCAACAGCCCCGACAATCTTTGTCTTTCGATTGTCCCCATAAGCTTCCTTCAACTCATTCAACTCCTTCTTAATAATCCTCAAAATCAATTTCTCATCTCCAAGAATACCATTCAATTTCTCAATCAATTCCTTCAAAGTCTTTTCCTCGTTCTTCAACTTATCAAATTCCAAAGTAGTAATCTGGTGCAATTTCATATCCAAAATCGCCTCAACCTGTTTATCCGTCAAACTATATTTCGTCTTCAACTGAATCGCAGCCTCAGTTTTACCCTTAGCAGCTCTAATTAATCTAACAACCTCATCAATATTAGACTGCGCAACCAAAAGCCCCTCGACAATATGCAACCTTCTTTCAGCCTTAGCCAAATCAAACTCTTTTGTTTTTCTAATAACACCCTGCCTGTGTCCAATATAAACCGTAATATATTCCCGCAAAGTCAACAGCTTCGGAACATGATTAACCAACGCAAGCATGTTAGCATTAAAACTAATTCTCAATTGAGTATACTTGTACAAACGATTCAAAGTAAACTTCGGCTCACTACCTTTTCGCAACTCAATAACAACACGAACCTTACCCTTCGAAGACTCATCCCTGATATCCGCAATGTCCGGCAACTTTTTATCCCTAACCAAATTCGCAATCGACTCAACCAAATCAGCCTTGTTAACCTGATAAGGAACTTCTATAATAACAATCTTAACCTTATCCTTCGCCTTCTTCGGCTCCTCTATCATAGTCTTACCATCCAAAATCAATTTACCCTTACCCTCAGTGTAAATCCTCTTAATCTCCCCACTAACAGTTCCACCAGTTGGAAAGTCCGGAGCCTTAATCGCAGCGATCAATTCTTTATCCTCACATTCGGGATTATCCAAATAAGTCATAATCGCATCACAAGTATTATTCAAATTATGCGGCGGAATATTCGTAGCCATACCAACAGCAATACCAGAGGCACCGTTCAAAAACAAGTTAGGTAATTTACCAGGCATAACAAGCGGCTCCTCAAGAGTATTATCATAATTCTTCATTGTCGGAACAGTCTTCTTGTCAACATCAATCAAAATCTCATCACTAATCTTTTCCATCTTAGCTTCAGTATACCTAGATGCAGCTGCAGAATCCCCATCCATAGAACCAAAATTACCCTGGCCAATAACCAAAGGGTATCTCAGAGACCAATCTTGGGCCATCCTAACCATAGCATCATAAATCGAAGCATCTCCGTGCGGATGATACTTACCCATAACATCACCAACAATACGACCAGACTTCTTTGTCTGTTTATTATGATGAACTCCCATCTCATTCATTCCCCAAAGAATTCTACGATGAACTGGTTTCAAACCATCCTCAGCCGAAGGCAAAGCTCGAGCAACAATAACCGACATTGCATAATTCAAATAAGCCTCACGCATCTCAGTAGAAATCTCAGCATCAATCAATTCCTTAGCTTGAACTGAGGCAGACATCTCTTCCCGTCTCTTCAAGGCCTCTGCAGATTCCTTTGCAGCCTCATCCATTCCTTCAATATTTTGAACTTCATCAGTCTCAACAATTTCTCCTTCCGGTGTCATTATTTCTTGCCTCCCTTTTTGATTTTTTTAACAGTCTTCTTCTTAGTTTTACCAGAAGCAGCCAGCAATTTTTTATTTGTAACTAGCAAAGGAAATGTTTGAGCTTCATTGCCACACTTCTGACATCTCATCTTAGGAAGAACTCCAAAAATATTTCCAAACTCAAAAATATATTTTACATCAGTAGATTTACACTTAGGACAAAATGAAACCTTAATCGGCTTCTCATTCTTACAAGCTCCACCCTCACATAATTCACATTTTGCCATTACAAATCAACCTCCGCTTTATCAGCATTCTCTTCTATAAAGGCTCTACGTGGCGCAACAGCGTCACCCATCAATAAACTAAAAGTCTCATCGGCCTCAACAGCATCCTCAATAGAAACCTGCTTCAAACGCCTAGTCTTAGGATTCATTGTCGTAGACCAAAGCTGTTCATCATTCATTTCACCAAGACCCTTAAATCGACTAATATCTCCAGTTCCAAGCTCAGCCATCTTTGTCTTCAACTCCTCACTACTGTAAACATAATGCTCTTTCATTCCCTTCTTAATCTTAAAGAACGGGGCAACCGCAACAAAGACATGACCCTCTTCAATTAACTGAGGAACATATCTGAAAAACAAGGTCAAAAGCAATGCCTTGATATGTTGACCATCGACATCCGCATCCGTCATAATAATAACTTTATTATATCTCAACTTGTCAATATCAAAAGAATCGCCAACGCTAGTTCCAATCGCAGTAATCAAATTAGAAATTTGTTCCGAGCCAAGCGCCTTAGCTGGATTACTTTTCTCAACATTCAAAACCTTTCCACGTAAAGGCAAAATAGCCTGAGTCTCTCGATCTCGTCCACCCTTGGCAGTACCACCAGCAGAATCCCCCTCGACAACATAAAGTTCAGTTAACTCTCGCTTCTTGCTCGAACAATCAGCCAGCTTACCAGGTAAACCGCTTCCAACACCAAGTGCAGTTTTCCTTCGAACTAATTCCTTAGCTTTTCTAGCAGCCTCTCTAGCTTTCAATGCAGCAGAAGCTTTCAATAAAATAGACTTAGCAACAACAGGATTCTCTTCTAAAAAGTCAGTCAAAGCAGAGGTCGCCATTGAATCAATAATTCCCTTAACCTCACTATTTCCAAGCTTAGTCTTAGTCTGACCCTCGAATTGTGGCTCAGAAATTTTAATCGAAATCACGGCAGTAATTCCCTCACGAACATCATCCCCAGTTAACTTCTGACCTTTCTTGAAAATTCCCTTCTTGGTTCCATAATCATTAATCACCCTAGTCAAAGCCGACTTCAAACCGACAACATGGGTCCCGCCCTCAATAGTATTAATTGTATTTACAAAACCCTGAATATTTTCATTATAGGAATCACTATACTGGATCGCAACCTCAGCAATAGTCCCAGACTCATCCCGTTTAAAATAAATCGGCTTAGTATGAATCGGCTTCCTAGTTTTATTCAACCACTTAACAAACTCAGTCAAACCACCTTCATAATGATAAACATCTTTCTTTGGAGTTTCTCCCCTATCATCAGAAAAATTAATCTTCAAGCCAGCATTCAAAAAACAAGTCTCTCTAAATCGAGTCGCCAAAGTCTTATAATCAAAATCCACTGTGGTAAAAATAGAAGTATCTGGAACAAATGTAACCTTAGTCCCGTGCAAAGCAGCGTCACAATCCCCAATTACCTTAACTTCGCCCTTCGGTATACCAATAGAATAACTCTGGGCATAAACCTTACCACCCTTCTTAACTTCAACGGTCATATCACTAGATAAAGCAGCCACAACTGAAATACCAACACCATGTAGACCACCTGAAACAGCATAAGCCTTGTTATCAAACTTACCACCAGCATGAAGTTTAGTAACAATAATTTCCATAGCGGGTTTCTTGTAAACGGGGTGCATGTCAACTGGCATACCTCGACCATCATCCTCGACGGTAACCGACCCATCCTTATTAAGAGCAATACTAATCTCCGTCGCTACGCCGGCCATATGCTCATCTACAGAATTATCAGAAACCTCATAAACCATATGGTGCAAACCATACTTATCTGTAGAACCAATATACATCCCAGGTCTCTTTCTAACAGCTTCAAGTCCCTCAAGAACTTTAATGTCTTTTGCAGAGTATTTATCTTCCATTATTATAAAACTTAATCCCTCTTATAACCCGTTAAAATCAATTCTCTTTATAAACATTTGTGTCCAAAAAATCAAAATCAGCGTCGACAAATAAAAATTTAGACAAATATACCACTAATAATTACAATCTCGTCAAAAAATAAAATTAAGCCTTTTTAGCAGCATGTCTTGCCTTCTCAGCCTTAACAACGTCACTTTTTCTAATCCACTTAACCTTCTTATTAAGTCGTCCCATCTCCATATTCTTTCGACATTTAGACGAACAATAATATCTAACAGAAGAATCTTTCTGAACTACTGTGATTCCCTTTGGAAATTCATAAGCGTTTTTACAAAATGTACAAACCGGCATCTTAATCTCGAGACCCCCGACTTACTCTTTTACCCATTCTTCGAGCTTCAATCTCAGTTTCCCTAAGCATCAAAATATCTCTCTTCTTAATTGGTCCTCTAACGTTTCGTCTCATAGACTTTCCTCGGTTTTTACCCTGTAGAATTTTACACTTAACCTGTGTGATTTCTCCTCGTGTTCCGCCTCTTGCCATAGTTGCTTCAACGATTGCTGGAACTGCTCCCTCTTCTGTCAAACTCTCACTACCTTTAGATCCACCTTTCTTCTTTTCCTGTTTAGCACTTTCTTGCTTTTTCTTATCTTGTTTTGTTTCTTTTGCCATTTTCAATTATTACTAATACTAGTTACATCCATATTTCCTGAAAGGAAATTATTCAAGAGAGTCAAGCTTTGCTTCGCCCGCTTCAATTACCGCAACTGCAGCAGTAGGTCTATTGATTCCAACAGAAATTCCTAATTTCTCTTTTGAATCAGCCTCTGCGTACTTAATACCCTTTTCTTTACAAAGGATAGATAAGTGTTGTGTTAATTCCTTAGGATCGATATCAGATGCAACAACAACTAGTTTAGCGACTCCTCGCTCAACTGCTTTTGTAACTTCGTTCACACCTTTATCAACTTTCCCGGTCTTAGCCGCTTTCTCTACAATATCATATGTGGATGCCATTTTATTTTGTGTATTTAGTTCCAAGAAGTCCCCTCAGGATTTACCTTCATTGGTATTATTAAACTGAAATTTGGGTATTTAAACCTTACCCCGTAAGAACCATAATCAACCGGCCTGCTTCTGTCTGTGATATTTAACCGATATATTATTACGGCTATCTTCGTTTCTCTCATCTCCACTCGTATATCTTAATTCATCTATATGCATACCCGCAGAGCCAAGAAAGTTATCCACCACCTCGACAGATTCAATACCACGCCCATCTTTAAGTTGAACTATAAAACCCCCTCTACCATTATGCCCCTTACTTGGAACAATCGTACCCAAATACTTCAACTCAGAAAAATCTTCTAATGTCATACCCAACAATCAAAAAGACTCCTTATAAGAATTACTATACAGCTCTTCAACTAAAATAGTTCGTACATAAATAAACCAAGACTATGGGGATTCCTAAGTTTTCCGCAAGAATAAAAGTGCCCCTGGCATAATTACCAACCCCGCGCGCGCACTCACCAAAAGACTTGGGTTTAAAAACAGAATCCTTCTCCCAGGTATCCATAAAAGTATCAACAGCAGACTCAAGACCTTTCCTCCCAGGAACATACTGTCTAAGATTCACCCCCATGCAATTAAATATTTCCTAGATTTATAAGGGTTATGACTAATCATCTAAATTTTTAAACAAATTGCTAACTTTCATTGAAGTCACAGCCTCTCCAATCAAATTAACCGCCTTCTTAGTTTCACGATGGCTCGTAGAATAAAGAGTATGAACGAACTCTTTAGCATAAATATTTCTTCCACGTATCTTAAAATCTTTCCAACTCTTTGCATTCTCATTACCCATCAAAGCTGGCACCACACCATCACTATCTTTATAATAAATATAATCTAACACATGCTGACCAAAACTCTCGGGAAGCGAAGCAATATAATCTTGAATATCTTTTTTGACATAACTACGCACTTCCTCTCGACCAGGAGCACTAAGATAAAAAACCTTATCCCTTAACTTATGCTTATTTTTACTAATTCCCTTGACTCCCTGATGATAAGAAAAAAATTGTTTAACAAAATTATCAATTCCCCAGTTCCGCATTTGATCGACGGTAGCAAATTGATTTATATGAACACCCTTGCCTCCGATACTACAATTGTTTCCACTCCAACCAATCTTTCGAACATTTTTCAAATTGGACCAATCTTCATGTTTATAGGCAAGAAATTCTATTCCGAATTCATCCTTTCCAAAGTCATAATTCCTTCGAATCGCAGTATTATTAAATAAATCAAAATCATTGAATCTTAAGTCAGAAATAAGCTTCCCATCCTGACACTTCATAAAAACACTATAGGGTCTAAATGAGTCAGGGCTTTCAAGCACCCTCTGTCCTCCCTCAGAAAGAAACCTTTCAATGCCCATTGTACCACGAAGCCCACTAACAACATTACCTACTTCTTTATCAGTTAAAAAACTCAGGGAACGATATTTTACCTTAGTATCAGAATCTTTCGAAACAATTTTTTTTCCATTAAAAAAAACTGGGTTAAACAAACTATAATTAGGATCCCCACCCCAAAGACTACCTTCATGATTAAACAAAACCATTGAATGAATTCCCCTCTTTCCCTCATCGACATAAGCCATTCGCGGCTCAGATTCAGGATAAAGCTCCATCGCTGCCATCATCAAATGTGAAGACTTTTCAAAACAAGTCATACCCCTCGCGGGCATATCCCCTTCATAAGGATAATAAAAAAATTTACCATCCTTCAACCTATTATCAAAAGACCAACTGTAACTATCTTTGGTACCAGTTTCGATAAGCTCAAAATAATTCTTTAATCTTTCAAAGCCAGTATCTCCAGGAGTACGATTTAATACAGCTTCAAATTTCTTATAAGACTCAGCGGGGAAACCAGAAATCATAAAAATTATCTACCAGTATAGGGTGCGATCATAGAAGGGCCACAACCAGTAGATCCTCGGTTATTACTTGCACCCTTTTTTACATCAATATAATTAACAACAACCTTACCAGACTTCTCATCATAATTTATTGCCTGCACCTTCACGCCAGACTGGCTAGATAAATATTTTGAAACATCTCCCAAGGCATCCATAGAACCTTCCGGAGAAACAGCTAATTCCAAGACATGCTTACCTTTTCCCTTGCCAGCACGCAGAGTAAATTTTCCCAAGTCTTCAAGTTGTTCAATCTTTTCCAAACCCATAAAAAACCCACCAAAATACATTTTATAAACATTGTTGTTCTACAAATTTAAACGCAAATTCTATCACCTCAACCATCTAAATTCTTAAAAAAGAAAATTCCATCCTCAATAAATGAAAGATATAAGCATGTACGTCGCAGCAGGATTGTTTACCGCTGGTGAAAGGTTTCATAATGCCCAGGTGGAAAAAAACTTAGTAGAGTGCGCAAAAAAGCGAGATATAAATCTGATAACATCATTCCCACAAAGAAACGCATTAAGCGAATTCGGTACAGATGGTTTGGTCAACATAGCAAAAATCGTTTCGAATTGCGAATGGGATGCAGCACTAAACGAATACATTTTATGTAATTTAGATGGGACCGATGCAGATAGTGGAACAGCAGATGAGCTTGGAATAGCAAGAGGACAACAAATAGCATATGATAGAATGAAACAGCAACACCCTGAACTTGAACTAGATTTACAAATTCCAAAAATAATAACATATCGAACCGACTTCAGAACCGTAGACGAAAAAGACGGAGGGGATGGCATTGATAGAAGTGTCAATGCAATGTTAAGGCCAGAGGGTTCAAGACACGTCTACCATCCATGTTTTAACATAGAACTAAGTGAAGCGAATGGATTTTACAAAGAGCTTGCTTCAAAAATAATAGACGTTGTCAAAAGCGATATCAAATAATTATTTCCATGTAACTTCTACATCATCAGTTCTTTCTCGTGGCGCAATATCAACAGAATCATAATCTTTAGTATGTAACCCAGCCTTATACATCTTCAATCCCAAATAACCAATCATCCCCGCATTATCTACCAACAACGGCCTCGGCGGACAGAAATATTTAACGCCTCGCTCATCACACATAATCTTACACATTTCCTGCAAACGAGAATTACAAGCAACACCGCCACCAAGAAGCAACTCCTTCTTCCCAGTATGTGCCAGAGCCCTCTCAGCGGCCTCAACAAGCATCCCAAAAACAACTTCCTGCATCGAATAACAAATATCCTTATTATCGACCTTCTTATCAATCAAATTCTTAATCTTAGTCTGCAAACCAGAAAACGCAACATCCATTCCCTTAATCGAATATGGTAATTCAATTAACTCATCTTTATTCTCACATTCCTCAGCTAAGACCTGAATCTTAGGCCCACCCGGAAAACCAAGTCCCATGTATCTCGCAATAGTATCTATAAAATTCCCAACACCCAAATCTAATGTCTCACCGAAAACTCGATATTTCCCAGCCTCATAAGCAATAACCTGAGTATTCGCTCCCGAAGCATAAAGCATAACCGGATCCTTCGCACCAACACTCCCACCAATCTCCAAATGTGCAACGCAATGATTAACCAGAACTAGTGGTATACCAATCCCCTTCGCCGTTTGTTTCGAAAATTCCATACCCTCAAGCAAACACGGAGCCAAGCCAGGGGCATTCGAAAACGCAATAGCCTCAAGCTGTTCCTTCTTAACACCAGATTCTTCCAGAGCTTTCTCAAATAATTCAGCAGCAACTTTCTCATGGTGCGCACGAACTTCAAGAGGAATCATCCCGCCCTCCTCAGTCGTATACATATCTCTAACATTGGAAAGTATCTCGCCCTCGAAGTTCAAAACAGCCACACCAAAAGTATGCGCCGTCGTTTCAATTCCCAGTATGTATTTCATAAAAACACAAACAAAACCCGATTTTTAAAATTAACCACCAAAATTATAAATACTAGGTCTTCCTTTTTTTAGCATGGCACAAGAAAAAGAAAAAAGTTTCATGGATTTCATCAAATTAGTCTCGCCAGGAACTCAATTAAGAACAGTAATCGATGATTTGGTTAGATCTGGATTAGGAGCCCTAATAGTATTCGATTCTCCAGACCTACAAAAAAATAACATCATCGAAGGCGGATTTAGAATCAATTCTAGATTTACCTCGCAAAAAGTTTTCGAATTATGTAAAATGGACGGAGCTATAATCGTCTCAAACGATCTAAAAAGAATCCTGTACGCAAACGTCTTGATAAATCCCGATAATTCTCTGCATTCAATCGAAACAGGAACACGACACAAAGCCGCAGAAAGAACGGCAAAGCAAGCACACACATTTGTAATCGCAGTCTCAGAAAGACGAAAGAAAACGAGTCTGTACTATGGTTCTTCAAGATACTACCTAAAATCAACAGAAGAACTAACAAGAAACACAAGCTCAAACCTGCAAGTTTTAGAAAAACAGAGAGAACAATTCGACAAGCAAATAAGCAATCTCAATGTTTTAGAAATGTCCGAAATGGTATCAATTAGTGATGTGTGCAAGGTAATCCAAAGAGCTGAAATGATTCTGAAAATATCTGAGTCAGTCCGAAGAAATTTTCTAGAACTTGGAAGAGAGGGAATTATCATGCATATGCGTTATCGTGAATTACTTCGAGGTGTAGAAAGAGCAGAAAACGAAATCCTAAGAGATTATTCTAGCATCTCACTAAAAAGATCGAAAACACTTTTAGAAAATCTAACATTCGACGGACTTCTAGACACCGAATCAATTGCAAGATTAATCTTCGAAAAACCTATAGAAGAAAGCATATCGCCACAAGGATACAGATTCTTATCTCACCTAACACTATCTGTCAAAGAGATATCTCAGGTAGTAAAGCAATTTAAAAACCTAGAAAACATATTATCAATAGACGCGTCCGATTTTGAAACGATATTGAAAAACAGAGCTGGTATAATTAAAGAAGAAATCGGAAACCTGCGAGAACAGGTGTTAAGCGGAAAGGTAATTTGCTAATGCTATCAACAACACAACTCCAAGAGATTAAAGACCAGCTAGAAGCATCTCAGAACCCACTATTCTTTTACGACAATGACGTGGATGGTCTATGTTCATTTTTAATTTTAAGAAGATCCATTGGAAGGGGAAGGGGTGTCGCGATAAAATCTTTCCCAGACTTAAAAGAACAATACCTAAAGAAAGTCGAAGAACTAAACCCTGATGCAATTTTCATTTTAGATAAGGCAGAATTAAGCAAAGAATTCGCAGATGGCGCGGAAGAAAAGGGTATACCAATAACTTGGATAGATCACCACGAATCAAAAACCCCTCAAGAGATAATCGACAAAACATCTTACTACACATCATTCCCATCCTCAGAACCAACAACTTACATTGCGCAAAAAATATTCAATCGACAAGAAGATTTATGGTTAGGAATGATTGGCTGCATCGGCGATGTATATATGCCAGACTTCGCAGAAAAATTCGCGGAAGAAAATCCCGAACTAATGAACTCTGAGGTATCTGCATTTGAGGCACTAAACTCCACAGACATCGGAAAAATCGTGAGAATGCTAAACTTCGGATTAATGGATTCCATAACAAACGTCGTAAACCTCGCTAAATATCTATTCAAAGCAACCAACGCATACGACATACTCGAGGAAAACCAATATACAAAACAACTCCACAAAAGATATACACAATTAAACGAATTCTTCAATAAGCAAGTCAAAAAAGCAGAATGTGGCATCGACAAAAATTCCCCATTAATATTTTTCACATATTCAGGCAACACATCAATGTCTGCAGAAATATCAAATAGATTATACTACAAACATCCAGACAAATTAACCGTCGTGGCATTCAAACGCCCAGAAAAAGTAAACATCTCAATTAGGGGGAGCAACGCTGCAGAAGTTACGAAGAAAGCAATCGCAGATATAGAATTCGCAACGGGCGGCGGACACACTGTGGCAACGGGAGCAATGGTATTAATAGACGATTTCAAAAAATTCAAAGAAAACGTAATAAAGATAGTGAAATAAACATGTGCTACAACCTCCTAAATAGTTATAAAAGGATTTCTCCAGATGACAACCATGGGAAAAACCATAGAGGAAATATCTCAACAACACAATATCACAAAGGGTCCAACATCAAGAGAGGAAAGTGATATCTTTTGGCAAGACATCGGAATTCTAAAGAACAAACGAATAATATCCCAAAAACAAGCAGCCAATGTTTTAGCAGTAGGGGAAATCGCGAATATAATACAAGAGTCATACGGACCAGCGGACTATGCAGAAAACGAAAAACAGTGGAAAGAAAAAGTTGCATCAGATAGTCAACTTGCGAACGACGTCGAGGAAACAATAAAGGCCGACAGATTATATTTAGTCAATTCTCCATTTTCCAAATACTCTTCAGTTAGGGCCACTCCCGGACACGCTCAAAGTGGACATGCAACATTCGGTGGTTATGGAAGGAAAAAGGAAAAATTTCCAAATACCGAAATGGATGACGTTCTCAAAGCAATAGAGGGTAAAAGAATAGATGGAATTGAAGATATAACAATGAGGGGTTTCAAGAACGAATCACAACAACTAATTGACGACATAGCTTATTGTGTCGAAGATTATTTCAAGAGCATAATAAAAAATCCCTCAAAACAAATTCCTAATCCCTCAAGAAGATTGCTAACAAGAGAAGGGAAACCTATCGCTGGACTAGAATTCCTAAAAAACCAGGACATAGACATGCTAGAATTCATGAGAGGTTTTTACTTCGCCTCATTAATGGACAACCATGAAGATATCAGGGCAAACGTAAAACAAATTTATGGGCACAGATCTGGAGGAGGAGAGGGGTATATTATGAACAAACAAGAAATAATGAAATACGGAATAAACCTAGACCACCTAGCCAAGAAAAGACATTCTGGATTATTAGGAATCATAAACGACATGGAATATGGTAGAGGAATAGAAGTACTTACTAAAATTGGTGTCATAAGTGGGGATGCTGGGGCCAAGGGAACGATTGACCCAACAAAATACAACTGGGATGCATTAAAATCAGAAAGAGCGACAGATCTACAGAAGAATCCTAATCTAACAAACCAATATGTAAGACATGAAAGAGGCCGAGGATGTGGTGACGATATAGCAGTCTTCCTAGCATCGTTTTTGCCAAATACATATTCTAAACAAGAAAGGAAGAATGGTGAAATATCCCGATTCATCGGAGCACTTCTGGCCGACAACATTGATACGGTCGAAAAAGATGCAAGATTTGCATTCCCAGGCGGACAAGATGAATTTTCAGGTGAATACTTCAACAAACTTTTCAAAACATCCGCCAGAACAAGTAAAAACTTCAGAGATAAATTTGAAATAAAGAAAAGAAAAGACGAACAATACAATCTACTTCCAAAAAGAGTAATAGTAGACTATATGGCTGCAAGCGCAAATATCCCAGATGAAACAGTACACTCCTCACAAAGACATTTTTTCAAAGAAGTAAACGGAACCTGCGCCATATCTCAATATGTGAAACAGGTGTTCACTATATTGAGAAAAGACGGGAAAGAAACCCCTTCAGATACTGAATTGAGAAGAATGTATCGGGTAAATATGGAAGGACGAATTCCTCTTGTAAATCTAACGTTCCAACAAATCCCCGCCAAGGATGTTATACAAACAATGATGAAAAGATACGAATTAATAAGAGAACCAGAAAAAAGAGAAGGGAAAATTAGAGAATTCTATTCTAGACAAGACTAAAAAATTCCTGGTAAATATTTTTTATCAACAGGAATAAATGTATAACCATGATATATCTCAGGTGGACTATCTTTAAAGAATCGCGTTTCCATTGATTCACCAGCAAAATTATCATGTTCAACATATAAAAAATTTCTCTTCGGGACGCTTATTCCACCAACATAAAGTCCCTTACAAGCACGCTTTAATTCGGGGAAAGTCTCAGAAGCATCACGAACTTGAACAAATCGCTCAACCAACTCATTCAATTTCTTAAATCCCGAAAACCTTACATCCAAAAAACCCTTATCAAAAGAGGTCCCATAAACTGAGTTTAATCTATCGATATCTCCCTGTGCATCATCAAAAGTAAAATAAAAATCCTTGGGAAATCTGCTTATTTTTGGAGAAGCCATAAAACCCAGTGGGGTGTTAGAATTTCTTGATTCAAGATCATGCTTCTTCATCCATCGCTTTACAATGGGATGAAATGTTAATGGACATTCTTTATTTCTCATA
>Ga0075114_10000900_pt1 | contig 17031 bp, 16 predicted proteins | sample AntAceMetag02UKM_FD_69784 | JGI IMG/M metagenome (GOLD analysis project Ga0075114, IMG submission 69784) | Saline lake microbial communities from Ace Lake, Antarctica - Antarctic Ace Lake Metagenome 02UKM | ecosystem: Environmental > Aquatic > Non-marine Saline and Alkaline > Saline | place... | reverse complement strand
CCGAGGCACAGGAGCTGCTGGAAACGACGCGGGAAGAAGTAAAGCGAGTGCAAGCGCGGCTGTCCCGCACAGGCGACGTGCACGATAGCTGGCTGGCCGAAGCCGAGGCCGAACTGGCGCGGCGCGCCCGAGAAGCCGCGGCACTGGACCCCGAAGTTGAGACGCCGTCACCGGCGCCAGCAGAGCCCTTCGCAGAAGGCGAGAGGGTATGGGTACCCAGACTGCAGAGCAGCGGCGAGATCATCTCCCTGAACCAAGCAGAGGCAGAGGCTGAAGTGCAGATCGGATCGTTCCGACTGGAACTGCCCTTGAGCCGTTTGCGGAAGTCGGACGCGCAGGAGCCCGGGCAGCCAGGCAGACCGTCAGCCATCAGCCGCGAGAGCAGGAGCTTCACTCATCCCTCACCCGGGACCGAGCTGCACCTGCGCGGGATGCGGGTGGAGGAGATGCTTCCCGAATTAGAGAGGCATCTAGACGAGGCGTATCTAGCGGGACTACCGTGGGTGCGCATCGTCCACGGCAAGGGCACGGGGCGGCTGCGGGAGGCGGTGTGGGAGGCTCTGAGGCAATACCCCTACGCTGTCGGGCAGCGGCTGGGCGAGCAGGGCGAAGGCGGGGACGGAGTCACCGTGGTCACGTTGGCCAGCGGATGACATCGCACTATTCCTCACACTACTCCAGGGAGATATCACCATGCATCTTCGAGCCAGGCTGATCTTTCTGGCGCTGGTGCTGACCCTGGCGCTGCTGGCAGGCCTTACCGGCGAGCCATCTGCCGCCGGGCCAGGCGATGAGTCGCCAGATCCCTTCATTGCCCAACTGCTGGCGCAGGTGGATACCACCACGCTGACCGGCTACGTGGCCGACCTCAGCGGCGAGCGGGCCGTGATCATCGGCGGCGAGGAATATACCTTCGAGACCCGCTACTCCTATTCTGAAGGCATCAAGAAAGCCGCTCAGTACCTTCATGAACACTACGACGCGCTGGGACTGGACGTCGCCTTTCACGATTACATCCATGGTGACCACATCTGGCGCAATGTGGAGGCCACTCTGCCCGGCGCAGGCGAGCCGGAGCGCATCTACATCATCTGCGCGCACGTCGACAGCATCTCCCGTCATCAGCCAATGACGGATGCCCCCGGAGCTGACGACAACGCTAGCGGCACGGCAGCGGTGATGTTGGCAGCCGACATCCTCAACGGACACCAGTTCGAGTATACGATACGATTCGTGAACTTCTCCGGTGAGGAGCAGGGGCTGCACGGCAGCGCTGCCTACGCCGCCCGCTCGCGGGCGCAGGGAGAAGACATCGCTGGCGTGATCAATCTGGATATGCTGGGCTGGGACGCAACGGGCGGACCGGACATAGACTTGCACGCCGGCGCCGAGACCACCTCCCTGGCCCTGGCCCATACCTTCAGCGAGACGGTGACGCTGTACGATCTCCATCTGCTGCCGCAGATCATCGGCCTGGGCGCCACGAGGGCCAGCGACCACAGCTCGTTCTGGGACAACGGCTACGCGGCCATCCTGGCCATTGAGGACTACTACCCCAACCGGCAAGACTTCAATCCCTACTACCACAGCGGCAACGACCTGCTAGAGCACATCAACACAGTCTACTTCACCACCCTCACCCAGGCAGCGCTGGCCACGCTGGTCACCCTGGCTGAGCCGGTGCTGACACCCGAACCCACGCCGACGGCAACGGCCACGCCTGAACCGTCGTACGTCAGCATCTTCATGCCATTTGTGTCGGCAGGAGCAGCAAAGCCCTGAGACGGCTCATCACTGGCCAAGCGCACCGTTCCTCTGCGGCATTCGGTATTTGCTCCCATAGTGGTAACATGGTGTGTAGACGCCACCACGATCTGACTTGACGGGGGAGACGTGGTAATGGACATCAGACCAATCAAGACTGAGACGGACTACCATTCTGCACTGCGGCAGATAGATCGTCTTTGGCGTGCTGAGCCAGATACGCCTGAAGGCGACAAGCTGGAAGTCTTGGTTGCCCTTGTGGAAGCGTACGAGAAGAAGCACCACCCGATACCACTGCCCGACCCTATTGACGCCATCGAATACTACATTGAGAGCCGCGGTCTGACGCGACACGACCTGGAACCCTACATCGGCACTCGAGCTCGTGTTTCTGAGATACTGAATCGCAAGCGGCGTCTGACGCCAGGGATGATACGGAAGCTTGAAGAGGGACTCGGCATTCCGGCTGCAGTTCTGATCCAAGACTACCCTGTCCGTGTCTCCGAAGAAACCGCAGCAGCCCGTTCCATATCGATGGTGGTGGCTAGCGAGGCGGCTCAAGCACGCGCAAGGTAGCACCCCAGGGCACAAGGAGGTGTCCCCACATACCGTATAGTTGCCACCGTTGTTGTCGTCTGTTCAGCTCTGACTGCATGCGGTGGTCAGGCCACGCCAGATGCCACAATCGTTGCGCAGGCCGCTGCGGCGACGCTGACCGTCAAAGTGCCGACACCAACACCCCCGCCCACGGGCACGCCCATTCCTGCCCCAACCTCGACGCCCACAGCGTCGCCGTCTCCTCTTCCGTCCAACACGCCCGTTCGTACCGCCACTCCCACACCGACAGCAAGGCCCACTGCTACGCCAACGGCGACACCAGTGAGTATTCGGACAGCACTGGTGAAGAAGAACGCAAACCTGCGCCAGGGGCCGGGAACCGAATACGCGATAGTCGGCAGTGCAAGAGCTGGTGACGTACTAGAACTCTTGGGACGTAACGAGGTAGGCGACTGGCTATGCGTGGAGGCGGCGAGTGGGCAGGCCTGGATGGCGGCCTTTCTGGTGGAGCATGGTGACGTCGGTGGCCCGCCTGTTGCTCCTAAGCCTACGCTCGCTGTCCCTGGAGACTGGATGAAGTACGAAGATATCACTGGGCTCTTCGCTTTCATGTATCCTTCATCTTGGCTAGTCTCGGATCAGGGTGTCGGCTCGGTATCGTTTGAGCCACCTGGACCGAAGGCGGGAGTACCGTTTGATCTCGCCCGCGCGTTGCCGATCAGCCCCGTGGGGTCCAGCGATGAGGAAGATCTGAACTACCTAGTCGATCCTGCCAGCGACTTTGGAGGCCCTCGCGACCACTTCAGGCTAGCAACCAAAGACATATGGGCCGATAGATATATCGTCACCTTCTTGCTGTCGGATAGCACTTCTGACGTTATCATTGGGAACATACTCGTAGGCCAGCCCCTCGCGGGCGGCGGCCTCGCTGTCCTCGGCTACATGCAGGAAGCCCAGTCTTTGACAGCGAAGATGCCAGAGATACTGGAGACGATTGACACTCTTCTGTCGACACTGTATGTCGAGGGAGAATAGGCAAGGAGACGACACGCACGCGCTTCCAGCGTCAGCACGCGGCCGATCTCACGGAGGGCCATTGGGGCGGCGTGTGTGCAAGCACCCACAGTTCGTCAGTAGTGAGGCAGATCAGACAGCAGCAGAGGCGCAGCCTGGCGACACTGCCGCCCGTCCCGCCAAGACGCCCTCTCCTGGCTGGTCAGTCATGTCCTCCGTGCGGGATGGGACATCAAGAGCTCTATGACGTGGCGGAGCTCTCCAAGCTCCTAGACATCCAGGAGCGGACGCTGAGGAGATACGTCCGGGAGGGGAGGCTCAAGGGTCGCAAGATGGCCAGGAAATGGTACGTCACAGGGGAGAACCCGGAGGAGTACTTTCGCGCTACAGAAGGCGAGTCGGAAGCAGGCACGAGTCGATACAAGACTCAGCCCTCGTGACGTTACTCGCTGGTGGCAGGGCCAACCCCCTCGCGATTCACGCATTGCAGACGAAGATGCGACGAGATCTGAGCACGCGGCATGCCCATGGCGAAGGCATCGGTCCAGCCGTTCGATGTGGGTGACAAGCGGGTGCTTCGCTGAGCTGCCTTCGTGTCCCGAGCGAGAGCTGCTGGCATCGCACAGGAGCATATGAGTCCTGTTGTCAGGCGACTGTGCCGACGCGGCTAGGGCTTGTGCAGGTCCCGTCTACCGCAGCAGAACTTATACTTCTTCCCACTCTCACATGGACATGGAGCATTGCGCGGAACTTTGGCTCCGATCTGCGGCTGGAGTACCCGCTCGTGCACAATGCGCGAGATCAGACGGTCATTGGCGTTGACGCATTGAGAGAACTCGAACTCCATCATCTGCTTTCGCTCTTCAGGCACGTCTCCCGATACAGTTGCCAACTTCGTCACATGATTCTGGATCCATAGGGTCTGTATCGCGTTCCGAACCTGCAGCCGCCGCAGATCGTGGGAACGATCAACCACCCATTCCGAAGATGGCTCCAGCGGACACAACGAGGCATCACCACGTTTGCACAACAGTGGTACTCCTCTGTTGGACCGCAGGGTCATGTTCTTCACATAGTCGCGGTCATACAGTTCCGAGACCTCCGCATCCCCTGTAGAAGACAGAGATCGCGAGAACACAGGCTGCGCCACCACGGTGCAGCTTTCCTCGTACCTGAAATCGAAGACGGGAAGGCGGAGAGTCTCAGTCCCTGGCGCGAGTTCAGATCGGAGGTTCTCGTCATCCGTCAGTTCCATGCGACTTGGATGGGGCAGTCCCATTTGCTTCGACAGTAAGAAGTGGTGTGATACGTTCTGCAAGAACACTCCGTTGACAATCAGCGTGAAACAACTGGGTGTGTGCGCAAACGCGGGTGTGTTAACGCCTCCCAGGCCCAAGCCCTGAATGTCCCCAGCCGCTCTGTATATCAGTAGCGCTCTATCTGCTGCGCCAATTCTCTTCTCGATGTGGAAGTGCGGATCTATTCCCCAGACGTTCTTGTCGAGGTAGAGATGGTATCCCAACCACAGGCCGACTCTCACCTTGTCAAACCAGTCGAGGAGAAGGTCGAAGTCGCCAGCAGAGAGCGGACCGCTCGAGAGGATGGCGGCCATGATTGGCTTTGCCTTCGCCTCCAGCTCAGAGAACCGCTGATTGCACTCTCCACAGGCAGGAAAACGCAAGCTGTCGAACGAGAACTTCCTATAGACACTCTCTTCTTCGTCGAGTACATGCGAGGACAGCAGTGGCCCAACGGTGAGTTGACGTTTAGGATCGCCGGTGAGCGCTATCAGCCATCTGGGCACTACGTGCTCATTGGTTTTCTCAACTGGCTTCTGGCCGCAGAACACACAGAAACGCTCGAGTGCACGGGATTCCATCATTGCCTCAATCCACTCGCGCTGTCAGCTATGCGGTCGCATGCTTCTTACCCTCCACTCCAGGGGTCAATCACCCACACAACCCGTCCACTGGCTACATCAGCGGTCAGCACCATGGTGAACCGCGATCGTCGCGCAGCGCACCCTTACATCGCGGCTGCATCGTGGAGCAAACAGCCCAAGTGATTGCACATCAGCCTGAGTGACAGGTCACCAGACCTCTAGCACGCCCTCGAGCCCTGGCTGCCCGCAATCTGGCACCCTGCCAGCGCCTAGTGGAAGATGGGGTGGTAGGCCGCGGCTGGCAGTTTTCAGGACTGCGGTCTGCCTGAGCAGCAAGGGTCGCCCCTGGCGACCGCACTGGCAAAGCGAGGCCTATGACTGTGCGTGTCGTGCTGGGTAGGCAACCCCGTCGCATACGCAGGTCGCGTGCCACGACACTGAGGACAGGGGATGGCGTCGCACTCCTTGCTGTCTCAGACGGCAAGCACGCATGGCGGCTACGGGCTTGGGTGCCTAGATTTTGGATCGCGTGGATATGTGCTAGAATGAGGCAGATAGTAGGCGACCCTGGCGATGCTGCAACATCCCAGGGCCCTGCTCAGGAGTCCTGGCACCTGAGCGGTAGCACGATACTCCGAGACCCCGCTGCGTGCAAACCGCCTGGCGGAGTCTTCTGCTGTCGGCCGCGACACGCGGTTTACGCGATTCTGATCTTGTCAGCTCGAGCACCGACACACTACAGGTTGTGGTGCTCACCCCTGACTGTCTAACTGTCACAACGAGCATCCACCAGTCGCCGAGACCCTACTATATCTTGTTGGATTGTGTCGATTCGGCCCATATCTAGCAGCTTGTCGGAGAAATCGGGATGGTTCCCTACGCTGTGATATGCACGAGATATTTGTGGAACTCCAGTGTTCGCCGGGCTCATCCTAGTCCGGGAATGCTCTCCCAGATATGGGCAGAAGGCGGCTCTTGGGGGAAAAACGGCATATCCGGGGGACAAATGTGACCCAGAAAGGCAAACAGGGTGTCGTTACGGCCCACGAATAATCCCCTTCCTCATCACAAACTAGGGAACCATCCCGAGGAATCACTTTTCGCCGAAAAATGTCCCACTTCGGCCTGTTTTCCGGTCGGAATATGGGTACAGCACCCTACTTTGATTCAAGAATCGGCCCGAAATTGGGCAACTGACTACTTCTCCGACAGCCTGCTAGTAGGTGCCTGTTGCTCCCTCCTGGGCTATGTGATGAATAGACAGTCAGGGGGTGCTCACTCGTCGGACTACTGCATGTCGTATGGCGCCCCTGGCAGGACTCGAACCTGCGGCAAACGGTTTAGGAAACCGCTGCTCTATCCTCTGAGCTACAGGGGCACAGGCTTCATTGTACCACGGAGTGGGGCTTCCGGCAAAGTGACGCCGCGTTATTCCTTGCTGCGCAGATGAGGGAAGAGGATGACCTCGCGGATGGACTCTTTGTCAGTGAAGAGCATGGTCAGCCGATCAACTCCTGTGCCGAAGCCGCCGGTGGGAGGCATGCCATAGCTCAGCGCCCGTACGTAGTCCTCGTCCACGGGATGAGCCTCCTCATCTCCCGCCTTGAGCGCACGCCCCTGTTCCTCAAACCGCTCCAATTGATCGATAGGATCATTCAGCTCGCTGAAGGCGTTGCCCATCTCCATGCCGCCGATGAAGTACTCGAAGCGCTCGACGACACCTGGTCGATCCGGCGACGCTTTGGCCAGCGGGGAGATCTCTCGCGGGTAGTCCGTGATGAAGGTAGGTTGGATCAGGTCGGGCTCCACGTGCGTGCCCAGCAGGCTGTCAATCAACCTGCCGCGGCTGGACTTGGGATCAGGCTGCATGTCCAGCTTCTCCCGCATGCCGGCTGCCAAACTCGGCGCGTCGGGATGATCTTCGTAGTCAATGCCCGTGGCGTCCAGGATGGCCTGGCGCAGCGGCAGCCGCCGCCAGGGCGGGCTCAGGTCTATCTCGTGGCCCTGGTAGACCAACCGACGTCCACCCAACACCTCGTCGGCCACGAAGACGATCATCTCCTCAACGCGGCGCATCACACCATGATAGTCGGCGTAGGCCTCGTAGAACTCCAGTTGGGTGAACTCTGGGTTGTGCTTGAAGCTGACACCCTCGTTGCGGAAGTCGCGGCCGATCTCGTACACCCGTTCGAAGCCGCCAATGATGAGCCGCTTCAGATACAGCTCGTCGGAGATGCGCAGGTAGAGGTCTTGATGCAATTGGTGATGATGGGTGAGGAAAGGACGAGCCGCCGCGCCGCCGTAGATCGGCTGCAAGATGGGGGTTTCTACTTCCAGGAAGCCGTGGTCGTCCAGGTATCGCCGCAGACCGCTGACGATGCGAGCGCGGGTAACGAAAACCTGGCGCACCTCGGGGTTGGCGATCAGGTCCAGGTATCGCTGGCGATAGCGGGTTTCCACGTCCTTGAGGCCGTGCCACTTATCGGGCAGAGGATGCAGTGCCTTGCTTAGCAGGGCAAGCTGCCGCACGCGCAGAGTGACCTCACCTGTGCGGGTGCGGAACATCGGCCCCTCCACCCCCACGAAGTCGCCGATGTCCAGCAGCTTCGTGAACATCTCAAACGATTGTGGACCCACTTCGTCGCGGCGCAGGTAGATCTGCACGCGTCCGCTGCCATCCTCGATGTGCGCAAAGGAGGATTTGCCCATGACGCGCACGGTCTTCAGCCGGCCAACCAGGGCAAGAAGCTCATCCTCAGCCAGGTCGCCCGCCTCGAAAAGCTGGAGCGCCTGAGCGATAGTATGGCTGCGCTGGCTGCGAGCCGGATAGGGGTCTACGCCTGCCTGGCGCAGCCGGGCCAGCTTCTCCCGCCGAACCTGTTCCTGCTCACTCAAGATGTCGCTCACCGGTCACTCCTTTGGCTCTTCCGACAGAAGAAAGCACCTGCGACCTACGCCGCCTTGCCCTCACCTTCCTCGACACTCACCACTTCGAAATACAGCTCGCCGCCGGGTGTGTTCACCACGATCTCATCACCGGCAGCGCGCTCCATGAGAGTCTGACCCATGGGTGACACGTTGGAAATGCGGCCATTGCTGGGGTCCGCTTCGGCCGAGCCGACGATGAGATATGCCTCCAACTCGTCGCTGCCTCGCTCGCGGATGGTCACCCGGGAGCCAAGGGTCACGTACTCTGAGGAACTGCTCTCGATCACCACGGCGTGGCGCAGCATAGCCTCCACGGTAAGAATGCGCCCTTCCAGGAAGGCTTGTTCGCGCTTGGCCTCATCGTAACCCGCATTCTCCGAGATATCACCTTCGGCCTTGGCATCATGGATGTGGCGGGCGACCTCAGGCCTGCGCACAGTGCACAGGTACTCCAGCTCTTCTCGCAGTTTTCGCAATCCTTCAGGAGTCAGATAGACCGCCTGGTTGTTATCAGACATGGCACCTCTCTCGATACGGCGCGTCAACGCGCCCAAGCTCAGGTTGTTGTACATTGATTGCATCAGCACCCCCAGACGCGGCAACTCGGATGACGTCTGAGGGTGCTCGAACTTCCACGTTTGCCAGTGTCTCACAAAAAAGGCGACTGAGGCTTCCTCTCAGTCGCGGCAACACGCAGGACAATCATACCACAAACCGCCGATTTCGCAAAATGGAGCGGGTCGCCCCGTTTTCATTCCCGCAACTCAACGATCAACTCGTGGATGCGATCCAGCCCCGCTCGGAGATAGTCAGGCGGCAAGCCGAAACTGATCCGCAAGCAGTGATCAAGGCCGAAATGATCCCCCGGCACGATGAGCACGCTCTTCTCGTGAACCAGACGCTCCACCAGCCCGGTCGAGTTGACGTCGAGGTGATAGCGAGGGAAGGCGATAGCCGCCGCTTGAGATGGGACCAGAGAGAAGACCCCCTCGTGGCTCTCCAGCCATCCGTCGAAGATGGGAAAGCCCCTGCGGATATAGTCGCGGGTCCGCTGGATAAGGCGGGGCCGCACTTCAGGCGACAGGGCAAAAGCCGCCAGTTTGTTGGCCAGCACGGTAGCGCTGATGGTGATGTACTCGTGCCAAGCCCACATCTCGTCCACGATGTCCGTTGGCCCCACAACCCATCCGATGCGCAGCCCCGGCAGGCCGTAGGCCTTGCTCAGGCTGCCCATAGCCAGCACCTTGTCGTACCGCCCCCAGAACGAAGGCGTCTGAGTATCGGTCAGCCGCTCTGCGCCGCGGTAGACCTCGTCAGCCAGGAGCCAGGCTCCAGCCCGAGAGGCGGCGGCCACAATCGTATCCATCTCCGCCTCAGTGAGAATGTAGCCTGTGGGGTTGTTCGGATTACAGACAGCGATGAGTTTCGTCCTCTCCGAGATAGTGTCGTTCAGCTCGTCCAGGTCAGGAGCCCATCCCCGATCCTCCTGAAGATGAAATGATCTGAGTTCCACGCCATAGTTGTGGGCGACGCCCCAGATCTGCATGTAGTTGGGCAGCATCATGGCCATCTCGTCCCCCGCTGCGAGAAGGGTCTGGAAAGCGATGAAATTGGCCTCGGCGCACCCGGCGGTGACCAGCACGTTATCGGGGGTCGCACCAGGGTAGAGCGCAGCGATGCGCTCCCTCAGTTCGATGATACCGTTGGTTTGAGGATAGTCCAGTTCGGTGGTCAGCAGCTCTTCGATCACTGCCGGATCATCCACCAGTTCACGGATGGTTATGGGGTGAACGCCACTCTCAGACAGGTTGTAGTCGACGACGTTCTCCAACTTGGACATCATCCGTTCCATGTCGAATGGTTGAAACTTGGTTGCGCGATTCATGACACTCCTCCTGGCTGTTTCGCGCCGTGACTGCCACTGCGCGCACACTGCTTTCCGGCAATCTCCAGCAGCCGCGGTACATCCACGTTGCCGCCGCTGACCACCACAGCAACATGTTGACCAAGCCACTCTACCTTGTCGTAGAGTATTGCTGCCATGCCCACAGCGCCTCCCCCTTCGACAACAAGATGGTGACTCTCGAGCGCAAAGGTCATCGCGCCGGCGATCTCCTCTTCAGATACCAAAACCGTATCGTCAGCATACTCCTGGACCATGTCGAACGTATAGGCGTTGTCCAGGCCAAGCCCACCCACCAGCGCATCGGCCAAGGTCGGTTCCTCTACGATCTCCACCACCTCGCCGGCGCGAAGACTCAGAACCATGGCCGGGCCACGTTGCATGGAGACGCCGATGACACGGATCGCGGCATCAGCGGACTTGAGGGCCAGCCCGATTCCGGAAAGCAATCCCCCACCTGAGAGGGGGATGACCACTGTGTCTATCTCTGGGAGGTCTTCCAGCAGCTCCAAGCCGATGGTACCCTGTCCGGCGATGACCAAAGGATCGTCGAAAGGGTCAATCAGGGTCAAACCCCGCTCCTCCTGCAACCGCAAGGCGTGCATCTCGGCTTCGTCATAGCTGTTGCCGTACACTACCACCTCAGCGCCGAGGCGGCGGATGGCATCCACTTTGTTGCTCGGAACCTGCGCCGAGATGCAGATCTTTGCTTTGATGCCCAATTGCCTGGCGACGAATGAGACCGCCCGGCCGTGGTTGCCAGTGGAGACAGCAATAACGCCTCGCTCCTTCTCATCCTCGGTGAGGCTGAGTATCTTGTTGGCAGCCCCCCGTATCTTGAACGAGCCTGTCTCTTGCAGGCATTCGAGCTTAAGGTAGACGGAGCTACCGACGCGCTCGGCCAGCAAAGGAGAAGGGACCAGCGGCGTCCTTCTGGCAATGTAAACGATCTTCTGCCTGGCGGAGTAGACGTCGCGCATTGTCACGTTGGAAGTGGGCATAGATTTCTCCTGTGCTTGCCGTGCTGCCGTTCCTACAGAAGATGGGCGGGACAGGATATTCAGATGAGCCGTTCTGAGGCAGTTGCACTGCCGAGGTCGGGAGTTCAACTTCCTCCCAACCAGAGAGTTCAACTCTCTCCTAACTAGACTGGATTGTGGGCAGGACAGGATACTCGGACGAGCCGTTCTGAGGCAGTTGCACTGCCGAGGTCGGGAGTTCAACTCCCCCCCAACCAAAGAGTTCAACTCTCTCCTGACTAGACTAGATTGTGGCTAGGACAAGATCTCCAGAACTGCTCGGCATAACGCGCGCCGCCGCCCACCAGGATCATGTGGGCGCGTACCCTTTGCACCATGGCTTCAGCATCGCCAAAGAGCACAGGGATCTGCGAGCGATAGCAGGCGATGGCTTCGCATTTGAGGGTCACGTGCGGTTCCTGCACCAACCGCAGCTCAGCCATCCAGCCGCGCCCGCCAGGCCGAGCCAGCGCGCTGACCAGCGCATGCCCTTGCTCTGCATAGGGGTAGTCCTCATAGAAGCAAACGGGAAAGCCGCGCTGCTCCAGCTTGAGCGCCGCCACCCTGACGATCAGATGATCCACGTGGCCTCCGGCAGCGAGAGGAGCATAAAACAGCGCGCTCGCAGAGCGCTGGTAACGTTGGGCGATGACCGCTGCCAGTTCATCCACGAGGAAAACGTCGGCGGGATGGAGATGACCGCCCATAAGCTGTTCGTCGGAAGTGTAGAGGAAAGCGCCGTTGGCAGGGTCCGTGCGGTAGGGGGCATCCAGATAGTCCAGGCAGACCGGCTTTGCCCCCAGGACGCGACAGGCTGCCTCGTTTTCTCCTCGTCGTGTGCCAACCATATCGGGCGGATTGCCCGCAGCCTCATGAAGCTTTACCGCATAGGGAGACAGGAGGTCAAGACGAGGACGTCCGGCAAAGATAGTGAGCGCTGCAACGTACTCGCCGCCGGCTATCTGCTGGGCGATGTTTGCGCCGCAGGAGAGCACGGCGTCATCCAGGTGAGGAGACAGAAGAACATGGCGCACAGCAGACATGGATGCCTCTACACTTTCCATTCCTTCCTCTTTCATTTCCACGGCTGACATCCTCTACCATTGGCGATTATACCACTCCTCTGGTGTTCCCGCAAGGAGAGGGTGTGCTTTTCCAAACGGACGGGTTTCTGCTATAATCTTGAGGGAGACCAGTTGACAAGCAGATTGAGGGAACAAGGGAAATGAGCGATCGCCCAATATCACCTACCCGCCGTGCTGAGGAAATCCCGCTGGACGCGGCGCTGCGTCCTCGCACCCTGGCCGAGCTAGAGGGACAGGAACGGATCAAGAACAACCTGCGCATCCTCATCGAAGCTGCCAGGGGGCGGGGCGAACCGTTGGATCACATCCTGTTCTACGGCCCGCCGGGCCTGGGCAAGACGACCCTGGCTCATATCTGCACCCACGAGATGGACGTGGGCATCAAGGTGACGTCTGGTCCTGCCATCGAGCGGGCAGGCGACCTGGCGGCCATTCTCACCAACCTGCGCCGCGGCGACATCCTCTTCGTTGACGAAGTGCACCGGCTGGGGCGGTCAGTAGAGGAGATCCTCTACCCGGCCATGGAGGACTACGCGCTGGACATCGTCATCGGCAAGGGACCAAGCGCGCGCAGCATCCGGCTGAAGCTGCCCCATTTCACCGTCATCGGCGCTACGACGCGGCTGGCGCTGCTCACAGCACCACTGCGCTCTCGTTTCGGGGCCGTCTATCGTCTCGATTTCTACGCCCAGGAGGCCATCGAGGCCATCGTGCGGCGGGCAGCGGGGCTATTGGACGTGCCGCTGACCGAAGATGGGGCCGCCCTCATTGCCGAGCGAGCCAGAGGCACGCCGCGCGTCGCCTTGCGCTTCCTCAAGCGGGTGCGAGATTATGCCCAGGTGCGGGCCGATGGGCGCATCACCGGCCCCACAGCCAGGGCGGCTCTGGAGCTCCTGGAGGTGGATGAGCTGGGGCTGGACGACATCGACCGCCGTCTGCTTCTGGCCGTCATCGAGAAGTTCGACGGCGGGCCTGTAGGGCTGTACACCCTTGCTGCCGCACTTTCCGAGGAATCGGACACCATCATGGACGTCGTGGAACCGTACCTGCTGCAGCTTGGTTTCCTGGATCGGACTGCCCGGGGACGCGTGGCCACTCGCCGGGCCTACGAGCATCTGGGGATCGAGTACCCCGAGAAGCCAGAGCAACCAAGACTATTCTGAACATGGAGGTTATCCCATGGGAGTAACTCTAGCCATCCAAGCGGAATACCCCAAGGTAGAGGTGCTTCAAGCCCTGCAAGAAGCCATTCTCAATCAGGCCGCCCTGGCTCGGGCGCGGTTTGAACGATTCCAGAGCGAATGCCAGGTTTTCGAGCGAGGCTATGCCATGAGCTCCGATGAATTCCTGGACAGATTCGAAGCTGGCGAACTCGGCGACGCGGCTGAGTTCTTCGACTGGTTTGCAGCCAAGCGAGGGCTGGATGTTTGGGAACGCAAGTATCGCATCCTTAGCGGGGTTGCCTGGTGAATGCCCAAGCCTACTACCACCGGGGCACCGAAATCATAGCCGCCTGCCCCCTGGTCATCAGTCTGGACATCGCGTTCCGGGAAATTGACGAGAATGAGTGTTACATCAAGGGTGTCCTACATCTGACCGGTGGGCACACTTCACATCTGGCCGAATACGTCATTACGGAACCTAAGCCGCCTACCCGGCTGAAGTACCGCTACCAACTCCAAAGGGCCGATCAACTCCGAGTAGTCCATTGGGATAACGCACCCCACCATCGAGATATGAAAACCTCTCCCCACCATTGGCATGACGCCGACAATATGGCCTATCCCTCCCCGGCCATGGATCTCGAAAGCGTGTTAGCTCAGGCGCTTGCCATCGTGGGAGAGGAGCCTACGAGGGAATCAAGCACATGAGGCCTACCGTGGCGGTGACGGCAACACGGAGTGACGCGGCCTGGGTGGCGGAACGGGTGCAGCCTTACCTCAATGCCGTAGCGGCCGCTGGCGGCGACTACCTCCTGCTCGCACCAGACAACTCCGGTGACGTAGACTTCTCACTTGAGGATTCAGCGCACGGCCTGCTGCTCAGCGGCGGTGGTGACATTCATCCACGACGCTACGGACAGCCCCTGGCAGGCAGCGAACCAGACAGCATTGACGAGCCGCGGGACGACCTGGAGTTGACACTGGCCCGCGCTGCTCTGGCGGCAGACCTGCCCATCCTGGCCATCTGCCGCGGCGTACAGGTGCTGAACGTGGCCCTGGGCGGCGGGCTGGTACAGCACGTAGATGGTCACCGCGACCAGCGACCCAACAGAACGCTACGGCACGATGTGCGGGTGACGCCAGGCAGCCGATTGGCACGCCTCCTGGGTTGTGATGGCGCAATCCAGACGAACAGTTCCCACCATCAGGCCATTGACGATAGCTGCCTGGCTCCCGGGCTGCGAGCCACGGCCCTCAGCCTGCCCGCGGCTCGGCAGGCGGGCCTGCCGGATGACCATGTGATCGAAGGTGTAGAGAGCCCAGCACATCGCTGGGTGGTGGGCGTGCAGTGGCACCCTGAGCGTGTGACGGAGGTGCCCGCCGTGCACCAGCGCCTGTTCAGCGATTTCATCGCCGCGGCGAGGGAAGAGGCGGAGCGCCGCCGAGCAAGGTGCGGGGAAAGAGCAGCGCGGGTTTCCATAGCTGCATCCTGAAGACGGCGGCTACGCAAAGCCGCCCTATACACTGCCCGAAGACGGGTATATGAAGACCGCAGAGTTCGACTACGAACTGCCCCCAGAGATGATCGCTCAGACGCCCATTGAGCCGCGAGACGGTTCGAGGCTTCTGGTGTTGGACCGGCGCGGCGGTGAGATCACTCACCGCCGTTTCCGAGACATCGGTGAGTATCTGCAGCCTGGTGACCTGCTGGTGGCCAACGACAGTCGCGTGATCCCAGCGCGGCTCCTGGGACGCAAGGAGACTGGCGGTCGAGTAGAGGTATTCCTGCTCAAACGCCTCCAGGAGCGCACCTGGCAAACGCTTGTGCGAGGCAAGCGACTGCGGCCAGGCACAAGAATCGAAATCCAAGGGCCAGAGTCTAGAAATCACGCCTCCCAAGAACACACGCCACACACAACCCGAGACCCGAAACCTGAAACCCGAAACACCTCCCTGAGGGCAACCATCATGGCCGAGACGGACGAAGGCGGCCGCGTGGTCGAGTTCGATCGAGCGGTCGAACCACTTCTCGACGAGTTTGGAATCGTGCCCCTGCCACCCTACATCCACGAGCCATTGGCCGATCCAGAGCGATACCAGACCGTGTATGCCCGCGTGCAGGGTTCTGTGGCTGCGCCCACGGCCGGCCTGCACTTCACCGCTGCGCTCATAGATCACCTGCAGGTCCAGGGGATACGCTTTGCCTTTGTCACCCTGCACGTGGGGCTCGATACGTTTCGCCCTGTCAAGACGGAACTCATCGAAGATCACGCCATGCACAGCGAATGGGCGGAATTGCCTCCGGAGACGGCAGAGGCCATTGCCCAAACGAGGGCTGCTGGCCGCCGCGTGGTTGCGGTAGGCACCACGGCTGTACGTGTTCTAGAGACGCCGGCTCGCTTTTCGGTGGACGACCCGAAACTCGAAACTCGAAACCCAGAACCATCCAGGGGCTGGACGGATCTGTTCATCACCCCCGGCTACCGCTTCTGTGCGGTGGACGCTATGATCACCAACTTCCACTTGCCCCGTTCCACGCTGCTGATGTTGGTGGCGGCTTTCGCCGGCAAGGAACTGATGGACAGAACGTACCACGAGGCCATGACCAAAGGGTACCGCTTCTACAGCTTCGGGGATGCGATGTTGATCCTGTGAGGCCAAGTCACCCACAGTCGGATAACGCCCGACATGACTCACATCATGTACAGTCCCAGGGAAAGGTATTAGAATTAGGAAGCAGAATCGCGTCACAGAAGACAGACTACGTTCTAGGACTATCATCAGGCTTCCTGATTTGCGACGACTCTATCTCTGGAGTAACACTGTGACACAAGAAGAAGCGTTGGACTTCGCTCCGCTGGAGCAGATACTCGACAGATATGAGGGGCAACAGCGCGCGGTTATCCCTGTCCTTCAGCAGGCTCAAGAGGCACTTGGCTACTTGCCGCTCCCAGCTCTGGAGATTGTTGCCAGACGCATGAAGGTGCCTCTGAGCCGCGTGTACGGTGTGGCAACCTTCTATTCACAGTTCTCCCTGACCCCGAGGGGTAGGCATACCATTTCCCAATGCAATGGCACCGCTTGCCATGTGCGTGGTTCGGCGAACATCATTAGAGCTGTGGAGAGGGAACTGGGGATCAAAGCTGGCGAGACGACTCCCGACCTCAAGTGTACCTACGAAGTGGTCTACTGTCTCGGCTCCTGCGCCCTGGCGCCCACGGCTATGATTGACGGCCGGGTAGCGAGGGGACTGACGCCGGAGAAGATGCTGGAGATCATAAGGAACCTGGATTGAATCCTGTCGGAAGCGAGGGGGTATCGGAATGCTGAAACTTAAGACCTTGGAAGACTTGAAACATATCCGAGAGGAAGCTCGCAAGACCATACGCTCGTATCGGACCCGCGTGCTGGTTTGCCGGGGAACCGGCTGCACAGCAGGGGGCTCGAAGAGTATATTGGATACCTTCCGTGAGGAGGTAACGAGGCGACATCTGAAGGATGTGAAGGTGAGCTTCACGGGCTGCCATGGCCTGTGCGAGATGGGGCCCATCGTGGTCATTCACCCCGACGACATCTTCTACAGCCACGTTGCAGTTGACGATGTGAAGGAGATAGTTGAAGAAACTCTGCTCGAGGGACGGCTTGTGGAGCGTCTCCTTTACAGGGACCCCGTGACGGACAAGGTGATTCCTCACTACCACGAGATTCCCTTCTA
>Ga0075114_10000899_pt1 | contig 17038 bp, 12 predicted proteins | sample AntAceMetag02UKM_FD_69784 | JGI IMG/M metagenome (GOLD analysis project Ga0075114, IMG submission 69784) | Saline lake microbial communities from Ace Lake, Antarctica - Antarctic Ace Lake Metagenome 02UKM | ecosystem: Environmental > Aquatic > Non-marine Saline and Alkaline > Saline | place... | reverse complement strand
CCGAAGCGCAGGTCGGGCTTGTCGGAACCATAGCGCTCCATTGCCTCGGCATGGCTCAGGCGGGGGAAGGGCTTGCGCCACAACCGCTTGCCCGTCTCCGGTTCCAGCGTTTCCACCAGCGCTGTGAACAGCCCTTCCGTGAGCTGCAGCACATCCTCCTGCTCGACGAAGGACATCTCCACGTCCAGTTGGGTGAACTCCGGCTGGCGGTCGGCCCGCAGGTCTTCGTCGCGGAAGCAGCGGGCAATCTGGAAGTAACGCTCGAAGCCAGAGACCATGAGAAGCTGCTTGAGCTGCTGCGGTGATTGCGGCAGCGCATAGAACTTGCCCGGATGGACGCGGCTGGGCACAACGTAGTCCCGCGCGCCCTCTGGCGTGCTCTTGATGAGAATGGGCGTCTCGATCTCCAGGAAGCCGCGAGCGGAGAGATACTCGCGGATGAACTGCACGATGCGATGGCGCAGCAGCATATTGCGCTGCATACGGGAGCGGCGCAGGTCGAGGTAGCGGTACTTCAGCCGCAGCGGCTCGGCAACCTCCGTCTCCTCGTTGATGTAGAAAGGAGGTGTGCGGGAGGGATTGAGGATCTCGACCCCTTCGACGGCCACTTCGATCTCGCCGGTGGGGAGTTGGGCATTCTCCAGGCCCGGCGGCCGTGCGCGCACGGTTCCTTGTACTTGCAGCACGTACTCGTTGCGCGCCTCGCTGGCCAGCCGGTGGGCTTCGGGCGTGGTCTCCGAATCACACACCACCTGGGTAATGCCATCGCGATCGCGCAGGTCAATGAAAATCAGGCCGCCGTGATCGCGGCGGCGGTGCACCCAGCCGGCCAGCGTCACTGCCGTGCCCGCCTGTTCGAGTCGCAACTCGCCGCAGTTGTGCGTCTTCAGCATCTCCGTTTCCTCCTCATGACGTCGTTGGTGAAGCGTCATTATACACACAAGTCGCCCAACGGACAACCCCGCCGTGTCCGACTCTGCAACCGTTCCCCTTGACAGGAACTCTGGATCGGCCACGATGGACATGTTTCCTCTACGACGAAGGCGGCGGGCTCGCGGTGCACTCGTCCGAAGACCTCCACCTTTGACATATCGGAGGAACTGTGTTATGGTAGCTGCATGCACCGCGGGGCCTGAGCGGTCGCTCACCAAGCGGCGCTAATGAAACGGAAGTAGGAGGAGATCGAGATGTTGCGAGACCTGATACTGAAAAACAGGAGCTATCGGCGATTCCATGAGGACGTGGCCATCGAGCGAGAGACGTTGAGAGAGCTCGTTGATCTGGCGAGGCTTTCCGCATCGGGGTCCAATCTGCAACCGTTGAAGTACATCCTTTCCTGCGATCCGGAAAGGAACGCTCTGATCTTCCCGCATCTTGCGTGGGCGGGTTATCTCAAGGAGTGGCGCGGCCCGTCGGAAGGCGAAAGGCCATCGGCGTACATCATCATTCTGGGAGATACGGAGATAAGCCGCTCTGTTGGCTGTGACCACGGCATCGCTGCTCAGAGCATTCTCCTAGGGGCGACCGAGAGGGGTCTGGGCGGCTGTATGATCGGTTCTGTGCAGAGAAAGAAGCTCCGCGAGGCTCTGGAGATACCACCTTGTTATGAGATTCGTCTCATCCTGGCTCTGGGCAAGCCGAAGGAGACTGTGGCCATTGAGGCGGCCGGGCCGGAAGGCGACATAAGGTACTGGCGCGACGAGGCAGGCGTACACCACGTGCCGAAGCGGTCATTGGATCAGATCATCCTCGGCTAGGCAGCCCGGCGATGTCGCATTAGGTTCGTAGTCACGCACGGAGCGCAGCGGAGTGCGGCTTAGCGCCACGGAGCGCAGCGAAGTGGCGCACTACAAGCCTCTCTCCCACTCCTTCACCAGCAACGGCAGCCAGCAGCAGCGGGGCGCTGAAGTGGTGGTGGCTGTCCGTGTCGGCGTGTCTATCGGCGTAGGCGTGGGTGAGCTCGTCGATGTCGGTTCCTCTGTCTGTCACCAGCCCGTCGGTGTTGAACGTGTAGTGGCGATCATAGGCCGCAGCCCAGCGCTGCCATCAACCACGCGGCTTTCTTCCCGTTCACGCCTTTCTCGCTGCGATCAGCGCATAGCCTACTGTGCCCTCCTCGATCAACTCAACGGCGCGGCGGGCCAGTCGCTTGCCCTCGCTCAAGTCCAGGTCGCCCAGATCCAGCTTGCCCAACCCGACAGCCAGTTCCACCCCTAGCAGCTTGCGGCGCACGTCGGCCACCATGTCCAGCAGCGCGTCCCGCTGATCTTCGAGAACGAAGTCCGTAAAGCCAGTAGCCTGTAGCGTGGCCACGTAGTCCTCCGACGTGCCCGCCCCGGCCACGCAGGCTACCCAGGCCAGCAGGCTCTGGATGTCGTCCGGCAACGAGCCGTTCACTGTCATATCGGTCAGCCCCAGGCGACCATTGGTGCGCAGCACACGAGCCATCTCGGCGGCCGCCGTCGCCTTGTCAGGGAAGGTGCAGAAGCTGCACTCGGAGATCACGGCGTCGAAGGTGTCATCGTCAAAGGGCAGCCCCTCGACATCGCCCTGGCGGAAGGTGGTCAAGGTGGGCATTAACATGGCAGCGGCATGCCCTTCGGCGGCGGCGATGCTCCCCGCACCGTAGTCCAGGCCGGTGACTCGGCAGCCGAAGCGCTCGGCCAGGTGAACGGCCGAGGTGCCCCGCCCACAGGCCACGTCCAGCACATGGTCGTCTGGGCCGATCCCGATCACCTCGCCTAAATGGCGGGTCAGTGCCAGCCCGCCAGGGTGCAGGACATCGCCCAACAGCATCCGCACGACGTCGCTCTGGTAGAAGGTGGCGCAGCAGATCTTGATCTCGTGGTCGGTTGTGGTATCGGTGATCATAGTCTCCTTGTTGCCTCAGTACCTCGTTGCCTCAGTACCTCATTGATTTGTCAACCTCGTCCCGGTAGCCCAAGTTGTTGTAGGCGCAGAAGGGAACAGCACGGCCATCGGGCAACAACTCGTGAATGCAGCACTTCATCAGCCGCTTCAGGTCGAAGTTGTGCTCGTCCATGAAGCCATGCACCTGCACCATGAAGAAGTGTTGCTTGATGAATTCAGAATTGGAAGGCAGCGTCACTTCGAGCCCGCAGGCGACGCACGTCAGGTCGTCGGTGGTCTTGTCCGTGCCCATCGTGGCCGCCATGCTCCACAGCGCCTCCACCGCCTGCTGAATCTCCTCCGACAGATCGGGAGCGGTGCGGTTGGTGATGAAGTCCAAATAATCGTCCACGTCCACCAGGCGTGGTATGGGAATGAGCTCGCCGTCGTTCACGAAAGCATAGGTGCAGGCCGAGCAGTCGGGATGCGGGCAGGGCACAGGCATGAAGTCGCTGACCAGCAGCAGTCCCTCCGTCTGCTCTTCCAGCCTGTGCAACACGTCGGTCACGGTGACGCGGTCGAGCGGGTCTTGCTCGAAGCAGCGCCCGGCAAATGTGACCGGCTGATAGCTCACGCCCAGCACAGCAGGATGTTCTAGAGCGTAGCGCAAGATGTCGCCGATCTCGCCCTCGTTGACGCCCCGCACGATGGTGGCGACCAGGACAGCGTACAGACCGGCCTCGGCCAGGTTGTCCAGCGCCTGCTGCTTGACCGTGCGCAGGTCGCGGCCGCGCAGGGTCTCGTGCGTCGTTGCGGTCAGGCCGTCGAACTGAAGGTAAATGGCAGGCTCGTAGTGGGCCAGTTCGTGCACGAACCCAGGGTCTTGCGCCAGCCGCAGGCCGTTGGTGTTGAGCATGACGTGGCGAATCCCACGTGCCTTGGCGGCAGCCAGGATGTCCAGCAAGCCAGGGTGAATGGTCGGCTCGCCGCCGCTGATCTGCACCACCTCGGGCTGGCCCTCGGTTTCCACAAAGCGGTCGAGTATGGCCTCCACCTGGGCCAGTCTCAGGTCGTGGCCAGAGCCGGCATCGGCGAAGCAGATGGAGCAACCCAGGTTGCAGCGCGTGGTGATCTCAATGATGCCCACGCAGGTGTGTTGCTGGTGCTCCGGGCACAGGCCGCAGTCGTCGGGACAGCCGAGTTCCACGGAAGTGGCGAAGTCGTAGGGAATGGCTCCCGGCTTGTTGTACTTGCCGGAGGCCAGGTACCAGTCGGCGTCCGACGACACCAGCGCTTCGTGCCAGCCGTGCTCTGGACACAGCTTGCGCAGGTACACCGCGCCGTCGCGAATGAGCACCTGAGCGTCTACCACCTGCCGACATTCCGGGCACAGGCTGCGGGTGATGTCGTGGAAGATGTGTCCACGGACCGGTTGTCTGGTTGTGATGGTCAATTGCTGCTCTCCTTAAGGCACAAAACGCAAAACGTGAAGCGTGGCTGCAGTCCTACCCTACGTCTTCCGGTACTACGGCAAAAGTGACATGTGGGGCAGGCTTTCGAGCCTGCCGAGCAGCCTGGAAAGGCTGCTCCACCTGCGGCTTTTGCCCCAATGCGTTTTACGTTCCACGCCTCATCTCATCAGCCGGGCTAAGCTGCGGACGACCTTGCCCGTCGTGCCGCCCAACAACTGTCTTACACGGATGGCGGCTGCTGCCTGCATGCTGGCGGTCGAATAAGTGGGATAGACATGAATGGCGCTGGCCAAGTCGCCCACTTTCAGTCCCCGATCCAGGGCCACAATCCACTCGTGGATCATCTCCCCTGCCTGCCCAGCGACGATGGTCGCGCCCAGCAGCGTGCCATCCTTCTTGTGCACCAGTTTGATGAAGCCTTCCGTGTCTCCGTCCGTCCGTGCACGATCTACCTTCTCCATAGACCACTCGCAGGTCATCACCTCGTCGTCGAGCTTCTCCCGCGCCTGCGGTTCGGTCAGTCCAACGTGAGCCACTTCAGGGGAGGTGAAGGTCGTCCAGGGCACCTTGTCTGTGACACCTTTGGATGCGCCAGGCAGTAGCGCATTGCGGGTTGCCATGAAGGCCTGCCAGCCAGCATAGTGGGTGAACTGGTAGCCGCCAAGACAGTCGCCGGCAGCGTAGATGTGTCGCTGGTTGGTGCGCAAGTTGTCGTCCGCTTCGATGCCTTTCTCGCTGTAGGCGACTCCCGCTTTCTCCAGATCCATCCCCTGCACGTTGGGGCGGCGACCGGCGACGACCAGCAATGCGTCCCCTACGGCTTCGTGGTCACCGCCGACCACGTGAATGCCGGCCCCGTCCTGCCAGACCTGCTGGACGCGGGCGTTGTAGCATACGTCAATGCCCTCGGCGGCGAACACTTCGCCCAGCACGCGGGAGGCAGCGGGGTCATCACGCGGCAGCAGCCGGTCGCGGCTGGCGAAGAGCGTGACCTCTGCTCCCAGACGCCGGAAGGCCTGGGCCATCTCGCTGCCAATCGGGCCAGCGCCAACGACTAGCAGCCGTCGGGGCAGAAGCTCCAGATCCCAGATGGTCTCGTAGGTCAGGTAGTCCACACCATCCAGTCCCTCGATCGGTGGGATGTAGGGATGGGCGCCGGTGGCGATGAGCACGCGGCGTGCCCGCAGCCTGTTCTCTCCCACGGCCAAGGTGTGGGGATCAAGGAAGCGGGCAGCGCCCAGGAAGACCTCAATGCCGTCCGCGCGTAGCGCATCAGGCGATTCCTCCTCGTACACCTCAGCCACCACCTCCCGCACATGGGCCATGATCGACTTCAGGTCGGCCTTCAGATCGGTAGGCGTGAGGCCGTAGCGATCTGCGGTGCGCATCTGGTGGGCCACCTTGGCCGCCTTGAGCAGCGTCTTGCTGGGTACACAGCCGGTCCAGGTGCAGTCGCCGCCGACGCGGCGCCTCTCTATCAGAGCGACGTGCACGCCCAACTGGGCGGCAAAGCCCGCGGCCGTCAGCCCCGCCGAGCCGCCTCCGATGATGGCCAAGTCGTGTGTTTCGTTCACGTGTTGGCTCCTTCTGCGAGTTGCCGCAGGATGGCGAGCAATTGCTCTACCTCCGGTCGGTCTGTCGGATCGTGGCTGCGGTAGGCCAGGCGCACGATGCCCTCTGAGTCAATGATGAAGTCACCGCCCAGTTGCGCCGAATCGCCTTGGATGCCACGCCATTTACGACCCTTGCTCATCAATTGCACGTAGCGCTGCACCGTCTTTACATTCCAGGAGCGCATGAGCGAGCGCTCCAGGCCGTAGGTATGATAGATCGTCCGCTCCCTGTCGAGCAGCAGGCGGAACGGCGCGCAGGTCTCTTGCGACCACTTGCGGGCATATCCGGCCGAACTGAAGGTGATGAGCAGCACCTCCGTATTCAGCCTCTCAAGTTCATCCAGATGCTGGCACAACTGTGCCACATGCTCGCGGCAGGGCAGTCAACCCAGGTGGCGCAGAAACACAAGCAGGACGTTCCGCCCAGCGCGCCGCGCGTCGCCCAAGGAGACGGCTTCGCCGTCGGCGGTCTGCAGGGTGAAGTCTGGGGCGATGTTGCCAACTTTTAGCACGATGGTTCTCCTCACGAAGTGCAATTAATGAGGTGCAACGCACTTCCGAAATGCGCTGCACCTGGCTATGCCGCCAGCCCGGACACGAACAGCCAGTAGTAGACCAGATAGGCGCCGGCGCCGATCAAGAACATGGCGCTCACCCGATGGATGTAGGGCGTCACCAGCCGCATCCAGCGCCCCATGGCCCGCCGGAACAGGGCCGCACCGATGGTCACCAGGAAGATGATGGCGCCCATGCCCAGAGCATAGCCGATAAACTGGCCGAAGGACGAGGCCAGCCCGCCGCCGGTGAGCGATGTGCCCACGACCACTAGGAAGATCGGCAGCGTGCAACTCAACGAACCCACGGCGTAGACGATGCCGAAGACGAAACCGTTTTTCAGATTGCGCTCTCGCTCGATGGATACCGGCCCCGCGCCCAGAATGCTCAAGGTCTTGCCTGTCGCCAGGATCCATATCCCCAGTGCGGCCATGACCACCCCGATGATCAGCCCCACGTAGGGGAAGGAGCTGACCAGCCACTGACCGCCGGCGGCGATGATGCCGCCCACAGCAGCGAAGATCAGGATGAACCCCGCCGTCACCACGGCGGCGATGAGCACAGCTCTGAGAGCCCGGCGTGCCGTCGAGCTCCTTGCTCCCTCCGTACGCAGTTGATACATAACATAAGACGGAAGCATCAGCACGCCGCAGGGGTTCACGCTGGCGACCATGCCGGCGGCGAAGGCGTATCCTACCGGGAGCAAGACGGCCAGGTTGGCCACGCCGGCTTCGATGCCGCCCCGGAAACCGATTAGCAGGAAGAGAAGAGCAAAGACCAGCACTGCCGGGAGAATGAAGGTACCCACCAGCGCCAGCACGCTCTGCTTTCTTGTGTCACGGTCGTATTCCAACGGCGAAGCAGTCTTTGTGGAGATGATCTTGTTCGCCATAGCTCTGCTCCTTATGGTTCATTGCGTACTCTTGTGAGTTTGGCCTTGGCTGGGCCTACACAGCACAGCCCAGCCGAGGCGCTCTCCTCAAGCTCTCACCCAACCATCATCACATCACACTACGTACGACACTACACACTACCCGAAACATCAAGCAGTTTCTCGATGTTGTCGTATAGCTGCTTCTCCGTCAACACCCCATTCCACTTCTGCACGATCTCGCCATTGGGCTTGAGGAAGTAGTTGGCTGGTGTTCCCAACACTTTGTAGCCCGTCATGACCGCGGCATCGGGGGTCGTCCCCGCATGGTACGTGATGCTCAGTTCGTCCAACAGGTTGCGAGCATCCTCCTCACTGCCCAGCCGCACTAGGGACCCGATGTCCACTCCCACGATGAGTACCTGGTTGCCGTATTTGTCGTGCGCCTTCTGCAGGTCAGGCATCTCCGCCCGGCAGAGCGGGCAGAGCCCCGCCCACAGATTGAGCACAACCGGCTTGCCCTGGGCCAGCACCTCGGAGAACTTGACCGCTTCGCCGCCCAGCACGTCCTCGCCCTGATAGACGATGATGTCGAAGTCGGCGAAATCTGCGCTCAGCTCCACTGGTGCGGCCGCCGGCTCGACAGCAGGCTCAGCCATTGTCTCTGGCAGATCAGCACTGTAGACCCGCGTCTCCGGCCGGAAAGCTGCCCAGGAGAACCAAAAGTGGTTGACGCTCACCACGGGTTCCAGTTGGCTGCTCGCCTTGGAGCCACTCATAGCCTGTCCCAGCACGTCCCACTCGCTGCCCGTCTGCTCGTCCACGACCCGATCACCCTCGAGGACGAAGGTCAGCGTCTCGCCGTCCAACTCACGAGAGAAGGTGGTGGCTGCGCCGACGTCGCTTCCGTCGGCGACGCTGGATGCATCCAGAGCCGAGGCGGCGCCCGGTGCCCACAGCACGACGACGGGTATCCCGCCAACCGTATCATTGGCCACACGCACCTCTTGCAGAACTTCGTACGGGTAGGCCACTGTCTCGTCGTTCAGCTCGATGGTTACCACCCGGGCCATCGGCGGCAGCGCATCCGGCGTCGCCGGCCCATCGTACAGCCAGGGGCTGCTGCTCTTTTCGTCGTAGCCCACGTAGGGATTGCGACCATAGTCACGGCTGTAGCCGGTATCTCGTGAGAGCACCGTGCCGTCCGGATAGGTGGCCTTGAAATCGTCCCAGGCGATCATGGAAGCTGGGACGAAGGTTAAGCGGCGGCCCGTATACTCGCCGGCAATGGCCTCGCCGGTGGCCTGCTGCCACCAGGTCTCCGTCTGTCGGTCGTACATGATCAGGTTGCTGTAGCGCAGCCGCCCGGTGGCGCCGAAGTCCAGCACTTGCCCATCGAACTCACGCTGGAAGGCAATGCCCGTATTGCAGAGCGGGCAGAAGGTCACGCTCACGGGCGTTTCCCCGATGACGTCGTTGACGATCTCGTGCCACATCAGGATCTGGATAGGGTAGGCCCGTGCCTCGTCCCCGACCACCACCAGGATCACCGGCTCCTGCGGCTTGAGCCACTCGTCGGCCTCCTCCACGCCGATGAATTGGGGATCATCAACGGCCGGGATGCCGTCCTTGGGCGGACCACCGGAGAGAATCTCGCTGTAGGGCACGCTGTGTTTGCTGAAGTCGGTGCTGAACTGCGCCTCCGTCCCTAGTGGAGGGTTCTCTTCCGGCAGCAACTCAGCTCCCGCTGTCGGTGGAGGCACCGGAGTGGGCACCGGTGTCGGCGTCGGTTCAGCCGCTCCTGTGGCTTGGACTGCGGCCACCGGCGTATCTGCTGACTGTGAGGTCAGCGTCTGCCCGCACGCAGCCAGGATAATGGCCAAAATGCCAAGTATTGATAACAAGCTCATCCTATGCATAGCTCACCTCACGTCACGTAGTAGTCACTCCCCAGGTGCTTTCGGGGTGTCACTGATTAGACGTGATAGGGCGGCCATATCTTACCTGTTACTCCGCTTCCCTGCGTAACAAGAAAGATGAGGAGACAAGGAGTTTCCTCATTAGCTAGCTATCGAGTGATGGAGCGAGCATGGCTGACTAGGAGAGGCCGCTCAGCGCAGCCAGCAATGCTTCGAATTCCTCGCGGCAATCGCCGCAGCGTTCGAGGTGATCCTGCACCAAGGGCATGGCCTCAGCAGGGTTCTTGCCCGCCAGCTTCATATCCACAAACCGATCCAGTTGCTGGAAACACTCCTCGCAACCGATTTCATGGGGATGAGTGATGGCAATTCCCTGCACCATCCGCTTGAGCGTCTCCGGGGCCAGTAGTGTGGCCACTCGACCGCCGCGTGGCGCCGGCGGGACGGGCGCCCCCCTCGATAACAGTGATTTGAGCGTATGTCGCAACCGGTCCAACATCAAGTCATCCTCTGAGGGCATCATACGCTCGCCCCCTCTCTATCTTCAGACGTCGTGAGATGCTCGTATCTTACTGGCTATGCGCCGAAAGCGGCCAGCATATCCTGAGGTGACATGCCTTGAGCCAACATCTGCTTCTCGAGCCGCTGCCGGGCATCGTGTATGAGCTTGTAGAGCGCATTGCGGTTAGTGCCCATGGGCCGGGCCACTTCTTCCAGGGGCATGCCGTGGATGCGCACGGCCACCAGCGCCTGGCGCTGTTTGTCCGTCAGTTCTTCGGCGATGATCTGCTGCAGCTTGGCCAGTAGTATACGCTGTATGGCTTGCTGTTCCGGCGAGGCCGAAGGATCGGCCAGCACGTCGGGATTGTAGCACGTCTCTGCTGCTTCGTCAAGGGGTGTGCGAGCGCGAAGTGGCGAAAACTCTAAGGTTCCAAGGGTTGACATCCGGCGCGGATTATGTCATGATGAAAAATACATCCTGCATCAAGTGATCACGCGCAGGCGCTGACACCCCCACATCAACGCTGCTCCCTGTGCAGACAGGGCGCGGCGTTTGCTATTCAGAGGCAGGGCTCTTGGGGGGCTGTGGCAGTAGCATCGGTTTGATGAGCTGCGCCTGAACCCGCTCGCAGCCTGGCGGACAATGGTGTGAGGCCGGACTTCTCGCGCCTCCGCCGCGAGCCTTTCGGACGCTCGGGCGTTGACATCTGCTGGGATTGTGATCGTTCCACGATTTCCAAATTTAACTTCTCGACGGGACTATGATATAATATTGTCGAGTTGCACGATAAGCAGTCTCTTTTCGTCCGCTGTGGAGGTACCAGGTGATATCAGGTCACTGGAACGCTGGCTCTCACAGTCGAATGATATGCGTCAATGCCCATAGCGGCAACAGATCGGGGTATGGTATGCCCTGGTGGTTGCCGCTTGTTTGTTTTCCTGGGTCTGCCTGAAATCGCCCTCCTCCCCGGAGGTTTGGCTGCGGCCTGGGCCGCAGGCTCCGTCGAGCGCTCAACGACGAAGCCCGCTGGACGGTTGAGTTTGAAAGGAGGTGTTATCGGGAGAAACGATAGTTGGAAGTGGTCATGAGGTTCGCAATACCGCACAACTTGGAGTATTCTGCACATTTCCGAGTTGGGTGCTATGCATCACATAGCATCACACAGATGAAGTTCGAACTCGAAGGGAGGAAAGTAATGAGCAAGGCGGCCAAGAGTATTCTTGTGTTTGGGATCTACCTGGTAGTGATAGGTTTCACTTTCATGGTGGTTCCTAACGTCGCACTGGGTTTGTTTGGTTTTCCTACCACCAACGAACCTTGGATTCGTGTGGTAGGGATGGTTCTGCTGTTCTTCGCTTACTTCTACGTCCAAGCGGCACGCAACGAATTGAAACTCCTCTTCCGTTGGTCGGTTCACGTGCGTTCGTTGGTCGTGGTGGTCTTCATCGTCTTTGTGGCACTGGGCCTCGCCGAACCGATGCTCATCATGTTTGGAGTTGCAGACCTATTGGGGGCCCTTTGGACCGGCTGGGCGTTGCGCGGTTCGTAGGGTGGGGGCGCCTGGCCTCTGTTGAGTGAATGGTGTTTGGTTGGTTCGCCAGAGACGCCGGATAATCCAAAGCGCGACAGGCCATCGTCCTTGCTCTCCCTAGTTGGCGACGCCTTTGGTTTCATCGCGGCTCTGCTGGGCCGGCTTTCTGGCGTGCTGAACGCCCTCGGCTGGTCAACTGTTGCGCTCTACCTGTTGCTTGCACTAGGCTACGGGTATTTCCAGTCTGTGAAGCCAAGTGCTTCCTGACCTATCACCTTCGGTCAATAGGCGCGGCGTTCATACGACAACCGGGTGCAAACCGGATAGGGCAGCGCATCCCTGGCACAGCAGGGTGTGACGGTCATCACGTCGCGCCAATCTAAGCGGGGACCTCTGCCGCGCTCCAGCGTTGCCTCCGGCTTTGTTTGAGGCCGGGCTTCTCGCGCCTCCGCCACGAGCCTTTCGGACGCTCGGGCGTTGACATCTGCTGGGATTGTGATCGTTCCACGCAGCCTGACGACCCTGGTTGGCGAAGCCGAGGTACTCGATCTATAGAAGGAGGTTTGCACAGATGACGAAGTCAGCGTTGTTTAGGACGATCCCTGTCTTGCTGGCCCTGATGATATTGGCACCCAGGTCCACGGCACAGGGGCCTGTTGCACCGGCCGCCGGTGCCCTGGATGCCGGCCCACGGCAGCCCGCAGCACATGGCGCCTTGCCCTCGGCGGACGATGATCTCCACGATCAGGATCGGGACCCACAGCACGACCTCATCATGGAGGTCATGCAGGCAACGTGTGGGCGCCTTGGGCCGCAACACAATGTCATCTTCCCAGGTCTCCTCGAAACATATTACCCATGTAGCAATGATCGTCCATGCTACCGGTACGCCTTGCATGATGAATCATATACCATACCCGAGTTTCGCGCTATCATTCTTTATGCCTGGCACTCGGCAGACGGGCTGCCGGAATTGTTTGAGGAGATGAAGAGGGTGGAGGCAGCAATTGGGTTCCTTCGTGACGAAACTACCTTTCATGGTTATCCGGCCTTGCTGATCGGTAACCCCTTGGAAGACCCTGTTATCGGGTTCTATGTCCTTGTGGGGCGCTTCATGATTTATGCTGGCTGTGAGGGATGCAGCATCGGTACGCTACGCCCACTTGCTGAGGCACTGTACGTGGAAGGCACAGCCCGCAACCTGTTCGTGCCGGGTACCAGTGTGATCACTCTTCGGGCCTCGGCGACCGGATATGATGACCGTACAACGTCCGTCGAGAACGCCGGCAACCTGGGCACGATCGCCATATCTGGCAGGGTGACAGACCAGGTCACGGGAGACCCGATAGCAGGGGCCACCGTGCAGATCATTGGCGGGGCCAATGCTGCCTCAACCACCACCGCCCCCAATGGCACCTATGCCCTCACTGCCGTCATACCGGCCGGCGCGGGGCAGGGTGCGGTTGGCGACGTCGATCTTGCACTGGAACCGGTCCGACAAGTTGATCTTCATGCCTCGGCGGCCGGATATGCGGGCGCTACAACCTCCGTCGAGAACTCCAATAACCTGGGCACGATCACGATATCTGGCAGGGTGACAGATCAGGTCACGGGAGACCCGATAGCAGGGGCCACCGTGGAGATCATTGGCGGGGCCAATGCGGCCTCAACCACCACCAGACCCGACGGCACCTATGCCCTCACCGCCGTCATACCGGACGGCGCCGGGCAGGGTGCGGTTGGCGGCGTCGATTTTGCACTGGAACCAATTGAACAGTACGTCCTGAACCTCACCGCCTCCCGTCAGTCGGTGAAAGCCGACGGCGTTGATGCCGTCGATCTCCTGGCCCGGATCACCAACGCGCAAGGAAACGGCGTGGCTGACCAAACGATACAGTTCTCCCTCGACCCCGTACTGGGCACCCTGTCAGCAACCCAGGGCACAACCGACGCCAACGGCGAGGTGAGCGTGCGCTATACGGCGCCACGGGCCGAGGACCTGTCGCCGGATGAGCGGGGGGTAACCATCCGCGCATCATCGCCGCAGGCTGGCAGCGACAGCGTCAGCATCAGGCTATTGACTCATGCCCTCACGCTCGGCGTGGAGCCGGCATTCCTGCCGCCCGACGGCCAGGCGCAGGCCGCCGTCACCATAGAGGCGCGGGATTACTTCAATAACCCCGCAGCGGGTGAGACGATCGTCTTTGACACACCGGCCAAGGGGCAGCTATCCCAGACTACGGTCACCACCGGCCCCGATGGCCGCGCCCAGCTGACCTACACCGCTCCGGCGCCCGAGGAACTGAGCGGCCAGCCAGGAGAGGAGGTGGCATTACAGGCCACCAACCGGTCGCACTACGCGACCGCCTCAGTGAAGGTGGGCATTGAGGGGCTGAAGCCGGTGATCAAGGAGGTTCGGCAGACGTACAAGGGCTTCTTCCTCGAGGACATCACCGTCCTCAACACCTACTACGTCTTCGTGGACTGGAACGGTCCTGCGCCCGAGAACGGCCAACCGGGCACGGTGAGTTTTGTGCTCAATGGGCAGCCCGTGGTGGAGCCGGGACAGGCCACCGGAGCCAGCCACCAATACGATATGGGGCACGCTTTGCGCGCCGGCCCCTTCGGCGGCAGCAATACTCTCCAGATCATCGCCCACAGTGCAGACGACCAGATGGTGTCAGATACCAAGGTCCTCACCCCCTATGTAATCGAGTTTCCCCCTTGGATACCGCCTGAGTTCCGTCCCCTCTTCACGCTGCTGCAACTGGCGGTGGTCAGCCAGTACGACAATGTCGGCGTGTACAAGGGGGCGCTGACAGTCCCCGAACCGGCATTCACTGCGGATACTTCAGTGCCGGGTTGGATTCCCTACCTCGCCGGCAAGTGGGGCATTCGTGAGACACAAATCAGCGCGGAGGTGGAATACAAGACCGACGGGTCTGGTTCGTTGGCTGGCAAGGGTCAAACGGGCGTAGCGTTGGCTGGGAAAGAGCTGACAGGCAGTGTGTTCGCGAAGGGCGACGCGAAATGGCAGAAGGGCCAGGGGCTGGACCTCACAGGTGGTGAGTTTGGACTCGGGCTTGCTGGCGACTTCGTGGCAATGAAGGACGACAAGGCTATCTCCCTCCTCGAACTCGTGCCGGGCATCGGCAACCTGATTACCAAAATCCCCTGGCTGGGCCCGAAGTTGAACAGTCTGCTGAAGAAGTTCGCCAAGGTGGAGGCGTCCTTCGGCGGCCAGGGTGACTTCAAGGCTACCTTGGATGATATCGACGACGAGTTGACATTCAAGAGCGGGGTGGGCGCTTTTGGCTTTCCGGCCAAGACACAGCTCAACCTGGGCTTCTCGGACAAGTGGTTCAGTGTCCACTTCTACGGTGGTGGCACGCCTGGCCTGGAAATCGAGGTCCCAGTATACCCGGGGGCGTGTACTGGCTATCTGAAAAAGGCGAGTATCGCGCTCCAGTTCGGCGCCGAAATCCGCATCTGGCGGTTCAAGCCGTCAGCCGAGAAGCCGTGGGAGTGGGCCTGCCCGTCGGCGGCCGGTGCCCAAACGGGGGAGATGCAAAGCCTGGGGCCGCTTAAGGTCCAGGAGCTGTCGCCGATGGGCCGCGAGTATGTCGAAGCCGGGAACTACGCGCGCTTCCGGGCGGAGCGAATGGCTGCCGCCGGTGCCGCTGGCGCCAGCACCCAGGAGACGCTGCTGGTGGAAAACGTATACCCCCTGGCGCATGCGGCGCTGGCTGCCGCTGATGATGGACGTCTGCTGATCGCCTGGACTCACGACGATCCTGGCAAGCCGATCATGCAGGGGGAGGAGATTCACGCCTCCCTCTGGAACGGGACCAGTTGGTCGCCGCCCATGGCCGTGACCAACGACACCCACCCCGACTATAACCCCGAACTGGCCTTCGATGGCCTGGGCAACGGTGTGGCCGTGTGGGAGCGCTCGCGCAACCCCGCCCTGCCGGCTGATGCCGAGTTCAACGAGGACTTCATCAAGGACCTGGAGATCGCCTACGCCGTCTACGACGCGGCCAGCTCCACCTGGAGTGCGCCGGCCCTTCTCACTGACAACGCCTACGTTGATCACGGGCCCAAGCTGGTCGCTGCGCCCGATGGCCGCCTGATGGTCGTGTGGACCGGGAACCCGAGCAACATTCTCTTCGGTGACGCCACCGCCTCCGACGTGCTGTACTATGCCATCTGGGACGGCTCCGCCTGGAGCAGCCCGCAGGTGGCCCTTGGCGGCCTGGCCGACGTGTGGGACTGGGACTTCGATTTCCGCGGCGACGCGGCGGTGCTGGTGCTGAGCCGTGACGTGGACGGCGACGTGGAGACAATCGACGATGCGGAGCTGTTCAGCGCGCAGTGGCAGGGTACCACCTGGGGAGCGCTGACGCGGCTTACCGACGATGCGCTGGCGGACATGAGGCTGGCCGTGAGCTACGACCGCGCCGGGCAGCCCAGCCTCGTCTGGTGGAAGGACGAGCAAGTCTACCTGCTGGCAGGTGACTGGAGTGCCGCACCCACACCCGTGCTCAGTGATCCTTCGGTCACCTTGATGGACTTCAAGTTGGCCCGCGACGGCGACGACAACCTGGTCTTGATCTGGCAGGGACTGTCCGAAGAGGGCACTGACATTTACTACTCAGTCTACGACGATGAGCAGGGCAATTGGAGCCTGCGCCAGCGCCTGACCGCCGACCTGCCAGCCGAGAATACGATGGCCCCTGCCTTCGCTGCCAATGGCGATCTCGTAATGGCCTACAACAAGACGCAGATCAACTTTGAGGACGTGGAAGCAGAAGGCGACGGCGGCGAAACCGTTGTCATCGAGGACGTGCCACGGCCTGGTCGCGATGACCTTTACGTGTTGCGCCACCCTCTGGGCCGCGACCTGGCCACAGACCCTGAGGACATGAGCCTCTCTCAGGCGAATCCAGAGCCCGGCGCTTCGGTGACCGTCAACGCTACGGTGCACAACCTGGGCGACCTCACAGCGAACGGCGTCCGGGTGGCCTTCTACGACGGCGATCCAGACATGGGCGGGGTTCGCATCGGCGCTACGCAATTGATTGACACGCTGGCCGGCGGGATGACGGCCATGGTCAGCGTGCCCTGGATCGTGCCTTACGGCGACCAGGCACACTGGCTCTACGCCCGTGTTGATGACGGGGACTTCATTCCGGAGTGGGATGAGACGAACAACACCGCTGGGCTGCCGGCCGTAGTGCCAGACCTGTGGGTGGGCAGCACGCTGGCAACCCCCGTGGCCGGCGAGCAGTTAGAACTGGCCGCCCGCGTCGAGAATGGCGGCTCGGCACTTTCACCGCCGACCAGCGTGGAGTTCCGGCAGGGGGCGATCACCGGCACCCTGCTCAGCACCCTCCCTGTGGGCCAGATCGCTCCTGGCGAAGGAGACCTGGTCTCGATGACGATGGACGCCAGCAGCCTGCCGGCGGGCAGTCACCGCGTCTACATCGTGGTGGATCCTACGGATGCCGTCGTCGAAGCGAACGAGGAGAACAACGCCGGCTACATCGCGGTTAACGCCCTGCCCGACTTGTCCGTGGATGCGGAGAGCATCAAGTTCTCGGCCTCTTCGGACATGCGGTATGGCCTGCGACTCACGGTGCGCAACGTCGGCCTCCGCCCGGCGCGGAATGTACAGGTGGCGCTTACTCATGGCAACCCGCTGGCTGGACCGGCGGAGCTCATC